>Ga0326597_10002425_pt1 | contig 27844 bp, 26 predicted proteins | sample RVTome_12_FD_203789 | JGI IMG/M metagenome (GOLD analysis project Ga0326597, IMG submission 203789) | Soil microbial communities from uranium-contaminated site in the Upper Colorado River Basin, Wyoming, United States - RVT100D185 | ecosystem: Environmental > Terrestrial > Soil > Contaminated >... | reverse complement strand
CGCGCCGGTGAAGGTGCCATGGTGGAACGGCTCAACCCTTCGCATGCTCGCCTGACGTGCCACTCCGATTTGCCGCTCGATGCCGCAAATCCTTAGGGGAATTCCCTTCCGTGGAAATCCAGGCTAGGCGCTCAGGGTTAATAGGTAACTCTCCCGCAGAGCGAAGGGGTCAATTGACAACTCACCCTGGAGTGATTAATCTTGTTTTCTTAAACACTAAGCCGAGGAATACGCATGCCAATTTACGAATACAAATGCCAAAAGTGCGGTATCTTTGAGATCACTCAGAGAATCACGGACAAATCATTGGGAAAATGCCCGTCCTGCAAAGGTAAGGTCAAGAAGCTCATTTCCAACACATCTTTCCAACTCAAAGGCACCGGGTGGTACATCACCGATTACGCCCGCAAGGGCAAAGACGGCGGCGCTGTCAAAGGCGAGAACGGCTCGAAGTCCTCGTCAGAGTCCAAGACGGAATCGAAAACAGAGTCCAAGACAGAGTCCAAGATAGAGAGCGCCAAGAGCGGCGGCGAAAAGTCTTCTTCAACCGCATCAAGTTCCGCCTCGGCTTCGTGAATCTGATTCCCGCCCAGAGCGAATCGCTTGATTTCTGAAAGCTGACCATAACAAACGGGGGGCCAAGCCCGCCGTTTGTTATTTATCCCGGATTCTGCGTTTGAAAGTTAAGGCACGGAGCGAGGTGCGAGCCTTCCGTAGCGAAGGCAAGGGAGCTCTGCCTCTAAGCGAGTTGAGGTCAGCGGTGCCCTGAGTGGTATCCGTGACCCGCGGACAACAGATTGCCAAGCCCGAAAAACGACTTTGATACTTCGGTGCTCAGTGCCTTCGCCACTCCAGTCTCACACCTCGCTCAGTAGATATTGTCACTGCAACGGCGGAATCCGGGTTTATGGCTGCTCTGAGGTGTTTAGCCTGAGTTAATTTGCCTCTAGCTTTGAAAACTGTTTTTCGCTATAGAGTGAGGCGGGCAGCAATAAAACATTTCGAAGGAGGTATTTGCAGATGGCTCAGACCATAGACCATATTGTGGATCCCAGTGACTCGAGTCTGGCTTCGGAAATGGTGCAATTTCCCGGCACCGCGGGAACCGTGAGCGCCTATGTTTCCCGGCCCAAGGATGGCAGGAATCTGGGTACCGTGATTGTCATTCACGAGAACCGGGGGCTCGTCGGCCACATCAAAGATGTCGCCCGCCGATTTGCCAAAGACGGCTTTGCGGCGATCGCAGTGGACTGCATGGGACGCATCGGCGGGAGCGATCAGTACAACGGCAGCGACGCGGCTACCGAGGCGATCAAGAAGGTCACCGGCGCGATGGTCGCGGAGGATTTGAGCGCGGCGCTCAGCTACATGAAAAAGCAGAATTACGTCAACGGGAAAGTCGGCGTTGTGGGCTATTGCTGGGGCGGCGGCCAGTCCCTGAATTTCGCCACCAAGTGCAAGGACCTCAATGCGGCGGTCGTTTACTATGGCCGCAACCCCGATCCGCTCGATTCCGTCGCCAACATTCCTTGTCCGGTGATGGGCAACTACGGTGAGGACGATCCCAACATTATGCCAGGCGTCGAACCGCTGAAGGCCGCGTTGTCCAAGGCCGGCAAGAGCTTCGACTGCAAAGTCTATCCCGGCGCAAAGCACGCGTTCAACAACAACACGAACGCGGATCGCTATCATCCGGATGCGGCGAAAGACGCCTGGGCGCGGACGGTCAATTTCTTTAAGAAAAACCTGGCGTAGCTCTAGGGCGAGGCGAATTGATCACGGCGGCATGGGCCCCAGCGAATTCGGCGGGGCTCATGCCGCTTATTTTTTTTCCAGCAGCTCGGGTCTTTCACCGACGGCTCGCTTGGCGACCTCGGGCGTGATCAAGTAAGGACCCTGGGTCGTGTCCTCCCAGATTTGCCTGGTGAGGTCCGCGTTTCCAGTCAGCAGAAACGATAGTGCTCCAGTCAGAGCGCCGATTGAAACCGACACCGCTTTAGCCGGTATGAACCACATGTTTCCTGCGGTCACACCGGTGGCGATCCCTGCCGTTTCAAGCGCGTCTTCGGCTCGCAGGAAGGAAGGAGAGAGTCCGGTTAGAAAGAGCGCGAGGGCCATCGCACCTGCGTGGAACGTCGTCCGTTTAAGCATCGAGTTATCCTCTTAGGAAAAATTTGGAGCGAATCGCATTGACGCCGTGGGAAGGATTCCAATAGCGGCGCACGCCGAAGTAATAACAGCAGGATTCATTGTCGAGATCGTTGTTAAAGCAGCGCAGTTGGCCGTCCTGAAAACGAATCCGCGCCAGACAGGTGCCGCCGGGCACCGATGAGGTCATCACTTCCATGACGACGCCGATGCCCCATTCGTCGTAACGCAGGTGATTGACTTCATCGCCGACACGCAAATAAAGCCGCTTTCGTTCGCTCAGAGCCGCGGAACTTTCATGCTCTCGGTGGGAGCTTGCCGGCGCCAAGTTGACACGGGAGAGCGTCGGCTTACCCGTATCCGTGGATCTCCCCGCCGTTTGCCCGTTGCCGTTGGAGGAGCGTTGAAAAGATTTTTCTCCCGCCGGTTTGCCGTTTCTTGATTGCTTGTTTTTCCGCACAATGATCCTGCGTGTCGAATCGACCATCTCGCCGCAAAGTTTAATCGGCTCCGCTCATCCGCGACCGGCGCTCGAACATTTAATTCACCCTATCATCGCCGAAATTCAGCCCAACAGTCAAGCCCCTAAAAGCGACGGTGCCTGTGTCGCAAGCGATTTCTTGGCGTGATCCTACCAGCTCGCGCGGCGGCTTATTTTCAACGAAATGTTAGCGTGACTTTGGCCGGCGCCGGGGTTCGGCCTTGTTTAATGGTAACGTAAATTGCTTTGGGCGATAACCTGCGGTTGCCACATACCTTTCCGCTTCATCGAATCGTGAAATTGCCGCTGCTGTCATCGGTGATGGAGTTGTTTGTGGTACGGGTGATGCGAATACGATAGTCGCTTCCGAGTGTTTGCGTCGTCGGGCGTGGCCATCTGTACGAACTGCTACCTGCAAATCCAATTGGCGCTCTCGGATTTATCACTCGGCTAACTACGTCCCTCTAAGAACAGGGTCGAGGATCGGTTGCCGCGACAGGTTTCCAAATAAGTCAATACGAATGCCTGACCCGACTCCCCTTGGACGTAAGGGATTTCCGCTCTTACCAGATTCACAGTCGGCAGACGTTCCGCATATGGCCAGACAGGGATTCGTAAAACGTTCAGGGCCCACGAAATAAGAGATGTCGAAATCACGCGGCTTCGCTTTAGTCTAATTTGACGATGTAGTCACGTTACTGTAAATTGAACGTACATATGGATATTTTTCTCACGGCTACTGAGGCCCGGCAACGACTCTTGAAACTCCTCACGGAAGTCAAGGGCGGAGAACGAGTCATCATCACTCACCGAGGCAAGCCGACCGCCGCAGTTATCGATTTTGAGAGACTACAACTGCTAACCGAGTTGGCTCGTTTGTGGCAAGATCCTCAGTCGTTGAGTTACATCAGGGCTGCGCACGAAGAAGTTCGCGCCGGTCAAACGATAAAAGTAAAGGGAGTTCCCACTGTAAAAAAATTGGCGGCCCTGGCCCGCAGCAAAGGCCTATTTAAGCGCCCACGTGGCTGATCCCAAATTCACCCCTGCTTTTCTTCGCCGTGTCGCCGAGTTGGAAAAAATTGCGTCAACAGTCGACCGCGACCTGCTTGATCGAACGCTAGCGCGGATCGTCACAAATCCTTTCCTGCCTGAGCGCTTCCCAACCTATTACGACCCGAATCTACCCACCTACTTTATTCGATCTGATCCCTTTCTTATTGAATTTGCTGTGGACGAAGAGAGCGACACGGTTACGTTCGTCAGCTTGTTTTACCGCGGTCATATTCGGCGTAATTGACAGTCGTTGGCCAACCGGCTATCTCCGTTGGGCAAAGACAGCGAGGGGTCAACTGATCGAGCAGGAAAAACTCTTATCGCGGGTTGTCTGAAAGGCGATAAAGCCGTATGGGATGCGCTTGTCTTGGAGTATTCAAGGCTCGCGTATTCGACGATCAGAAGTACCCTCACGCTCAATCACGCCTTGCCTCAGGGCGATCTTATAGAAGACCTCCATCAGGATTTTTTTCTTGGCCTCTGTAAAAATGATTTTCGGAAGCTCCGACAGTTTAAGGGCGACTGGGGCTGTAGCCTGGCGAGTTGGCTCAGAATGATAGCATCCCGGGTCACTGTCGATTTTCTCCGATTAAAGCGGCCGATCACTGTCGAAGTTTCAAGACACTAGCGTCGACCCAAGCGGACCCTCCCAGTACTTTGGTAGATCGGGAGGAAGAGCGGCAAATGGACTTTCCGCAAAGGGAGGTGGCTGCCGGTGGTGCGCTATGACTCGGCGCATGGCCTTGCGCATCGCGATCTAGTTGAACAGAACGGCTCCAGGAAAATTTATCCCGCCAAGGCGCTAAGACGCAAAGTGACACTCGGTGTCATTTCGACCGAAGGGAGAAATCTTTCTTAGATCCCTCGCATTCGCTCGGGATGACAGGCCTCGCCCCGTCACCTTCGCGTCTTTGCGTCTTTGCGGGAGACATGGTTTTTCCGATCTCTTCTTCGTTTCCGAATTTCAAATACCTTCGGTCAGTTTTCATCATCGATAAATTAGCGCAGTTGATGACAACTCAACGCTTCGCGTGTGCTGTTATAAGATTTTGGCGCCACCCGCCGGAGTCGAACCGGCGACCGGTTGCTCATTCACGTCAAGAGCCTACAGAACGCGCGTCATGACTGCACTCTTTTTATCGAATCGTGAAATTGCCGTTGCTGTCAGCGGTGATGGAGTTGTTTGTGGTACGGGTGATGCGAATACGATAGTTGCTTCCGAGGGTTTGCGTCGTCGGGATTGGCCAGCTGTACGAACCGCTACCTGCGAATCAAATTGGCGCTCTCGGATTTATCATTCGGCTAACTTCGCCCCGATCAGAACAGAGTCGAGGATCGTCTGCCGCGACAGGTTTCCAAATAAGTCAATACGAATGGCTGGCCCGATTTCCTGTGTTCGAAGTGCCCCGAAGCGATGGCCACAGCGATTGAAAAGTTTGTGAGTTAGGCCGGCGACATCTGATCACAGACTACTGCATAGTGCTATTGACGCTGGAGGGCCTAACGGCCGAGTTCTCGTGAAGACCATCGAGATTTTCCCACGTATATTAAATTCAATAAAATGAAGCCTGACACCAGTCCCTGCTTGAACCGGGCGCTGCGACTGATAACGACGTTATTCATTAGGAATTGCAACTCTTCAGTTCAAACCCAGCACTTTCATCGCGGCGGTTTTCGGGTCGCCGTAGAAGATTGGATCGACATGTTCGACCACATCGCCCGGGACTTCGAGAAAGCTTCGCTTATTCTCGATTGGGATGAGGGCACGCTTGGCGCCATTGTCCTTGGCAACCTGAAGCGATTCGGTGAGAGAGCGCAGCGGCTTGATGTTGCCCTGAACGCTCATGTCGCCGAGCACGAGGAGCGCGGCGTTCACTGGCGCCTTGCGCATCGCGGAGTAACAGGCGACGAAAAAGGCAACGCCTACTTCTGCTTCGACACGGTTGGCCGGGAGATCGATTACTTCGACGTGTAAGTCGGACGTGTCGAGGTCTCGCGCGACGCCGAGATCTGATTTCTTTGCCTGCACGTAGCTAAACGCGCGCTGGACAGATTCCTTCATAGCGCCCGCGAGGCCACCTGCCATTTTCAGCTTGCCCGTCCCGCTCGCGACCGAAACCTCGATCCGGTATAGACCGACGGTGCCATCCGACGTAACACCAGCGGTATAGACGGTGCCGGGAGGAAGTGGGTCAGCCGAGATGAGGTCGCGGCCTCCCTGCTCTGGAACACCGACGAACTTCTCCTCGCCGCTGTCCTGCAGCGTATAGCTGAACGACGTGTGGTAGTATTCGAACGAGCCCATTTTCTTGAGCTGCTCTTTAACCCGCCGTCGTCCTTCCAAAGCAACTTCGAGGATCTCCGCGAGCTCGTCCTGGCTCACTTCTGCGTACGGGTAGAGGATTTTCATCAGGCCCGAGACGGTTTTTCGGACAGCCTTCCTATCGCGTGCATTCAGGTGCGCGCCCAACGAGAAGTGTCTATCGATCACCTCCGTAAAGTTGTGTTTCCGCATATCGCGAAGAGCCTCGGCGAGGTAGTCGACAACAAAACCATAATGCTCGGTGAACAGATCGTTCCGCATCTTCGGGATCTCCCAGCCTGGAACGTAGAAGTGCAGACGGTCGATGAAAGCCATGTCGTCACGAATAACGTCAGGCATGGGTTCGAAGAGATTGCCGGTCTGAACCATCACATCGATTGGCTGGTTTGTATTGCCAAACATTGCGATGCTGGCATCACCCGTAACGGCCTCATGCCCCCGCTGGAACGTACCCGACTCACAGTAAGTCTTCATCGTGGTGATGACTTCCTTCGGCATCTTTTGGAGGTCGGCGACCTCGTCGAACCCGACGACATCCCAGATTTGCACCATCCCCTTTTGCCGGCCCGACATGTGTCCGAATAAGTTGGCAACCGTTGTTCCGCCGGTGAGCAATGCCGCGTACGGCGAGATTTCCTGGATCACATAGCTCTTGCCGGTGCCACGCGGCCCGAGCTCGACGAGGTTATAGTTTCGCTCGGCCAGCGGGATAAGGCGTACGAGGAACAGGAGCTTTAGTCGGCGCGACATCTCTCCCGGCACGTAACCCATACTGCGCACCATAAGATCGATCCGCTCATCGATCGTAAACTCAGATCGAATGCGCCGGTACTCGTCAAGATCGAAGGTGGCGATCTGGATAGGCGTGAGCTTGTCGATCCAAAAAGGGTACTTGCCCTTCGTCTCCTCGTCGTACTCGAAGCGCATGTCGAGCTGTGCCCATACACCTCCCATGAGCAGGCGTTCATAGTCGCGCACGTACTGCGTCGGCACGTGCAGGAATTTATTTCCGAAGTTCACGGCCTCGCCCCAGTAGTCCGAGTCGACGAGCCGCACCTTAACTTTATCGATGAACGTATACCTGCCGTTCTCCTTGACGTTGCTCTGCGCTCTTAGCGACTCGTCAGGTCGGATATAGTTGTTCGCCAGCGTATCGTTGACGACTTGCAAGCCCATTGAATTGTAACTTCGTCGGACGATGCGCAGTATTTTCCGAGCAGGAACTCTAGAACAAAGACCGGAACGTTAGCGCCGACCTTGACCTTGCGCACGAGATCCTTGCGGACGACCTTGCCGGCGAAGAGCCGGTTCACTTTATCGTCGAGCGCATCGCGTGTAGGAACTGCTCCGTTGCTCATGCTTATACTCCAAGTCGAACTGGTATGTCGTTCGGCGCCCGGTAAAGATCTGCGTCCGTGGTCGGGTCCTGCACAACGACGCGCAAGGATGCCACGCTTTCATCGCTCAGGAGAAATGCGACGGTGATTGGTTTTCCGGGTTGAAGCTTGACGCAACCTGTCGCGCGGTCGAACTCAGCGTCGATAGCCATCCCGACAGCACCGACCTGCTTCCCTGAAGACATGAGCAGCGGACGAACCAGTTGTTCTCCGCTTAGCAGATCACCTTGCACATGAACACTGAATATTCGATTGGTTATCGCGTCTGGAAGCCCGGACACCGCTATCGGCCCCAAGGTCGAACGCTTAGGTTCAGCAGACGCCAGCCGCACGGTAAGTACCGGAATGATAAGTTCTTGAAGCGATGGTCCACCGTGGTGAAACGCCAAATCACCGCCCGCCCTAAACACTCCGGCGCCAATAGGGAATACGAAATTGAGATCGGACTGATAACCCAGCCCAGTCGCTGCGACCCGAACGCATCCCGCCGGCGTCGCGCCGCCCCGACCAATCCAACAGCGACGATGCAGTTCGACCGTGTCGCCACCCGGCGGGTCAATCCTCATCGACTCATCTCGGTCCAAAGCAAAAAAGAGGTGGCCGTGGTCCGCGGACACGACCGAGTACTCGACACCAGCAGCAGCCAGCTTGCGAATTGCGCGCGCTATATTGTCGATGACCGTGTCCATTACCTGACGAGCCTGGAACGTAAAGCCGGTCTCTCCCGCGTGGTCAATCTCCTGCGATCGCACGACGATGACCTGTGCGCCCGCGATCTTCTTGGCGAGCTTCGATCGCTGAAGACTGAGCAGCTCGTCGAGCGCAACATCGACCAGTTTTGGCACGCGTGCTGCCGCAAACTTCTTACGAGACACAAGGTCAGAAAGGAATGCATCATCAACGCGCCCACCGAGCTTGCCGCCTTTCTCAACGACATTGAAGCTCGATGACGCCCCTGGCTGAAGCGCCGCCATGCCGATGGGCGTGATGCTCGGTAGCGCGGCGACGGCGTGGCGAACTCCAACTTCTGCAGTCTTCGGCAACCGGTCCGACAGCTCCACGCCCATCTCAAAGCGCATGGCATCGACGAGAAAATACGCGACTGGCCTCGGTCGCTTGGCAACGACGTCGCCGTAGATGTGCGTTTGTTGCAGGGAGTCCGACAGCGTCCAGTTTGAACTCATTAACCCCTTCGTAAATCCATCGGCCATAGCGTGGCAGGTATCCTCGTAAGCGCGCCGAACGACGCCAAGCGGTCGCTCTTCCGGCTCATCGTCGAGGTTTGCGATCCATGCCTCCATACGCCGTTGTGCTTGGTCCAAACGGTACCAGCCGTCACGCGCAGTGTACGCGTTGACCCAGGCGCTTGGGTCGCCTGTAGCTTTATTCACAGCCGCACGGACAGACATCGATACGCTTCCCAATTCCGCCATGCGGCGGCACGCTTCCCACTGGGCCTTCCGTCCGACATCCCGGTCAAGCCAGAAGCAGTGCTCACGCTCACTCACGAGCCGGAGAGCATCGTTGAACTTCATCGTCGCGATGAGCTCGCCACAGTGGGCGAGTAGTGTCTTCTCTTCGAAGCGAAAGGTGTCGATTGACCCAAGAGCGTGGGCAGGAATATTGGCGTTACGCAGGCCCAGTTCATTCTCCACACGATCTGCAATCGCCGGGTACAGCTCGGCGAAGTTCGTGCGGAGCCGCATCGCAAGGTCTCGGACCGCGCTTACCTCGTCCTTTGTCTTAGGAATAGGAAGGCCGTCGAGGCTTGCGGGCGGGTCACCAATCAGGTCGCTCAGGAATTCACCCGCAAGCACATAGCGAATCGTGATAGCTCGCAGTTTAGGAAGGCTGGCGTCTTCGGGAAGATCGAGCCCAAGACGCGACCGTATCAGCTTCGTCAGCTCGCGCGTTGCTTCTTTCGACTCGATCTCCTCATCGCGTCCGTCGCTCACGAGCCACGCCGCAAGGAGCCCGTCGTTCCCGTAAGCGTCATGGAAAATCGATTTGAGGATCGACGGCGGCTCGGTAGAGGAATTGTCCGATGACGCGCGAGCGAGGTCCTCGTAGGTAACTTTCTCGGGAGCGAGCATCTCGTCAATGACGCCGTCGGTGTAGCGCTGGCGGAGGACATTGCGCGCGAGGCGCTTCAGCGACCATTCGAAACAGTCGCCGGCCTTTTCGATTTCCATCAATACAGAACCGTGGCGGTCGCGCTCGTATCCGGGGATGTAGATCATCACGTGATCCGGAGCGTCGCCGCTCACGAAGGGCTCGATGATAGCGCGCAGCTCGAACATCGAACCGTCGTACTCCACGAGCTGCGTGGCGATACCATCAACTGTCACAGAGACAGCGCTGCTCGATGTCTTGACGGCACCGCGCACTTCCTCAATGAAGGGCGCGAACTCACGGCGCGTGTCGTACCAGACGACAACCTTCTTGCTCTTCAGCTTATCGGCGAGTTGCTTAGCGACGTAGTCTTGCAGGGGATGCATCAGCGGCTCCCTCCCTCGGTGGCAGCGGCGGACGCCGCACGACGACCGCCGCGAGCACGACCATTGCCCGATACGGTTGGCGCATCGAGCAGGTTCTTGAGTGCGGCCTTCACGGCCGGTGAGCTACGTTCGCGGATGAGCTCGTTGACAGACCTGAGCGGCGTCGTGCGTTGCTTCCACTTGCCGTTCTCGTCCTCCACCCAGAACGCATCCTCGAACCCGTGGGCGATCGCCAGGCTTCGGTCGGTCGCGCACTTCGGAACCACGCGCTCGGGCCAGAGGTGCATCGCGAGGTGCGCCCAGTCGTAGTCGCCGGCGCAAAGCGCCTCCCACGTCGTCTTCAGTTCCTTTTGCCAGGGCTTGTGATGCGGCACGAGCCGCCAGAGAGGTGCAAAGTTGATGACGACGCCGTCGTCCAGGTTCGGGTTCCAGAGCGGAGCGACGCGTTTCACTTCGTCCAAGAGAACTCGCAGCTCCTCCACGACAGCCTCCTGTGCAGCGAGTTCCTTGCGGCCGGAAGCCGACGGGCTTCCGCCCGCATTCTGCACCAGGCTCGTGAGCTGCCGTTCCTCATGGGTGAGCTTCGGGCCAACCAGGTCGATCTGGAGCTGGAAGAAGCTGTCACTTATGAGGCGGTGGGCGTAGAGCCAAACGCTGTAGCGGCCCGAGGGGCGTGCCGAGCTGCCAGACGATGGGCGCCTTCCTGCGGCTCTTGGAGTGGCGCTTGAGGTGGTGCTCGAAGAAGCTGCCGGCGAGCCAAACACGAAGGTCGTTGCCCTTTGGGTCGAGCAGCGCGGCCACGTCAGTCCACCAGCGGTCGGCGCCAGCTCCGAAGACCACGTCGAACACGGCGCGTACGGCGGCCGATAGATCCCGCGCGTGACCGGGGTCGTCGACGAGAACGCCGGTCTCGGGAAAGGCCAGCGGATAGCCCGTGGGTGGCCGGGCGAGCGGCATCGCGTCGTCGCCGGTGAGCATGGCGGGTGAGCAAACCGGCAGCGGGTCGAAAGGCTCGGGCTCAGGCGGCAACGCCCGTGCGCCGGTGGCGAAGCGTACGTCGAAGCGGCCAAAAGCCACGCCCACGGCCCATGAGACTAGCTCGGCGGCAAGGCTCCTGTTGTCGGCGCTGCTCTCGGGCTCGCCTTCGTCGTCGGCCTCGCTCTCCGATTCCGCATCGGCATCCGCGTCGGTCTCAGCCGTGCCTGCGGACAGGTTGATGCTACCGAAGCCCTCGGTAATCGCGCGGCGGTCGGCCTCGTCAATGTCGTAGAGGACGAAGCAGCGCTCGTCGAGCTCGGCCTGGATGGCGAGGAGATCCGCCTCGACGGTGCGAACGTGCTCCGACCAGGTCGCGGCACGCGCCGCGAGGTCGGCGCCGGCGACCTGCAGCAGTGCCGGAAGCGTGAAGGCGTGAGATGTCTCGGTGCGCGTGTCGAGGGAGCGCTTCAGCGACCAGGCTCGGCGGGCGAGCTTGGCAACTTCCCTGCGAGATGCTTCGGTGAAGCGAGGCAAAGGCGTGCGTTGGAGAACCCCCACTTCGTACGATCCAAAAGCCATCTGCATGTCGACCATTGCCTTGAATGCATCGCCGTTCGTTACGGCCAGCAGTGCGAGTAGTTCGTCGCTGTCGTCGGTCTCAACAAAGGCCGCAGGCCCCTTGTGGCCGAAGATGCATCCCGCCGGCATTGCCCGCAGCGACAGACCGCCCTGCGTCCGCAGTGGCCAAGTAACAGCCGGACGGAAAAAGCAGTTCCCCGCAGTGTCGCGGAGCATCCACACGTTCGACCGAATCCCGCCTCGCTCATTGAGGTTGTTCTTAATCTCTTCACCGGAACGCTCCCAGTTCACGGCCAGGTATACGTCCGCGTAGAACGGAGAGAAATTCCCCCCCTTCGCGAACGGGAACCACTGCTCGCCGATGAGAGCTGGCGGCACTTCCCACAACACGCGCACGAACCGGAAGTCATCTGCTGTGGCCAGCCCCTGCTTTGCGACCCTGCCTTCGGCCTCGAACGGCGGCAACTCCTTGAAGAGCCGTCGCAGGCGTTCGCTCACCCAGTACGCAAATGGCGAGCGCGGTACGCTCGCGAAGCTCGTCGGGTCCACGTCGAAGCGCTGCTTGCGGCGCGCCGCCTCGGAGTCGCGGATCGTGGCGAGCAGGGCCGTCGCCTTGTCCTCCGCTTCCAGCACGCGCAGAAAGACCGTCTTCATGCCGCGAGTTCCCGACCCTTCTCGAGGCAGTAGGCCGAGGCTTCGACCATCGCGGCGTCCATGACGCCGTAGCCCAGGTCGGCGAAGACTACTGGCGGGGCCTCCTTGAGCAGAATCTCCTCGCGCCACTTCTGAAAACTCGACAGGAAGAAGCCCGTGCGCGAGGTGATTGCTCCGAGCAGCCCGTGCGGGTGCAGGAGCCCGATGCCGCGCTCGACGAAGGCCGCGTAGATGTCGTTCTTCGTCCGCGGGTAGGCCTTCTCGAACTCCGTCTTGGCGGCAAGGCTTGCCGCGCCAAACGGCGGATTCATCAGCACCACGTCAAAGCGCGTGCGCAGCAGGTCGATCAGCGCAATACCTTGCGCGGTATCGCCGGCGAAGAGCCGGCGACGCACACCCGCGCCACCGGAGGCGACTTCGGCGAAGTGTCGAAGCGTATCGACAATGCGTGCCTCGGCCTCGTGGAAGAAACCGTCATCGTCAATGCCGGAGAGGTCCAGCTCACCCTGCTTGCGGATCGGCGTCATGCCCGGCAGGAATCCCGTGGTCTGCTTCTCCTTGACGAATTGCTCCCGTGCACGGTGCAGTTCGCTGGCGACGGCCTCCTCTACCCGCAGGAGCGTGCCCAGCTCACCAGCCAGACGCATCTCGTCAACCATCTTTTTGAACAGATCGCGTAAGAGCGGCGGATCGAGCCGCGCGGCGAACTCTTTCACAAGTACCGCGTCACCCGGCATCGGCTCGGCCACGACGATATGCGTGCGGCCAACGGGTAGCCGCTCGGATACGGAAACACCCAAATCCTTCCATGCGCGCTGGGCTCTAAGCCAGAGCGCCAGCGCTGCAATCTGGGCGCAACGAGGGTCGATATCGACACCGTAGAGGTTGTACTCGACGATGAGCGCGGGAACCGCCCGGTGCAAGGCCGTGAGGTCTCGATAATCCTCTCGCAGCGTGCGGCCGGTCACCTGACTCTTGATGCCGGATTCCCCACTTTCCCAGGCTTCGTCATATATCATCAGCAGCAGGTCAAAACTGTAGAGCAGGAAATGCCCCGAGCCGCAGGCCAGGTCGAGGACGCGAAGGTCGCGCGGGTCTTTCTTAGTGCGCGGCTGGGCGGGCTCGTCGAGCGGGCGCACGAGATACTCGCAACGTTCACCGAGGCGTGTCTGCTCGCCGTACATCTCTAGCCAGAAACGGCCGAGCGTGTTGTCGGTGAGGAACTGCACGACATACCGGGGCGTAAAGAACTGGTTTCGGACCGCGAGCTCGCGACTATTGCGCGGTGCCTGGCTCTCCTCGCGCATCTTCTTGCGCTCGTCGCCGCTGTTAAAGAATTGATATACCCAACCGATCGTTTCATCTTCGCCCCAGACACCGCTGAGTTCCCCTGTGTTGAGCATCTCGATGAGCGTTTCGAACGTCTGTCGCTTTGGCCATAGGACAGACGCGGCGTCGTGACGGTCAAAGAGGACCTTCACTTCGGTTGAGAGTTCGTCGAATAGGCTCTCGATGTAGAGACGGTAGCCAGTGCTCTCGGGGAGAAGTGCGACGCCAGGCGCCATGCCGCAGAACTCGCGGTAGCCGGCCGACTGCTCGCCCTTCGTGATACACTCCTGCACCAGCTCGCGCGCCTCGAGCATCTTGAGCGCGACGAACCGGTTGAGCGTCGTGAATGCGGCGTCGCGCAGGTAGTCATCGACCGCCTCGGCTGCGCTCATGCCAGCAGCGCGCTTGTGCTCGATCGCGGCGACGATCTTGTCTCGCTCGAACACCTGCCGCGGGGATAGGTGCGATCCGGCTTTTGGCGCAACGGTGCCATCCCGCAGAATGTCGAACGTACCCTCAAGCTGCGCGGAGAAGTCATTCTCGATCAGCTTCCGCGCTCGCTGTGTCGCGCGCTCAATGGCGGTGCGTGTCTCCTTATCCATGGCACGCCTCGGCGCGAGCTTGGAATCTCGGTTCCAATCCAGTTCCAAATCCGGTGCCGCCCAAGGCGCCATCGTGACCCGCCACATTGGGCACCCTTCGGAACTTTTCGGAACTTTTCGGAACCGCGAGTTCTGACGCCACAAGGGACGGGGGAGTCCTCATTATTGCTGCCCCCTTTCCGGCCCACGATACCAACGCGCCGCCGCCGTGGCGCCGCGAGCATGGATCTTCCTCAAGCGGCGAAGATCCCGCAGCAGAACCTTGATTTCATTGTCCGAAGCCTGCGGTAGCACAGCAGCCAGTTCCACGCGTCGGATACCGCGCTCGCCCGCCGCGACAATGGTCCGCAATAGAGCGTCCCGCTTGGCGTCGCGATCAATGATCTGCCCGCCCGCGTGCTGACCCGCGAGCCGCACGGCGAGCGGGTTCGCGCCGAGCGTACAGCCAACGCGGACCTCGCTCGCCTCGAACGCCGGAGGCGGGCAACCTTCCTGGCGCATGATACGCAGCATGGTCTGGATACCCTGCCCCTCGGCCTGGGCGAGGCCAAGCCGGTTGAAGAACCATGCGAGAACCTGGTTCCGCCAGTGCGGACCGGCACGCCCTTCGCGGAACGCGACGGGGTCCACGCCAAGCGGCAGGGATCCAGGTGACACGAACTCGATCCGGTCTGCGAAAGCTGTGATCCGCAGGGGTCGTACAACTCGTAGTCGCGATGGGCGAGTGTGTTCCCGAGCGCCTCCGTAAGCGCACGGATCGGGTACCGGACCTTGTTCGGGTTCGCGACGTCCTCCTTGTCGAAGATAGTCGTCGCCTGCGCTGCGAGGAGGGCGGTGAGCCGGCGAGCCTGATCGAGTACCGTGCCGCCGATCTCGTGCCTCTCCGCATGTGGGTCGGACCGGTCGCGTCCGGGATAAGTAGAAAAGAGAGAAAACGCCCCCGGAATGAACTTCTGCGGCTCGCGTCCGAAGAGCAGCACGGCGAAGTTCCGAGGGCGGACGGCGCCCGTAAGCGGCTCCGCGACGCACAGCGCTGGCACCAACGCGTGCATCTGCACGTCGGGGACGAGGTACGACTCGACGCCGCGGTCCGGCGCGAACACATCCAGGCGCGTCAGGGCGTCACGCAGGGCGAGGAGATCCAAATCTGCGACGGTCGCGCGGTCGCACGGTCGGCGGTCCCAAGGCTCCATGGCGCCCTTCCGAACTAGCAGGTCTCGGAGGAGACCATTGCGCGCCTCGATCGTCGTCCGGCTTACGCGCACGTAGTGCTTGGCGCCATCGGTTCCCTTGCGACAGGTGTGCGCGTGTCCCGTCGCGGGTTGGATGAACACCAGAATCCGTCGGTCGGGGTTGTCGCTCGGTAGTTCCTCGATGAGCGGAGTGATCGGTGGTGACACCCGTTCACGGCAGCGGGTCAGGACGGTTCCCTCGACTGCTTTGAAACGCGACGCGGAAAGGCCGGTGCGCACCAGCACCGGAAAGCCGTCGGGGCCGTTCTCTTCACGCGCTCCGCAGACGACGTAGCCACCGCCAAGATTCTGTAGGTCATTCGCCAAGGCTACGAGAGTGGTTACGACATCGTCGATGTCCGCGACGTCTGCCTTCCATTCGGTCTGCTCGCTCTCGCGGCGGGAAAGCTCTTGCAAATCCACTCGCGGCATTAGGACAGCACCACTTTCTTGCCGGCGCCGATGAGACGCGCGCACTCATCGCGGAGACCTGCGAGTGCAGCATCGAGCTGCTCTTCCGTCTCGATGCCTCCCGTAAAGTAGGCCCCAACATTGACCGGCGCCAGCCGCTCTCCTTCGATTGCCTCCTGGACTGCCCAGACTGCGGCGCGCAGGCGCCCTTCGCACGCGTCACGTTCAGACCGCAGAAGCGCGATAGGCACCGTGGCCGAAGCTCGCGCCATTCCATTCTGAACCGGTGCCGCAATTGAACGCTGAGCATCCTCTTGCAACTCAGACCAGCCGGGGGTCTTCGTCAGCTGATCGAAGGCTTTCGTGTAGGCGTCGATTCGCGCTTGCAGTGCATCCTCGAATCGACGCGCATACTCGGACTCGATCGCTCCGGCGTGCTGCTCGATGGCGGGCAGATCTCGGAAGAAGGTTTCACGCGAGAAAAGATCCTGCAGCTCGGTCGCGCGTGAACGGAGGTCTTCGCTCAGATCGGCCTCCTTATCGAGAAACGGCCACGCGACGCTGAGCGCTTGTCTTGCCCGCTCGATGTCGCGAAGCCGTGGCTCCGAGAGAGCCTGTTCGAGTTCGACCGCACGCTTGATGGCGTCCTTGATCAAGCGGTGCGAAGCGTTGAACGTCGAGATGGCGTTGTCTTCCGATCCGCGCAAGATCGCCTTCATCTGGCCGAGCGCGCCTTCGAGCACACCTCCACCAGGCAGTCGGTGCGCGGTAAGCTGACCATGCGCAGACGCGACCGTGTCTTCGTACCGCGCCACCTCATTGCGCAGCTCGGCGCAGATGGCGCCTGCATTTAGCTCACGGACCTCGGTTCCGAAGGTGTCGCGGAAGGCTTCCGATGCCTTCACCAACTCTTCGAACTCGATACCCTTCTTCGGGCGGAATGATGCCTGCCGGAAAAGGTTGTTGTTCGAGAATGTGTCGCGGGCCTCGATGCCAGTCGCAGAGTCAATCGTCTGGCCTTTGCTCGTGGCTTCGATTTTCCCGGCACGCAGCAGCGACAGGACCAAGAGGCGCACGACCTCGAAGTCCCAGCCAAAGGGCTCCTTGGCAAACTCATCCGAGAGATATCGTCCGCTCGCAGTGTCACCATAATTCGCACGCTCATCGATGCGACTAAGAACTTCGGCGAGAGGTCCGCTCTCGACGCGGAATATCGTCTTGCCCTTTTCGTCTCTGAGCAGTCCAAGGCTGCCGAAGACGGAGGGAAGCCCCTGAAGATTATCAGCGCTGAACAACGCGTCGACACCCTTCCTCACATCCGTCGACCGAGCTGCGGCTTCCTTGAATCGGTCGAAGACCTCGGGGAGCACGTAGCCGAGGATCTCCGATGCACTCTTACCAACATCGACAGCGCGATCCCCAGGGCTACGGTCGTTGCCGCGAAAATACACGCTACCCGACAGACAAGCTGCCCGGAAAAGCCTTCGAAGCTCGTCCTGATGGCGGCGCAGCCGTACCTTCTCCTCACCGATCAGCGCGGTCTCATCGGCCGTTTTGGCCTCGCGCTCCTTACGCGTGAGCATCTCCTTGGAACGAAACAGTTCGACGGTTTCTCGATCGATCGCGTCGTTGAGGGAAACTGCCCAGAAAACGTTCTTCCGCTCCTGTTGGCTTCGCGTACGAAGCTCCGCAGCGAGCCGCTGAAACTCCTTGCCGTCGTCTGCGAGCTGGACGTGGAACATCATGTCGCCATCGACGACTTCGCGACCATGGATAGCGAGCCCTGCTTTGAAGGCTTTGGTGTCGAAGAGAGTGTGCGACGGCTGCGGTTGCCAGTAGGACGTGAGAACCTCCGAGAACAGGCGATGAGCATCGCCGGGCTTCGGACTAATCCCGTTGCGGATTCGCTCCCAATCATCTTCAGCGGGCGTCGGAATGCGGTAACCGTCGTCACCCCGGCGAACTTTCTGACCAACTTCAAGCTGACGAAGCGCCTCCTTCACTGCGGCAAGCTGCGAATCTCCAGTTACACTTGGATGGAGAGACGCGGCTATATTCTCCGCGGTGCGGTGAACACTCTTTACGTACTGCAAGAGACAGATGACCTTAGCCACCGGCTGCGCAAGCGGGTGCTCGATTTCCTTCGAAATCGCTGCGATCTTTGCGCGCACTTCGGAACCAATGTTTCCCTCAACCAAGTCGTAGACCTGGTCAAGCCGTACGAGCGCTCCTAATGGCTCGTCTGCCAATTTGACAGCCGGGTTGATGAGGAGCTGCTGAGCGAGCTTGATGATCGTGCGGTTTGCGCCGCCGACGTGCTTGCTCACTCCACCCTGTGTGCGCAGGCCCGAGACGACCTGGATGACCAGATCGATCTGATAGGGCAAAAGGGGGTAGAGGTCGACAAAGTTGTCGCGCGTAAGTTCCGGTAGCTTGATGTCAGCGGTCATCCGAGTGTGTTCTGTGAGCCGACCACGGTGATCATCAAACAGCTTTCCAAGCGCAGCTTGCGCGGCGGCGTTCTTCGAAAGAACGCGGCGACTGGTAACCTCGGAAATGTCCGACGGCTCTAGGTGAACCTGAAGCGGGAAGCGATCCATCAGCCGAGCAAGCTCAATCTTTGTGCCCTCAAGGCCGCTGACGAGGTCGCCGAGTTTCTCCTGGGACGTAACGACGATCCAGTGTTTGCCGCGCCCTTTCACACCGAGGTTCTGGACCACGGCCTGCAGATCAAGCATTTTCTGCACGTCACGCGCCACGAACTGGCCAACTTCATCGATGACGAACATTAACGTCTTCACTCGGCCGTCAGCCGTCGTTCCGCGCCGCTTCATCAGCTCAGTGGTCCGCTCGGCGAGCTTGCCGGGGGATATGTCGGCGCGCTGCTTGATGCCCTTCACCCAGGAATCAGCCGCCGGATAGGTCTTCGGCTCGATCAGGTGCATTACCTCGCTCGCGCGGCCGAGGGAGAACGCCAAGAGTCCTTTGTCAGCGTTCCAATCCTTGTTGAATCTGGACCGGTAAGTGCTCTCGAACTGAGGCAGATGTCCCTCGGACTCCAGTGCGATCTCCAACTCGGAGAGATCGAGGTCCTTCGCGTATCCGAGGCTGTGCAGAAAAAGCCCGTACATGATTTCGGTCAGTGTTTGATTGCCGCTGCGGATTCCCCGGTCCGTCGATACATCGAAGATCACTGCGTGGGTCGGAATTTTCTCGGTAATGGCTTTTAGCAGCACCTGAAGCTTTTTCTCGCCGGTGCGCCGGCTGAACCTTTCGGCCGCGGATTTGCCGGCGATCAGGCGATTTTCTATGGAAAGGCCGAGCATCTTAGCGAAGCTTGATTTGCCGGACCCGAAGAAACCAGAAACCCAGATAGCGATGCCCTCATGTGGCTTATTCGGTGTTTCGCTATAACGCTCGAAAATCTCCGAGTAGTATCGGCTAATCGCATGTGTGACGACATATTCATCAATTTCATCTCGAATGATTTCTTCGTCGGTCTGATCAACTTTGATGACTTCCTCGATAGGACGGTCAACCTTTTTGTCGAAGAGGCTCTTAATAAATAAGTCGTTCATTCTTGAGTCCTCTCAGAAAATCTTCGGGCGATAGTTGTGTTCAGCGTCGAGCACGCCCATGAAGCGAAGGCCCGCCGCGCCATCGAGATCGCCTGGATAAAAGAGCACCGTCGGAACCTGCACGCGCCCCTTTAGCTGCTCAAGCAGCGAAAAGGTCCGGTAGACCGGGAAAAGCGCTCCGGTTCGCAAGATGAAGACGATATCACGATGCGCGTCAGGTTCCTTCGGCATTCGTGCTGCGACGAGGTCCACGAGGGGCACGTATTCGGACAGGACGGAGTGAACGGTTTCGACGACGGTTTCGACGCCCTGTTCGCGCTCTGCGGAAAACCATTCCTCAAGCGGCCGCTGAGAGCGCATCGCTTCGTCGAGGCACTCAGCGAGGGAAATGCGCCAGATACGCTTTCCCTTTTGCGTGAGGCGCGTCTCCATCAACGTGAGCTGCTTGCGCAGCTCAAATTCCTCCTCGGGATCATACCGGAATAATGCGTATGGCATATCGTGATAGGCACTGATGCGTTCACGTGGATCCGCCGATGCGAGCAGTGGTTCGAGATCGTGCTTGAGCCGATGCTCAAAGTCGCTCATGCGACCATCCTCTCAGCGTACTCGAGGGAGCTTTCGCAAGGCAGCGAGAGCTGCACGAGGCTACCCGCAACTTGGTACTCCAGCTTGCGAAACTGGTGCAGCCGGAGGATCTCGTGCTCCACGTCAGCGGGCTTCATTAGAAACATGCGCCAGTCGTCTGCGGTCACCACACTGCTCAGGCTTTGTTTCTCTTCACGCATGGCATGCAGGAGATACAAAAAGCTTCGTTCGGGCAGATGATAAGTAGCAAACTCTTTGACCGCGCTGCCGCGCAGTAGTCCGAAGTCCGTCGCGATCTTCAGTAGCCCCGCAGCCACGCGTTTGACGGTTTGTTCGCTCCACGCGTGCTCCGTCGTGCCGCCACGCTTCCCGACTCCCCGAAGGTAGTCGTGCAGTTCCTCGGGTCGCACTCGAAACATGCCAGAGTTGTAGGCTGGAAACAGCCAGTTCTGGAGGAAATCCCTCACGAGAAATTCGTCGCGCGTGATGTGCCAGAGAAGCGGTGGCTTCCATTCCTCAATGTCGCAGCCATTCTTCGCCAAAACCACGAGGGCACGGTCGCGCCCGTCAGGATCGAAACGTCGGTTGATTACTTTCGCGATATCGCGAAGCCATGTGTTGCTGCTTGCTCCAATGAAGTTTTCAACTCGCAATCGATCGAGGTTCTCACGCTTAGACCGAGCAAAATCCCACGACGCGAAGACGGCGTAGGTCTCTTCGACCATCGCCCCCTTTATGATCGTGAACGACGATACAACGTTGGACCGCGACAGAGATCTCATCCGTTGCCCCTCCTGGCGTAGGGTACCGCCAGTGCACCGGGCACGCCGCAGGCGAAACCGAGGGCCAGCAGCGCGATATCTTTATCGGTTCCGGAGAAAATGCCGGGAAGCGGCACAGCCCGACCTTCGGCCGAGCGTCGGAGCTTGGAGAACGAATCAACGTCGTGGTCGCCGATAACTTCGAATGACCGCAGCGCGGCGACGAGATCGGTTTCCTGAAGCGTCTCAAGGCGTTGGAAGTAGGGTGTCCAATCGCCTGCGTTATCAAGCCAGTGTTCCCACTGAGCGTCGAACTGTTCCTCGATACTTTCAGGTAGTCGCCATAACGTAACGCAACCGGGCGGATCGAAAACTTCGCTGCACCGATGGGCGGCGACAGCGAATACCGAGCGTGCCTGCGCGAAATAGTGCGTACGCGGAAATCCACGGCGGAGTGCAGCTGCGCCCAAGCGCCCAAGCTGTCCCTTAGTGTTCCACCACCTGGCCATGTCCATCTCGCCAACGCGAGCCACGATCAGGCGGAGCTTGAGGAGGCGGTCAAGGTCGGGGGCTGTCATCGTCTGCGTCATAAGAACAGGTGTTTCTGGATTTAAATGGTGATCTTTGCGCGTTCCCCAGCTATTACAGTTCACTGTACTGTAAATTACAATTCCGGAGGGTTCATTGGCCTAGCCCTCGGATTTCGCCTTCCAAGCAACGGCAGGGTCGGAGTCGCCGCATCCCGCATCGGCGCTCAGGAAATATTAGTCGAAATGGTGGCCAGATGCCAAGAGGGCGTCTGAAAAGTTTCTGCTGGGTTAGTTGATCAAACCCGGAAAATTTGGGCACTGTGGGAGAACAAGTATTTCGTGACTTATGGCTGAGGCTTCGAGAAGGTTGGAAATCGGTTGAGTTGCCCGCCGGAGTCGAACCGGCGACCTACTGATTACGAAACAGTTGCTCTGCTTCTCACCCCTACTTCTGGACGCCGTTCATCCTGGTGGGGGATGGGAAGTGAAAACTAGCCAAAGATATTTGAAATTTCGGGATGAAGCGAAGTTCGGATAAGACTATGTCTCGCGCAAAGAACGCAAAGGACGCCAAAGTGATGGGCCGAGGCCCGTCATCCCGAGCGAACGCGAGGGATCTAAGAAAGATTTCTCCCTTCGGTCGAAATGACAAGGCTCTTTCCTTTGCGAGCTTAGCGTGCTTGGCGCGATAAATTTTAGTAAACTCGTTGTGTGAAACAATTCTCTGGTTAGTATCTATTCTTCTTGCGTCCAGTCCTCGACACTCAGTCCGGGGACTCGGCGAAAATCCGCGAGATTGCGGGACAGTAGGGTTGCCTCTCGTGACACGGCGATTGCGGCGATCTTGAGATCCATGGAACCAAGACGGATGCGTGAATGGCGGAGCTGGAGTAACCGCTGTGCCGCGGGCTTGTCGAAATGAAGCACGGGAATCTCTGTGAAGAAAGAGAGCAGAGCGTGAAGCTGACGATAGCCTGCGATTTGTTGCCGGGCCTTCTTGGAGCGCCCAATTACGGCCAACCAGCCGCGCATTTGTTCCTCAACGTTAATAATGGTCGTCCAAATACCTTCGGGCGGCGTGCGACCGAGCCGCGCCGATAGAATGAAAAAGGTTGGAAGGCTTTGGCGTTGGATAACCGTCAGTTGATCGGTATCCAAAATAACCATTATCGCGCAGAGGGAGTCTGGGACCGGCGATAGGCGTTTCCGGCCGTGATGATTTTGTCAAACAGGGGATCGTCCTTGAATCTTCCGGCCAGCCGTTTCCACCATGGCTGTCGGGACACTTTTCGCACCGCTTTCAACTCGGACCTCATCTTGCGTAGCTCCCGTTCCAAAACGGTCACACGCTGCTCCAGTTTCCTCGCTGTCGACGGCATAGTTCTGTCTCGCTGTCAGGAAGGATACCTTAAACGCGAACGGGAAGAAAGCCCACTTTGCCGGGCAATCGCTGTAACTGGGCGCCGTTCGTCTTGGCCGGGGGATGGGGAATGGCGAATCCTGGCGACGGGTTCAGACACGACTTTCATGACAATCTTTCTTTAGTTCGCTGGCTTTAAACTCCGATTGTCTCCGGGGGGGCAGAAAACTTTTCTCGATATTCGAGACTATCGGAGTTTATTGAGCCACTCTCTGAGTTAAACAAGAAAATTCCCTTCTTGGGAGAAAAAAAGGGCACTAACCTCTCCTGTTGCGTTCCGCTCGCTTATGGATGGATGCAGTGTGCGTGGCCGAAACAGGGAGTCGCGGCAGCAAATTACGAAGAGATTACGGGCTGTATTCTCAGGATGGGTTAACGCGTGGAATGCAATCGGCGGAGTGCAGCAACTGGTTCGGGACCAGCCGCCACAAGTCTCTTTCGCCGGGCGTCAACGATTGCGCCAAAGCCTTCCAAGGTTCGGGATCCGAGCGATCGTAAATCGCCTGCTGAGCGAAGACAAGCTCATCCACCGTCTCGAAGCCGCATCGATCACACGCCCAAGGATGAAACGATCAAGGTCAAATTAGGCGATGCTTTCGACGTGGTCGCTGAGCGCAAGCAGACCGACTGGAGCAAAATTGGGGATAATGTCTACGAAGTTGCCTTCGAAATCACCCTGCGCAACCACAAGGATGAGCCCATTGCCGTCAGCGTGATCGAGCCTTTGCCACTCGACTGGGAAATTAGAAAGAGTTCTCACCCACACGTGAAAACCGACGCACATCACGCGCGGTTCGATATCTCGGTGGCTAAGGACGGCGAAACCAAGCTTCAGTACCGGGCAAGGTTCAAGTTTTAGGAGAGAGAAAATGGGACATTTGGACTCTCCGAGTTAGGGAGCGCGGAACAGTGCGCTGATGGTTTTCATTGGAAGAAAAAGCCGGTCGGGCCTGTCCGGCAAGGAAATGAAGTTAAAGTGCCGGTAAAAACGCGCAGCCTGTGCATCGATGGCATCGACAACAACGGCAACAGCGGCGATCTGCGATGACTGGACATAGGCGCGATGCAACGCGTCCATGAGAAGAAACTCGCCGATCCACCGCCCTTTGCAGCGCTGATCGACGGCGAGGCGGCCGAGGAGCGTAGCCGGCACCCTGGGATAGCCCGGAAGTTTCCGGGCCACATCGGTGGGCAGGCTCTCCAGGTCAACGCTGAATGCCGAGAGCGTATAGTATCCGAGGATAGTTTTCGGCGTGGCTGGTTCGACAACAACAAAGGGCGCAGCGACGAGGCGGCGCGCGTACTGGCGCGCAATCTCTTTCAGGTAACGGTCAAGGACTTCGTTGCCGCAGACGAAAGTCGCGCGGTCGTGCTGCTTGCCCAGAGGCTCGACAATCCACGAGGATTTGGCCGGAGCGAGCGGCATTTATTCGCCGGCACGTTGTTTGTAACGGCGCGCCGCTTTGCGCAGGCGGGCTCCCGGGGCGGGGGCTTTAAGAAGCGCCGCAACGAAGACCTCCCGGTCGCGGTCACTCAAAGTCATAGCCTGGTGTTCCCGCAGGGTGCGGGTGGCGGTTTCATAAGCGCAGGTCACAACAAAATCACTGAGAGAACGTCCGAGCAGCGCGGCGGCTTTGGAGAGAAGATCCTTCTGCTCTTCAGTGATGCGCGCTTCAAGACGTGCCGTCCTGGGACTCTGGCTTTCCGTTATTTCATGCGTTTCCATGGTGGCCGTGGCTGATTTTCCTTTTCTCCGGCAACTGTACGGCAAAAAGCCGTACATGTCAAGAAAGTCGGCCGACGGTCTTGACGGACTGCCGGCTGCCGTCAAGGGAGGCGTTGAGGCGATGTCAGCGCCATTCCGGGTTATCACTATCCAAGGGGTTCGGGAATGGATCAACGGACTATTGGGTATTCGCGCGCGCCTTGACGGGTTCGAAACGAACGTCCTGCTTGTGCATTGAATTAATCTTTGCGGCGAATAACGTTCAACTGACGTGGCCAGGGCTCTCGTGAACCTTTGCGCAGATCCTTCCGCGCAAACCCGCATCGACGAGCTTGCCGATAAATGTACGGAAGGCGCACTCTCCGCCGTGGAGCAGTCTGAGTACGAAACCTATATGCATGCGATCGATTTCCTCGCCGTGCTGCAAGCTCAAGCCCGCCGCCTGCTTCAGGCTGTTGGAAAACCTTGCTTGAAGAGACCGGCATGTCATCGTCCCAAAAATTTCGCCACCGCCGCCGCCAAGGCTTCCGGTCTGTCCTGGTGGACCATGTGTCCCGCTTCGTCGATTACAATTCGTTCGTGATGAACAAACGCATCGTAGCGCTGTTGCTTGTCGGGCCGGCGGGTCTGGCGGCTTTCTTTGCCCTCGACGATCAGCACCGGGCATTCGATGCGGCGGAGGAATTCCAGGGTCTGGGCGGTGTAAAACGGCTGCGGCGCGGCGGTGCGATGCAGAGGATCGAACTTCCAGACCCATTTGCCGTTTTGATTTTGTTTCATTCCAGTCCGAGCGAGGTCCAGGGCGAAACCGCCATTCAGTCGCGGATTAGTTTGTTGAAGTTGGGCGGCCCCGGCTTCGACGCTGGTGTATTCGCGGAAATGATGCCGGCCGCGCTCGCGGACATCGGTGATCCATTTTTCCATTCTTGCCGGCGCGTCTGAAAAAATCATCCCGGCGGGGCCGATGCCTTCGATAAGAACGAGCTCGGTAACGCGGCTTGGAAAGGTTCCGGCGTAGAGAAAGGAAATCGTGCCGCCCATGGAGTGACCGATGAGCGCGAATCGCTCTATGCCCAGCGTTTGTACGACGCAGTCGATATCGCAAACGTAATCGGGAAAGTGGTAGTAGCCGCCGGCGCCGACCCAGCCGCTGTCGCCGTGACCGCGGCAGTCGGGGGCGATGATCCAGAGAGGTTGTTTCGCCGCCTGCTGGAGCGCGGCAACGAACGGTCGCCAGCTATGCGCCTGATCCAAATAACCATGAACTAGAATCAGCGCTAGGCCGCCGGGTTGCCCCCACTCGAGAGTGTGGATCGGCAGCCCCCGCACATCGATCGTTTGCTCGCGCGGCTCGGACATCTGGCTAAGCTCGTTGGACGGGGACCTCGATGAAATCTTTTTTGGCGTCGGACCAAGCATAGGCGCGCACGCTTTTCACGACCCGGTTGTAAATCGAAACGACGATTTGAGCCGTATCCGGGTAGATCGGTTCGCCAAACGGGCTGGCGAAGGCTTTGTCTTCTTCGGAGAAGTAGGCGTCGTGATCGGGGTGGGAATGGTAAAAAGCTTTAAGTGTGGCGCCTATCGATTGCGCCTCCCGAGTTATCTTTTCGAGCTCCAGCGGGTCCATGGCGTAGGCGATGGCGGCGGTTCGCGGGTAGGTCACTGGATCCAGAGCGTGAAGCGTGTTCTGAATATTCTTCAAGCGCTGGACGTGATCCGCCGTCCCGTTCGAAAGCACCACGCCGCAGCATTCATCGGGAAAAGTCTCCTGGGCATGCCGGGAGATTTCGTTCCACGCCGTTTCCGAAAGGGATAGAGTCGTGATCATCGTTTTACACGGACCGGTTTTGTGTTTCATCTAGCATGAAACGCAGCTCGAATTCCATCTATGATAGACGTCAATGCGATCGGCGCGGCTGGTTTGCAGGGCGTGACCCACGCGCCCGATCCGGCAGCCATAGGCCGAGCCGATGGCTGCCGCACCTGGCGACAAGAATTCTCGGGTCGGCGGTCATTCCATTGAAATCGCGCAGCGGAATTTTATCAAAAGGCAGGCTGTTTGGGCGCTTGATATTTTTGATACACGGAGAGCACGACGTTGGCGAACTCAATCGGAACTGCGATGTCGTTGTCTAAGCGATTGCGCATCTCCGTGGGACCCACGTTGTATGCGACCAGGGCGAGGTTCAAGCTGCGAAAGCTTTTTTTCAAATCGTAGAGATAATAGATGCCGAGCTTGATGTTGAGCACCGGATCATCCAAATGTTCCGGCCTAAAAGCGTCAGAACCCGAGTCTTCCCTCAAGCCGATTTCCCGGGCGATCGCTTTGCCAACCTCAGGCATGATCTGCATAATCCCGCGCGCTCCCATCGGCGAGATCGCCGCGGATCGAAATCCGCTTTCGACCTCAATCAACGCCGCGATCAGAATCGGATCTAATTTATGTTTGGCACTTTCTGCCAAGATGGCGTCGGAAACCTTCCACGCCTCGGCATCGCCGATCTCGGGCCGGTTGAGTTTTACTACATTGTATATTCTTACCAGCTCTTTTGGCGTCGGCGCCGGTGCGGCATGGACCGTTGTGGTCTGGATTATAGGGTTGGTTTCGGGTGTTTGGGCCCCGTTCAGCGCGTAAAATCCGGGCACGAATAAAATTCCGATCAGGGAAAGCTTTGCGCAGGACGCGCTCCATCTTAAAGTACGAGCGGGCGTTTTTTTAGGACGTTTCTCCATACTTTAAGCGCTGATTAGTATTCGGGCGGTTTTGTCGGCGACGGAACGACGCAGCAGTAGTAGCTTCTGGCTAACAGATAGGAATCGTGATGTCAACGAAAAAAAGAAGAAAATAAAACTTTTTCTATCATGCGACAGGCGGGATCGTTCGGTTCGATGCGCGACAATTGTGACTCGCAAATTCGCGTCAACGTTTCAACGAATCACAGTAGCCGCCAGTCAATAGCCTTCTAGTCCCGCTGGCCGTGTTCTGTCGCGGAGAAAAATAAAAAAGGGCAGGGAACACGTCCCCTGCCCTTTATCTAAGTTCCGTTGAGCCGGCGCCAGCGCGAAAATTATCTCCCGGTGCGCGCCAACGAGTGCACCCAGCCGCGCATGCGCGACTTGGCGTTCTGAATATCTTTGTCGGTGAACCATTTCTTAAGATCGATTCTCTCCACCGGATAGACCGGCCGCATAAAATCATTCTCATAACCGAAGGGAACCGTCGCATCGATGCCCATGCCGCCCTCGAACGTGGTATTGGACGCGGTCCACTCCCGTTCGCCGGCGGTCATGCGTTCGGCGGGCATGAACGTTTGGCCGCGTCCTCCAGGAAGCGGGTTGATGATGTCCGTCTTCGGATTAACGCGCGTGGTGAGACACCACATGACGTCGTCCATATCGTAAGGATCGCAATCTTCGCTGACGGCAATGACCAGGCGCGAACCCTGAGAGGTGGCGAGAATCGCGGCCATGAAATTTCGCTGCCAGCCTTCTTCGATGCGGTTGCGTTTCTTAACCTGGATGATCGCTCCGCCCCAATCGGTCATGCAGTAGG
>Ga0326597_10002424_pt1 | contig 27858 bp, 21 predicted proteins | sample RVTome_12_FD_203789 | JGI IMG/M metagenome (GOLD analysis project Ga0326597, IMG submission 203789) | Soil microbial communities from uranium-contaminated site in the Upper Colorado River Basin, Wyoming, United States - RVT100D185 | ecosystem: Environmental > Terrestrial > Soil > Contaminated >... | reverse complement strand
ATCAGGACAGCGACGGCCGTGTTGAAGCGGAACCGTTCGATGTCTTCGGTTACCTTCTTCACCGCCCGGTGCGCGACCGCCAGGACCTCGCGGTCATCGGGAGACGGTTCCCTGTCGACAGCGTTTGTCTCACCAGTCACCATCCGCCATACGCGTTCGAGAAACCGCGACGTACCTTCGAGGCCGGCGTCGTTCCAGACCGCGTCATCGGTCGGCGGGCCGACAAAGAGCTCGAACAAACGGATGGCGTCGGCTCCGTATCGCTCGTAGTACAGATCGGGTGTCACGACATTGCCCTTCGACTTCGACATCTTGGCGCCGTCCTTGACGAGCATCCCTTGCGTGAACAGCCGTGTGAATGGCTCGAGCACCGGCACCAGGCCCATGTCGTGCAGGACCTTGGTGATGAAGCGGGCGTACAAGAGGTGCAACACGGCGTGCTCGACCCCTCCGACATACTGATCCACTGCCATCCAATAGGCCACCTTCGAGGGTTCGAAGATGGCCGCCGAATTGTCAGCGTCGCAATAACGCAGGTAGTACCACGACGAGTCGACGAAGGTGTCCATAGTGTCTGTTTCCCGGCGAGCGGGACCGCCGCAGACCGGGCAGGTGGTGTTGACGAAATCCGGCACCCCGGCCAGGGGCGATTGGCCCTTGGGCGCATAGTCATCGACATCGGGGTGAATCACCGGCAGTTGGTCTTCAGGAACCGGCACCAATCCATCGAGCGGGCAGAGCACGATGGGAATGGGACAGCCCCAATACCTCTGACGGGAGATCAGCCAATCTCGCAACCGGTACTGCACGGTGCCGACACCAATTCCCTGCCCCTCGAACCACTCGATGATCTTCTTCTTGGCAGCCTCAATCGGTAGGTCGTCGAGAAAGTCAGAGTTGATGACGAGTCCCTCGCCTGTGTAGGCGTCACCGCTCCACTCGGTGGGGGGCTGCACCGTCCGGATGATCTCCAACCCGTATCGCTCGGCGAAGTCCCAGTCACGCTGATCCTGGCCCGGAACCGCCATGATCGCTCCGGTCCCATAGCCCATCAATACGTAGTCGGCCACGAAGATCGGAACCCGCTTCCCATTCACCGGGTTGATGGCCTGCCTACCGATGAGGACGCCCGACTTCACGCCTTCTGCAAGGCGCTCCACTTCGCTCTGGCGCCGAGCTTGCTGCACGTGGCGACGGACTTCGGCTTCATATTCCGTCCCCGCCACCAACTGTTCGACCAGGGGGTGCTCAGGCGCCAATACTGCAAACGTCATCCCAAAGACCGTGTCGGGTCTGGTCGTGAAAACGTCGAAGGCGAGATCGGAGTCCGCCACCTCGATCCGGAACCGGCAGCCTTCCGACCGCCCGATCCAATTCCTCTGCATCACCCTGACGCGCTCTGGCCAACTGTCGAGTTGGTCGAGGTCCGCCAACAGACGATCCGCATAGTCCGTGATCCGGAAGAACCATTGCTCGAGGTCGCGGCGTTCGACCAAGGTGCCGCAGCGCTCACACGCTCCGTCGACCACCTGCTCGTTGGCAAGGACCGTCTGGTCGCGCGGACACCAGTTGACCAGAGCGAGTTTCTTGTAGGCGAGCCCTTGCTTGAAGAGCTGCAGGAACAGCCATTGATCCCACCGATAGAACTCGGGTGTGTGGGAGGCCAATTCGCGGTCCCAGTCGTAAACCGCTCCGAGCTTGCGCAATTGCTCCTTCATGCGCACGATTTGTCGTTCGGTAAATATCCGGGGGTGGATACCTGTCTGAATGGCGGCATTCTCTGCCGGCAGACCGAACGAGTCCCAACCCATTGGCGACAGGACGTTCTCCCCTTTCATGCGGTGGAAACGGGTGAGAAGATCGACGTAGGTGTAGTTGCGCAGATGACCCATATGGAGGTCCCCCGAGGGATAGGGGTACATCTGCACGTTGTAATACTTGGGACGGGTCGGATCCTCCGTCACATAGAAGACCCGCTGCTCTTCCCAGCGATCCTGCCATTTGGCCTCGATCGAACCGAAATTGTAAGACATGAGCGCTGGAGGCTAGCCAGGCTGGGTTTGGCCCAATCGGGAGTTATCCCGGCCGCAAGGGCGAATCCAATGCGGCCGGCACGGTGCCGAAGCCCTCCAACGACTCGGCCAGAATGACGAGTTCGTCACCTGCGACCAGCATCTCGGTCGCCGCGGGATTGGCAATGACTTTGCCGTTGCGAACGACGGCTAGAAGCACCGCACCACTGAATGCCAGGAGCCGGGGCACTGCATCTGCCACCGACCCCCCGACCTGCTCCGCTGGCACCGGGATCCGGTAGAGCTCCGACCCCTCGCCGCCCGAGACGATGTCTGTGACCAATTCTCCCAGACCCGGATAGAGGGCGGTACGGGCAAGCAAATGAGCGGCGAGTTTCGAGGTCACGAGTACTTCGTCGACATCGGCACGCTTGAAGTGGTCAACATGTTTGGGGTTGTTGACCTCGACCACTGTCCGCACTCCGGGAGCGAGGCTTTCGATGGCGAGAACGGTGAGAATCGAGTGCATGTCGGCATCGTCACTTCCGTCGCGAGGGCAGACGATGGCTGCCCGGGCGTCGGCGATTCCCGCCCTCTGCAAATCGTCGGCGGCGGCCGCGTCCCCCCGAACGAAATAGACACCATCGCCGGCCGGGTTGCGCTCAGCGCCGTCGATCAGCACCACTTTGGCGCCGTAATCGTCGGATCTGAGCTCACCGATGAGATCACGAGCGGTGGTGTTCCATCCGCACACCACCACATGGTCCTTGAATCCAGCTGCGCCCATTCCCTGACCCTCCTTCAACAAGAAGTCGATTACAAAACCGACCAAAGCTCCCGTCACGGTTGCGACTATCCCAACACCGAAGAGATTGAGCAGCCAGCTGACCACCCACCCGCCGGGGGATGAGACGAACCCAGATTCACCCTGCCCGATCACGGTGGTTAGCGCCCAATAGAAAGACTCACCAAACGACGCAAAAGCGATGCCTTTCTCAAAGACTGTGACCGCCACGGTCGCCAGTACCAAGACCACCAGCAGCCCGATAAGTAGGGAACGATAGAAACCGCGGTCAACCTGACCTCTGATTCGTTTGGCGTGAAAGGCCAAACGGCGCAATAGCGGCGCTGAAAACACGGCCGATACCCACCTCCGCATGTGGTCCTTTCTCGTTAACCCGACCGGATTCAAGCCGATGTGACTGGATCTTGAACTCGTGCTGGTGAGTTAGGCCGCTCTGGCACATGGAGGCGATGTCTGTATCACCAGCGCTGTAGGACCGGAGCGAGGCTCACTCTGTCGCTGCCGAACACCGATTGGGCCTGAGAGCTACCAATACTCCTCGTAATGAATATTGCCCGGCGTTCCGCGACGATCGACGGTGAACCCTCGCTCGACCAGGAGTTGGCAGACTCCTACGGGCAGTCCGAAACTGGCCACACCAGCGGCGTCGAACTTCGGTAGCCCGATCATGGCCGGGTTGCCGCACGCGTAAACCTGAGTGTCGGCCGGGCTCAGGAGACCTCCGAGAGACTCCGAGATGGTGCCATCGCGAATGACATCCTGCACGTATCGTTTGGGCGTTCCCGACTCGCGGGTCACGAGCGGCAGATACCGGTAGTTGGGAAAGCGTTTCTCAAGGGCGATATGGACATCCTGGTAAGCAAGATCGTCCCTGTAACGGACCGAGACAACGGAAACGATCGGTCCGTAGTGACCCTTGCGGAGCAACTCGGCGATCATCGAATTGTGGGGAGCTTCGCCGGTCCCGGTAGCCAAGAACAATGCCCGGTTCTCCGGACTGGTGACATGGGCCAAGGTATACCTACCCGCCACCTTGGGCCCCAGGTAGATACGGTCGCCGGGTGATTTGAGGGCCAGGCGAGGAGTCAGTGCGGGTGTCCTGTCTCCCGATGGGGGTACCAGAACGATGTAGAACTCGAGATCTGGTGATCGGGACGAGTCCACCAGGTAACCGGCCTCATCAAGAATGGGGCTGGAGATCGAGTAAGAGCGTCGGATAAGGCGATCCCAAATGGTTTCGAGATGACGGTCGCGGGCTCCGTCGGCTCGTGGTTCCCAATAGCCGAGCCCGAGCGAAGCGTATTGACCGGCCAGGTGCGAGGTGTCTCCCCGGTCAGGGTTCACACGTAACAGCCAAAGGTCAGACTTAGCCCGCTCGAAGGTCGTGATGGTGGCGTTGTAATGCTCGACGCGGAGCTGGTTGATTTCATCGCGGTTATCGGGTCGCCACGCGCGTGGCCGACCCGACGGAGCTCGAAGTCGCGGAAAGTGAGCAGACCTGATGGCCTCCCAGGCGCCTCCGGGGCTGACAACCACGACTCCAGGCGGACTCGGGATGGCGTCGAGCCAGAACACCGACCCCTCTGGAATGTCGTCGACGTCGATGGCGGTGCCCACACTGGCGTTGTTCAGCCGGAACACAATGTGGTCGAACTGAAGATCAGGGGTTCGGCGGTCATCGAAGAAGACCATTGGGTAACCACCGACATCCTCGATCGCGTCCGGCTGCGAGTTCCAGAGGATGGTGGCGCGGCGCTCCGCCTCAGCTCTGAGGAGCTGGCGCCGAGCAAGGCGCGACAAAGAGCTCGGATTGGTGCCCCCCAGGCAAACCACCACACCTGCACCCGTGCCAACCAGGGTGAGGGTGGTGTCCGCCGCCCACTCTCCCCGCCCTACAACGAGGATGTCTTTGTCGCTGATGTTCGATGGCAGAGAGCCCGAGTGAAGGCGCTCTTTCAACGAGGGGGGGAGGTCGAAAACAGGCAGGATGGAGTCACCACCCGGAGACTCAGCCATCAACGCCACCCGGGTCGTGGTGACAAGTCGCGGTGTTTCGACCAGCAGCCGCCCATCCTCCAGCACCGAAAGGCGGTGGACCGGAGCCTGATACTCGACGCTTAGCGCATGCTGGCCCACGATCTCGGGTTGGATCACCGCCTCGCCACGCTCGAGAAGCAACACCTTCTCCAGACCGGACTCTTTGGCCTCGATTGCCGTCGACAGGCCAGCGAGCGTGCCTCCGATGACTACCAGGTCATGGTGGATCATCTGTAGGCGACCCTCGGTAGCCGACACCGGCTATTCCTCGAGAGACCGCAGACTGCCGATTTCCGCGATCCTTCGCTCCGCCAACCTCTCAGCTGCCGTCGCCGGCTCAACGCCCTCCGCTCGAGCAGCCTCGAGGATGCGGCCGGTCGCTTCGAACAAAGCGTCGACCCTGTGCATGGCCCGGGTCTTCGAGTAACCACGGAGTTCGTCATAGACGTTGATGAGGCCGCCGGCATTCACCACGAAATCGGGAGCGTACAAAATTCCCCGCCCTGCCAGTCGCTGGGCATCCTCGCCAGTCGCCAGCTGGTTGTTAGCACTTCCCACCACACCCTCGCAGGCGAGCCGGGGGATCGTTTCTGGGTTGAGAACACCCCCAAGCGCACAGGGGGAGAAAATGTCGCAATCGACACTGAAGATGTCATCGGGTGCGACCGCCTTGACGCCTAATTCGGAGACTGCCTTGTGGATCGCATCCTCTCGAGCGTCGGTCACGACGACCTCGCAGCGTTGCTCCACCAACAGGCGCACAAACGAAAACCCGACCTTGCCCACACCTTGAACCGCGAGTCTGCGGCCGGCCAACTCGACTGGTCCCCATAAGTATCGGGACACAGCCTTCAGGGACGCGAGCAGCCCCCGGGCGGTGGCAGGTGAGGGGTCTCCAGAGCCGCCCTCGGCCACCGGGGTACCCAATGCCCATCGGGTTTCTCGCCGAATGAACTCCATGTCTTCGGTAGTCGTGCCGACGTCCTCGGCGGTGATGTAGCGGCCACCGAGACCGTTCACGACCCGGCCATACGCCCGGAACAATCGTTCGCTCTTGTCGGTAGCCGGGTTTCCGATGATGACGGCCTTACCGCCACCGAGATCAAGGCCGGCCGCAGCTGCTTTGTACGTCATCCCCCTGGAGAGCCTGAGCACATCCACCAGCGCCTCATCCTCTGACTCGTAGGGGTAGAACCTGGTCCCGCCCAATGCCGGCCCAAGGGCGGTCGAGTGGATTGAGATGATGCACCGAAGCCCGGACACGGGGTCGGCGCCAAACAAGACTTGCTCATGGCCGTCATCCGCGATTCGATCGAATACTCCCAAGTGAGCCAACTCCTTAGCCGCGCTGCCGACTCTAAACGGGCTGCGTAGGGCTAACTTGCCGCGGTGGACCCACCGCTGGTCTTGGCCCCCGATCGTCTGGTCGACACCGTAGATGGGACGGTGCGATCCGGCGTTGGGGTGGTCATCCGCGGCGACCAGATCGAGTCGGTGGTCCCTCATGACCGGTTCCCTCAAGACGCGACGAGAGTGGATCTCGCCGGACACACTTTGCTTCCCGGACTCATCGATGTCCACACCCATTTGCTCGGCGAAGTGGACGATGGCCAGGGCTACGCCGGGCCGGTGGCTCGCAGCGCCGCCCAGGAGACGTTGGCTGGAGTTCGGAATGCCGCCGCCACCCTCAGAGCCGGTTTCACGTCGGTCCGCGACGTCGGGACCTTTCGGGCGTTCAGCGACGTTGCGTTGAGGAACGCAGTCAATGCAGGTTGGCTGGAGGGCCCCCGCATCATGTGTGCCGGCGCCTACGTCACCTGCCCGGGCGGGGGCGGTGACATCACCGGCCTCGCGGTCGATGTTGACGACGTTGTGCCACGCGAACTTCGCTTTGGGGTCACCAGTGGCGTCGAGCAGATGCGAGTCACAGTCCGCCAGATTCTCCGTTTCGGGGCCGACTTCATCAAGGTCATCGCCACTGGAGCCGTACTGACCTCGGGTACCAATCCGGGAGCCTCCGAGTTCACCGAGGCCGAGCTGGTGGCAGCGGTCGAGGAAGCAGCGGGCGCCGGAACATTCGTAGCGGCGCACGCACACGGCGCCGAAGGCATCAAGAGGGCTGCGCGGGCCGGAGTCAGATCAATAGAACACGGTTCGCTGATGGACGACGAGGCTATCGAGATGATGGCGACGGCAGGCACCTTTCTAGTAGCCGATCTGTACGACGGCGACTGGATGTCACAACAGGAACTCGGATACTCCGCCGAGGTGATGAACAAGAACGCCATGACGACTAACGCTCAACGAACAGGTTTCGAGAAGGCGGTCAAGGCTGGCGTGCAGATTGCGTTCGGCACTGACGCCGGAGTTTTTCCGCATGGCCACAACGCCCGGCAGTTTGCCTACTACGTCCGGCATGGGTTGACGCCCATGCAGACGATCCAGAGCGCTACCCGGTGGGCTGCCGAACTCATGGGTTGGGAGGACCGGGTCGGTGCCATCGCTGCTGGTATGAAAGCCGACCTGATTGCGGTCCCCGGGGATCCCACCAAAGACATAGACCTGCTCGACCATGTGGATCTCGTGATGAAAGGCGGGGTCCTCATCCGTTCTGGCGCGTAGTTCTGCTCCCCTGGTGTCGATCGTACGCGCCAGAACGGGGTGGGAGGTGCGCCGGCACCCATGGATGCTGTCTCGTGAGCTGGGCGGGCTAGCGATTGACGATTACTACCTCGTAAGTGTCGGCGGTTGGCGGGAAGCCCGTATCGAACTTGGCGTTAACAACGGCGAGCAGATGACCGCTGCGGGCGACAGTGGTCGGCACTTGAAAATTCACACTGGTAATTAGCTCGTCCACCGACCCGGATGACAGGTCCGGGCTGAGGGTGATTTCGGCAATCTGGTTGAGAAAGTTCTGCACTGCATAGAGCCGCCCGGCCTCAATGAGTATCCCGTCCACCGCCGGCACCGCCACGTCTTCGATCAGGGCACTTTCGCCGCTGACGGGGTCAACGCTGAACAACGCCCCGAGCCCGGAATGAGCGACGATAAGAGCGTCGCCGTCAGGCGTTGCCGCGATTCCGTTTAGGTTGAAATCGAATCCGACATTGGCAGCGGGGCCTGAAAGAGCCAATGTGCTGGCCGGCCCGAGGACTCCTCCTGGTCCGATCGGTACGCGATACAGATTCGGCTGGACAGTATCGGTAAACCACGCGGCGCCATTGGTGACTACCACGTCGTTGATGAATGTTCCGAGCTGGTAGTCGGCGACGGCAGTACCAGTCGTAAGGTCATAGACGTAGGCCTGCCCCGTAAATCCACCTGCGACGAATAGCAAGTTGTTGCTGACATCGGCCTTGAGACCCAGCGCAGCCCGACCGGGAGATGCATCGATGAAGAGCTCAACGTCACCGGTGCGAAGGTCGCCACGGAAGATGTCGCCGGTAAAGAGCTCTCCTGCGTAGAACGTCGACCCGGCCCCACTGGCAATGCCCTCAGTAGAGGCCGCCCCTGGCAGAACAATCACATCGGGCGGCGATTTGGCCAGGGCTATTGTGGTGATGGAAGTCAACCCAATGGCGAGCGCAATCAAGGTCAGACGTCGCATGCGCACTCCCTTTCCTAGTCCTCAGCCGACTCTACGTGAGCCTCGTTGTTACCGGGCATAGCCGTGACCCTCACCACTCTGCGATCGCGTAACCTGTTCGCATGGCTGTTGCCCTACCTATTGGCACTGTCACGTTCTTGTTCACCGATATTGAGGGTTCGACCAGATTGCTTCAATCGCTTGGTGACCGGTATTTGGATGCATTGGCACTCCATTCCCAGATCATCCGCACGGCAATAGCCGAATCTGGCGGTGTCGAAGTGTCTACCGAAGGCGACTCGTTCTTCGCCTCGTTCGCTAGCGCGACCGACGCGGTAGCTGCCGCGGTCGCATCGCAACGAGGTCTACAAACCGCTCTTTGGCCCTCGGAGGAAAAGGTCCGGGTTCGAATGGGCCTTCACTCCGGAGAAGCCGTCCGTGGGGGCGACAACTACGTCGGCCTGGATGTCAACCGAGCCGCCCGAATCGCAGCCGCAGGTCACGGAGGCCAGATCCTCATATCATCCATCACTCGTAATCTTGTCGGAGAACGGGTGCCGGCCGGTTCCGTTCTGCGTTACTTGGGCGAGCATCGTCTCAAAGACATCTCCCAACCAGAGCATCTTTGGCAGCTTTCGCTTGACGATGGACTTGCCGAGTTCCCGCCACTCCGATCGCGAGCCTCCACCAACTTGCCGGTCCAGCTCACCAGCTTCGTGGGTCGAAGAAGTGAGGTGGCGGAGTTAGTTGAACTGGTTTCGAGGGAACGTCTTCTCACTCTGACCGGTCCAGGAGGAACGGGCAAGAGTCGACTCTCGATTCAGGTGGGAAAGACCGCTTCGGATCGTTTCCGCGATGGGGTGTACTTCGTTTCCCTGGCTGCCATCAAAGAGCCCGACTTGGTCTTCTCCGCCATCTCGACCGCTCTCGCCATACCAAGCGCCAGCGGGCGGCCTCAGGATCGGATCGAGGAATTCCTCGCCTTTCGCAACACCCTGTTGATCCTCGATAACTTCGAACAAGTCTTGGAAGCTGGCCCTGGGGTGGTCGAGCTGCTGGGCCGCGCTCCGGAAACGCATGTGATGGTCACCTCGCGGGCACCTTTGCGGGTCTCGGGCGAACAGGAATTCTCGGTGCCACCTCTCGCTCTACCCGACCCCTCCGCTCAAATCGCGGCCGACTCGTTGTTGGACCTCGAGTCGGTGGCGCTCTTTGTGGAACGCGCCAGGGCAGTCAAGCCAGACTTCAGCCTGGAATCGGGCAACGCGAAGATTGTCGCCGAGATCGTTGCACAGCTCGACGGGCTCCCCTTGGCAATCGAACTGGCGGCGGCTCGGATCAAGCTGCTTTCGCCACAGGCCATGGTCTCCCGGTTACATAACCGATTGGGCCTCCTGACCGGAGGTGCGAGAGACCTTCCGGCCCGTCAACAGACTCTCCGGGGAACAATCGCCTGGAGCCATGACCTCCTCGATGACCGGGACCAACGACTGTTTTGTGTGCTAAGCGTCTTTCGGGGCGGTGCCGAATTGATTCAGGTCGAGGCAGTGGTCGGTCCTTTCCTTGAAGGCCCTCCCCTCGTGGGTTTATCTCAGCTTGTCGACCAGAGCCTGATTCGCCAGAGCGAAGCATCGGGTGAGGCTCGCTTCTGGATGCTGGAAACCATTCGGGAGTTTGCGCTTGATTGCCTGATCGAGTCGGGTCTATTTGAGTCAGTCGAGCGAAACCACGCCACCGTGTTCACCGAACTAGCTGAGCAGGCCGCTCCCCACCTCACCAAGGTCGATCAGAAACCGTGGCTCGACCGTCTCGAACTCGAACACGACAACATGCGTGCAGCTCTTACATGGGCGGTTGACCATCAAGAGGCCGACCTTGCCCTGCGACTCGGAGGCGCCCTCTGGCGATTCTGGCAAATTCGGGGCCACATCGATGAAGGCGTTGACCGGATGCAGGCGGTTCTCGATATCACGGGTGGTGATCCACGCCACCGCAGCCGCGCCTTGGAGGCAGCCGGAGGCCTGGCTTGGTGGCATGCTTCGTTGGAGGAAGCCCAACGCTTCTACCTCGAAGCCCTACGCCTCGAGGAAAGTCGCGGGGAGGACGCCAGAATCGCCAATGCCCTCTATAACTATGGGCTCGCTCGGGCGGTCGGAGGCGATCCGGACGATGGCATCAGCCTTTTGAACCGCGCCCTGGACCTCTACACCGACGCCGGGGACAACCTTGGGGTGGCGTCGGTGGAGTGGGGCTTGGGCACGGCCATTTCCATTATCCGGTCCAATTATGAGGAAGCTCTGGTTCATTTCCAGCGAGCGCTGGCGGGATTCCAGGATGTGAACGAGGCTTTCATGCTCGGTTGGTCGCACCGAATGGTCGGTCTGATGCATGCACGATTAGGCGATCCCGGGACTGCTCGTCTTCATTTCCGAAGCGCTTTGGACATATTCGCTCCCGTTCCGGATGTGCCAGGGATCGTGATGGCCCTGCGCGACTTTGCTGAGAGTGCGATCAAGGAAGGGCAGATCGACCGGGCGCTTACGCTGGTAGGTGCGATGGCTTCGCTCGAGCGACGAAGCGGATCCCTCCTAACAACCGCTTTCTACGTCAACCAGATGGAGGGACTCGATATGGCTGTTGCGCAAGCTAGCTCGGAGCGGGCGGAGGCACTCTACGAGTTGGGACGTTCCTTCACGATCGAAGAGGCGGTCCAGTTCGCGGTTGAAGGCCCGAGCGGCGGGCCCTGACGGCAGACAGCGTCGTCCGTAAGCTCCCCTCGTGGAAAGTTGTTTGACCTGCGGAACCGTCAATGTCGAGGGAGCCCGTTTTTGTAGCGGGTGTGGGAACGCCCTGCCAGCGGGCTGCCCGCGCTGTGGAGCTCAAACACCACAGGGAGCGCGATTTTGCCCATCGTGCGGACAATCGTTGACGACGCCCCCGCAGCGAATGGACGAACGAAAGCTGGTCACAGTCCTTTTCGCCGATGTGACTGGCTCTACCACCCTGGGCGAACAGCTCGATCCCGAACGCTTGCGCGTGATCCTCAATGAGTACTTCGTCACCGTGGAATCGGTGATACAAAACTGGGGTGGGTCGGTCGAGAAGTTCGTTGGCGACGCGGTTATGGCAGCCTTCGGTGTACCGGCCGTCAAAGAGGATGACGCCCAGCGGGCATTGCATGCGGCGCTCGAGATCATGGCCCGCATGGACTCTCTCAATGATCGGTTCGAGAAGCTCCACAAGGTACGACTAGTGCTCCGGCTGGGTATTAACACGGGGAATGTGATCGCCCCGGTTGGAGACCATTCGGAACAGCTAATCGTTGCTGGAGACGCCGTGAATGTGGCTGCCCGCCTGCAAGGAGCGGCTGAGCCGGCCACCGTCTTGGTGGGGGAAAGGACTTTCAGTGCCGCCCGCGGAGCCTTTCATTTCTCGGAGCCGTTCGCTCTCGAGCTCAAGGGAAAGGCGGAGCCAGTGATGGCTCGGCGCCTACTGGGCGCACAGACCGGCTATGAGCGGGAGAGCCCGGACCTGCAGGCGCCGATGGTCGGACGGGACCTGGAGTTGTTGGTGCTCACCGAACTCTTCGCGGACGTGGTCTCCAGAGAAGAGCCTCGCATGGCGATTGTCTACGGACCCGCTGGCATTGGCAAGACCCGCCTGGCACGAGAGTTGGTCAAGTCCGCCTCAACCAGCATCAACACACCGAGAGTTGTCAGAGGTCGCTGCCTGGCGGTTGGAGCCGGCATCACTTACTGGGCGCTCGCCGAGATCCTTAGGGCCGCATGCGGGATAGGACTCGACGACAAAGCAAGCGCCGTGCGGCAAAAACTGACACAGGGAATCGACCGCATCTTGACCCGGCTGAGCCTTCCCCCCGCCGAGGCACAAGAAACCCTGGTGGCACTCGCCGCGACCGCAGGCATCGAATTGGAAAACAACCCACTACGATCGCTGGAGCCGAAGGCGATGGCCGAAGCCTTCGCCCGAGCCTGGCCACGTTTCGTATCCGCTCTTGCCGACGAAGGGCCGATGTTGGTGGTGATCGAAGATCTCCACTGGGCCGACGACAGCCTGATCGAAACCTTGGGTTGGACTCTGGCTCGCGCTTCAGGTCCGATCCTATTCGTGGCCACAGCTCGCCCCGAGTTCGCCGAACGCCACCCCGGCTTTGCGACTGGCAGGGAAGGATTGACCACCATCCAGTTGTCCTCGCTCACCACAGAAGCCAGCGGTCGCCTCGTCGCGGAGCTGTTACCTGTACACCAGCTCCCGGACACATTGAGAGAGGCCATACTCGATAGGGCCGAGGGAAATCCATTCTTCCTCGAAGAGATCATCCAGAGGCTCATCGAGGAAGGTGTAGTGATCCGAGATAACGGAGGCTGGCGAGTTACCGACACCGCCACCACCTTCGGCCTCCCCGATAGCGTCCACGCACTGTTGGCCGCTCGCATAGATGCCCTGCCGGCAGCCGAAAAGATCGCGCTTCAGGAAGCAGCGGTGGTGGGCCGAGTCTTTTGGGCGGCTCCGCTGAGACTCCGACTCCCCCACTTGGAGGTGGGTGGCGCTCTACTCGGATTGGAGTCTCGAGGGCTGATCACGGCTCGACCTTTGAGCACTATTGCCGGGGAGTCGGAATACTCGTTTCGCCACGCCCTGGTCCGGGACGTGGCATATGCCGGCCTTTCCCGCTCGCGAAGGGCCCAAGCGCATGCGGTGGTGGCTGAATGGACCGAACACCTGACCGCCGACCGCCTGGACGAGTTTGGGGAACTGGTGGCTCACCACTATTGGACCGCGGTGGCCGGTGAAGACACCGACCTCGCCTGGGCCGAATCGCCGGAGCAATGGGAAGGTCTCCGGGCCAAGGCTTTCGCGTCGCTGCTCGAAGCTGGCGTTGTTTGCCGCCGCCGTTACGCCTTGACCAGGGCCGTTGAGCTTCATCTCCTGGCTCGCGATCTGGCGGTGGGAGCCGGGGAAAAGCTTGAAGCCCTCGAAGCTCTCGGCGATGACCACGCCGCGGCTTATCACGGAGACGAGGCGGTGGCGTCATACATGTCGGCACTTGACCTGGCCCGGGCCAACAAGGACATTTCCGACCGGCGGGCGCCATTGGCGGTCAAGCTGGCGAGAGAGTCGGTGATGAAATCGGGGACGTTCCTCGTTGGCAGGAATGCCGCTGAAGTCGAGGCGTGGATCGCCGAGGGATTGGCGGCCCAGCCCGAATCGAGGGCCCGTACCTGGCTGCTTGCGCTCGAAGCCGGAATTGGCGACCTATGGACCGAGACCGAAAACGAGGATCCAAGACCAATCTCTCAGCGGATCGCTGCCGGGGAGGAGGCGCTGAGCTCGGCCAGGAAGCTAGGGCACCCCAACCTGGAGGTCTACGCCGGGGAGGTGTTGATGCAGCTTTATGGGTCGGACTCTCGCTATGACCAGGCGCTGGCGCTGGCCAGACAGCGTCTGGCTCTGGAGGAACGACTCGATGCACCGTCCACCGTGGTCGCTCTATTGTTCGAGTCGGCGCTGGTGATTGGGGAGGTCGAAGGCGACTGGGAGTACAGCGAGCAGCTAGGCCGCAAGGCGCGGGCGATCGCTGTCAAGCTCAGCACCCATGAGCTCATGCACACCACGGGCACGATCCTCACCGCACTCTTCAACCTTGGTCGTTGGGACGAAAGCGACGCCGTGTTGAACGAGCATTTGGCGGCCTTTGACGGCGAGGCCAATGTGACCTGCGCGATGGTCCGAACGGGTCCGGTCATTGGGGCCCTCATCCACGCCTACCGCGGCGATGCCGAGCGAGCGCGGGCACTCCTTGATTTGGTTCCAACCGTCGCTCGCAAATCTGGATTGGTGGATGGATGCAAGGCCCTGGTCAGTGTGGTCCTGGGAGATGTCGAGGATGGATTGAGCCAGGCCCACAATCTGCTGCGAAACCCTCTGCTCCGGGTGCGGACCTACAGCTATGCCGCGCTATTGGAAGCGAGGGCGGCCTTGGGTCAATGGGATCAGTTGGGTGGTGATCTCTCCCAAGCCGCTGGCCATGCCTCCGGATCTGTTCAACTCCGTGTTGTCATCGACCGGTTGGCCGGAGTCCGCTGGTTAGCCCTTGGTGACAAAGCCCGTGCCGCCGAACATCTCCGCCGATCGCTGGAGGTCTCCGAGAGCCATCGTATGGCCTTCGCCGCCACCCAGGCCCGCGAAAGGCTTACGGCGATCGTATAACTGCGGTCCTGCAGAGCTCACGAGAAAAATGTGGACGATTCTTCGAATTCGTGCAATACGACCGCAAGTGCCGTCGTCCTTGTCTGACGAGACCGGTCTTTAGTTCTTATATCGTCGGAGAAAGGAATGTTGACGAGATGAGCACAGCCGTGACAGCGAGAAACGGAATCAACGTCGATCAGCTGCTGGGGACCATCGACGCGATCAAGCAAGACAAAAGCCTTGGTGTGTTCACGTTCCGAGCCCAGAGCGTCTGGAAGGACGGGACCTACAACACTGGATCCATCCAGGGGTTCACCCACGCGGGTGTCGAAGACGACACCAGGGGCGAGGCGTTCGTACTCGAAGGTGACGAGCCTCCGATCCTGTTGGGCAGCAACAAGGGTCCCAATGCCGTCGAGTTGCTCGTCCAGGCTCTGGGCTTCTGCTATTCAGTGGGCTTCATCGCCAACGCGGCAGCCCGTGGGATCGAGATCACGCAAATGGAGTACGAGATCGAAGGTGACCTCGACGTCCGCCCGTTCCTGGGTCTGCCAGGACCGCGGGCAGGATTCACCGAGATCCGGGCCAAGGGCACAGTGTCAAGTCCCAACGCCAGCCGCCAGCAGCTCGAGGAACTGTGTCAGTACGTTCAGGACACCTCACCGGTAAGGGATTGCCTGGCGAATGCCATCCCGGTCAAGACAACCCTTGAGGTCGTCTGAGGGTTAGCGACAAGCCGACGCCAGAAGCCGGGAGCCTCTCCATCGGAGCGCCCGGCTTCTGTCGTGCAATATGCAGGGACTTCTGAGCGTCCATAGGGGATGGGTAGGCCCACAATGAGGTCGGAAGGATCGACGAGTTGGCGGTGATGGCCGAACAGACAACGGCTTCCTTCGGAGCAACGGCTCGCGAGCAGCTCCCCTGGTTGTACTCCCTCGCCCGCAGGTTGGCTGGTAACAGGGCCGAGGACGTAGTCCAGGACTGCCTTCTCCGTGCCTACAACGCCTATGACACGCTTCGAGACCCGCAGGCCGCGCCCGCTTGGTTCCGCCAGATCCTGGTCAATTGCGCACGCGACCTTCACCGCCGGCAGTCACGCCAAGTCGACGAGACCCCCCTAGATGAACTCTCGGACTACACGTTGTATCGCAAAATCGCCGATGAGGACCCGCTCCCGTATTCCGAATCCGTTCACCTCGATTTCCTCCATTCGCTCAACGACGACCACATATGGGATGTTCTCGACCGGCTCGACCCGAAGTACCGGGTCCCGCTGGTGCTGGTCCACATGGAAGGGATTTCCACCAAGGATGTATCTCGCATGTTGGGAATTCCCCAGAACACAATCCTGTCGTGGCTGCACCGAGGTCGCAAGCTGTTCGAAACGGAGCTGTGGGCATATGCGGACGAGAACGAACTCCTCCGCTTGAAGGAAGGAACGAAATCGTGATCGACTGCGCCGAGGCGCTACGTCAACTCTGGGACTATCTAGAGAAAGAGCTGGCACAAGACCAGCGAGAAAGCATGGACGAGCATTTGGCGTTCTGCCGCCGCTGCTGCGGCGAGGTCGAATTTGCCGAGGAGTTGCGTGGGGTCATGAGGACCGCGGCTCGGCCTCACCTGCCGCCTGACGCCGCGGCTCGACTGATCAACTACGTTGACAACCTGGAGGAGTCGGGTTCACTGGAGGAGTCGGGTTCATGATCAAGGACCTGATGTACCGCAGCGAGATCGAGCAACTCGTAGCTGATGCCTACACCGCCCTGGAAACTCCAGATGGACCGGCGACTCGCTTTTACACGCCTGCCCAGCTGGCAAGCCTGCCACAAGGAGCAAGAGACTGGGCGCTCGGGGTCGGCAATCCCGTCGCCTACGCCGGCCTGCAGCCCGGGGAAACCGTCCTCGATCTTGGATGTGGAGCCGGTATCGACGTCATCCTCGCTGCACACGAGGTGGGCGCTGGCGGCAAGGTCATTGGATTGGACATTCTCCCTGCGATGACCGACCGCGGCCGTGCATTCACTGCCCAGGCCGCGCTCAATAACATCCAATTCGTCAACGCCAAGATGGACGACATCCCCCTCCCCGACAACACGGTGGATGTTGTGATCTCCAACGGGGCGATCAACCTGGCGGCCCGCAAGAGCCGCGTGCTCGCCGAGGCCCTACGAGTGCTCCGTCCAGGAGGTCGGCTATGCGTGTCTGATCTAACGATTGTCGAAAAAGACCTACCGTCGGAAGTACTGACTCATCCCTCTGCCTGGGCCGGGTGAGTGTCAGGCGCATTGGCGGAGCGTGTCTTCGCCCAGAAAGTGATTCGAGTCGGCTTCGATGACCTTCAGTTTCTCGAACGCAGTCCGTTTGGACTTGATCAAGCCGCTCAATTTCCGCTATTCACCCCGGACCTGATCGAACTCATGCGCAAACTCATCCCGGCCGTGCGCCAAGACGCAATCGCCGTTAGCGTCACCGTGACCGCTCGCAAGCCATTTGACGTGGTCGCACCGGCTTAGGCACACTCGGGGTCACCTGGAGCAGGGCGGCGGCCAGGTCCCCTCGATCAGCACTATCTGGCGGGTGCTCCGAAGGCGAGGCTTTGTCTCCCCCGAACTCCACAAGCGACCCCCGCAGTTCCTGGATCCGCTTCCAGGCCTTACTCCCCAACGAGTGCTGGCAGCCAGACGTCACCCACTGGTGAAGTGGAGCCGGACGGGTCCCCAGCGTGGAACAGCGAAGGGAAGGAGGCGCCAAGGCGGACTCGACAGCGGGCTGGGTCTATAGCGGGGGCGATCACGTAGTGGAGGCCTGCCCTATCAGCTGCGGGTGGCGTGATCGACTACCTCGGAGAACAGCCGGGCTTAACGGGGAGGGGCTGACGTGGGAATCGGTCTCAGCTTCACCTGGTCAGCGGCGGCTCCATTCCCAGGCTCGGTGAGCGAGGCCAGAATCGCCTCGAAGACCCGCATCCTGCTGGTCTCGACCTGACGCCTGGCGATGTCCCCGGCGAGATGGTGGTTCCCCTTGAGCAAGGCGTCGACCAGCTCCCTGTGTTCGGCGGCATTGACCGAGATGCTGTCCTCGATGTTGAGCCCGATGAAGTACAGACGCTGCATCTCCTCGAGAAGGTTGCGCAGAGTCCCTGCCAGCCGGGAGTTGCCCGATGCCTCGGCCAGAGCGGCGTGGAACCGGCTTGCCTGACGGACCCGATCGGCTTTGGAAGCCCCATCGTCGGCCTCGACCAGCGAGCGCAGCTCCTGGAGCTGCTCGGCGGTAGCCCGCTCCGCTGCCAGCTCGGCCGCCGCCGGCTCGAGGAGGAGACGGAGCTGGAACGCCTCCTGAACGTCGGCCAGAGTCAGATCGGTGACGCGGTAGCCCTGCCGGGGCCTAACCTCAACCAGCCCCTCGTGGATCAGCATCCCCAAAGCCTCACGCACCGGGGTCTTGCTCACGTGAAGACGCTCAGCGATTTCCCCTTCGTAGATTGGAGTCCCCGGGCCCAACTCACAGGTCAAGATCTCCTCCTTCAACACCCCGTAGACACGGCCGGTGGCGCTCTGGGCCTGATCAGAGGACTCATGCAGGATCCTACGAAACGATGGCATATCAGATCTGACTCCGTGATATATCTGGGCTATGATTGCTGAAATCCCAACCAGTCGTCACGATCGAGGATACCGCTTTGCCACCTGACCACCCGACCCAACCCCCTGCCTCCGCTCCCCACGACCACGACCACGGCGACGGGCACGGACACGACCCCGGGTATGAGCACAGCCACGACCACGTTGACGAGCACAGCCACGGCGACGGGCACGGACACGGGCTCTGGAGGTGGCTGAGGAATCTGTACCGGCCGCATAGCCACGACTCGGCCGACTCAATCGACTCCATTCTCGAGTCGTCGGCCAAGGGGATCCGTGCGGTGAAGATCTCATTGGCCGGATTGGGCACTACCGCGGTGTTCCAAGTTTTGATCGTTCTGGTTACGGGCTCGGTGGCCCTGCTCGCCGATACCATCCATAACTTCTCCGATGCCCTTACCTCGATCCCCCTGTGGATCGCGTTCGTGCTGGGACGCCGGGCGGCAACCCGCTCATACACCTACGGCTACCGGCGGGCGGAGGATCTGGCGGGGCTATTCATCGTGGCCATGATCACTCTCTCGGCGGTTCTCGCGGGATGGGAGTCGGTGCAGCGGTTGATCTCACCCCGGGAGGTGGAGAACTTGGGTCTGGTCGCCGCCGCCGGGATCATCGGCTTCCTCGGCAACGAGGCGGTGGCCGTTTACCGGATCAGGGTGGGCCGGGAGATCGGCTCGGCCGCACTGGTCGCCGACGGTCAGCACGCCCGCACCGACGGGTTCACCTCCCTGGCGGTGGTGCTGGGTGCCGCCGGCGTCGCCCTCGGCTTCCCCGCCGCCGACCCGATCATCGGGCTGATGATCACTGTGGCCATCCTCTTCGTGCTTCGTGACGCCTCACGACAGGTGTTTCGGAGACTGATGGATGGCGTCGAACCGCACATCATCGAACTCGTGGAGACCAAGACAGGGGAGCTTGACGGGGTCGGGGCGGTGGACAAGGTGAGGGTTCGCTGGGTGGGACACCGTCTCGACGCCAGTCTCCACGTGATGGTCGACCAGAAGCTCAGCGTGGCCGAAGGGCATCGGGTGGCGGAGGCGGTGCGGCACGAGTTGTTTCACGCGCTCCCCTCTCTCGACGAGGTGGAAGTCCACGTCGACCCCGATGGCGGGGACCATCATCACGAGACCACCAGACACCATTCGTCTACGGCCGAGGGCACCTGACCGACCGACAGTCTGGTCCCGCCCCAGTCAGGTCTCCAAGGCCCGCCGCCGGATGTTGTCGATGTGCTCCTCCATCAAGCGACGTGCTAGCTCTGGGTCGCGGGCGCGAAGGGCGTCGAGGATCTCCTCATGCTCGTGGGTGATCGCCCCGGGCCGGGGCCGGCCGATTCCCGCATATTGGAGACGCCTCATGTCGTTGTAGATGCGGAGGATGAAGTCCTCTAGTCGGCCGATGTGTGAGGCGTGGGCGATCACGGCGTGGAAGGTACGGGCGTAGTCGTCGTATTCCAGGGTCATCACCATGGTGTCGGGAGCGGTGAGCCGGCTCAACTGCTCCAGGTCCTCATCAGCGATGTTCTTCGCCGCCAGCTCACAAGCGGCACCCTCCAGTAGGCGGCGCATGAAGTAGATCTCGTTGACCTCGGAGATGTCGATGGGACGGATCAGGTATCCCCGATAGGGGATAGCCTCGACCAGCCCGTCGTCCTGGAGCATGGTCAGTGCCTCGCGAACCGGAGTCTTCGACATCTCGTACTTGTCGGACAGGCTGGCCAGCTGGACCATCTCCCCAGGCCGAAGCCGACACTGGACGATATCCTCAAGGATCAGATCGCGGGCTTCCTGGGCGAGCGACCGTTCTTCGGCGGAATGGCTTCGTCGCCGTCCGTCTCGTTTTGGCATCTCATTGGTCACATTCAATCCTCGCCTCGACGACCCTGGCCGGGCCTACCAGGGGTCGTAACCGTGACCACCAAAGAAACGCTGTCTCCGGCCCCCTCGTTGACCGTGGCGTGTGGCTCGAAGGGCTGGAACAGCACCGCCTCTCCCTCATGAAGCGTAAAGCGGTCGGACCCGGTGTCGAAGGTAAGCACGCCCTTGATTACCAAGAACAATTGAGCCTCAGCTTCATGGTGATGGGAGTGACCTCCTGCGCCGGGAGGGGCCACGGACTCCTGGATCGAGAAATTGGCTCCCAACTCCCTAGTGACGATGTTGGCCAGGTGGAGACCGCCGAAGTGACCGGGCGGTTCGAAGTACTCCGCGTTTGATCGATGCCAAATGTGCACGTATTCAACCTCCTGTGATGTACCTCATATATGGGCTCTCGACGGATTGCACCGGGACCCTCACCAGGGCCGCTGAACCGGACTCGATCGCTTGTCGCACGGCAACGGTGATCTCCGAGGGCTTTTCGGCGTGGAACCCGAGGGCTCCCAGCCCCGTGGCCACCGCCGGCCAGTCCCGGCTGGGGAGACTCATTTCCACCTCGGATCCGTACTGGCGTTGCTGGGGCAGGGCTATCGCCCCCCACTTCTCGTCGTCGAGCACGACGACCACGGGGTGAGCCCCGTAACGAGCCGCCGTGTCCAATTCGGCGATGTGGTAACCCACTCCCCCGTCGCCAACGAAGACGACCACCGGTCGGTCCGGCTGCGCCAGCGAGGCGGCGACCCCGTAGGGCACCTCGGCTCCGAGGGCGCCAGACTGGCCGGCCCGCAGATAGGAGCCGGGTAGGCTCGGCCTGAGGTCGGCATCCGCCCAGAAGTCGACGTTGCCGTGTGAGGTCACATAGATCGCGTCCTCCCCCGCCGCCTCGGCCACTTCGGCGATCACCCGGATCGGATGCAATGGCACCTGGTCGGATGAGCCGGCATCCCGGGTGTGACGCCAGGTGGTCCGCCACTCTTCACAGATGCCCAGAACCCATTCCCGATCGAGACGGGCAGGCCCCGACGCCAACAAACCGTCCACCGCGGCTCCAACGGGCGAGGCCACAGCCACATCGGCGAGACGGTTCACATGGAGACGCTCCCGGGCAGGATGTATCTGCAACACCCGGGTATCAGGGCCCAGGCCCTCCCCGTAATCGAGATCGAACTCGAGCTCGTGGCCGAGGAGGAGCAATAGATCGGCCTCGGCCAGGGCCCTCCTCAGCACGGGGTTGGCAGGTGTGTAACCCGGCCCGAAACAGAGGGGGTGGGTCTCGGGGATGAGGCCCCGGGCCAGCCGTAGCTGGGCAAACGGAATCGACATCTGCTCCACCAGCTGCCGGAGCACCTCCCCAGCCCGATCCCGATAAGCCTCATCGCCGATAAGGGCCACCACCCGGTTGGACCGGGCGAGTAGTTCGACGGCGGCAGTCAGGTCCTGAGCTGCGGGAGGAGGCGGGGCAGGAGTTGGGATGAGCGCCACTGGGACCAAAGTTTGGGAGAGTACGTCGACGGGAACCTCCAGAAAGACCGGGCCGGGCCGACCCTGGACCATGATCGCAAACGCACGATCCACATAGGCTGGGATCTGGGAGGCTTCAGGCACCCGGGCCGCCCACTTGGTCAACGGCGACATCAATGAGATCGAGTCTGTCGCCATACCCGGCTCCCGCCACAGCGATCTCGCCGGAGCCTGGCCACCCAGGAACAGCACCGGAATCGAGGCGCGTTGCGCGGTGAGCGCCGGGGTGAGGCTATTGGCGACGCCGGGCCCGAGTGTGACCGCGGACACCCCGATGCTTTCCCCCAACCGAGAGACGGCGTCGGCCATGAACCCCGCAGCCGCTTCGTGGCGGGTGTGGATCAAGCGGATCCCGGAGGCCGCAGCCCCCTGGTAGATCGAGTTAATGGGACCGCCCGACACTGAGAAGATGATTCCAACGCCTCGTTTGACAAGGACCTCCGCGAGGAGACGGCCTCCCTCCCAGACGGCGGCAGCCTCGGTAGGGGTCTGGACCTCAGAAGCCACGTGCCTTGCCGCCGTCGATCGGGATGGCGGCACCTGTGATGTAAGAACATGCCGGGGAGGAGAGAAAAGCGACAACCGACCCCACGTCCTCGGGGCGACCCATGCGACCTAGGGGGACTTCGTCCAGCCAGATGGCCTCCGCCTCATCCCATGTGATGCCCTTCTCGGTCATGGTGTGGCGGATCAGGTTCTCCATCCGCTCGGTAGCGATTGGACCCGGACAAACCATGTTGACCAGAATCTCATGCCCCGCCAACTCGAGGGCCATCGCCTTGGTAACCCCGTAGAGGGCGAGACGGGTGGAGTCGGAGAGGACCATCGACGGCTGGGCGATGAGCACACCTACGGTACCGATGAACACGATGCGACCTCCACCCCGCTCGATCATCACCCTGGCCGTGGCACGTGCCAGACGAACCATCGACAGCAAGTTGACTTCCAAAGCTGAGGTCCACGAGGAGTCCTGGATGTGGATGAAGGGCCCGGCTTCTGGACCGGGGGTGTTGGCCACCAGAATGTCGATCCCGCCCCATGTGGTGACTACGTCGGCTATCACGTTCTCGATCGAGGAGCGGTCGCTGAGATCCAAAGACAAGGGAAACGCCTCCCCACCCTCCGTCTGGATCTCCGCCGCCAGCGAGGCAAGTGCCTGCTGATCGCGAGCTGCGATCGCTACCCGGGCCCCTTCCCGGCCGAAGGTCTGGGCACACGCCCTGCCCAGACCGCGACTAGCCGCAGTGATGAGAACGACCTTGCCCTCCAGTTGAAGGTTCATAGGACTCCCGCCATTTGCAAGTGATATATTAGCGACATCAACCCTCGTGAGTTACGCGGAAGGTCCAATGTCATGAAAGTGCCCCTCTTCATTGGAGGCGAAGAGTTCCACGACACCTCGCAAGGTACAACTCCGGTCTTCGACCCGGGAAACGGCGAACAGTTCGCCGAAGCCGCACTTGGCGGTGAGACCGAGGTGGAACTGGCGGTCTCTGCCGCCAAGGAGGCGTTTGAGAGGGGGCAGTGGCCCCGGATGCGACCGGTGGATCGGGGCCGCATCATGCACGAGATCGCCGCCGGGCTGCTTGCCCATCGGGAGGAGCTGGCCCGAATCGAGGTCCAGGAATCCGGCAAGCCTCTGCGCGACGCCTACTGGGAGGTCGATTGCTCGGCCCGGTTCTTCGAGTTCTACGGAGGGTTCTGCGACAAGCACCAAGGAACCTCGGTGCCTTTGGGCCCGCGGTTCATGGACTGGACAGTGCTCGAGCCGATCGGCGTGAGCCTCCACATCGTGCCGTGGAACTACCCCCTCCAGGTAGCAGTGCGCGGTGTAGCGCCAGCTCTGGCGACCGGGTGCTCGGTGATCATCAAACCGGCCACCGACACCCCGATCACGGCGTGGAAGCTGGCGCAGATCTGCGCCGAGGCCGGGCTACCCGCCGGGACGATGAATGTCATCGCTGGGCGGGGCTCACTGGTGGGGACTACGCTCGCCGCCCATCCCGGGGTCGACCAGATCACCTTTACCGGCTCAGTGGCTACCGGTCAGCGGGTAATGGTGGCGGCGGCAACCCATACCATCCCCGTGAACATGGAGTTGGGTGGGAAGAGCCCCCAAATCGTGTTCGACGACGCCGACCTCGACCGCATCCTGCCCATTGTGAGCCAGGGGATGTTTTGCCATGCCGGCCAGGTATGCAACGCCGGAACCCGGCTTATCGTCTCCGAGAACCTGCGAGCCATGGTCGCCGATCGGCTCCACGCCACGGCCTCAGCAATGGTCCTCGGCCACGGCTTTGATGACCCCGACATGGGACCGGTGATCAGCCGGAACGCCAAGTCCCAGATCGAGGAGTACCTGGAGATCGGCCGCGCCGACGCGGAGCGAGTCCTGGTGGGAGCGGCCGTCCCCGACGAAGGGCCCTTCGCCAACGGCTGGTTCGTCTCCCCTGTCATCCTCGACGGTGTCCCCAATACGGCGCGGGTGGCCCAGGAGGAGATCTTCGGGCCGATTCTCACCGTGATCCCCTTCGACAGCGACGAGGAGGCGATCGAGATTGCAAACCAGTCAGAATTCGGATTGGTGGCAGGTGTCTTCACCGCGAACATCGACCGCGCCATGGCTGCCGCCGAGCTGCTGCGTGCGGGCCAGGTGTGGATCAACTCCTTCGGGATCGGCCTCGACGTCGAGTTCCCCTTCGGCGGATACAAGCGGAGCGGTTTCGGCCGGGAGAAGGGTCTCGAGGCCCTGGGCGCCTACATCCAGGTCAAGAACATCTGCGTCGCCTACTGACCCCCTGCGAGTGATATTTCATCTGGCGGCGAGGTGGGAGTTTCCCAAAAATCGCCGAGCCCCAGCTCGTCGAGGCGGGTGAGCACCGGATCCTCACCGCCCTCCGTATGGAGCAGCCCCCACACCCGGGTCATCCGCAGCGGTGTGTGATTGGCGGGGAACCCGATGGCGTCGCTGACGGCGTTGGCGATGGCGGCCATCGGACCGATCGCCCCCGCCTCCCCCATCCCCTTCATCCCGTACTCAGTGAACGGGGAAGGGGTAACCAGATGGTGCACCTCGATCTCCGGCACGTCCGTCGTGGACGGCAGCAGGTAGTCCATGAACGTGGTGGAGAGAGGCTGGCCCTCCTCGTCGTAGTGGAACTCCTCCAAAAGGGCCGAGCCGATCCCCTGGGCCACTCCCCCGTGGACCTGCCCATCCACGATCATCGGATTGATCATCGTCCCGCAGTCCTCGATCACGATGTAGCGCCTGAGCGCGACTTTGCCCGTCCCTGCGTCGACGGAGACCACCGCGCCGTGACAAGCATAGGAGAAGGCTCCACGGGGCGGCCCGTCGACCGACTTCTGGACCACCAAACCGGGAGCCATCCCCTCGGGGAGTTTCGCCGGTCTGGTGTTTGCCCAAGCGGCCAGGATGGCGATGGGCAGGCTCTGCTCCGGTGAGCCCCTGGCTTGCACAGACCCCTCGGCCATCTCCAGGTCTTCCACCGCGATCTCGAGATGGTAGGCAGCGATATCAAGAAGCTTCGATCGGATCGCTCGGGCAGCTCGGGCGACGGCGCCGCCGCCCAGGGTCGCCCCCCGGCTCCCCCAGGTGCCCATGGCATACGGGGCATCGCTGTCCCCGTGAATCACCCTGACATGGTCCAGTGGGATCCCCAACTCGTGGGCCGCCACCTGGGCCAGGGTGGTCTCCATGCCCTGGCCGTGAGATTGAAGTCCGGTCCTCACCGTCACCCGCCCCTGGGGGTCCATTTCCACCAGAGCTGACTCATAGCCGGCGGCAATCGGAGTCTTTCTCACCTCGAAGTCGAGCGTGCCGTGAGCGGTCTGTTCGTTGTAGAGGGCGATACCCGCCCCCAGCCGGCTGGAGCCATCGACCGTGGTGGCCTGCTCTGCTGCGGTGAGCAGCTCTTTCATCATGTCCAGTGCCTCGACGTAGGAGCCGGAGTCCAGAAGGAGTCCGTTGACCGTGGCATAGGGGAACTCACGAACAACGTTGCGATAGCGGACCTCGAAGCGGTCGATTCCCACCTCGGCGGCGATTTCGTCCATTAGCCGCTCCATGCTGAACACCGCCGAGGGCCGGCCCACGCCCCGGTAGGTGCCGAGAGGACACTTGTTGGTGGCCACCGCATGATCCTCGACCTGGTAGCTCTCGATGTCGTAGGGGCCGAGGAGCGCCTTGGCCGCCATGCCCGAGTCACTCCCTGCGGTCCATGGGTAGACCGAGTAGGCGCCGGCGTCGACCAGGAGCTGGGCCTTGACCCCGAGGATCCGGCCGTCGCCGCGGACATATGCCTCAAGAACGTGGATGTGCTCCCTGGCGTGAATCGACGAGATGAGGTGCTCACGCCGGTCTTCGATCCATTTGACGGGACGGCCGGTTCTCAGGGCCAGTGCCGAGACCAGCACCTCCTCGGGGAAGACATGACCCTTCACCCCGAACCCGCCGCCGACATCGGGGGCCACTACCCGGATCATGTTCTCGGCAACGCCGAGACAGCCAGCTAGGACGCTTCGCACAAGATGCGGTATCTGGGTCGATGACCACAGGGTCAACCCGCCCCGCCCGTCGGGTTCGGCCAGCGCTCCGCGGCACTCCAGCGGGACCCCGGCCTGGCGTGAGTTTCGAAATACTCGCTTAACAATGATGTCAGCACCGGATCGGGCCCGTTCCAGGTCCCCGAAGCGAGCCCTTCGGGTCACGAAAATATTGCGGTCCCAGTCCTCGTGCACCAGGGGGGCCCCGGGGGCCAACGCTGCCTCAATAGAGCCGACCGCGTCCTCGGGGTCAAAGTCGAAGGACACCGACTCCGCCAAGTCTTCGACCACGTATGGGTCCTCATGAAGAACTGCGGCCACCGGTTCGCCCGAATAGCGAACGCGACGCCGGCCTAGCAACGGCTGGGTCGAAGATCGCCACCCGTCTACGCTGGTATCGGCGGTGATCCCGGTCTCGAAATCATCCCCGGTGAACAGAAGGGGTCCCGAGCTGGCGCCCATCGCGAAGCCGGACTCGGGGCCACCGACTATACGCGCCGAGGCGAACGGGCTGCGAACCAGACGAAGGTGCAATATCCCGGGGCGGCTCAGGTCGTCGATGTAGCGGCTAAGGCCAGTGATTAGCCGCCGATCCTCGACCCGCGTAACACGGGCCCCGAGCACACCGGGGCGGTCAGTCATGGCTCGTCTCCGTCATCAAACGACTCGCCTCCCGGACCGCGGCTACGATGTTGACATAGCCGGTGCAGCGGCAGATGTTCCCAGAGAGGGCCTCCCGGATCCGCTCGTCATCGGGGGATGGTTCCCGCTCCAGCAGGTCGACGATCGACATGATGAAGCCCGGAGTGCAGAAGCCGCACTGCAACCCGTGAGCCGTGATGAATGCCTGCTGAACCGCGTGGAGTTCACCCTCCTCGGAAACTAGGCCCTCCACGGTGCGGATCGGCAGCCCGTCGCATTGCGTGGCGAAGAGCAGACACGAGCGCACAGGCCTTCCCTCCAGGAGCACCGTGCATGCCCCGCACACCCCGTGTTCGCAGCCGAGATGAGTACCTACTAGCCCGAGGCCGTGGCGAAGAACGTCGGCGAGGAGCCGGCGGGGCTCGACATCGAGTGTGTGATCCACCCCGTTTACGTTCAATGTCACCCTCATCGCCGATGCCCTTTAAAGGCCTGAAGCAATGCCCGGGACACCAGCTCACCGATCAAGGCGCGGCGATGCTCTGCGCTGGCGTGGATGTCGCCGAAAGGTTCCACGCGCTTGAGGGCCAGTAGCCCCGCTTCGAAGGCCACCCCGGCAGCGGCATCGGCGGTAACCCCCCGAACCAGCTCCTCGACCGCCGGCATCCGGAGCGGGACATCCGCTCCCCCGGCGACAGCCACTCGGACTCCCGAGACGACGTCGTCATCCCATTGCACCTGGATAGCGGCGGCGGCGAGGGCGAAGTCACCGTCCCGCTCCGCGGCTTCGGCGAAGCCAAAGCTGCTCTCTCCTACGACCGTCCGAAACTCCACGGAGGTCATCAGCTCATTCCCTTTGAGGGCGGTGGTGAAGGTCCCCCGAAAGAAGTCCGCGGCCTCGATCCGGCGCTCACCTGAAGACGAGGCCACCACCATCGTCGCCCCGTTCAGCACCGCAATC
>Ga0326597_10002423_pt1 | contig 27866 bp, 22 predicted proteins | sample RVTome_12_FD_203789 | JGI IMG/M metagenome (GOLD analysis project Ga0326597, IMG submission 203789) | Soil microbial communities from uranium-contaminated site in the Upper Colorado River Basin, Wyoming, United States - RVT100D185 | ecosystem: Environmental > Terrestrial > Soil > Contaminated >... | reverse complement strand
CACACACACCGCCATTCGCTTCCAAGTCATCGCGTTCCCTTCCGTGAAACGGTGGCCCGGGCATTTCTTCCTGCTCGGCGAATGCGCTGCGGCGTCTGTCCGGGCACTCGCATGAGCTGGCCTCTGGCTTCCAGATCGAGTTGAACCACCTTGGTGTACCAGGAAACGGAGCCCCGCTTGGGGAACATCTCTGGAGGCACTCGGCGTGCGACGGACGCGACCAGTTCTTTGAAGGTCACGCCGTTCTCATCCCGTGGAACGGACGCGAGAATGGCCTTGCGGATCGGATCGTACTTTCCCGGCGTCACCGAAAAACCGCGGCTGCCCTTGTTGACGTTTCGTGTTTTCATCTCAGCCTCCGAGTCATGATGGTGTTGGCAATGGCCGTGACTCTTCTTCGTTGTCACACGACGGCGTTTCCGGCATCCCGCTCCGATGATGGCTGATCGATCACGTTGAGCAGTTTCTGCTCGAGCATCTTTTTCCACCCCTGGCTGAGCATCGCCTGAAGTTCGCGCCCCCACGGTTCTTGCAGGTTGGTGTGTTCCAGTCGGAGCAGCGTGCCGCCTTCGATGGGCTCCAGAGTCCAGCGCACGATTGTCGGCTCCTTCCAATCCGCGTCGCCGACCCAGGTGTATACCAATCTCCAGGGCGGCTCGATCTCGATCACCTCGCATTCGACAAACCCGCGCCAGCTCGGCATCGGCTTCGAACGAAACTGAAACCGGTGCCCGAGTCGCGGCTCGAAGTCGTTTGGCATCAGCCACTGTGAAAGGGCGGTACTGTCAGTCAGCGCTCGCCAGATCCGCTCGGGGGGGAACGAGTACCGTTGTTCGATTCGAACTTCGAAGCTCATCGCTTCTTCTCCAGATACACATCCAACGCACGGAGCTTGTGACGCCAGAACCGCTCGTACTGGGCGATCCACTCGGCGACCGTCTTCAACTCGTGCGGATGAATCCGATACAGGCGTTCACGACCGGCGCGGCGCTGCTTGACCAGCCCCGCATCTCGCAGCACGCGCAGGTGCTGGGAGAGCGATGGCTGCGTCATCCTGAACGACCGAGCGAGTTCCCTGACCGGCCGCTCTCCACCGCGAAGCAGGTCGAGAACGCCGCGCCTGGTTGGGTCGGCAATCGCTCGAAACGGATCGCTGCTGACGGGCCGGCGGCTCATGCACCACAATATATAGGCGAATGCCTATTTGTCAACCCGCCATTCTCCCAAATCCCTCGCGGAGGGAGTTCATTCGCCGGCCGCACGCATGGTTTCTCCGGTGGCACCGCGCCCGGTCTTCTCCAGTCCATGCTGACCGCGACGCCGAAGACGGGATCATGGCAAGCGTTGCCGAGGTCCGACCGTGTTCTTGATTTGGCGCAAGGCATCGAACGCCGCAAGGGGCGTCAGGCCGTCGAGATCAAGCCGGCGCAGGAGATCGATCGCGGGATGATCGATGTATTCGGTGAACAATGATAACTGCGCGCCCGCGGGTGCGACGACGGCGGCGGCGCTTGCGGCCGCCTCGCGCGGGAACTCCTGTTCGCTGTGGACGGCCAGTGTCTCGAGCAGATTGCGGGCACGATCGATCGTTTCCGTGGGCACACCGGCGATGCGGGCCACGTGAATGCCGTAGGATCGATCGGTTCTGCCCGGGAGAATGCGATAGAGGAAGATGATCTCCTCGTTCCCGGGTGCACCCCACTCGCGCACGGCCACGTGCAGATTGCGCACCTCCGGCATCCGCTCCGCCAGGGCCGTCAGTTCGTGATAGTGTGTCGCGAAGAGCGTGCGGCAGCCGATGCGCGCGAGCGTCTCCGCGATGGCCCACGCCAGCGAGAGGCCATCGAGGGTCGATGTTCCCCTCCCAATCTCATCCAGAATCACCAGCGAGCGATCGGTCGCATGATGGAGAATGTTCGCGGTCTCGGTCATCTCGACCATGAAGGTCGAGTGCCCCGCGTGCAGTTCGTCGCTGGCCCCGATGCGCGTGAACATGCGATCGATGAGCCCGATCGTCGCGCTTTCAGCGGGCACGAACGAGCCCGTATGGGCGAGGAGAGTGATCAGGGCCACCTGCCGGATGAAAGTCGATTTCCCCGCCATGTTGGGGCCGGTGATGAGGGCGAGTGATGCGCATTCGCTTCCGGCCACTTTGTCACTTCGTCGCACGGTCTCGTCGTCTCCCTCTCCTGCTTCGTGCCGCAGTTCACCCGCCGCGGCGGGTGCCTCCGTGCCTTCGTGCCTTCCAAGTTCGCATTCATTCGGCACGAACCGGTCGCGCAGGATGCGATCGAGCACCGGGTGACGGCCTTGCGCGATGTGGAGCGCCGGCTCAGGCACCATCTGAGGCCGGACGTAGCCGAAGCGGGCCGCGTTCTCGGCGAAACACCAGAGCACATCCAGCGTCGCCACCGCTTCCGCGAAGTCGCTCAGGTGGCGGATGTGTGCCGCCGCCTCGCCGCACAGGGTCTCGAAGAGCTTCTGCTCGCGCTCGACGGCAAGCATCTCCGCAGTCGAGATCTTCTCCTCGAACTCCTTCAGTTCAGGTGTGACGTATCGCTCGGCGTTCTTGAGGGTCTGCTTCCGCGAAAACGTACCGGGTACACTTTTCCGGGCGTGGGCATTGGTGATTTCGATGTAATAGCCGAAGACTCGGTTGTACCCGACCTTGAGCGAAGCGATGCCCGTCTCCCGAATCAGCTCCTGCTGATATCGCGCGAGGAATGAATGGCCGTCGCGCTGAAGCAGCCGGGCCTCATCCAGTTGGGCATCGACCCCATCGCGAAAGAGCTTCCCTTCGCGCAAATGGGCAGGCGGATCATCGACGCACATCGAGCCGATGCGATCCGCCAGCGGGATCAACTCCCCCGCGAGATACTGGAGCTGATCGTGCAGGGGCTTGAACGCAGGCCGCTGTTCGAGCAGTTCCACCAGTGCCGCGATTTCCGCGGTCGATCGCCCCAGGGCCACCAGGTCGCGCGGCAGGGCACGCCCCAGCGCGATGCGGCCTGCGATTCGCGCCACATCCTGGATCGAACCGATGCGCTGCGCAAGCGCATCCGCGAAGTCGCGATCTTCCACCATTGCGCCGACCGCTCGCTGCCGCCGCTCAATGCGCTCGATGTCGCGCAGCGGAAAACACAGCCACTGCCGCAGCAGCCGCTTGCCCATAGGTGATCTGCATCGCTGTACCGTGGAGAGGAGGGAACCAGACGCCTGCCCGCTGCGCATCGTCCGCTCGATTTCGAGGGAACGCAGCGTCGTCGCATCGATGATGACAAAGTCGCTGCTTGCCTGCCGGCGAGGCGGGCGGAGGTGCCGCAGCATGGCGCGAGGCGCGCCCTCGCCGCCCTCCTGCATCCCCGCATGTGTTTCTTCGAAATATCGCACCAGCGCGCCCGCGGGTGCGATGGCGGGGTCATCGTCGTTCAGTCCGAAGCCCGTGAGCGTCGTCACGCCGAAGTGTTCACGCAGGATGGCGGATGCGTCCCCCGCGCGGAACGTCCAGCTCGGCCGGGCCGTCAGGGCGCAGCCCAGCGCCTCCTTCAGGCAACTGACGCGGGGCGGCACATCGCCATCCGCAGTTTCGACGTGCAGTACTTCAGACGGCGCCAGGCGCGTCAACTCATCGATCACCCGACCGGCGGGCAGGTCGTGCAGAGTGAACGAACCTGTCGAAAGCTCCGCCAGCGCCAGGACCGCGGCCGAATCATCTCCGGCCTCGATGAACTGGATCGCGGCAATCTGGTTGGGACGGGATTCATCCAGCAGCGCATCATCGACGAGCGTCCCGGGTGTCAGCACCCGCGTCACGGCCCGCTCGACAACGCCCTTGGCATCGCGGGGGTCTTCGATCTGCTCGCACACTGCCACGCGGTAGCCCTGCTCGATCATGCGGCGGAGGTAGGTTTCCACCGCGTGATAGGGCACGCCCGCCATGGGCACGCCTTCGGTCCGCTGCGTGAGCGTGATGCCGAGCACGCGATGGCAGAGTGTCGCATCCTCGTAGAACATCTCGTAGAAGTCGCCCATGCGAAAGAAAAGCACGCACTCGGGGTGCTGCTTCTTGAATCGCTGGTACTGCCGCATCGCGGGTGTCAACCGCGCAACGCCGCTTGTGAGGGCATATTCCGGCGCGCGGTCATCCGACAACGACTTGACTGGAATCCGTGGCACGCGCCCGATTGTACGGGATTGATTCGCTCGCGCATGACTCGGGAAACCAAAAGCCCACGGATTGCGATCCATGGGCTTTCATGCAGTGGAGCAGATGAGATTTGAACTCACAACCTCCGCATTGCGAACGCGGCGCTCTGCCAATTGAGCTACTGCCCCAAGGGGCGGAAATTGGACGGGATGATAGGTCAATCGGTCGATTCGTCCAACGGATGCACCCTTCATGCCTGCGTGCCTGCGTGCCTTCAAGGTACACTCACGCCATGTCGGTAGCGACTCTCATCATCTATTGTCTGCTGATCGTCGCGGTGTCGGTCGCCGGGGGCCTGCTGCCCATGTGGCTGCGCCTGACACACAGGCGCATGCAGTTGGCGCTGTCATTCGTGTCGGGGGTCATGCTGGGCGTGGCGATGCTGCACCTGCTGCCGCATGCGTGGCTGGAATGGCGGGAAGCGCGCGGCGACCATGCTTCGTTGCAGCCGGTCATTCTGTGGCTGCTGGGCGGCTTCCTTGGCCTGTTTCTCCTCGAACGATTCTTCACCTTCCACCAGCATGAGGTCGAGGTGAGCGTTGAAGGCGGGCTGCGCGTGGCGGAATCGGCGCCGCCAGTCGAATCCGAACACGCCTCACACGCGGCCGCTCGCGCCGCGGGCCACGATTGCGGGCTTGACTCGCACGGGCACACTGAACATTCTCGCGGCCGAAGCATGTCGTGGAGCGGGGCGTTCCTGGGTCTTGCCGTGCACAGTCTTCTGAACGGAGTGGCGCTGGCCGCCAGCGTGACGGCGGCGACGCATGAAGCGGGCTCGGCGTGGCTGGGGTTTGCGGGAATCGCGACCTTTCTTGTCATCTTTCTTCACAAGCCCTTTGACGCCCTCACCATTGGCACGCTGATGGCTGCATCACGCCGGCCACTGCGGCTGCGTCATGCCGTCAACGCCATGTTCGCGCTCATGGTTCCGGTTGGAGCCGCCCTGTTCGGACTCGGCCTGCAGCTTTCGCACGAATCCACTCACGAGTTCATCGCGGCGGTTCTCGCACTCTCTGCAGGCATGTTCATGTGTATCGCCCTGAGTGACCTCCTCCCGGAACTCCATTTTCATGCCCACGACAGGGTGAAGCTCACGGCCCTGCTCCTCGCCGGTCTGCTCGTCGCCTATGTGATCAGTGTCGCCGAGGGGGAACTGCACCACCACGGTGAGGTTGACATTCGGGGCGAACCCGACGATTCGCAGTTACGGCATATAGATTGACCCCTCGATTGACCCCCATTCGATGAAACAAAGGACCCATGGCGGACAGCGCACCCACAACTCGGCCTACCTACAAGGACACACTCAACCTGCCGAAGACGGACTTCCCCATGAAGGCCAACCTCGCGCAGCAGGAGCCGCTTTCGCTCAAGCGCTGGGAAGAGATAAACCTGTATGAGGCGATCCTGGAAGCGCAGGCGGGCGCAGAGCGATATGTCTTCCATGATGGTCCGCCCTATACCAGCGGCAACATCCACGTCGGCCACCTGCTCAACAAGGTGCTGAAGGACATCGTGGTGCGCTCCCGGCTGATGATGGGCAAGTCGTGCCCTTTCGTGCCGGGCTGGGACTGCCATGGACTCCCCATCGAGCACCGCGTCATGCAGGAACTCATTGCGGCGGGGAAGGCGGAGAAACTCAGCACGCTGACGGAGGATCAGCGCCGCATGGCGGTGCGGCGCGAGTGCCGCAAGTACGCCGAGAAGTACATGAAATTGCAAGTCGGCCAGATGCAGCGGCTGCTCACCCTCGCTGACTACGAGCATCCGTATTACACAATGGCGGCGGAGTACGAGCAGCGCGTGCTGGAGGTGTTCGCGGAACTCCTCGAACGCGGCCTCGTCTATCGCGCGCTCAAGAGCGTTCACTGGTCGATCGCAAATGAGACCGCGCTCGCGGAGGCGGAACTCGAGTATTACGATCGCGAAGATCCTTCGATCTACGTCGATTTCGAGGCGGCGGACAAGGAGGCGGTCGCGCGCGCCTTCGGCCTCGATGAGCTGGATGAGACGCCCTCGTTCATGATCTGGACGACCACGCCGTGGACATTGCCTGCCAACCTCGCCATCGCGGTGCATCCAAGATATCGGTACGTGCTGGTGCGGATGGATGGCGCGCTGACAATCGTCGCGAAGGAACTGCTCGATCGCGTGGCAAAGTCAGTCAAGGCGGAGCAGATTGAAGCCGTCGCGGAAACCGGCGGCGATGCGCTGGTGGGGTTGCGGTACAGGCATCCACTAGTGGGACAGGTCTCTGACCTGTCAGGGTTTCGGCGGCTCTCCGAGCCGCCGGGTCCTCCGGCTCAGAGAGCCGGAGAAACCAATCACGGCTCGGAGAGCCGTGCCACCAGCATCTATCGAATCGTCGCGGCTGAATATGTCACGCTCGAAGACGGCACCGGCCTCGTCCACACCGCGCCGGGTCACGGAGAAGATGACTACCAGACCGGCCTGCGCGAAGGCCTGCCCATCTATTGCCCGGTGCTGAAGGATGGCCGGTACGACGATACCGTCCCCGACTGGCTGCGCGGCCTCGTCATATGGGATGCCAACCCGAAGATCGTCGAACACCTCCAGCGCAGCGGCCACCTGGTTCACACCGAGAAGTTCACGCACTCATACCCGCACGATTGGCGCGGGCGAAGCCCAGTCATCTTCCGCGCGACGGATCAGTGGTTTGTGGCTGTGGACAAGTCATTCCATGTTCCCCCTCCCTCTGAGGGAGGGGGTCAGGGGGTTGGTCGCGATTCATTGCGTTCCCGCGCGATCCGCGCCGCGGAGATGGATGTTCAGTTCATCCCCGAATGGGGCCGCAACCGCATGCGCGGCATGCTGGAGTCGCGGCCGGACTGGTGCCTTTCGCGCCAGCGCGCCTGGGGCCTGCCCATTCCCGCGTTTCAGAATGAAGCAGGCGAGGTCTTCATGACGCCCGCTTCCGTCCGCGCCGTCGCGAAAGTCATCGGCGCCAAGGGAAGCGATGCGTGGTTCACGGAGAGTCCGGAAGCCCTGCTTGCTGAGTACGACCCGCAATCGGACCCCGATGCGCCGACATGGGTCAAAGCCCATGCCGTGCACGGCATGGGCTTGGCGCGGTTAACCAAGATGTACGACATCTTCGACGTGTGGTTTGAATCCGGGTCATCGTGGAACGCAGTGCTCCGCGCGCGAGACATTGGATTTCCCGCCGACCTCTATCTCGAAGGGTCGGATCAGCACCGCGGCTGGTTCCAGTTGTCGCTGCTGCCGGCCCTGGGCGCGACAGGTCAGCCGCCTTTCAAGACTCTGCTCACGCACGGCTTCGTGGTGGACAAGGACGGCCGGAAGATGAGCAAATCCCTCGGCAACGCGCTTGAGGTTGAGGACCTCCTGAAGGATTTCGGCGCGGATGTCTGCCGCTGGTGGGTCTCTTCGCTGCCCTTCGAGAACGACATCAAGGTCGATCTCGAGTTCTTCAGGACGATGGGCGAGAGTTACCGCAAGGTGCGCAACACGCTGCGGTTTCTGCTGAGTAACCTGTCGGACTTTGACTTGGTTTCTGGTGGCACGGGTCTCCAGACCCGTGCACCTGATTTCTCAACGATCGAAGGATCGTCGCTCGACGCATGGGCCCTTGCCACCACGGCCCAGCTTCAGCACGATGTGGCGGCGGCGTACGACAACTTCGAGTTCCGCGCGGCCCACCAAATGCTCTACGACTTCTGCAACGACTCGATGAGCGCGCTCTACCTCGCGGCGGTGAAGGACCGTCTCTACTGCGACCGCGCGGATTCGCCGCGAAGGCGGCAGACGCAGATGGTCCTGCACACAATCAGCGAAACTCTATGCCGGCTGCTGGCGCCGATTCTTCCCCACACCGCGGATGAGGCGTTTCGATGCATGCGTTCGACAGGCAGCCCGAATGGAAGTTCGGGCGATGCCGGGGCCGGGGACGGCCCGGCTCGCTCGTGCGTGCACCTCGCGACGTTCTTCGACCTCGACTTCACCGCGGACAGCGACTGGAACAAGGTCCTGGAAGCCCGGGAACGCGCCCAAAAGGCGCTCGAAGAGGCGAAAAAGCTCGGCATCGACAACCCGCTCGATGCCGAAGTGGTCCTTCCCGATCCTGATGGTGCGCTTCAGCGCTTCGCGACCGATTTCGCCGACATCTGCGGCGTCTCGCGGGCCCGCTTCGACCGCAATGCAAAGGACATCGTCATCAACGACCTCCGCGCCGACCCCAAGTGCGAGCGCTGCTGGAAGCGCACCGCCGACACCAAGATTCGTTCCGATGGCGGAACGCTCTGCAGCCGATGCGCGCAGGCGGTGGGAGTGAGATAAACGCACAAACGCACAAACGCACAAACACAAAAAAAATCTCCTCTCCGCGCCTCAGCGTCTCCGAGGCTTTCTTCAAACAGAAAACAACTTATATGCCCGATCCAAAACCCACCATCACCTACGACGACTTCACCAAGCTCGATCTCCGCGTCGCAACCGTGAAGCACGCCGAGTTTCATTCCAACGCGGACAAGCTGCTCAAGGTGATTGTCGATGACGGCACGCCGGAGGGCCGGCAGGTATGCGCGGGCATCCGCCAGTGGTATGACCCCGCCGCGCTCATCGGCAAGCAGGTGGTCATCGTCGCGAACCTCGAAGCGAGGAAGATCCGCGGCGAGATCAGCCAGGGCATGATCCTCGCCGCCAGCGATGCACCTAAGGATGCTGCGGGGGATGCCGCAGGCGCGCCCGCCGAGCGCAGCGTCGTCGTGCTGACGCTCGACCGGCCGGTGCCGCCGGGTTCTGTCGTCACCTGAGCGTGAGATGCTCTGGGGCTACTCGGTTTCGCCCGCCGCCGCTTCCTCGGCAGTCGGCGCAGGCTCTTCGCTTTCCGCTTCTTCGATGGCGCCCTCAGCATCAAAGACGTAGCGGGCCTTTATCGCATCCCACGAAAAGAGCAGGTCCTGGTGATCCTCGCTGATCTCGTCGCGCACGATGAGGTCCTGGAGCTGCAGGATGTAGCTGGCCACATCATCCCGCGATGCCGGCCGCAGGTTGCTGAACTGCACGGCCACGATGGCAAGCTTGTCCGGCACAGGCAGAACGAACGTCAGATCCCCCGCCCCCAAATCCTCGATCGAGCGGCCTTCCGCGAGCATGGTTCGAATCACCTCGCGGCCGCGCTCCTGAATCTGCCGCACTGCCTCGTCATCGCGGCCGATCATGGGCAGCATGGTGGGGCTGCGGCCGTATATCGCGAACATCGATTCCTCGGGAACAAGGTTGATGTCCTGCACAGGCATCGGGAACGTGCCATATTCCTCGCTGAGCGCGCTCATCCCCTCCTCGACGGCGAGGCGGCGGATCGCTTCGACGTCGGCGGCCAAGCGCTCATACTCGCGCAGTCGCTTGAGATCGGTGACGACGGCTTCGCGCACTTCCTCCAGCGACTGCGGCGGATGAGATTCTTCCGCCTCGAGTACCCGCGCATAATAGAGACTGCCATCCGCCAGCCGCAGTGGGCCGAACGCCACCCCCGCCTGCATGGGAATGACCTCCGATCCGTTGAACTCCTTCAGCAGAGGAATCAAATCGCGCAGTGAATACCGCTGATCGCGGCTGTATTCGGTGGTGAAAGCTCGGCCGAGCTCTGGAATCGTCGAGATGGTTGCGGCGGAATACCACTCCTCGGGGCGCTCGTAAACAGGCAGGGACAGCGGAAGGTTCAACTGATCACGGGCGTATTGCTGCAATCGCTCCGCAAGCAGGTGCAGCCTGATGCGCTGGTCAGTCCAGTCGGGCGGGAGCTCGTAGTAGATCCCGCTGCGGGACAACTCGCGGGTGCTGCGCGTCAGCTCGGCATCGAGGAATCGCTCGATCTGCGCCAGAGCATCCGCAGTCAGTTCTTCCAGCAGCGCCTGACGGATCTGGTCTTCGACCTGCTCGAATTGCACATCCGCCCCCGGAGCCGCGCCGGGCGGCGTGAAGCGATCCTTATTGCGCCGCCAGTATGTGCGCAGCTCGAGGCTGCTCACCTTGTCCGTGCGCTCGACGGCTTCGCGCACGCTGGCTGCGGTCACCGCGATCCACTCGAGGCGCACGCGATCGGGATGGCGATAGCCGAAGCCTCGTTCTCCCTCGCCGGGCGCGAATTCAGCGTACGCGGCGAAATGCTGCTGGATTTCTTCGTTGGTGAAAGGGGGCGGATCGGAATTCTCTCCAGGCTGTTCCGCGGATTCACCGGAAGCCTCGCCCGCAGCATCCGCCCCGGCCTCCCCCTGCTCGTCTTCCTCCAGGTCGTCATCGATCTGGGGCGTGAGGACCGCAATCTGCGCATCCATTCTCTGGAGCACCTCGTTCGCGACGTGCGCGAGCCGCGGCGGGGACACCTGGCCGGGCGATGCCAGGCTCACCAGTCGCCTCACACCCTGAAGGCGGATGAGGGCGTCCTGAGCGGCGGTGATCGACCCGACTCCCGAGTTTCGTGCCATGACTTCCACGACCAGCGAAGCCGGTGCTGGCTCCTGGTCCTGACCTGCGAGGACCGTGCCCAGCGCGGAAGCCAGCACCTCGCCATCATCCCATCCGCCGATCAGACCCAGCTCCTCAGCCTCGTGAACGAGCAGAAACCAGTGCTCCGGATTGGCGACTTCCACTCCGAGCAGCACATCGACCAAGGCGCGGGGCTCGCCGGTGGGCGAGGGAAGGCGAAGGCCCTCGCGCAACAGGCGAAGATCACGCTGTGCTTCTTCGAGGTCACCCGCCGTCATCTTTGCGTCTTGGCCCGCCACGGTCTTGAAGGTCGCCAGCGTCCTCCCCCGCCGCGCCGTCAGGCCGCCCATGCCGGTGACCGCCCCCGGCACCAGGAAGATGATGAGGAGAATCGTCCCGCCGACGGCAAGGAGGATCTTCTGATACTTGCGGAAGAATCGAAGCATGGGCAGTTGCTGTCAGCTATTGGCCTTTGGCCATCGGCATCCATCATCGGCCACCACTTGCCAAAAGCCTACAGCCAAAAGCCAATGGCACTCACTTATCGATAGAACTCAACCACGAGGTTTGTGTTCACGTCGAAGGGGATCTGGTCCGAAGTCGGCATGGCGACCACGCGGGTGCTCAACTCCGCGGGATTGAAGTCGATCCAGCCGGGCACGATGTGGCCCGCCATCGATTCCATGTTTTCGCGCACCATCTTCTCGAGGTTGGGCTTGATGGTCACCACGTCGCCAATATCGACGCTGTAGCTGGGCCGGTCAGTCTTGCGGCCGTTCACCAGCACGTTTCCGTGCACCACCATCTGGCGTGCGGCCCAGATCGTGCGGACAAGGCCCGCGCGACGGATGACGTTGTCGAGCCGGCGCTCGAGAAGTTGCAGCAGGACTTCGCCGGTGTTGCCCTTGGTGCGTGACGCGGCCGACATGTAGCGCCGGAACTGCCGTTCGAGAATGTTGTAGTGGTAACGGAGCTTCTGCTTTTCGGTGAGGCGGACACCGTAGTCCTTCGGCCGCCGCCCCCGGTAGCCGTGCATGCCCGCGGGCGTCAGTTGCCGCTTGGCAGTGTGCTTGGGGATGTCCATGATCGGCACGCCGACGCGCCGCGAAAGCTTGACCTTGGGGCCCAGATACCTGGCCATGAAGCGAAGTCCTTGCAGAAGAAAGGCGCGGCCTCCCTCGCCTGGGAACCAGAGGGGTATCCCGGGGCGGCCGCATCGGTCCAGAATGGTGAGTAAATCAACGGGCTCGGGGGAAGTCAAGCAAAGACGAGTCCCCGCCATGACATGCGGGGACTCGTGCGATCGGCCTGGGCACTTTTCCCCCGGCAGAATGCTCAGAGCAGAAGGAGCAGAGCGATCATCTCTGCGATCTCATCACGGAGGTCATCCCGGCACGTTCCCGGGAACATCCAGTCGGGCGGATTGGGATCGCCATCAAGCTTCTGAAGAATGGACAGAAGTTCGTCGATGGCACCTGCGTGATCACCTTCCGCAGTCAGATTGGCCGCGGCATTGAGCTTGTTGCTCATTGCCTTGCGGCGTCCCTTTGCGGCGTTGGAGTTCGGAGCATCGAACTTGCTGAGGTCGAGGGCCAGGACCGCCACCGACATGTCGCGAAGGTGTTGCTCGATCCACTCAGCGGTGACAGGCGGCTCGGCAGTGATTGACGTGAGAACAACGGCGACATCACCAATCCCCTGGCCTACTGAGCCTGGGTCGAACACCAATCCCCCGCCGGCGTCGATGAAGACACCGTCATCAGCACCAGATGTCGAATACTGCCAGATGAAGAACGTGGAATCAGAAGGAACCGACAAAACAGCGGCGATCGAGATGATGTGTCCACCGGCGGTGACTGGAATGGGAGTGCCGAGTTCTGACTCGTACTTGAAGAAGTCGGACCCGTCGAAACCCTGCGTGCCGTCCGCAGTGGTCACGACATCACCGGCGAGCACTGTGGCGCTGCCGACGAGAGTTCCAACACTTCCCAGATTGTCCTCGTAGATCGCTATCTCGAACGAAACGATGTTTGCAGTCGGGTTTGGATCGCCATTGAATGTGCTGGAATCAATGGCCTGTCCCCACCACGTAACATGTGTGACAGAGCCTGACATGGCGATCGTGATGTTGTCGCCGCCACGTTGTGGGAAGACGCTCGAGTTGGTTGAAGAAGCGAGTCCGAAGCCGCCCCCGTTCGCGGCTCCTCCGGGCTGTGACACCAGCACTTGGGTCTGGCCATGGACCGATGGAACCACCACTGCCGCAATCACGGCGACGGTCGTCAAAGTCTTCAGCATGTCTGTGCCCCCAATAGAAAAAGTTGGGAATGGATCGTGAAACGACGCTTCCCTAACTGCGACGCCGAGCATACCGGGGAAGCCGCCATCGCAAAAGATGATCGGCCACGGAATCACGAAGAAGTGAAATTGGGCGGTCTTTTCTCGTCCGTCGCAGCCATTCCCCGGGGATGAGGGCGTTTCACCCCAGCGAATGGGCAATGTTCACCATGTCCAGCCGGCGGACGCCACCGCTAGTCTTGTTCGAATCGGGGCGCGCGGCTGCCCCACCGGCACCCCATTCGCCTCTTCCGGTGGCGGTGCGGCCGCCATCCGGAAAGGAATCAGCATGTAAGTCAGGAATCCGCTCTTGAAGACCGTCGCTGCGGCGGCACTTTCGGCGTTCGCGTTTGCGGGCTGTGAGCAGACGATCGAGGTCGAGGACGAGCCGGATGACACCGAACTCGAAATCGAGCACGAGCACGACGGCGATGCCGATATCGATATCGACATCGAAGACGATTGATACTGGTTTCTCTCTCTCTTTCTCCTTGGTCCGTCGAGGACCAAAGGGAGATCGGGCTGGCGGATCTCCGGCGCTGCCGGAGGTTGCCAGCCCGCTTCACACATTCCTCAGCCGGATCGACCGTTGATCGCCGCTTCGCAGAGCGCACGGTGGCGAGTCGCGACCTCATCATCCGTTCCCGCGCTCGCGAAGACGCGATGGGCGCAGCGGATGAGCACCGCCAGGGGGCTCTCGGTTTCGGGCGTGGATCCATGGCGAATCTCGTTCAGCAGCCGTCCCAGCAATGATTGACGCCAGAGGTGCGCGAGGAGCACCGTGTCGACCCTTCCGAGGGCGCGGAGTTGATCGATGCCGGCCGTGGCCTTCTCGGCATCGCCCTGCGCCAACGCGGCAATCGAGACAATCGCTGCCGCTTCCTGCTCGACGAGGGGATTGTCGAGGAATTCTTCGGCGCGGCGCCCTGCCTCCTCGAAGCGCCCCGTCCGGAGCATTGCTGCCGCACCGCAAACGGCGGCCCTCGGCGTTTCTGCGTTGGTTCGCGCCATGTGTTCCATCACGCGATCATCGTCGAACGCACAATCGCAGAGATTGATCAACTCGCGGAGGATCTCATCACATTCGCTCCTTTGACCAATCGCATCGAGCTGCGATTCCAGCAGGCTGATGGCATCTGGAACGGCCTTTTGGGCCCGAAGCAGTTGTGCGCGCAGCACGACGGGCGCGGCCTCGAATCGATGGAGCACGCGAGCGGCCTCGTCGACGTCGCCGTCCCTGAGATGGAGATGGAACAGGGCCGTCAATGCTTCGTCACGATGCGGCCTTCGCACCGCCGCTGCTTCAAAATGCGCCCTTGCGAGGTCGAATTGGCTGCATTTTTCGGCGATGGCGCCCGCGAGAAGCCGCGTGGCCGCATGATGGGGCCGCTGTTTCACGGCCCGCTCGATGGCCCGGCGCGCGTGAGCGGCCAATCCACGCGTCATCCGCCGCCGTGCGAATTGCAGGAGGAGCCCCGCGTGGTCGGGCCAGAGCAGCAAGCCCTGGGCGATCGTGGCGTCGGCGTGATGCTGATCTCCGGCCCGGATGGCCAGGTCGATCTCGAGCCGCAGCGCCGCCCGGCTCTCGGGCGCCATGCAGCGGGCCCAAGCGGCGGCTTCGGTGGCCGATTCGCCCGATTCGCGCCGCGCCTTGCGCAGCAGTTCCGCGGCCTGCTGGCGCTCGCCGGGCCTCATGCCGCCACCCCCAAGCGGCGGGCGCGGTCGGCGTCTTCGCCGCCAATTGTGGCGATCACGTGGCGCTCGCCATCGCGCGCCCACTGGGACTCGCGCGTGTTCGCGCGCTCGCGATCGAGCCGCTCCTGAAGCGCGCGCAGCGTCGTCGACATTCGGTAGTCCTCGATCGCGGCATGGAGCACTGTCGCCGCCACCTCGGGCCCGTCGAGCATGAGTGTCAGCTCGACTATCGCTGCGCGTGCCTTCGCCGGTTCAACCATCTTCCCCGCCGCCGACTCCAGCGCCTGGCTCAACATCCGCGCGGACGGCGCGTCGAACTGCCGGCGCTGCGCTTCGACCAGGGTGCCGATGAGCGCTGGGGCAAGAGCCAACTCAGCCGCAAGCCGACTCACCTGGCGCGGACTCGCAGTTGCCTGGAACGACCCTGACGAGATCCCGAGGATTGCCAGCATGGCCTCGATTTCAGCGCGCCCCTCAGGAATGGCGGCATGCTGGAACAGCGAATCTGCAAGATCTTGCGCCCGCAGGTTTTGGCCGGTCTCGATGGCATCGCAGAGAAGGAGAGCGAGAGCGCGCTGCTCGCCGCCGCAGCCGCGCAGCTCGTTGAGAAGCGATCGCGCCTGCCGCCGGTCACCTTCCCGATGCTCGAGGTGCGCGAGCAGTTGCAATCCCGCCGGACCGAGGTCTTCCCGGGCGGCGGCATGCGAGAGCTCGAGATGCGCCTCCAGCCACTGGCCGAGATCAAGGTGCGCCACCGCCCGAAGCAGATGAAGCTCCGGCGTCAGTCGCGCGGCGTGCTCGCTCGCCGCGAGGGCGGCGAACGGAAGCGACTGCTGCAGACGCACCCGCATGATCGCGGCGGCAAGCGATGGGCCGGTTCTGTCGAGGCGGGCGGCGGTGTCGGCCAGTCGCCGCGCCAGCGAGCGGTGCCCGCGCCGCAGCGCATCGACAATCGCTTCCCGCAACCCGCGATCGCGCGCAGCAACACACACCGTTCCGCGGTCCCCTTCAGCCGCGGCGATGTGACCCGCCTCCGGAATCGCTGTTCCTGTCTCGTGGCTCATGGCACCATGCACCCTGGGCGCGCGCTGCCGCCCGCTCTACTATCGGACCGGCCGACTGCATGATTCAGTCAACTTGGACATTTGGCGCGGACGCCGTGCGCGACCTGGATTTCTGAAGAAATGCACCAAACGACAGGCAAACATCATTTGCAATCGGCCACACACGCCGTGCAATCTCAGTATGCCCGCATATCCACCTTGTCGATCCAGTTGAGGTACGCGGTGTTGAGCACTTTGTATCCCCCCGGCGTGGGATATCGGCCGGTGAAATACCAGTCGCCCGTGTACCCCGGCATCGAAGCGTGCAGCCCTTCGATCGTCTGATAAATCAGGTGGATGTCGCCCTGCCATTCGAGCTTCTCCGAGCGCACCAGCTCCGCGACCTTCGCCGAAATCTCGTCGAGGGAGAACTGCTCGTACAGAAGGGCCACCTGATTCTTCATCAGCTCCGGCGGCAGCTCCTGCTGCGCGCGGCAGCGCTCCTCGATGTCCTTGAGCAGTCGTGTGTCCCCCCGGTCGTGCAGGAGCGACACCGCCGCTTCGAACGCGATGAAGCGCCCCAACTGACTCATGTCGATGCCGTAGCAGTCCGGATACCGGATCGGCGGCGCGCTGCTCGCCACCACGATCCGCCGCGGGTTCAGCCGGCTGAGCATGGTGATGATCGAATCGCGCAGCGTCGTTCCGCGCACGATCGAATCGTCGATCACCACGAGAGTATCCCCCGGTCGCACCACGCCGGGCGTGATGTCATAAACGTGCGCGACGATCTCGCTGCGACCGAGGTCGCGCGTGATGAAGGTGCGCAGCTTCTGATCCTTGTGGGCCGCCTTCTCGATGCGCGGCCGTCCGTTCATGTAGTACGAAAGGTCCTCGCGCTTCACGCTTCCATCCTCGATCCGCCGCCACAGCTCCTCCGCGCGGCGTTGCTGCACCAACCGCTCCACTTCCTGCGTCAGCCCGATGAACGCCGTCTCCGCCGTGTTGGGAATGAACGAAAACACCGTGTTCTCGACGTCCCAGTCGATCGCGTCCAGCACGCGCGGGGCCAGGTGCATTCCCAGCTTCTTCCGTTCCTGGTAAATGTCGCGATCGTTGCCGCGGCTGAAATAGACGCGCTCGAAAGTGCACTCCCGTCGCTCGGCCGGCTCCGCGAACTTCTCCTCCCACACCTGCCCATCACGCTTCATGATGAGGGCGTGCGCCGGCTGAATCGGCCTGACCTTGTCGGGCGAAACATCGAACACAGTGACCAGCGCCGATCGCTCGGAAGCAGTCGCCACAACCTCGTCGTTCGCGAACCAGAAACCCGGCCGAATGCCGGCGGGATCGCGGCACACGAAGGCATCGCCATTGCCGAAAAGCCCGATGAACGCGTATCCGCCATCCCACACCGCCGCGGCATGTTCCAAGATGCGCGCCACATCCAGATCGCGCGAAATCAATTCCGCCAGTTCCTGCCCTTCGAGATTGCGCAGCGAGCCCGGCCCCATCGACTGCCGCAAGTGCTCGTGCTCCTGGTCGAGCGCATAGCTCAGCTTTTCGAGGACGACCTGCGTGTCGGAATCGCCCGCAGGGTGCAGGCCGTACTCCACCAGCCGCGCGAACAGCTCCGGCGCGTTGGTCATGTTGAAGTTGCCTGCAATCGCAAGGTTGCGGCTCGGCTGATTGTGCCGGCGGATATACGGCTGGCACATGCGCACGCCGTAACCGGAGTGCGTGCCGTAGCGCAGGTGCCCGATGTATACCTCGCCGAGAAACTCGATGGCCTTCTTGGCGCGATGCTCGTCGAAGTCGTGCGGGTCCAGCTTTTTCAGCCGCCGGATGTTGCGGAACACATGCCGGAAGACCGACTCGGTCGGATTGGGGTCGGCCGAGCGCGCCCGCAGCAGGTAGGAATCGCCCGGATTCATGTCGAACTTGGCCACCGCGATCCCCGCGCCGTCCTGCCCGCGGTTGCGCTGCTTTTCCATCAAGAGATAGAGCCGGCGGAGCCCCCAGAGAGGATCGCCGTACTTCTCGAGGTAATGCGTCAGCGGCTTGCGCAGACGAACGCACACCAGCCCGCACTCGTGCCCGATCGCATCGCTCATGAAGAGAAGAAGGATAGGAGCGATCGCCTCCCCTTCCAACCACCTGACCGATTGTCAACAACCGCTGGAATCAACCGCGAGACGACCCCAGCGAACACGCCAGCCATGGTCATCCTTGGTTCCGGTCAGTCGCGCGAGACTTCCTCCACGAGCGCCCGCGCCCGCTCCTCGACTCTTTCAAACGCCCCCGCAGCCAGGTCGTTGGGATCGAACAGGGTATTGACGAAGCCCACCGCGAACGCGCCAGCCTTCAGCCAAGCCCGCGCGTTATTCAGGTGCACGCCGTTGGTCGGAACGATCTTGAGGAATGGCATTGGCCCGAGGATGGCCTTGATGTAGTTCGGCCCGGAGTCCGGCCCGGGAAAGAGTTTCTGCAATGGCGCCCCCGCGCGAAAAGCCCGCAGCATCTCCGTGGCCGTGAACGTCCCCGCCATCATCGCGACGCCTCGAGCCCTTGCGACCTCGATCACATCTTCGTCGACGACAGGCGACACGAGAAATCGCGCGCCTGCATCGACCGCCGCGTGTGCCTCCTGTGGCGTCAGCACCGTTCCCGCGCCGACGATGATGTTCTTGCGCTTTGAGAACTCCCGGATCAGATCGAGCGCCCCGGGAATCGTGAGCGTGAACTCGCAGATCCGGAATCCGCCTCTGATGGCCGCCTCCATTGCCGGGGCTGCGGCCTCTTTCAGGCTTGTGCGCAGGATCGCGCTGCACTTTTCGCGGGCGAATGTGTTGACGAACTCATCAACTCTCATAGTCCAAATCTCATTCAGAGCCAGAGCCGGGCTGTCCACGGCCCGGGGCGACGAAGTCGCGGAGGCGCCCCTACTGGCCCGATCCCTGCGCGATCCCGGGGCGTGGACGCCCCGGCTCCGGGCGGAGTTTCACTCCGCCAGCGGATCGGGCGTGAACAGCCGCGTGTCCAGCGCGTAGATCTTGTCGGTGAACTGCTGATCCATCAGCGAAGCCGCCGGCGCCGCCGGATCATCAACCCCTCCCTTGCGATGGCACAGCGCCATCGAGGTCTTGGCGTCGAGATTGTCGAGCATGGCCACGAAGATCGCCTCGGGCGTGCTCGGCCGCTTGGCCGCCCCGAATTCCGGCTCGCTGTGGTGGCTCAGAATGATGTGCGACAGGACCAGATGTGCCTTCGCGGGCAGCAGCGGCGCCCCCTTGGCCGCGGCCTCGCGAATCTTCCGCTCCAGCCAGATCGCCCCCATCGTGACGTGGCCGATCAGGTTGCCCGTCGTCGTGTAGTTGAATCCCTTGTCCCACGACAATTCCGCCGTCTTGGCAAGGTCGTGCAGAAAAAGTCCCGCCAGCACGATGTCGCGATTGAGCATGGGATAGAGCGGCAGCATGCGCTCCGCGAGCTTCAGCAGTTGCAGCGTGTGCTCCAGCAGGCCACCGATCCACGCATGGTGCAGCGATGACGCCGCCGGGGCCTCGCGGAAGCGCCCCATCAGTTTTTCATCATCCAAGTACGCCTGCACGAGTGCTTTCACCGCGGCATGCTCGATGGTGCCGAGAATCTGCGACAGCTCCGCGAACATCTCGCCCACATCGAACTTCGTGCACGGCAAGAGAGCCCGCAACTGCTCTTCGCTGATCTCGACCGCGCGGATCTGCTCGACGATGATTTGCACCTGCCCGTTGTAATCCTGCGTGTGCCCCGCGATCCAGACGAAGCCGGTTGATCCCACTTCGCCGATCGTGCGTTCATCCACCGTCCACTGCCGCATGTGGCATTCGCCGGTGGCGTCGCGGAGAATGCCCTTGAGGAACGGCTTGCCGCCCCGCGTCGTTCCCACCTGCGGGTTGAGAATGGCATAGGTGCCATCCACGTACATGTTGGGCGTGAAGGTGCGAATCTCGACATGTGTTCGTGTCACTGTGGTCATAGATTCATCCAGTGGCGGCCTCAGTGTAGCGCAGGCGTCGGTGGCGCAGGCATCCCGCCTGTGATCGTTCGGCCGGCCTCAATGGCCGGACGAACGATGCGATCGCGCAGGACACTCCAGAATTGCCACCACTTCCATCTCCATCATAGTGAATCACCCGCCCCGTTCCTCCCTGTATTCCCGGATCACCACCGGAAGATTCTCGATGAGATCAAGAGCGAGCAATCCAGCGACGCCCTTCGTCTCCGCCCACCGCTCCGCCGCCTTCGCGTGAAGATACACGCCGATCCGTGCGCAATCATAGAGCGACAACCCGCCCTGCTGTGCCGGCGTGATCTGTCTCGACCCCATGCCCAGGTGCGGTTTGTGAAACTGCGCCACGAGTCCCGCGAGAATGCCGGTCAGAACATCGCCTGTGCCCGCAGTCGCAAGAGCGACATTCCCCGCTGTGTTCACCCACGATTTCATGCCATCGCTCACGACCGTGTGCCTGCCCTTGAGCACCACCACACACCCCAGCCGCTGCGCCATTTCGCTTGCGGCTTCGCGCCGCTCGCCTTCATCGGTTGGATCTCTTGCAATGCCAAGTTGCTCCCCAAGTCGTGAAAACTCCCCCGGATGCGGCGTCAGCACTGCATGAGCGCGGAAATCGCCGCGGAAGTCGCGCAGCCGCGCCAGACAATTGAGCGCATCCGCATCCACCACCAGCGGCACATCGCCCTGCGCGACCAGCCGCACCACGACCTGCTGCTGCGGCTCATCCGCGCCCAATCCCGGTCCGACCGCAATGCAGGAGTAACTGTGAAAGTTCTCATCGATCAATTCCGCGCAGGCGGAGGGCTTCAGGCGATTGTGCGAATCGACGGGCAGGGCGAGACCCGTCGCGGATGGCGCGATGGTCAGACCGAAGGGCAGAATCGGCCCCGGCATCGCCAGCACCGCCAACCCGCACCCGCTGCGAAGAGCGCCAAGCGCCGACAGGGCCGGCCCGCCGATCATCACCCGCGGCGGCGCACACTGCCCGCCCAGCACGCACACGGTGCCGAAGGTGCCCTTGTGACCATGCTCGGGTCGCGGGGGTAATGCCGGAAGTGTGGATGCAGCCTCACTCATCGCGCAGAGCATACGCGATCAGATGCAACCACAGAGACACAGAGGCACAGAGAGGAACGAAGTGCACATACGCCGGACCTGAGGGCTCGAAGGTCCGGATCGACTCGCGTTTACCTTTGACCCTCCAGAACCATCAATCCAAATCTCTGCCTGTCTCTGTGCCTCTGTGCCTCTGTGGTTGCATTTCTCTCCGTTACACCAACGGCGTCCTCCCCGGAACCGCAACAGACGGAATCTCCACATCCACCCAGTCGTACGTTTCCGGCGCGAGGTCCTCCTTCGAATCCAGCGCCTGCTGCCATGTGACCTCCTGGCCGGTGTACGCGCTCATGCGGCCCATGATGGCCGTCAGGGTCGATTCCGCCACCTGCCGGGCTTCGTTCCAGTACTTGCCCGAGCCCGTGATGCTCGCGATCAGGTCCTGATGCTCGACCACATACGGGTTCGGATTTTCACCCGCGAACCGCCACCCGCTCTCGCCCTGCAATTGCGCCTGCCCTGAAGCCGACCACGTCCAGCCCTCGCTGCCGCGGATCGACTCCGCAACCCGCCCCGCGCAGCCGTCGATCTGCCGGCACTGGCTCGCGACAATGACTCCGTCGGGATACTCGTACTCCACCGCGAAGTGGTCGAAGATGTTGCCGTATTTCGGCTCGGTGCGCACCTGCCGGCCGGCGAGCGCCATGCACTTGGTCGGGTGCGATCCGATGAACCAGTTGCACACATCGAGATTGTGCACGTGCTGCTCCACGATGTGATCGCCGCTGGTCCACGTGAAATACAGCCAGTTGCGCAGCATCCACTCCATGTTGGACCAGGATGGGTCCTTCTCGACCACCCACAGCCCGCCCTGGTTCCACCAGCACCGCCCCCCGGTAATCTCTCCAATCGCGCCCTCCTGCACCTGCTCGTAAAGTTGCTGGTAGCACGCCTCGTGACGCCGCTGCGTGCCCGCGACCACGGACAGTTTCTTCCGCTCCGCTTCTTCCGCGGCCGCCAGCATGGTGCGGATTCCTGCGGCGTCGCTCGCGACCGGCTTCTCCGTGAACACGTGTTTGCCCGCGTGAATTGCCGCCTCGAAGTGCATTGGCCGGAAGTGCGGAGGTGTCGCGAGAATCACGTAATCCGCATCCGATTCGTCGATCAACTGCTTGAAGGCGTCGAAGCCGGAATAGCAATGCTCTTCATCGACGGTCGCGCGCGAAGGATCAAAGCCGGTGACGTGCTGCTTCGCCTCGTTGATGCGCTCTGGGAAGACATCGGCGAAGGCGACGATGCGCGTGTTGGGCGAGGCCTCCATCGCGTTGATGGCCGCCCCGCGCCCGCGCCCCCCACAGCCGATCAGGCCGACGCGAACGGTGTCGTTCACACTTGTGTGCACGCCCGCGCCGAAAGCGCGCGGCATCGCAAACCCCGCCGCCGCAATCCCCACGGATGCCTTCACGAAGTCACGCCGTGTAACGGTGGGATTACTTCGCTTCTTCATCGCTCGCTCCCTTCCCGAAGAATTGCAACCACAGAGACACAGAGGCACAGAGAGGAAGAAATGTTCAAACGCCGGACCTGAGGGCTCGAAGGTCCGAATAGAACCAGCTTTCATCATCAACCTTCAATCCACCATCATCGCTTCACCATCCTTCTCTTCTCTGTGCCTCTGTGTCTCTGTGGTTGCATTGCTCGTATTCATTCCTCGTTCAACACGCCATTCATCCGCCGCCTGATGTCCGCCAGGCGCTTCCGCCCGCCGCCGCCGACCTCCGCGGTGGCCCATCCAGTGTACCCGATCTCGCGCAGGGCCTGGCGCACACTCGGCCAGTCGCAGCCCTCTTCCGGCGGAGGATCGCCGATCTCCACCTCGAACCCCTTCCACACGCCCTCCTCGTTGGCCTTCCTCCGGCTGTATTCCTTGATGTCGAGCTTGGCAATGCGCGGTCCCAGGATGCGGATCCACTGCGCCGGCCAGCCGTAGCGCACGATGTTGCCGACATCGAAGTACCACTTGACTCCCCCGGTCTCGCTTTCGAACTCATCCACATAGCGGGCCGCTTCGAGCGGCGAGAGCAGAAAGTTGTTCCACACGTTCTCGAAGGCGAGCGTGATGTTGTTCTCCGCCGCGATCGGAAGAACCTTGCGAATCTCCTCCTGCGAGCGCGCGTACGCATCCGCGTACGACACCTCGCGATTGACGACCGCAGGAACAACGAGGACAGTCGTTCCGCCGAGCGCTTTGCAGTCTTTGATCGCGGTTTCCAGTGCCTTCACACCCTCTGCGCGCACAGCGGCGTCAGGATGCGAGAAGGGCTTCGACCAGTGGACTGAATCGACCACGCCATGGATGGGCAGATCGGTTTCGCGCGAGGCGTCGATGACTTCGTTGATGTCCAGATCGCTGGGCGAATCCATCTCGACGCCGTCGTAGCCGAGGTCCTTCAGCAGTTGAAACTTCGCGCGGATGGAGTGATCGGCGGTACCCCGGCTCTCCGAGCCGGGAGCGACTTCGCTGTCCCCCGGCTGCACCATGCCGAACTTGACGGCGAGGCGTATCCGCTGCGCGGAATTGCTTGGAATGCCCTGCATCATGGGTGACGCCTGACCGGTGGCACGCGCTCTATGGGAGAGTGAACTGGCGACCGTGACCGCCGATGCTGTCCCGAGAAACGTACGACGGCTCATTCTCACGAGGTTGATCTCACTCTCCATCTGTGTCCATCTGTGTCCATCTGTGTCCATCCGTGTGCATCTGTGCTTAACTCTTCCCCGGCACGGGCACCGCGGGAAACTCCAGCTCGCCCCAGGCCCACTCGCTCGGCTCGTAGCGCTTCTCCGAGTTCATGATCTCTTCCCACGTGATCGTTCGACCGGTGTAGGCGCACTCCCGGCCGAGGATTGCCAGCAGGGTCGAATTCGCCATCCATTTGCCATCGTTGATGGGCTGGCCGCGGCGAATCGAGGCGAAGAGGTCATCGTGCTCCTGCTGGTACATGTCGTTGTTCTGGCCGCGCCAGCGCCACTGAACTTCTCCCGTGATCTCGATCGTCGGCCCCCAGGGGTCGCTCTTCATCGTTCCCTTCGTGCCGATCAGGTGGGCGGTGTTGTCGTTGGAGCAGCCCTCGATCTGCCGGCACATGTGGTAGCCGCGACATCCGGGGGCGCCATCATCAAAGTCGTAGAACACGCCGAAGTGGTCGTACATGTTGCCGGTCCACTCGCCGGCGCGAGCCGCCCGGCCGCCGACCGCGAAGGAGCGTGCGGGCATGCGTCCGTTGAACGCCCAGTTCATCCAGTCGATGGCGTGGCAGGCCTGCTCCACGATGTGATCGCCACTGGCCCAGTTGAAGGCCTTCCAGTTGCGGAGCTGCCATTCCATGTCGGTCCACTCAGGTCGTCGGGCGACATCGCCCAATGGTCCCGTGTTGTAGGTGGTCTGGACTGATCGGATTTCGCCGATTGCGCCATCGTGAACCCGCTGATACGCCTCGCGCTGGGCTGCGTTGTACCGCCAGCAGAAGCCAGAGACGAGCGCGAGATTCTTCTCCTTCGCCTTCTTGGCACTCGCGATGACGGAGCGGACACCCGGGGCATCGACACCCATCGGCTTCTCGCAGAAGACGTGCTTGCCTCGTTCGATCGCGTAGGCGAGGTGCATCGGCCGGAACACCGGCGGCGTGCAGAGCAGCACCACATCGACATCGGAATCGATCACCTGTTTGTAGTTGTCGAAGCCGGAAAAGACCGCACCCTCGTCGATCTGAATCCGCGTTGCGACCCCCTGATCCGCGCGTAGGTTGGCGAGCGACGATTCCGCGCGGTCGGCGAAGACATCGCCGACGCAGGTCAACAGATTATTCTCGTCCGCATTCAACGCCTGCAGGGCGGCTCCGGTCCCGCGCCCGCCGCAGCCGACCAGGCCGATGCGAAGAGTGTCGGTGTGGGAGACATGGACGCTGCGCGAAAGGGCGGGCAGTGCGAAGCCGCCAGCGGCGAGTGCGCTGGAGGATTTGACAAAATCTCTGCGCGTAATTGCTCGTTTCATGATTCGTTCCAGTTTGATTTTGCCCCGGAGACGCGCAGACGCGGAGGGCAGTTCTCAATCTGAATCAGACCCTTTCACTCTTCTCCGCGTCTCTGTGTCTCCGCGGCCAACGACTCATCTGCGTTCATCTGCGTTCATCTGCGGTTTCATTGTCTTCCGGTTCGCAAACCACGCGGAAGCCGACGAAGGGCGCATCCGGCAGCCACCACTTCGATTTGGGAATCTGAGGGTCGCTGGCGTTCCAGGCGCTGGTCTGTTCGGCGATCCAGTCGAACGAGATATCACGCGCGGAAGTCAGATAATGGCTGCCGACGATCTCGTGCAGGCCATCGCCATCCTGGTCATCCGCAATCCATTCGGCCGCGTTGCCGAGCATGTCATGGATGCGGTACACATCAGCATTTCTTGTCCCCACGGGATGAGTCTTCCAGTTAGAGTTCTCCTCGAGCCATGCTGATTCCCATGGGCCGCTCAGATCCGAAACCCCCGGCAGCAGGTTATGCCGAAACGCTTGCTGCCATTCCGCTCGCGTCGGCAGCCGGTACGTTCTCCCCGTGCGCGCGCTCAGCCATTTGCAGAACTCGGTCGCGGCGTGATGGGTCATGGAGATGGCGGGATAGCCCGCGTGGCCGAAGCCGCGATCGGGCGGCACATAGGGTTTGCTGGGGCGGGCGATCGCATCGACCTGCGCCTTCTCTCCGCCGCCAGCAGCGCCGTCATCTGACCGGGCCGCATGATCTAGTTCGGGATAGACGAACAGGTCGTACAGCTCCCATGGGATTTCGGTCTTGGAAATGTAGAAAGGTGGAATGCTCTTGTCGGGCTCAAATGAATCCCAGAGTCCGCCGGTCGCGATCATCTCCAGCTCGATCGCGGTACCTTCGATTCGCTGCGTGAAGTTCTCGATTTGCGGCCAGTCGCGCCACCGAGGCGAATCAGCATCCGAACTCGGCGTCGGTGGCGTTGCGCAGGCGCTCAGGTGCGATAGGATGAATGCACCCGCGAGCACGCTCGCGTGCCATCTCCAATCGATGTTGCGCTTCGCAATCCCCATCCTTTTCTCCGGCGCAATGCTGTTTCTCGGCGTGGGCTGCTCATCGCGCCCAACCACGGCTGACGCAGAGCCGTCAGCCGTGCCACCCGAGCCCGCCCGCCACGAGTTTAGTCGCTTGCTGATGGGCGTGCAGGCGCGGATCGTGCTCTTTCACGAGGATGTCGCGGTGGCGGAGGAGGCCGCCAACGCCGCCTTCGACCGCATCGCGGGGCTGGATGCGATTTTGAGCGACTATCGAGTGGACAGTGAAGTGAATCGGCTGTGCACGTTCGCTGGCACCGGCGAAGTGGTCCCGGTCAGTGATGACCTCTTCGAGGTTCTGAAGCGCTCGATCGAGTTCTCGCGCGCGAGTGGCGGGGCGTTCGATGTCACAGTCGGGCCAGTGGTGGCGCTCTGGCGCGAAGCCAGGCGAAGCGGCGTGATTCCATCACGGCAGGAGATCGATCGCGCCATGCAATCCGTCGGCTGGGAGAGGATCGAACTTCTCGACGACTCCGGGGTGCCATGGGCAAACTCCGGTTTGCCCGTGGCTGAGCGATCAATTGATTCAGAACCACGGGCAAGCGAAGCGCTTGCCCATGGCACCCAGAATCAGTGGACTCGTAGGGTTCGTCTGCTCGCCCCCGGCATGCGCCTCGACTTCGGCGGCATCGGCAAGGGTTACGCCTGCGATGAAGCGCTGAAAGTCCTTCGCGCCTTCGATTGTTCGCGCGCCCTGGTCGAGATGGGCGGCGACATCGCGCTGGGCGATCCGCCGCCGGGGGAGCCGCCCTTATGGATTGTTCTTCCGGCGGACGAGGATCCGGAAGAACGATGGAGTCCGCTGGATGATCCAGAGTCGTTCGAGAGGATAATGTCTCTGTCCAACTGCGGAGTCGGCACCTCGGGCGATCGCTTCCAGTACATCGAGTTCGATGGAGTGCGGTACTCCCACGTGATCGACCCGCGCACGGGATGGGGAGTGCGGGACGCGCACGAGTCCACCGTGATTGCCGCGGATGCGACGACCGCCGATGCGCTGGCGACTGCGGTGGGGGTGCTGGGAATCGAAGCCGGTGCAGCGATGGTGGACCAGTTCGTCGGCGCGAGAATCATCGAGTAATAGGTGTCTTTTCGGTGGCGCAGGCGTCCCGCCTGTAATGCTCGAAGCCGGTTCGATGCCGGCTTCGAGCATGGTTGGGCGCCCGCCGCGCATCGCATCGCTGATGATGACATTGAGTCATCATCAGCGATCACAGGCCGGACGCCTGCGCCACGGCCCGGCGGGACGCCGAGCGTCCCCTCGTGTTCTTTCCTTGACCACTCTTCTGCCCCGCGGCTCTCCGCGGCCCTCCGCGTTTCAATCTCTCCGCTACACTTTCGCCCATGGCCGGCACGACCTCTCCCATCCGCGAGTTTCTCGCGCGCCACTACCGCCACTTCAACGCCGCGACCGTGGTCGAGGCGTCACAGGCATACGTCGATCACCTCGACCACGGCGGGCGCATGCTCATCACGCTCGCGGGCGCGATGTCCACCGCGGAACTCGGCCTGTCGCTGTCGGAGATGATCCGCCGCGACAAGGTCCACGCCATCTGCTGCACCGGGGCCAACCTGGAAGAGGACATCTTCAACCTCGTCGCCCACGACCACTACTGCCGCATCCCCAACTGGCGAAACCTGACGCCCCAGCAGGAGAAGGACCTCGAAACCCAAGGGCTCAACCGCGTCACAGACACCTGCATTCCCGAAGGCCACGCGTTTCGCGCGCTGGAGAAACCGATCCTGCAACTCTGGCAGCGCGCGGACAAGTCCAAGCAGCGGTTTTTCCCGCACGAGTTCTTCTACCAGATGATCCGCGAGGGCTTGATCAGGGACTCGTTCCAGATCGACCCGCGCGATTCCTGGATGGTCGCGGC
>Ga0326597_10002421_pt1 | contig 27880 bp, 22 predicted proteins | sample RVTome_12_FD_203789 | JGI IMG/M metagenome (GOLD analysis project Ga0326597, IMG submission 203789) | Soil microbial communities from uranium-contaminated site in the Upper Colorado River Basin, Wyoming, United States - RVT100D185 | ecosystem: Environmental > Terrestrial > Soil > Contaminated >... | reverse complement strand
GCAGCCCGGCCGCGAGGAGCAGCAAAGAACCCCATCTCGAGCGCCCGGTCATGTTTCTCCCGAAACGTAACTTCCCGTGAAGCGTCTACTTCTGCTCCTGGTGGTTGCCGCCACGCTGGTGCGAAGCCGCGGGATCGATCGTCCCTGGAGCCACGGCGATCATAACGGCTGGGGCGGCGCTTTCTACAGCAATATCGCGCGCAATTACGTTCGCTACGGCTATCTCGAAACGCGCTTCGCGCCGGTCATCAGCACCGGCAATACCCCTCCCGAGGACCGACGCTACTACCTGACCCACCCGCCGGGCATTGGCCTCGGGGTCTCGGTCGCCTTTCACCTGTTCGGCGAGCACGAGTGGTCCGCCCGATTGGTTCCTCTGCTCTTTGGTCTTGGCTCGATCGTTCTTCTATTCCGCATCGGTTCGAAGATCGCATCCCGGGAGATCGGGCTCGTGGCCGCGGCGCTCTTCTCCCTCGCGCCCCTCGAAACCCTCTACGGCGCGCACGTCGACCCTCAGGGGCCGCCGGTCGCGTTCTTCGGGCTGCTGCTCCTTCTCGCGTACGAGGAACGACGGCCGATTCTCGGCGCCGCGGCGCTCGTCCTAGGCGCCGGTTTCGACTGGCCCATTCACTATCTCTCGGGGCTCCTCGCGTTTCACGCATTGTTCTTCCGACCCGACCGGAGGCGGTGGGCCGTCGGTCTTCTCGCGGGCTCTCTACTTCTCGTCGTCGCGTTCCTGCTCTACGGCCGCTTCGTGGCGCCGCACCCGCGCCAGCAATACCTTCAATCGACGCCCGCGGACGCGTTCCTGTTCTGGTCGGGAGTCCGGGTCCCTCCCGACCGGATCCCCGGGCGTCCCATCGAGACGCCGACCCCCGGCGAGTGGCTCGTCCGAATGGCGAGCCATCTCGACTCCCTCTACACGATTCCGCTCCTCGCTCTCGCCGCGATCGGCGCCTTCTTCGCGGCGCGGGGCGCGTCGAGCGCGCTTCTGATACTCCTTCTCTGGGGGATCGCGCATATCCTGCTGTTTCCCCTGGGCGCCTTCGTTCACGATTACTGGTCGATGTATCTCGCGCCCGGCCTGGCGCTCGCCGCCGCTTCGGGGTTGGTGCGGATCGCGGATTCTCTACGCCGGGGACGGACGCTCTTCCTCCCAGCCTCGTCCGCGGCGCTGTCCCTGTTCCTCCTGACGGCCGGGATCGGCCGGGTGGACTCCCTCCCGCGAGAGCCGGCCGCGCTCGGCACAAAGCTCCATGAGCTCACCGGTCCGGATGAGGGCATTCTCATGCTGAACCCTCTCGACGCCCGCGATGCCTACTACGCCGACCGCGTGGTCCGGGACGGCGTCAACCGTCTCGCCCTCTTCCAGGACGCTCTCCGTGGAAGCGTCCGCTATCGCTACTTCGTCGTGCCGGCGCACGTCTACCGGGCTCGTCCCCAAAAGCCGCTCTTCAAGGTCGTGGGCGCTTGCTGTCGCTCCTACTCTTTCTGGGATTTCTATCTCTTCGATCTGGCGCCTCTTTCCTCCGGGCGTCCCAGCGATTCTGGCGCGGCATTGCCCCATCCGTAGCGATTCCCTAGAATGCTCGGCGTGATGACTCATTCCAGGCTCCTCCCGCTCGTCGTTCTCGCTCTCGTCTCCTCGGTCGTTCTCGCGCAGGAGTGGCCCACCCACGACGGGGACCTGGCGGCCACGAAGTATTCTCGGCTGACGGAGATCAACCGAGACAACGTTTCCCGGCTGACGCTCGCCTGGACCTGGGAGGCGCGCGAGGAGCCCATACCCTCCTCCCGGACGACCTTCCCCGGAAGACCGCTCGCGCCGGGGAAGTTCCAGGGGACCCCGGTCCTCGTCGGAGACACCCTCTACATCACGACGTCTTTCACCCAGGTTGCAGCGCTCGACGCGGAAACCGGCGCCGAGAAGTGGAGGTACGATCCTCGCGCCTACGACTGGGGGCCGCTCCCGCGCGGTTGCGGCTTCTGCCACCGCGGGGTCGCCGTCTGGACCGACGGGCGCGAAACGCGCGTCTTCATCAACACCCGCTGGCGTCTCATCGCCCTCGACGGCCGCACGGGAGAGCCGATCGCGACATTCGGCCAGAAGGGCGAGGTGGACCTGACCGAAGGCTTGATCTGGGAAGTGAACCGGCTTCACTTCACCCACACTTCTCCCCCGCTCGTCTGGGAGAACCTGGTGATCACGGGAAGCGGAATGCCCGACAACCGGGTCTACCATCGCAACCCACCCGGAGACGTCCAGGCCTTCGACGTCCGAACGGGCGAGCGCGTCTGGAGCTTCCACACGATTCCCCAGCAGGGCGAGCTAGGAAACGAAACGTGGGAGGACGAGTCCTGGTCCTACACCGGCTCGACGAACGTATGGGGACCGTTCTCGATCGACGCGGAGCGCGGGCTCGTCTACCTCCCGATCGGCACTCCCAACAACGATTTCTACGGCGGCCACCGAAAGGGCGACAACCTTTTCGCGGAGTCGATCGTCTGCCTCGACGCCCGGACGGGAAAGCGCGTCTGGCACTTTCAGACGGTCCACCACGGCGTATGGGACTACGATCTTCCCGCCCCGCCGAATCTCGTCACCCTCACGGTCGACGGCAAGAGGATCGACGCCGTCGCCGTGGTGGCGAAAACGGGCTTCACCTACGTGTTCGACCGCGTCACGGGAGAGCCGGTGTGGCCCATCGAGGAGCGTCCCGTTCCTGCGAGCCAGGTCCCGGGGGAGCGCCTGTCGAAAACCCAACCCTACCCGACCAAACCGCCGCCGTTCATACGGCAGGCTTTCACCGAGAACGACCTTGTCGACTTCACCCCAGAGATCCGAGCGAAGGCATTGAAAGCCATGGAGGGCTACCACTTCGGATCCATGTTCGATCCGCCGTCGCTCGAAGGAACGGTGACCCTTCCCGGTGTCTGGGGGGGCGGGAACTGGGGCGGCGGCGCGTTCGATCCCGAGACCGGCCTCTTGTACGTGCGGAGCATCGAGTGGCCGTTCATTTTCAAGCTGGATAAGCCGGAGCCCGGGACCGCGGACGCCGACTACGACATCGCCGGAGCGCCCCCGCTCGAAATCGACGGGATTCCAATTCACAAACCGCCCTACGCGACTCTGACCGCCATCGACTTGAACCGCGGAGAGCACGCCTGGCAGATCCCCTTCGGGGACATGCCTTCGCTGCGGAGCCACCCGCTTCTCAAGGGCGTCGAGATTCCGCAAACCGGCGAGGCGCCGCCGCAGCACGGACAGTCCGGTGCCCTGGTGACGGCGGGAGGAGTCCTCTTCATCAGCAGCGCGAGCCCTTATCTCTACGCGTTCGACAAGACGAACGGCAAGCTCCTGTGGCAGACGGAGCTCGACGGCGGCGGTGGGTTCGGAAGCCCGATGACCTACCAGTCGCCGTCCGGCCGACAGATCGTCGTGGTCGGGACGTCGAAGAGCCAGGGCGAAGACGCGAAGCTCATGGCGTTCGCTCTCCCGCGGGAGTGATCACCACAGGCGCCACGGGAGCGCGTCGCGGTCGAAGTACATGAAGTAGGGATAGTTCTCCCCGATCTCGTAGAAGGGCCGGAACCGAAGCCGAACCGAGCGGCCGTCGGGAGGGACGACGCGGAGGCTCGTCGGGTAGTCCGCCTCCGAAAGCCCCGTCGACCAGACGCCGCGCGGGAGGCTCCCCTCTTCGGGCACGAGCCAGCGTTCGAGCTCCTCGTCCCGCATCGGGAGCGCGAAGGCCGGATCGTGGTACGCGCCCTCGAGGACGAAGACCGTTGGACCGCGCACCACGGCGACACGGTTTGGATGATGCTCGTCGACAGGCTCCATACGGAGCGTCAGGGGGACGCGAATCTCGACGCGATCTCCCGACGACCATGTGCGGTGGACGGTCGCCCAGGAACCGGGCCGAGCATCGACCGGGGCATCGTTCCCGTTCACCCGGACCGAGACGCCCCGGGTCCACGAAGGCACCCGGAAGCGAAGAGGAAACGTCTTCGGTGCTTCCGCCTTCACCGAGAGCGTCGTCGTGTCCGCGTCGGGGTAGCGGGTCTCCTGTGTAATCGTCAGCCCGTCCCACGCCACTTCGGACGGAAGGAAGAGATTCACGTAGAGCCCTTCGGCGTCTTTGAAGTAAATGAGATTGTGATAATCGGCGAGGTTCTGGAGGTACGTTCCCGAGCAGCAGGTGTACGTGTCCCAGTTGTAGACCTTCATGCCGCCGCCGAGCCGGTAGTCGCCGTAGTAGAAGCTCCGGCCGCCGTCTCGAATGGGAAGCGCCGCGCCCACGCCGTTGTAGAGAAGCCGCTCGATCCAGTCGCCGTAGCGAGCCTCACCCGTGAGGCGCAGGAGATAGCGCGAGAGCTTGAAGCCGGCCCATGAGCCGCAGGAAGTCTCGCAGGTGTCCGAGCGAGTCTCGAGCGCCCTCCCGAGACTCCCGTCGAGCGCCATGAAGCGTTCGTTCGGTCCGTAACCTCCGGTCGCGAAGCACTGGCGGCTCTGCAGATAGTCGTAGGCATTTCGGATCGCGTCGAGATACGCGGGGTCGCCCGTCGCCTCGTAGGCCGCGGCGGCGCTACTGAAGGTGTTCACGTGGCTGTAGGCGTGGACGCCGTGCGCGTCCGCGGGGGACGAAGTTGTCCGGAACTTGGCCCAGTAGGCGTGGTAGAGCCATTCCTCGGCGAACGCGCCGAACATGGGCTCGTCCGTGAGCCGGTACGCGCGATAGAGGTTCTCGGCAAGCGTGTACCACTCCTGAGGAGCGCCGTAGTATCGCTGGTTGTGCGACGGATCGGCGAGCGCTTCACGGGAGTTCACGGGCCTTTCGAGCGTTCTCGAGGCACTCGCGGTCACGCGCGAGAGAACCGCCGAAGCCGCGCGATGACCGGCGTAGAGCTCAAGGTCCACGAGACCGCCCACGAGCTTGTCGAAGCGGTAGTGTCCCATCCCGGCATCTCCGTCGGGTGGAAGGGTCTTGACCCAGCCTTCGAAGAGGCCGATGGCCTTGTCGCGGAGGGCGGCGTCGCCCGTCGCTGCCGAAAGACGCGACATCCCGCTCAGCCACTGCCCGAAGACCGTGCTGCTGTCGATCCCGCACCAGCCGCCGAGCGGCTTTCCCGGCGCCGTCCGGCCCGCCGCGGCGCGAAAGCCGTGGAGGATATCGTCGTCTCTGACGCTGAAATAGAAATCGCGGCCGGCCTGGACCTGAGACTGCCATCGGCCCGGAAGGAGACGCACCCCCTCGTAGTCGAAGGGTTCAAGCTTTGCGGGCGCGCCCGCCACGGCTCTTCGTGTCAAGCCATACATTGCCAGGGGCGCCGATTTGAGAAACTCACGCCGCTTCATCGTGCGCTTGCTCCACGGCGTAGTGTACCGAATCCTTCCGCGTTTTGACGCGTTTGCCAGCGCCTGGCCGTGGGCGCAGAATGACGTCAAATAACCAGGGTGAGGACGAAGCTCGTTGCGTTCGCTCCCCCGCGGGAGTGAAGGGTAGTCTATCGGAGATTCTCTCGAGCCCGCGGAAACTTCTCACCGCAGCCCGAGGCGAAAGGACACTTCGCGGAGCCGCGTCTGGTGGACTCCGCTCGACCCCGTAGCCTGGTCAACTCCGACGAGGCTTCTTCGGCCGACGCCCACCGGCCCTCGGAGCGTAGCGCAGCAAGCTCCGTAGCGCCTCCTCGTGGGTCGCCAAGAACAGATGGTCCTTGGGCCGGCCCGCGGCCGCTTTCGAGGCGACGATATGGGAGAGCCGGGCCACGGGAATGTCGACACGCTCCACTTTGAAGAGGCGTCTCTGCCGCCAGACTTCTTCGAATTCGAATCCTTCCATCACCAGGGTGAGGTCGATCTGAAGCTCTCCACTCTCGCCTCGAACCAGCGCGCGGCGCGATACGACCTGCTCCGCCAGAAATCGATCGAGGGGACGCCCCAGAGGCTCGTCGCCGAGCCAGAGCCCGAGGCCGGATGCTTCGCAGGCCTTCCACGCCCGGAGCGCGTTGCCCGGGTCGGGAGGGAGAAACAGATCCCAGTCTTGCGTGGTAAGAAGGAGCCCGGCTGAGCGGGCATAGTAATCCGCCCCCGCGACGCCGATCAAAACGAACCGAACCTTCGCCTTCTTCAGTTCGCGGGCGAGCCGGGCGAAGGGTTCCAAGCTTCAGCGCACTTGCTTTGCATGAGCGTAGTGCTCGCGGAACTGGCGCCGGGATCGTTCCACCCAGGTTTTGTCACAGCCGTTCTGGTTCTCGGGGAGCGTCTCGCAACGAGCGATGGCTTTCAGGTACTCCGCGCTCAACGTGGCGGGTCCGCTCTTGGCGCTCCCAACGTAAGAGTCCAGAATTCGAAGAGCCTTCCGGTCGTCCGCGTCGCGCCAGCGCTCCATGAGCCTATGTTAACTCGGTGTCAGGTGTCGCCGGTCTGTTTTGTCACCCATGTTCCCGGTCCGGACCGCCCGAAAGGGTTGACACCGGAAATCTCGAGAGCGAGAGAAAGGCGAAGTTTACCGAAGACCGATCGCTCCGAAAATCCGGCCGACGCCGCTCCCCTCTCTGCGATAGGAGTAGAAGCGGTCGTTCTCGCAGAAAGTGCAGAGACCGCTGTCGTAAACGCGCCCCATTTGAACGCCGGAAGCCACGAGCTGTGCGCGGTTCTCTTCCACGAGATCGAGGTGGCGCCGCCCTCGAGGCCCCGGCCGGGAGATCCGATCGATGTCCCGTCCGCTCTCGCCGAAGGCGGAGATCACCTCGTCTCCGACCTCGTAGCAGCAAACGCGGATCGCGGGCCCGATCGCCGCATGGATTTCCTCAACCGAGGCGCCGTAGACCTCGTTGAATCTCGAAACGGCTCGCGATGCGATCCGGGCGAGGGTCCCGCGCCAGCCGGCGTGAACGGCAGCGACGGCCTTCGCCTTCGAGGCCCAGAGAAGCAGGGGAACGCAGTCTGCGCTCTGCACGAAGACACCGGCTCCGTCCCGGTCGGTCAGGAGCCCGTCGCACCGGAGAACGGCGTTCCCCTCGAGGACCTGGACGTCGTTCCCGTGAACTTGATGCATTCCCGCGAGTCGGGAGAACCCCAGGGCGCGACGAAGCCGCTCGCGGTCTCTCTCGCCGTTCTCGCGAACCCCGAAATCTCCGGTACGAAGAGTGAATCCATGGGCAACGCCCTCTTCCAGGAGAGGCGAGCACTGGAGGAGCTCGATTCCTTCGAGCTCCTTCGCGCGAAAGGCAGGAGTGCTCAAGCGATGCTGAGAGCCGGGGCGGTCGAGCTCAGCGCCTTTTCGTATTGGCGCTCGAGAAGCTCAGGTTTCATACCGTTGTCGATGTGCGCCCAGGGGAGGACCTCGTCCCGCGGGCGCTCGCGATGAATGTAGAAGTCGAGGTCGAGACCCTCGTCTTTCATCGCGCGCCGGAGGTCCGCCTCGCCGCGGGCCATGCGGATCAGGACCGGCGCCAGGCGGCGGTCGCCGACGGAGAGGAGCGCCTGGAGCTTTTCCTGGCGCGGGGACTTGAAGTGCGCTTCGACGTTGGGGATTTTCGCGAAGGCGCGCTCGAGTCGGCGCATCTTCCGCGATAGCTCGGACGTGGACTCCATCGGATGCCACTGGAAGGGGGTCCCCGGCTTGGGGATGAAGGGATTGATGCTGGGGATGATCCGCCCGAGGCGACCCCGCGCTCTTCCGTGCTCGAGGAGAATCGCGCGGATCCGCTCGACGAGCTCGACCATCCCGTCCAGATCCTCTTCACCTTCGGTGGGAAGGCCGACCATGAGATAGAGCTTCAGGTTCCCGATGCCGCGCGAGAGAATGAGGTCCACCTTCTCGAAGATCTCCTCGTTCGAGACGCGTTTATGGATCGCGAAGCGGAGCCGGTCGGTTCCGACCTCGGGCGCGACCGCGAGCGTCCTCTCGCCGCTCGCGGAAAGGGGCTCGAGAAGCTCGGCCTTCAGGTCTTCGAACCGGAGAGAGGAAACGCTGATGCGAAACCGCATCTCCCGGAGCGCCTCGAGAAGCGGCACGATCTCCCGGTGAGCCCCGACCGCCGTCGAGACCAGGCCGATGTCCGAGGTGTGCTCCCGCGCCGCCCGGGCCACTTCCAGAATTCGCTCGACCTCGAAGGAGCGTTTCGGAAGGTAGTTGTAGCCCGCCCAGCAGAAGCTGCAGAGAGTGGGGCAGCCTCGCGAAACCTCGACCAGGAACTTCCCGGACATCTCCGTGTCGGAGGTGAGAACGTACGTCGCCGGGGGCGGAAGGTCGGCGCGCTTTCCCATCTTGGCGCGAACGATCCGTCGCTCCCGGAGCTCGACGTCTGCGAGAGACGGCACGTAGAAGCCTTCCTCCGCATCGAGTGCTTCGAGAAGCTCCGTGCGAGAAAGCCGTCCGCGAAGAGCTTCGGTCAATGACGGAAGGAGAGCCTCGGCCTCGCCGATGGCCACGACATCGAGAAAGGGCGCCATCGGCTCGGGATTCAGAAACGTAATCGGCCCGCCGGCCACTACCAGAGGGTAGGCCTCGCGGCGGTCTCGAGCGAGGGGTGGAATCCGCGCCAGCTCGAGCATCCGCACCAGGTTCAGCTCGTCGGGCTCGAAGGTGATGGAGAACGCGAGAACGTCGAACTCGGCGACCGGGGTCTGGGACTCGAGGGTTACGAGCGGAAGACCCGTTCGGCGGTATTCCCGGAGCTCCTCGGCATCGGGCAGAAACACCCTCTCGCAGACGACGTCCGGAAGCTCGTTCCAGAACTTGTAAACCGCCTGGAATCCCACGTTGGACATCCCGATGTAGTATCGGTTGGGGTAGGCGAGTGCTACGCGCAGAGAGCCCCCATGGGGTTTTCGAATGGTCCCGATCTCCCCGGCGAGGCGCCTGCGGGCCCGGGCTTCCAGAACTCGGCTCATGACAACATCATTATAGGCTGGCGATGTTGTCGGCGGGGTGGAGCCTCCTGTTTACTAGCCCTTCCCCTTCCTCAGGAACGTGGGCACGTCGAGGTCTTCCCCGCCCTCGTGCTCGATGGCGCCGAAGTCGAGGTCTATGGTAAGGCTGTCCGAGCCCTTGCGATAGAAGCCCTCGGATCCCACGGCCATCTCGGCTGGCCGCTTGTAGTTGGCGATGTCGACCGGGGTCACCGCAGTCCTCTTGATCCCGCTCGAGGACCGCTGAAACCCGGTGGCGATCACGGTGATCTTCATCCTCCCTTGCATCCTCGGGTCGACCACGGCGCCGAAGATGATGTTGGCCTCGGTATCGGCTTCAGCGTGGATGATGGAAGAGGCTTCGTTCACCTCGACCAGGGTCATGTCCTCGCCCCCGGTGATATTGATGATGACGCCCCTCGCCCCTTTGACCGAGGCCTCCTCCAGAAGCGGGCTGCTGATGGCCTTGTGGGCCGCTTCCTCCGCCCGCTTCTCTCCTTCGGCGATGCCGGTTCCCATCACGGCGTCGCCCATGCCGCGCATGATGGTCCTCACATCGGCGAAATCCAGGTTGATGAGACCGGGCACGGTGATGAGGTCGGAGATGCCCTGGACGGCCTGGCGCAGGACGTCGTCGGCGACGCTGAAAGCATCGGCGAGCGGCGTCGATCGCTCGACCGTCTGCAGGAGTCGATCGTTGGGAATCGAGATCAGAGTGTCCACCTGCTCTCGCAGTTCCCGCATCCCCTCTTCCGCCTGCATCTGCCGGCGACGGCCCTCGAACGTGAAGGGCTTGGTCACCACCGCCACCGTGAGCGCCCCGAGCTCCGAAGCGAGGGAGGCCACGATGGGGGCGGCTCCGGTTCCGGTGCCGCCTCCGAGGCCGGCGGTGATGAACACCATGTCGGCGCCTTCGATCGCCTCGAGAATGTGATCGGTATCCTCGAGCGCGGCCTGGCGGCCGATATCGGGATCGGCCCCGCATCCGAGCCCCTTGGTGAGCTTGGCGCCGAGCTGAATCCTCGCGGGCGCGTGAGAGGCCTTGAGCGCCTGGAGGTCGGTGTTCGCCGCCAAGAACTCCACCCCGGCGATCCGGGATGCGATCATGCGGTTCACGGCGTTGCCACCTCCGCCCCCGACCCCGATGACCTTGATGCGGGCGGTGGGCTCGATGCCTTCACCGAAACTGAGCCGTCCGGCATCGCTTCCCGGCTTTTTTTCGTCGTCGAAACGAATCATCGCGTAGACCCTCCATTAAGGCTTTGAGGCCTTAAATTCCCAGGCAAACGGAAACGTTCACCATCTTTCGAAACCGATCCCAGATCTTCCACCACGGCGCCGAAGCGCCCGTGGAAAGAAGCTTGTTCGCCCGCACTCGATGGGCGTAGAGCACCAGGCCGACTGAAGTGGCGTACGACGGACTCCCGACCACGTCCACCAGTCCGCCCACCCCCGTCGGGGTCCCGCAGCGGATCGGCATGTCGAAGATCCGATCCGCGACCTCCGCCAGGCCCTCGAGCGAAGCCGACCCTCCGGTGAAGACTACTCCCGAGTTCAGCACGCGCTCGTACCCGGCGCGGCTGATCTCGTCGTAGATCAGGTGGCAGATCTCCTCCGCCCGGGGCTGGATGATGTCCGAGAGGAGCTGCCGCGGCAGGATCCGCGACTTTCTTCCACCGACGCTCGGGACCTCGATGGTGTCCTCTTCCGAGATCATGGTCGCGAGCGCGCACCCGTACTTCTTCTTGATCTTCTCCGCTTCCGCTATCGGGGTCCGAAGCCCCACGGCGACGTCGCTGGTGAAGTGGTCGCCGCCAGTGGGGAGCACCGAGGTGTGCCAGATGCTCCCTTTGTCGAAGATCGCGAGATCGGTGGTGCCTCCTCCGATGTCGACCAGGGCGACTCCCAGCTCTTTTTCGTCCGGGGTGAGCACCGCCTCCGCCGCGGCGAGCTGCTCGAGGACGGACTCGGTCACTTCCATACCCGCGCGATTGACGCAGGTGACGATGTTGGAGGTGGCGGTGGCGCTCGCGGTGATGATGTGGACGTTCGCCTCGAGGCGCGATCCGGTCATGCCCGTGGGATCGTCGATTCCGTCGTGCCCGTCCACCACGAACTCCTGCGGGATCACGTGGATGATCTCCCGGTCGCTGGGAAGAGAGATCGCCTTGGCGGCGTCGATCGCGCGGAACACGTCCTCCCGGGCGATCTCCCGGGTCTTGTTGGTGATGGCGACGACGGCGCGGCTGTTGAATCCCTTGATGTGGCTTCCCGCGAGTCCCACATGGGCGGAGTCGATCTCGACTCCAGCCATGAGCTCCGCCTCCTCCACCACACGCTTGATGGAGTCGACGGTCTGGTCGAGGTTGATCACCACACCTTTGCGGATTCCCTTGGATTCCGCCGACCCGATACCGATGATGTCGACGCGTCCTTCCTCGGTCACCTCGGCCACGATGGCCGTGACCTTGGTGGTCCCGATGTCCAGGCCGACGATGTACTTCTCTTTCTTGCTCAGAATGGGGCACCTCCGGGGACGATGACGCCGGTAAAGCCGGTTAAGCCAGTTAAGCCAGTTAAGGTCGTTCCCTGGGTCTCGCCGGGGACGGGTTGCAATCTCACGTACACACGGTTCTGGAAGCGGAGATCCAGGACTTTCACTCCCGGTAGACGCTCGGCGATTCCCGCGAGAAGAGGTACGATTTCCAAGAGCCGCGACACCATCGTCTTCTCCGATACCAGCATCGTGAGCGGCGACTGGCGAAGGCGGAGGGTGATGGAATCCGCGCCCTCGGCGACGTCGAGCTCCGAGACAAGGAGCGCGAGTCGCTCGTCGGCGAGAAGCGCTTCCGCCATGCGCCCCGCGAGGGCGGCCCGATCGGAGGAGACGCCGCCGGCCTCGTCCGAGAGCCCGCGGACGAGGACGAGCTTTCCCATGTCGTAGAACGGAGGGAGCTGGTCGAGGATCGTCCCGTCTTCGGCGAGGAGATAGAGCTCGGACAGCGCCGCCACCGCCACCGGCGTGCGCTCGACGATTTGAAGGGTGAGCGTCGCCGGGAGCATGCGCTTCAGCTCCACGTCCTTGACCCAGGCCGAGCGCAAGAGCTTGCGCTTCGTTTCGTCCAGATCCAGGGTGAGGATGTTCGCGGTGGCGCCGACTTCGATGAGCTCCAGGATCTCCCCCTCGGAGAGGCGCTCGTTCCCCTCGACGAAGATTCGATCGATCTCGAGCTCGGGGGCGCCGCCGCGGGCGATGGTCATCCAGACGGCCCCTACTCCCAAACCCAGCAGAGCGAGGAGAAGAACGAGCCTCGCGAGCCTCACCCGCGAAATCCGCCCCGAAGCTTTGCGGACGCGGAGCTGACCTCGGAGGAAGTGCTCGCGCTCGGGTCCCGGAGGACCGCCGGGCTTCGCGGGCTTTTCCGGCAGGCCCGTCATGCCTTTCAGGGGCTCCACGTCATCACCTCCGTCTCCAGAAGAATCGACGTTTCGGTGAGCACTATCTCCTGCACCGCCTCGATCAGCGCGAGGACGTCTTTGGTCCTCGCCCGTCCTTCGTGGACGATGAAGTTCGCATGGACTTCGGAGACACGTGCGCCGCCCACGGAGAAGCCCTTGAGGCCCGCGCGGTCGATGAGTCGTCCCGCGGAATCGCCCGCGGGGTTCTTGAAGATGCAGCCGGCGCTCTTGACCCCGACCGGTTGGGTCTCTTTGCGGAATCGCATGTGCTGGTTCATGTCGCGCTTGATCGCGAGCGGGTCGTCGGGGGTGAGGGACAGCTTTGCCCGAGCCACGATGAGGTTCGCGCCGAAAGACGAGGCTCGATATCGGAAGTCGATCTCCTTCTCGTGCAGAACTACCCGTCCCTTGTCGCCTCTTTCGGAGGACACCGCCTCGACCTCACGCACCAAGGGGCCTATCGAGAACTGATAGGCCCCGGCGTTCATGGTGAGGATGCCGCCGAGAGAGCCGGGAATTCCGACGCCGGGCTCGAGACCTCGAAGTCCCCTTGCCGCCGTCTGGCGGACCAGGGCCGGGAAATGGACACCGGCGCCCGCTTCCACGATCCCGTCGCCCGGAAAGTGGACCTCCTCGAGGGCGCCGGTTGCGATCACCACGCCCCGGACGCCGGCATCATCGATGAGGAGATTGCTTCCCGCGCCGATCACTCTCACCGGAAGCTCGGCTTCGCGGGTGAGGGCGAGGAGCTTGACCATCTCCGCGGCCGAAGCCGGCCGCGCCAGGAGGTCCGCGGGGCCCCCGAGGCCCATGGTGGTATAGCGCGCGAGAGGCTCGTCCAACCGGAAGTCGATCCCGGCGGCGCGGAGCTCCGAAGCGAGTGAGGAGGTGCCGTTAGCGAGCCCGCTCACGCGCCACCTCCGCCAGCCGATCGGAAAGGCCGGTCACGCTTCCCGCCCCGAGGGTCATCGCCAGATCGCCCTCCTGGAGCTCGCTCGTCACGACCGAGAACGCCGCGTCCAGGTCTTCCACGAAGCGCACGTGGCGATGGCCGTGCCGCTCGATCCCTTCCGCGAGCCGCTTTCCCGAGACGTCGGGCACCGGGTCCTCGCCCGCGGCGTAGATCTCCGTCACCAGCAGCACGTCCGCCTGATGAAACGCGCGGCAGAACTCCTCGAACAGATCGTGGACCCGGGAATAACGATGGGGCTGGAACACCACCACCGTCCGGCGCCCGAAGGCTTCCTTCGCCGTCTGGAGCGTCGCCCGGATCTCCGTTGGATGATGCGCGTAGTCGTCGATGACGAGAATCCCCCCGGCATCCGCCTTGACCTGGAACCGCCGCTCGACTCCGGAGAAGGACTCGAGCCCGTTTGCGATCTCCGCAAGGCCCAGACCGAGCTCGCGGGCCACCGAGGCCGCCGCGAGCGAGTTCAAAACCGCGACCCGGCCGGGAACGCGCAGGCGAACTTCCGCGACCGGCTCTCCCGAGAACTTCAAACGATACGATGAGCCCGCGCCCTCGAGATTCACCTCTTCCGCGGAAACGTCCGCCTGGGCCGAGAGACCGTAGGTCACGTGCCGTCTTCGAATCCGCGGCAGAACGTCCTGAATGCGCTCTTCGTCCAGACAGACGATCGAAGCGCCGTAGAACGGGACCTTGTTGACGAAGTCCACGAACGCCTGCTCCAGATCCGCCATGTCCCGGTAGGCTTCCATGTGCTCGCGATCGATTCCGGTCACGACCGCCACCACCGGCGAGAGCTGGAGAAAGCTCCGATCGGACTCGTCCGCCTCCACCACCATCAGGTCGGAGCCGCCGAGCCGGGCGTTGGTGCCGAAGGCGGTGATGCGCCCGCCGATGACCATGGTGGGGTCGAGCCCCGCGCGATCGAGGACCACCGCGACCATCGAGGTGGTGGTGGTCTTGCCATGAGAGCCGGCGACGGCGATCCCGTACTTCAAGCGCATCAGCTCCGCGAGCATCTCGGCCCTGGGAATGATGGGGATCTGGAGTCGGCGCGCCTCGACGACCTCGGGGTTCGAGGGCTTGACGGCGGAGGAGACCACCACGACGTCGGTTCCCTCGACGTGCTCGGCGCGATGACCCTCGTGCACCCGGACTCCGAGGGAGCGAAGCCTGACGGTCGAGGCCGAGCTCTTCAGGTCCGAGCCGCTCACGGTATAGCCGAGGTTCTCGAGCACCTCGGCGATGCCGCTCATCCCGATACCGCCTATCCCGACGAAATGCACCCGGGTCTTTTTGGAGAAGAGCGGCGCTCTCAAGTCGCCACCTCCTCTCGGGAGAGCCCCGAGAGACGAAGCAGCCGGCGGGCGACGTTCTCCGCGGCGTCGGGCCGAGCGAGCGCTCGGGCGGATGACGCCATGCGCGCGCGCTCCTCGGGAGCGTTCAGAAGAGCCAGGATCTCGCGCGCGAGCCGCTCGGGGGTGAGATCGCTCTCGCGCAGATACCGAGCGGCGCCAGCGTTCGCCATCATCTCCGCGTTTTTCTCCTGATGGCCCCCGGCGAGCGGGAGGGGCAGGAGGAGCGCTCCACGCCCGGCGCAGGCGAGCTCGGCGCAGGTCGTGGCGCCCGCGCGGGCGATGACCAGGTCCGCGGCTTCGTACGCTTCGTGCATCTTGTCGATGTACGGAACCGCCAGTGCCCGAACCGAATGGCGGGCGTACGTCTCGCTCACCGAGGCAAGGTCTCGGGGCCCGGTCTGGTGGACCCAATCGAGACGATGGAGCTCGGGGGAGAGGATCGAAAGGCTTCCCCCGACCGCGCGGTTCAGCGCCGCCGATCCCTGGCTTCCTCCGAAAATCAGCACCCGCATCTTCCGCGAGGTCTGAGGACCGAGGGGCAAAACCTCGACGATCTCGCGCCGCACCGGGTTTCCGGTGACGAACCCTTTCTTCCCGAAGTAGCGTGTCGTCTCCTCCCAGGCGCAGGCGGCTTCGTCGACGAACGGCGTCAGCCAGCGATTCGCGAGACCCGGCTCGGCGTTGGGCTCGAGGATGAGAGTCGGGATCCCCTTGAGCGCCGCCGCGAGGAGAAGCGTCCCGGACACGTACGCGCCGACCCCCATGACGATCTGCGGATCGAACCGCCTCAGGAGGCGCACCGAATCGAAGAGCCCGAAAAGGAGCCCCTCGACTCCCCGAAGCTTGCGCAAGAGCGAGCCTCCTCGAAGAGGAGCGGCGCGCACCAGCTCGAGGGGAAAGCCCGCGGCGGGCACAATCGAAGACTCGAGTCCCCTTTCGGTGCCGACGAAGATCACTTCGGCTCCTTCTGCGAGCTCGCGGAATCTCTCCGCCACCGCGATAGCGGGGTAGAGGTGCCCCCCGGTGCCGCCGGCGGCGACGAGCAACCGCATTCGACGACATTTCTCGGGCGCCTCGGCCAACCTTCACCTCGCATGCTGGGATACCGAAAGAAGAAGCCCCACGGCGGCCATGCCGGCGAGAAGCGACGATCCGCCCGCGGACACGAAGGGGAGCGGTATTCCCGTCGTCGGGAGCATTCCCAGGACCACTCCCATGTTGATGAGCCCCTGGCCCACGAGGAACATCGTGAGCCCCGCGGCGAGGAGCGAGCCGAAACGATCGGGGGCGCGGTCGGCGATGACCAGACCCCGCCACAGGAGGACCGAAAAGCCGGCGAGGACCACGAGTCCCCCGAGTAAACCGAGCTCCTCGCCGACGACGGCAAAGATGAAGTCGGAGTGCGGCTCCGGGAGGTAGAAGTGCTTCTGCTGGCTCGCCATGAAGCCCTTCCCTAGAATCCCTCCCGAGCCCACGGCGATGAGCGACTGGAGGATCTGGAACCCCTTCCCCAGCGGATCCTGACCGGGATCGAAGAAGATGAGGAATCGCTCGCGCCGGTACTCCTCGCTGAAGACGAGCCAGAAGAGCACCGGTGTCGAAGACAGGGCGAGCGCGGTGAGCTGCCCGAGAGGAACGCCGGAGACGAAGAAGAGACAAGAGCCGATGAAGACCAGGCAGAACGCCGTCCCATAGTCGGGCTCGATGAGCACCAGAAAGCTGAGAAGGCCGGTGATCAAGAGCGACGGGAACCAGCCGGACCAGAAGTCCTCGAGCCGGTCGCTGCGGCGGTCGAGCTGGTAGGCGAGCGTCAGAACGAGAGAGAGCTTCGCCAGCTCCGACGGTTGGAACGAGACCAGCCCCAGGCGGAGCCAGCGATGGGCGTTGTTGAGAGGCGGGCTGAAGAGGACCGCGATCAGAAGGGCCACCGTCGCGCCCAGAAGACCGTAGACCACCGCGGGACGTCTCAGCTTCCGATAGTCGAGGCGCGTGAGAACCATCATGAGGAGGACGCCCATCGCCGCCCACATGCCCTGCTTCACCGCGAAGAAGTAGGGGCTCCGATGCGACTCGAGGGCCACTACCGACGACGCGCTGTAGAGCATGACGACGCCGAAACCGACGATGGCGATGGTGGCGACGAACAGCGTCCTGTCGGGAGAGAGCTTCTGAGCCACCCTTCACTCCCTCTCCGCCGCGAGCCTTTGGACTGCCGCCCGAAAGCGCTCGCCGCGGTCGCGATAGTCCCGAAACATGTCGAAGCTCGAGCCCGCGGGCGAGAGCAGCACGACGTCTCCCGGGCTCGCGCGCCGATGGGCGCTTTCGACCGCCGTCTCGAGGTCGGAGGCGATCTCGACCGGCGCCGCGCCGGTGAAAGCTTCGCGCACCATCTCACGGCTCTCTCCGATGGCGAAGACGCATTTCACCTTGCGCGCCACCAGATCGCGAAGGTCATGGAAGTCCCCCCCCTTGAAGCGCCCGCCGAGGATCAACAGGATTCCCCGGTCGAAGCTTTCGAGCGCGGCGCGCACCGCCGCGACGTTCGTCGCTTTGGAGTCGTTGTAGAACCGCACCCCGTCCACCACCGCGACCTGCTCGAGCGCGTGCGGTAGACCCTGGAAATGCAGAAGCGCATCTCCGATCTCGTCTCCCGAGATTCCCAGGAGGGCGGCGGCGGCGGATGCCGCCATGGCGTTCAAGCGGTTGTGCCGTCCTACGAGCTGAAACTCCTCGAGAGAGGCGAGCGGAGTCGTGACCCCGTTCTCGTGCTTCACGATCCAGGGCCCGTCGAGGTGCAGGTGCGGCGACAGCTCGGAGAGACAGTCCGGCTCGAAGTACCACTTCCGCGATTTCGCTTTCTCAGCCATGGACACCGTCAATCGATTCCCGCCGAAGACCACGGCGGCGTCCTCTTCCCGCTGGTTCTCGAAGATGCGGCTCTTGGCGGAAACGTAAGCCTCGAAGTCGGGATGCCAGTCCAGATGATCGGGGGTCACGTCGAGGAGCACCGCGACCCGGGGTCGGAACGACACAACCGTCTCGAGCTGAAAGCTCGAGACTTCGACGACGAAGATCGTGCGCTCCGAGCTTCCCGAGACCTCTCTCACCAGAGGAGCGCCGATGTTCCCCGCGAGACGTACCTCTTTCCCCGCGGCGCGAAGCATCGCCGCGAGGAGGGAGGCAGTCGTGGACTTGCCCTTGGTTCCGGTCACCGCGGCGAGGGTTCCCCGCACCTCTCGGAAGCCGAGCTCGAGCTCGCCCCATACGGGAATGCCCCGTTTGCGGGCCTCGGACAGAATCGGCGTATCGGTCCTCACGCCGGGGCTCGGGACCACCAGATCCATTCCGGAGAGAAGCGAGGACGGATGTGAGCCCAGGTGGAGCGCCACACCGGCAGCCTCGAGCGCCACTGCCTTCGGGTCGAGGTCTTCCCGGGACCTTCGATCGCTCGCCACCACGATGGCTCCTCGAGACCGAAGGAGCTCGGAGGCGGCGACCCCGCTCAAGCCGAGTCCCACCACCAGGACCCTTCGACCCCGATAGTCTTCGCCTATGAAGGTTGTAGGGGTCATGGCGGTCCATCGACGTTGTCCACGTTCGTCTCATCTCAGCTTCAGGGTCGTCAAGCTCGCGAGGGCGAACATGATTCCCAGAATCCAGAACCGGACGATGACTTTGGGCTCGCTCCATCCCGCGAGCTCGAAATGGTGATGGAGCGGCGCCATGCGGAAGACGCGCCTGCCGGTGAGCTTGAACGACGCCACCTGGATGATGACCGACAGCGCCTCGAGCACGAACACCCCGCCCACGAGCACCAGGAGGATCTCCTGCTTGATGAGCAGAGCCATGGTGCCGATGGCGCTTCCCAGAGCGAGCGACCCCACGTCGCCCATGAACACCTGCGCCGGATAGGCGTTGAACCACAGGAACCCGAGGCTCGCTCCCACCATCGCTCCGCCGAAGATGGTGAGCTCCCAGATCCTCGGGATATGGATCAAATCGAGGTAGGCGGAGAACTGCGCGTGCCCGGTGACGTAAGTGAGAAGGGTGTAGGCCGACGCGGCGATGAGGACCGTCCCGATGGCGAGGCCGTCGAGCCCGTCCGTGAGGTTGACCGCGTTCGAGGCCCCCACGATCACCAGAACGGCGAAGGGAACGAAGAACCACGAGAGGTCGGGCCTCAGCTCCTTCACGAAGGGAAAGAGGATTTCCGTCGAGAAGTCGCCGTCCTTGGACATGCCGAAGAGCACCATCCCCACGACGAGGGCGGAAGCGGTCTGGAGCAGGATCTTCGCCCGCGCCGACAAACCGAGCGAGCGCTTCTTGACGACCTTGCGGTAGTCGTCGGTGAAACCGACGAGCCCGAAGGCGAGCGTAGTTCCCAGTGCCACCCACACGAAGACGCTCGTCAAGTTGGCCCAGAGGAGGGTCGGCACCACGATGGCCGTCAGGATCAAGATGCCGCCCATCGTGGGCGTTCCCGCTTTGGAGCGGTGGGTCTCGGGGCCTTCCTGCCGTATGTGCTGCCCGATCTGGAACTGCCGGAGCCGGGCGATGAGCCACGGGCCAAGGAAGAACGAGATCGCGAGAGCGGTGAGGGTCGCCGAGGCGGTGCGAAAGGTGACGTAGCGAAACACGTTGAAGAACCCGTACTCGGTGTGGAGCGGATAGAGGAGGTGATAGAGCATCAGCTTTCCTCCCCGGCGATTCCCTGGCGCAGGACGTCGATCGCCCGCTCGAGGCCGATCCCGCGAGAGGCTTTCAGCAGGACCACGTCCCCCTCGCGGAGCTCGTCGAGCAGGAGGCGGCCCGCTTCCTCCGCCGTCGATACCGAGCTCAGCTTCGAAGGCGCCGTCCCGGCTTCGAGGGCGCCCTCGAGGATGTGCGCCGCGAGCGGGCCGACGCCGATGATACGGGGGATTGAAAGCCCGGCGGCGAAGCGTCCCACCTCCCGGTGGAGCTCCATTCCGCTGGAGCCGAGCTCCAGCATATCCCCCACGACGGCGATGCGCCGCGCCGCATCTTCCTCGGAAAGCGACACGAGGGCGGAACGGAGTGCCTTGGGGTTCGAGTTATAAGTCTCGTCCACGAGAACGAACCCGCGGCCGAAATCCACGCGCTCGCCGCGGTGGGGAGCTGGACGAAGACCGGAAAGCGCCCGGGCGGCGTTCTCGAAAGACACGTCGAGAGCTCTCGCGGCAGCGAGCCCCGCGAGCAGGTTGTATACGTTGTGCCGTCCGCGGAGCACCGATTCGATCTCGACTTCCTCGCCGCGAGACGCCGCGTGGAACCGGAGGCCGGAGGCGGTCGCGCGGATCGCCGAGCCCCGAACGTCGGCTTCTTTCTCGACCCCGAAGCCGACTTTTCGTCCCGAGAACCGCCGCGCTTGCTCGAGAACCAGAGGGTCATCGGCGTTCACCACCGCCGTCGCCCCGGCCGGAAGTCCGCGAAAGAGCTCTCCCTTGGCCTCGGCGATGGCCGAGATCGTCCCGAAGAACTCGAGGTGTACTTCGGCGACGTTGGTGAGGACGCCCACGTCGGGCCGGGCGATCTCTGTGAGCCGGGCGATCTCCCCCGGCGCCGACATCCCCATTTCCAGGACGGCGACCTCTTCGTCCTCGAGCCTCAGGAGCGACAGGGGAAGACCGTAGAAGTTGTTCAGATTGCCTTCCGACTTCAGAACTCTCTTCTCGCTTCCGATCGCCGAGGCCGCCGCCTCCTTGGTGGTCGTCTTTCCCATGCTTCCGGTGACGGCGACGACTTTGACCCTGCGGCTCTCCCGGAAGCCGCTCGCGAGATCCTGGAGCGCGCGCGTGGTGTCTCTGACGCGAATCGCGAACGCGGGCTTTGGGACCTCGACGTCCTTCTGGAACACGACGCCCGCTGCGCCCTTGCCCACGACCTCGCTCAGGTAGTCATGACCGTCGTGCCGCGGTCCGGAAATGGCGAAGAACAGATCTCCCGGGCGGAGCGTGCGGCTATCGATCGAAACGCCCCCTTCGAAGCGAATCGAGGGCTCACCCAGAACGAGGGTCCCCCCGGCAAGGCGCGCCACATCACCCAGGGCAAGTTTCAAGATCCCAGAATCTCCCTCACCACTCGTCGATCGTCGAAGTCGAGCACGCGGTCGCCGACGATCTGATAGGGCTCGTGGCCCTTGCCGGCGATGACCACCAGATCCCCGGCCTCGGCCCGCTCGAGCGCGTGCGCGATCGCTTTGCGGCGGTCGACCTCGACCTCGATCGATCCCGCGTGCTCCTTGGTGCCGAGCTGGATCTCCCGCACGATCGCTTCGGGATCCTCTCCCCGCGGATTGTCCGAGGTGAGCACCACCCGATCCGCGAGCCGCGCCGCCACCATCCCCATCAGCGGACGCTTCGAACGATCGCGCTCGCCGCCGCACCCGAAGACCACCCAAAGCTTTCCCCGGGTGAGCGGCCGCGCCGCCTCGAGAAGCTTCCGGAGCGCGTCGTCGGTGTGTGCGTAATCGACCACGACGTCGAACGGCCGTGGAACATCCACCTTCTCGAACCGGCCCGGCGCCCCCTCGACCTCGGGAAGCGTCCTCAAGATTTCTTCGGCCGGGAATCCCAGGGCCCGGACGGCGGCGAAGACGCCGAGGAGGTTCAGCGCGTTGTAACGCCCGACGAGCGGGCTCCGAATCTCCCGAATGACGGTCCCTTCCCGAAACGAGAGGCGCGTCCCCGCGAGCGAGGGCTCGACCGAGACCATCGTCAGAGCCGCGGTGGAAGAGAAGCCGAATGTCGTCGTCGTCTCCGCGGAAATCGAGGAAGCGAGCCTTTCTCCGTAGACGTCGTCGATGCCGACGATCGCCCGCCCGCTTGGCCGGAGATAACGGGTGAACAGGAGGCGCTTGGCCTCGAAGTAGCTCTCCATGTCGCGGTGAAAATCCAGATGATCGCGGGAGAGGTTGGTGAAGACCGCCACCTGGAACTCCGAGCCCTCGAGACGGGAGAGCGCGAGACCGTGGGAGGAGACCTCGAGGGCTCCATAACGGCAGCCTGCCGCCGCCGCCTGGGCGAGGAACTCCTGGACCTCCGGCGCCTCGGGTGTGGTGTGGCGCGTGGGCTCGCTTCGATTCCCGATCCTCGCCACGACCGTCCCCAGCATCGCCGAGGGCGGAGCGAGGCGGGAGATGAGTCCGTCGATGAGATAGGCGGACGTCGTCTTTCCGTTGGTGCCGGTCACGCCGACGAGATCCATTTTCTTCGCCGGCTCGCCCCAGGCTTTGGCGGCCATCAAGCCCGCGGCTTTCCGCGCGTCCGGCGTCTGCACCCAGGTGAGCGTCCCCGCCGCCGTAAGCGCCGCGTCGGGCGGCCTCTCGCTCACCACCACCACCGCTCCCCGGGTGATGGCGTCCCCGAGGAAACGATGACCGTCGGTCTTCTCCCCCTCGAGCGCGACGAAGACGAAACCCGGGCGCACTTCGCGGGAGTCCACGGCGACGCCGTGAATCTCGACGTCGCGCGGTCCCCGCACGCTCTGGAGCGGCAGGAGCGCGAGAAGCCCTCCCAGCTTCACCTCGCGGTCTCTAGGGCTCAGGTCTTTTCTCCCCTCGAGCTCGGTCGTGATTTTCATCGGAACTTTTCGATCACCTCTCGGGCGCCGGCCCCGGAGGCACGCGCCACCCGGACCGTTTCCGGCGCTTGGACCGGCGCCGGCGCAGGCTTCACCGCTCCATCGGGCGCGAGCGCTCTCGGCCCGAGGACCAGAAGCGCCTCGATTCCCGGCTCGACCCACAGCCCGGCGGCGGGACTCTGCTCGACGACGAAACCCGTCCCCTCCATCTCCGGCACCAGTCCCGAGGCGACGAAGCGGGCGAGAGCGTCCCTCGCGGAAAGGCCGAGGACCTCGGGGGCGCCGGGGCTCGCCTCCGCCGGCCAGGCGGCGTCTCGGACCGCGGCCGCCCCTGATCGAAGAATAGGCTCCGTTTGTGGCCAAACTTGGGCGAAGCGAACGACCTCTTCCTCGTCGCGCGGCACCCCGAGATGGACGAGCGAGCGCTCGACGATCCCGGCGAAAACCGCGGCGGCTCTCGAGCCCGAGTGATCCCCTTCGGGGGAATCGAGGATGACGAGCGCGGTCAGCTCCGGCCGGTACGCGGGGGCGAAGCCCACGAACGACGCGATGAAGTCCGTCTTCGAATAACCGCCGGGAACCGCCTTCTGGGCGGTGCCGGTCTTCCCGGCGACTCGATAGCCGGCAAGCGCGGCGGTCTTCCCCGTTCCCTTCTCCACCACTTCGACGAGGATGTCCGTCATCCGCCGGGCAGTCGCTTCAGAGACGACCCGCCGGATGGGCTCGGGCGAGAGCGCCGGCACGAGGGCTCCGTCGCTCCCGCTGAAGCCGAGAACCAGTCTCGGCCGCATGAGGTAGCCCGAGGTGGCGAAGACGTTCGCCGCCGTCACCATCTGAAGCGGAGTGACGCTCACCTCCTGGCCGAAGGTGATGGAGGCGCTCGTGACCGGCCCCCAGCGCTCGGCCGAGCGCAGGATTCCGCGGCTCTCCGCGGGGAGCTCGATTCCGGTCGGCTCGCCGAAACCGAAGGCCCTCACGTAAGCCTCGAGCCGGCTCTTGCCCAACCGCTGGCCGATACGGATCATTCCGACGTTGCTCGAATGCGATACGACCTCGCGGAAGGTGAGGACGTCGAACGACCGATGGTCGCGGATGTAGCGATCGGCAATCCGGATTCCACCCTGTCCGCAGTCGATGCGCTCGTCCTCCGTGGTAACACCTTCCTCGAGGGCCGCCGCGGCGGCGACGATCTTGAACGTCGAGCCGGGCTCGTAGACGTCGGTCACCGAGCGATTACGCCGATGGCTCTCGGGTGAATCGCCGAAGCGGTTCGGGTTGAAGCTCGGAAACGAGGCCATGGCGAGGAGCTCACCGGTCGACGGCCTCATCACGATCGCGATCCCGCTCCGGGAGCGGCTTTCGCGGACCGCGGCCGAAAGCTCGGTCTCGGCGATGTACTGCAAGTTCTCGTCGATGGTGAGATAGACGGACTCTCCGGGGATGGGGCGCTTCTCCACCCGCGTTCCCGCGCGGCGCTTCAAGGCGTCGGTCCAGATGATGCGGCTCCCGGGCTCGCCTTTGATCCGCTCCTCGAGCGCGTACTCGACCCCTCCCATTCCCTCGTTGTCGATGCCCACGTAGCCCAGAACCTGGGAGGCGAGCCGGCGCTTGGGGTAGAACCGCCGGCTCTCCTCGACGGAGTGGACTCCGCCGATGTTCAGAGCCTCGACGCATTGCGTCGCCTCGGGGCTGGCCTTTCTCTCGAGCCAGGCGAAATCCTTCTCCGCGTGGAGCCGGGTGAGGACCCTCCTGCGCGGGATCTCGAGACAGCGGGCGATCGGGCCCGCCGCATCCTGAGCTTGCTCCGGCGTGAAAGCGCTCGGCACGGCGTAGAGCGAATCGACTTCGACGCTCTCCGCCAGCCCGCGCCCATTTCGATCGTGGATGGTCCCGCGGCGTGCATCGAGCTTCAAACGCTGCTGATACTGCACGAGACCGCGCGACTCGTACTCATCCCGCGCCACGATGGTGAGGTAGGAGAGCCTCAGGGCGACGGCCGCGACCGCGAGACAGGTCGAAAGCCCGAGAAGCAGCAGGCGGACGCGAACCCGGGTGAGGGGCCTCACTTCCTCTACCCCTTTCACGGCGTCGGCCTCCAAATCCGATCGTCGCCGGCGGCGGTCTCGGATCCGATGGGCTCGAGAACGAGGATCTGTTCGGCGCCCGGGTAGACCATTCCGAGCTCGCTCTTCGCGATGCTCTCGATCCGCGCCGGATCGGACTCGGTGGCGTGCTGGAGCTCCAGATGGTGCTTCACCTCGACGAGCTCGTCCCGCCTTTGGCGGAGCTCCTCCATCCGATAGCCCAGGCGAATCATCTCGAAGTGGGGCCAGGCATAGACCATCACCGCCGCCGTCAAAACCACTCCCAGGAACGCGACCCAGAAGAGCTCGCGGTGGCGCTTGCGATCGAGCTCGCGAACGAGCTGCTCGTTTCTGACCGCCTTCGTCAGCGTAAAGCTCTGGCCTCTCACGCGACTCGCTCCAGTGCCCGCAGCTTGGCGCTGCGGGCCCGCCGATTGCGGGCGACCTCAAGCGGGCCCGCGGTGAGGGGCTTCTTGGTGAGGAGCCGAAAGCGCCCCTCGCTTCCTTCGCCGGCGCTCGCGCCCTTTGCCCGCGCGCGAAAAGCGAGCTTCACCGCCCGGTCCTCGAGGGAGTGATAGGAGACCACCACCAGTCGCCCTCCGACGCGAAGGCGATCGGGCGCTTTCTCGAGGAAGGTCTCGAGCGCCTCGAGCTCGCGATTCACCGCGATGCGTATCGCCTGAAACGTCCGGGTCGCGGGATCGATTCCGCCCTTCCACGGTCCCAGGACGGAGACCACGGCCCGACGGAGATCCGTCGTGGTGCGAAGCGGACGGCGAGCGACGATACGCCGCGCGATGGCGCGCGCCCTGCGCTCGTCGCCGTAGTCCCTCAGGATCCGCTCGAGCTCCCGCTCGTCCGTCTCGTTCACCAGCTCCGCCGCTGTGAGGTCCTGGGATCGATCGAATCTCATGTCGAGCGGACCCTCCACGACGAACGCGAATCCCCGCTCGGGGTCATCGAGCTGCAAGCTCGAGAGGCCGAGGTCGGCGACGATTCCATCAATGAGCCCTTCGTGCCCGTCCAGATACGCATCCAGATCCGCGAACGAGCCCCAGACGAAGGACAGTCGATCCGAATCGTCCCGGAGCCGCTCTTTCGCGGCTTCGATCGCCTCGCGATCGCGGTCGAAAGCCACCACTCGACCCGAGGGATCGCTCGCGCGGAGCAGCGCCTCGGTGTAGCCGCCTCCTCCGAGCGTCGCGTCCACGTAGACACCGCCCGGTCTCGCGGCGACGAGCTCGAGCACGTCTTCGAGGAGCACCGGCACATGCGTCTTCGGCCCTGCCCCTCGATCCCCATCGTCGTTTCCGTCTTGCACTCCCCTGGCTCAGATCCCAAAATCCGAAAGCGCGCGCTGATCGTCATCGGTCATCGGCTCGCGGTTGAGCTTCTCGAGGAAGAACTCCTGGTTCCAGACTTCGAGGAAGTTGAACTTCCCGAGCACTGCGACGTTGCCTTTCATCTGCGCCGACTCCCGCAGCAACGCGGGAATGACCAGCCGACCCTGCTTGTCGAGCGCCGCGGCCTGTCCGAAGAAATGGACGCGGTTCAGGAACTTCACTTTTGCCGGATGCGAGTCCGGCATCGACCCCAGTCTTCTCTCGACCTCCGCCCACACGTTCATTGGATAGATGCGCGCGCTCTCGCCGCTCACGCTGGTGACGAAAACGTCGGAGCCGTAGTTGGTCTCGATGAGCTCGAAGAACCCGGCTGGGATCTTGAGTCGCCCCTTCTCGTCTACCCGCGCGGGATGATTTCCGCGGAGCAACTGGACCTCCCCAGAACCTCGGTTTTCACACCGAGACCACCAGTGGCTGAATCAGACCACTTTGTTCCACTGAATTCCACGAAGATCCTAAGGTGGGCACTATCTCCTTGTCAAGCTACATTTAGGGGCGGTCGAACGATCTGCGAAACGCGAGCTCGTCCGTAGGAAATGACCCACAGGTGGCCGGTGCGGGAGATTTGGGAAACGCCCGTCGGCGATGACCGCTGTAGTAAGATTCGACCGTTTCCATGAAGGCCGGGATCGTCGGTTTCGAAGGCGTTGGAAAACGCACGCTCTTCGCCCTCCTCACCCAGGTGGCGGGGGCGGCATCGAGCCGCACGGAGCAGGTGGGTGTCCTGAAAGTTCCCGATCCGAAACTTTCGACTCTTTCTCGATTGCACGAGTCCCGCAAGACCACGCCGGCGACGGTGGAGTTCGTGCTCATTCCCGGCCTCGTGAAGGGGCGCGCCAAGGAGAAGCTCGACGTTACGAGCCTCCGCGCGGTGGACGTCCTGGTGCACGTGGTGCGGGCGTTCGAAGAACCCTCGGTGCCTCATCCAGAAGGCTCCGTCGACGCCAAGCGGGACGTCGAGATGATGGAGCTCGAGCTGACCCTGGCCGATCTCGGCGTCGTCGAGAAACGGATCGAGAGGCTCGAAGCCGACGCGAAGAAGGGACGGAAGGGCGAGCTTCAGGATCTCGCGGTCCTCTCCCGGGCGAAAGACGCGCTATCGGAAGGCCGGCCGCTCCGGGAGGCGCTCACCCTCGAGGAGCGGGATGCGCTTCGAGGGTATGCACTCCTCACGGCGAAGCCGATGCTGCTGGTGGTGAACGTGGGTGAGAACGACGCCCGGGCGCCTGATCTCGCGGAGAGGCTCGGCCTCGCGAAGTGGGCGGGCGCGCCCGGTCTCGCCATCGCCTACGTATCCGCGCGCATCGAGTCGGAGATCGCGGAGCTATCCCCGGAAGAGGCGAAAGCGTTCCGGGAGGAGCTGGGCCTTTCCGAGGGGATGGTCGAGCGAGTGGTGCGCGCCGCCTTCGAGCTCATGGGGGTCATCACCTTCTACACCGCGGCCGACACCGAGTCGCACGCCTGGATCGTGCCCCGCAAAACGCGGGCGGTCAAAGCCGCGGGAACCATCCACAGCGACATCGAGCGCGGCTTCATCCGCGCCGAGGTCGTCCCCTACGACGTCCTGGTGCGGGAGGGCTCGTGGAACGCCTGCCGCGACAAGGGACTCCTGAGGCTCGAAGGCAAGGACTATCCCATCGCCGAGGCGGACGTGGTCTACTTCCGGTTCAACGTGTGATGAAACTGCCATGAAGTTGCCATGAAATCGCCATGAAATTGGTTGTCCAGATCCCCTGCCTCAACGAAGCCGAGACCCTCCCCGCGACACTCGCCGAGATCCCCCGCAAGATCGACGGCTTCGACGAGGTGGAGATCCTGGTCATCGACGACGGCTCGACCGACGGGACGGCGGAGGTCGCCAAGAGGCACGGAGTCGAGCACGTGCAGCGCTCCTCCAGGAGCCGCGGACTCGCGGCGACGTTCAAAGCGGGGCTCGAGACCGCGCTCGCGCTCGGAGCGGACGTCATCGTCAACACCGACGGCGACAACCAGTACGCGGGAAGCGACATCCCGAGGCTCGTCGCGCCCATCCTTCGGGGCGAGGCCGACATGGTCATCGGCGACCGGAGGGTGAAGCAGGTCGAGCACTTCTC
>Ga0326597_10002420_pt1 | contig 27883 bp, 39 predicted proteins | sample RVTome_12_FD_203789 | JGI IMG/M metagenome (GOLD analysis project Ga0326597, IMG submission 203789) | Soil microbial communities from uranium-contaminated site in the Upper Colorado River Basin, Wyoming, United States - RVT100D185 | ecosystem: Environmental > Terrestrial > Soil > Contaminated >... | reverse complement strand
CGTGCCGGGCTACTGGGCGATGTCGCGCTGGGCCTGCTATGACGGGTCAACGTTTGCACTCGTCGCACTCGACGCCGATTGCGAGCCCTTCGCGTGGGCGTGCGTGACGTTTGAAGAGCTGCCCGATCGCCGCCCTGTCGTCGGCGTCTACGTGCGCGAAGATGCGCGCGGGCTCGGCACCGCTACCAAGCTTGTGCGGGCGCTGACTGCACTACACCGCGAGCGCATTTGCGCCGCGGGTGAGATAATGGCGGCGGCGGAACTGTGGCCACGCTACAGGCAGATCGCCGCCGAGTTTGGTCTGACGTTCGCCGAATACGAATAGCGTAAGCCACGCTACAAAGCATAACGCCCCGTCAGACGCGCTAGGATGCGCGCAGCGGGGCGTTAGCGCTTGGGGCGGGAAGAGTCGCGGTTTAGGCGTTCGTCGGCACAGCCGCCAGCGCGCAACCGTCCGACGTCGCAACATCGCGCAGCCTGCGAATACGCTCCATCCGGCGCTGCACCATGGCGGGCGTCGGCTCAATCACAGCCGCCCCGCCTCGCGCAGCTCGCGCGTGATGACGGCGACGGCTTCGGTTGCATCGCCGGTCCGCAGCGCGCGGGCCAGCAGGGTCTCGCGGATCCACGCCGAGCGGGACGCGGATCCGTCGCGGGTCACGGCGGCATCGACGGCGGCTAGCTCGTCGTCGGTGAGGCCCTTCAGGAGGAGGTCGGGCACTAGACGGCCTCAGAAACGACGGTCGGCCACGACTCGCAGGCGTGCTCCCACGCCCGATTGAGCAGCTCGGTCACGTCGTCGGGCGCCGGGATCGAGTAGCCAAGGATCTGCAAGTCACCACTCGCCCGACACTCGTAGACACCCTCGCACTCGCCCGCGCGGTTCGGGCGGACGTAGAACGTCATGTGGTCCGGTGCGTGCTCGTCGAGCCATGATTCCATGCGCTCGCACGCCGCGCGGTGCTCCTTGTCGGTGACGGGCGCGTCGCCCCACGAGGTGGAGTAGCGGACATCGACGTAGGTGGTGGACTCGGTGCTGGCGGTGGTCATGGCGTCTCCTGGGTCGATGGGTGGCTCCATTGCCGCCTCACACTCTCTATATACACCCGGTATATACGAAGGCGCAAGGGGTCACCGTCGCCGGCATGTCGATTTCCGGCTTCCCCGTCGCGCTGGTGACATAGAAGCCGGGGAGGCTAAAACGCCGGCTCAGGGCTGGTCCATGGCTGCCAGGGCTCGGCAGCCGGGGCAGTCGGCTTCGGTGTGGCGAGGTAAAGCAGGCTGCTGGCGTCGAGATCATCACTAGCCGTCAGAAGCCCCGTGAAACACCCGTTTGCGCTCGAAACGCCCGAGCCCCCACAGCCCGATCGCGATCGCGTCCCAGCCGTCGTGTGCCAGCCGGGGCGGTATCACGGCAAGCTCGGCGGGCGATAGCCGGCGCGCGGACATGGCGCGCGTGGCTTCCTTCGCCGCCTGACCCTTCCACTGAGCGGGCTCGACCTCGATTAGCTCGGTGCCGCGGTACGCGTGTGCGAGGTAGCCGATCAGTTGCAGGAGCGGGCGCAAGCCGTTGGGATCGCCTTTGGTGACGCCCGCGCCGCGCTGGTAGATGCGCGGCTTCTCGATCACGAGACGATCGGGCGTCTCGGGGAATGCCCTGATGATCAGATCGCCGCCGTCGCGATAATCGCCCTTCGTGCGGCACGTGGTCGTGGTCGCGACCGCGAGCAAACCGTCGACGTAGTACGCGATGCCCGAGCAGCGCCCCGGGTCAACGGCTAGTAGCGTCGCGGGGTGGGTCACGGTTGCAGCTCGCGGGCGAGCTTACCGCGCCCGCCGTTGTGTTCGATGTCGTGCAAACCGCAGAACAGCACAAGCCACGTGCCGTCATACTGCCGCACGTAATAGCGCGCGCGGTTCGTGCAGCCGCCACGCGCTCGACAGCGATTGGCGGGCTGCAAGCACGTACAAAGCAGCCCGCGGGCGATGCGCGCCGGCAGCATCGGCGGCAATCGGTACGGGCGACCGCACCGACGACACTTCACCGACGCTTCCTACGAATGCTGCGACGATGCGCGATCGTCTCGCTGTAGCTCGGCGATTCGGGATCGCAGAAACGATCCTCGAGCTTCGCGATGTTGAAACGCGCGACTTCATCAGGCGTCGCTGCGATCGAGTAGACGAATCGACACCACGCCCAGAGCGCATCGCCGGCTTCGTCGACCATTTGCAGTCGGCGGCGCGGCGTGAGCGCGCGCCCTTCTTTGCCGAAGTGATCGTCGCGGATCGCTTTCTTCAACGAGTTGGCGATCTCGCCGACCTCGCCCGCCAGCTCGAGACCGCAGTAAGCGACCTCGGCGGCACTGCGCGTGTTCGCGTTCGGGTAGATCGCGAAGTCGCTGACGTCTTCGGCGTGCTGCGTCAGGATGATCGGCGCGTTCGGATCTGTTTTTGGTTTTCTGCCCATTATGCCCTTTAGTGTAGCGTGACCGGCGGGTGCTTGACGCCTCGCCGGATACCTTCCGACTCGCAAGCCGCGTTCATTTCTTCGTGGTAGTAGCGCGACCAGATGTCGCCGGCTTCGATCAGCGTATCGGGCTTCCCGTGCTCGCTGATGTGCTCGAGCATGCGATCATCAGCCGCGCGCGTCGCGATCGGGATTTGTTTGTTAACGCGCTCGACGTACGCGCAAGAGTGTTGCGCGCCGTCGTCATGGTGGCAGTGACGCACGTATTGATCGTTTTTCGATGCCATTTGGTTCCTTCGGGGGCTAGTGGTTCAGTAGCGAGTTCAGTTCGTCGACGAGCGCGGCGATCGTCGGTGCGCGTTCTTCGGGCTCGGGCTCCGGTTCGTATGCGCTGGGATCGGGGGGCGGCGCATATACGGGCGGTTCTGGTTCGGGGGGCTTCGTCGCGTGCTCGAGCCGCGCCTTTGCGATCGCGATATGGCGCGCGCCGTCGTCGCCGTCGCCCAGCTCGACGCCGACGAATCGAAACCCGCTGAGCAGCGCGGCGACGCCGGTCGAGCCCGAGCCCGCGAACGGATCGAGCACAACACCGCCCGGCGGCGTGATCAGTTTGATCAGCCACGTCATGAGCGCGATCGATTTCACGGTCGGATGGGAATTTCGAGCGCCGCCGGTTCGACCTGCGCCCGCGCGCGGGTTCTTCGTGCCGGCGCTGTCATCTTTGCGCCCGGTCGCCTCGCCGCCGGTCTTCGGCTCTAGCCCGGCTTCGGCGAGCCCGGCATCCTTTTCGCGGCGTGACGGCTTAGCGATATAGTAGAATCGCGACGGTCCGCCACTGTCTTCGTACGACGTCGACCCGTCCGTCATAGCGAAACCGCCCTTCACGTTTTCGTTTGACATCGATCGTACACGCGATCCCGTCTGCGTCTTTTTGGTCGACTTGCTCGGCGGCACGGACGCGTCGAGCATCGCGGCGGCGGCTTCGTCGAACGTGATGTTTGCGGGCCAGCGTCCGCCGTCGTGCGGGCTATAGGGGCCGCGATCCTCCGGTCGAAACGAGTAGGTGTTCTGAGATCCGGATCCCTCGTCGCCGTCTACGCCGTACTCGGTGCGGTCTCCTTCCGATCTGCCGATACGACACGCATCAACGTTCAGCCCGCCGGTACCGTGCGCCAGAACATTCGCCGCGACCGTGCCCCGGATCGGTTTTCTGACCAGCCACCAGTCTTCACACGCGGGCTTCAGTGCCGTTCCAATGGAAGTCAGGCGATCTAGCCAGTCTGGATCCGGGAGCCGACACCAGGAGCAGACTCGCGCCACCGCACAATCCCATCCACAGTCAGCGTCACTAACGACCCTTCGAGGCTCACGCTGATCGCAATTGACGCTAGCGCCTTCGCGGTCATCGCTTCGACTCGATGATGACAACTGCTGCAAAGAGCAATCAGGTTGCTTGGGTGATTCGTGCCCCCGTACTTGTACGGAACCAGATGATGCACGTGCAGCGCCGACTGATTCGCTTCCGGCGTCATCCCGCATAGCCTGCAAAGTCGATCGCGCGCTCGTATCTCCGACCTGCGTTGCTTCCAGCCGGGACCATATCTCAGCGTATCCGAGTCGCGCGTCTTCTGACCCGCGTTCGCACACTCCACCGAGCAGAACAGGCGCTTCGATCGTCTCTGCGCGCGTTGTTTTCGCGGCGTCGCCTTGCCGCAGTTCGCGCACTCCACAGACACCGCCGCCCGCGTCGATCGATATGTCGGAACACCCAGCGCTATCCGGCGAGTTCGTACACACTGCTCGTGCACCCCCAGACAAGCGCCCGTCTTCGCATCCGACTGAAGCCCGATCAGCAGGTCCATTGCGGGCGTCCAGACAACAGCAGACTTTCGCGCCATACCTAGACTCCACGCCCGCGGCGCTCGCTTTTCCGATGTTCAGACTCTTCGGGAAACCTTGCCCATGCAGGTGCGAGACCCGATCGCGAATCTCGAAGCCCGCGTGCTCGAGCGCCATCGCGGTCCAATGCGACGTGCGCGGCAGTGCCCACACGAGCGCGTGACCGCCGGGCTTCAACACGCGGAACGCGCCCGCGAGCTGATCTGCGAGCCACGCGATCCACGCATCGCGCCCGCCTTTGTCGCTGTCCCACGTCTTGCCCATGAAGCCGATCCCCGCGGGCGGGTCGGTAATGATCGCGTCGACGGACTCGGGCGGCAGCTTGTCGGCGATCGCTTTCGCTTCGCCTTGAAATAGCACCGCGCGCGGCGTGAGTAGTATCGGTTTCATGGCTTCGGGTTTCAACGCGCGAGACCGTCGACGCGGTCTAAGGCTTTTCGCTTTCGTAGCGAGCCCGAAGACGCTCGCGCGGTACCGCTCGGCACCGGGTCGCTTGCGATAGTTTCGGTGATACTCGGCGATACGCTGTGTGGCACACGGCGCAGCGACACCCGCGAGAATAGCCGCCCGTTCCGTGGTTTCGGATGTATATCGGGTGTATACGCTTCTCGGGCATAGATCAGAAGCACTTCTTACACACACCGCACCGAATCGACGCCGACTTGGAGAAAACGTCGACGGGGCAAACCATGCGCTTGTGCTCGGGGCTCAGGTCCTCGAACCACGATCCCCGACCGCTGCCGCGCAGCGAGTAATCAGGAAACACGACCGAGCCTTCGGGTAGGTCGCCGGGCACGTAGCCCGAGACCGTCATATAGCACAGGCGCAGATCCTTGAACGGCGCATGCAGCGCGCGCGTGAATTTCGCCGAGCCGTAGTTGTTCACGTCGCACGACAGGTTGACGGCGAGGTTTGCCGTCTGCGTCAGCAGCCACACGTGATCGAACGATCGCGTATACAGCCAGTGCTCGGCCATTGGCGACGCGTCGCACACCGCGACGATCCACGACGCGTAATGCGCGTCGAAGATGTCGCCCGACACGTGCCAGCGAAAGCCGCCGATCGCATTGTCACGAATCCAGGCGCCAACCGCGCGCGCCCAGGCGAGCTGCTCGGCGCCGCTGAGCGCGAGGATCTCGCGGATCGTCGTCGAGTTGTGGCGATACAGCGCCGCTAGATCGCGCTCGGCTTGCTCGAGTTCGTGAACGTAGCACGATGCGCGGCACGTCGGCGTCGACCCCGGGCAGTCTTCGACATGCACGAGCGAAAACGCGTTCGGCTTCGGGCTGTCGAACGTGCCGTTACCCGCCGTGATCTTCTGGTTGCCGTCGAAGTACAGCGATCGTCCAGCGTGCTCGAGCTTCGCGGTTACGAACGCCGTCGACGCCGCGGTTGACTTGCGCCCTAGTTGGATTGGTGTATCGCTCATACGTCCGCCCGCCATGCGAGATCGAACGACCGCACGAGCGCCGCACGCAAGCCACCTTCGGGCACGGCGAGCGCGAGCGCCTCGATGTATGCGAGGTCTTCGCCGACTAGCTCGGCGTACGTCTCGACCACGTCTTCGGTGCCCGCCTCGTGCGCGTTGCGCAGAGCGATCACGTTCGTAACGAACAGGTCTCGCCGCCGGATGCGCTCTTCTTCGGCGTCGCGCTTGCGCTCAGCCTCGCTGAAGTCGGCTGCTTGACGCTTTAGCGATAGCTCGTCCATCGTCTAATCCTCCGAAGGTTCCCAGGGCAGAAGGTTGCCGGCGCTGTCAAACACGGGCGAGGCGCCTTTATACAATCGCCTCATAAGAGCAGGTTCAGCCTTGATCGTCACGTCGGGCGTGACCTTCTGCATTTCGCCGAGCATGAGTTCCGTTACACGCATGGCGGCGGCGTGCGATCTATCTTCGGGATGCTCACAAACCGCTTCATCGTGAATGAACCCGATCGGTCTCGAGCCGTACAGCGCATCGCCGGGGCGGGCTAGGTAGCACTCGCGCGTGACGGCGTAGAATGCGCGCTTCGCGCCGATGGCGGCGAGGCTCGAGAAGTACCCGTTAGCGGCTTGCGTGACCGCGTCGACCTGGCGCACGACGCCGCTGACGAAGTGTGTGATCGTGCCGTGGTTTTCGACCTGCCACTTGATGAAGTCGAAATACTCCTTCATCTCGGTCCAGCGACCGAACCACGCTTCGCGGATGATGATTGCGGCTTCGACGCACGCCTTGCACACGGGCGACTGCGGGCGATCGTACCACTCGGTAATTTTCTCTTCGCCGCACGCGGGACGCCCGCCGATCAGCAAACAGAACCGAACGCCCTTGTACGCCTTGCCGTTCGGCGCTTTCGTGGTCATCCCGGGCGCCTTGCGGTTCGTGATGACAAACTTGGGCGGTCCCATCATGCCGCCGAATCCAAAGTTTCCCCACTTCGCCGCCTGCCGATAGTCTGCTAGCTGCTTGTCGCCGGCTTTAAGCAGCGCGGTAAACTCTTCGTAGGTGCGACCGCACAGATCTGCGCCCAGAACGGCGTGCGGATCGGCGCCCGAGTTCATGACCTCCGCAAGCTTCGAGTGCCCAAGCTGCCAGATGCACACCTGACCGAGCGTACAAAGCTCGACCTGTCCAAAGTCGACCGAGCTGAGCAGCGTGTTCGGCCGAGCGACGACGCAATCACGCACCGCGCCCTTCCGTGGCATCGTCTGCACGATGCCGGCGTAGCTCACGCGTTCGTTTACCAGCGGCACGTTTGGACGCAGCGGCAGCCCGTCGCGCAACGCGGGGATATACGTCGAGATGATTTTCGCTTGCTCGCCCCACTCGCCGAAGTCGTATAAGACATCGTCGCCCGAGTCAATCAGCACGTCGCGCGCGGTCGTCACGCCGTCTTTGTCGGTGCGCGGCAGGACCGGACCGATCGCCTCGAGATCGTATCCCGTGCCATTGCACGCCGGATCGTTGATCGGGTTGCCGCTCTTAGGGCTCAGCACCTTGCCGGCCACAGGCTTGCCCGTTTTGTCTTTGATCGTGTTGTCGCAGTACGGGCACGGCGCGAGCTTGCCGATCCCGTACGCCTCGACTACGCGCTTCTTCAGCGCAGCTAGATCCTTCGTGCCGGCTTTTTTGTCGTCGGGGCCGCGAATCAGCCCGACATCCTCGAACGCCTTCGCGCCCGCGGCGATCGCGGGTTCGACGATGCCGGCGAGCGCCTCGACGGCTTCCTGATCGATACCAAATCCCCAGCACGCGCCGAGATGCAACGCGAACGCCGCGCGCGCGATGTCCGCCATCGCATGGAGGTTGTGCGCTCGGCGGCGCTCGGCGGTGCGCAGACCGGCGATCCCCGCGTTGCGCCCCATGTGACCGCACTGCACGAGCGCGGCGATTAGTGTGTGGTTCGAGTCGTCGACCGGATACTTGCGCGCTTCTTCGGGCCACTGCGCGATCGGCACGCCGTCGAGCAGCGCGTACGACTTGCGCCACGCGTCGGCATCCTTGCTGCCCTGATAGTTGAACGTCGTATCGCAAACCGAGTACAGCGAGTAGTATCCGGTCTGCTTGCCTTCGGCGTTGCGTAGTTTCTGACCCGTGCGCGGATCGTACCCGAGGCATCCGAGCTGAATGGCGTCGAGCGCTTCAGCGATCAAGACGTCGAAGACCTCGCCGCGATCGTACTTCGCGAAGATCAGCTCGAGGATCTCGACCGGGTCGTGACCGTTGCGCGCGAGATCGTGCGCCATCACGAACATATCGAAAGCGCCGTTTGCCGTCACGATGACGGGACCGGGATTCATCAGGCGGATGAACTCTTCGCGCGCTTCGTCTTTGTCGAGCAGCCGCCCTTTGAGCGCAAGGCTCGAGACCGACGCACACACGAGCGGCGGCACGAACTTAGGGCGAGTCAGCCACGTCTCGGTATCGAACGCGAAACCGATCGCGGGCAGGCGGTCGAGTAGTTCAGTTTTCATCGTTCCCGCTCGTTACCTTCGCGCGAACGCGCTCGACGATCTCGACCGCGTGAGGGTCCAGCTCGGCGTCGACGTCGTCGACCGGCTCGAGCTGCTCGGGCTCGATACGTGGGCTCGCGTGCTCAAGCCGTAGCGGTCCGGTCCAGCCGCACCGATGGCACTGACCCATGCGCCCGCGCGTGCCGAACACGGGCACGAGAACCGACAACAAACAGCCGGGGCACGGTCGCGTCATAGCCCCCACTCGTCGAGAGGCTCAGCGCCGCCTAGCCACTGCTCGATCGCGTCGACGATTGACAGCCATAGCAGCCGCAAAAACTCGGCGGCGGCGGCGATCATCGCTCGCCCCGCAAACGACGCGCGACGCGTCGACGCTTCGCCTGATTGGCGCGCTTGCCGTAGGCTGGAGCGGGCGGTCCGACCTGCCGCGAGGGCTCGGACATCTGCGCTCGGGCGAACATCATCGCCATCGCGGTCGACATTGCGACCGCGGCGCGCGCTTTCGTCGGGTTGTTCGTATCCATGGCAGATCCTAAACGCGCGGCGGTGCCGTGCGGTCTCCGAACAGATCGTAAAAGCGCTCGAGCCACAAATCACGCGCCGGTCGCCACTCGAGCCCGCGCGGCGTGACGTCGGCGGTCGCATGCTCAGGGAAGCCTGCAAGCTCGGGGTTTGCGAGCAGCCGCGTTTCCGCGTTGGCGACCTCGCGATCTGCCTGCTTGACCAGCGCTCGCACAAGCGGGTTTTCTGACGCCTTGCGCAGCCCGAACGCGTCGAAGATCGCGCGGCTCACGGCGTGCTCGATCGGAATCCACGCGTCGCGGATCGCTTCGATGTCGTGCTTTATCGGCGTCGGCAGGTCGGTAAGCGGTCCGTCGCTCGCGTCGTGCAGGAGCCCCACCTTCGCGACGATCAGCGCAAACGCGCGGCTCTCGTGCGTCTTGAGCGCAAGGTGTTGCGCCCAAATACTGACAAGGTAGCAGTGCTCAGCGTTGCCGTAGAAAACGTTTGGCGTCGCGCCCGAGTATCGCGGTTTCTTCGCGAGCTGCTCGGCGATCATGAACTGCCGACCTGCGAAGTCTTCGGGGCGCGGGTCGAGCGGAAAGAAACGCTCGCCGTCTAGCGTCTGCGTCCACGAGCCACGGCGACCGGCGACCGGGATCCTGTGTGGGGGGCGCTTGTCGTCAGGCATCAGTTCAGCGTCCGTTCCGGGTCGGGCGCGTTGCCCGCCTCGTGTTGCGCTTCGATCACCCGTATCAGCGCGCGGGCGTCGCTCATCGTGTTGACCCGATGCACGCGCCCGAACGCCTCGAACACCGTGCAGGGCTGCCGACTGACGATGATGACCACGCCGCGCGTGCCGCTGGCGACGTTGCAGCCGAGCAGAAATCCCGCCTCGAACCACGCGCCGACCTCTTTACCCGTGTTCGGTCTGACGATGATTGCGTGAGCATTCCAGACGCCCTGCATATCGTTGAAGGCTTGCCGGCGCTGCTCTTCGAGATCGGTCGACTTTTCGTGCGACGTCCAGTCATACGTGATCGTGTGGCCGTCGCTCTCGAGCGCGCGCATCGTCATACGGGCTAGATTCTTGCGCTCGAATTTTGTTGCGACGTATATCTTCACGTTTCTGACCTCATGGTTTTAGTCTGGTGAAGCGATCGACTTACTCGACGGTAACTGACAGAATTCCGGTGTAAGCCGTCTGCGTTGGGTTGCCGGCATCTTGGCGCCCAGCGATCGAAACAGCAAAAAGATCGCATCCCGTTACAGCCTTCCGATCGAGCCCTGACGCTGTTCGTCTTCGGTGTCGATCGCTTCGGCGGGACGTTCGGATTTGCACCGATGTCGGAAGGTACAGCCTTCACGCGCAACTAGCCGTCCCAAAAAATGTCGACCGCCCTGAGACCCGGGATCCTGTCTGAACAGGGCGGTCGACGATTAGTCTAGTTCGCTACATGAGCCCGTTGAGGAAGTCGCCGCCGAGGTCCGCGGCGGGCGCGGGCGGCGGTTGGACCGGGGGCGGCGGGGCGGGCGGTGCCGCGGGTGCGGCAGCCGCTACCGGCGTCGTCGCGTCGAGTCGCGCACGGTTCGCCGCTACCGCGTCGGGCGTGTTCGCGCCCGGCATCGGCTTGAAGTTCACCGCGCAGAACCATTCGGATCGCGGCTTGCCCTTGCTGTTGTCGGTCTCGATCTGCACCGTCGACGCGCGCACCTTCGATCCGCGCATCGGCTGAACAGCCAAGCCTTCCTGTTCGCCGAGGTTCGACGCCTTCGTGATCCACGTGCCGAGCAGCGAGAACGGCGCGCGACCTTCCGCTGCGCAACGGGCGTCGAGCGCGGCTTGCTGCTTGACGAGCTGATCTTCGGTCAGGTTCGTGACCGCGAGCGCGAACGCTTTCGCATTCGCCAGCGCCATTTCCCGATTCTTCGTGGTGTTCCACACGACGCTGACGATCGAGCCCACAGGGTTCGGCGTCACGTTCGGCTCACACGCTTCCGACTTGTCGACGCGCAGCTCGACGACGATCGAATCGCCCTTATATCCGCCCGTCTTGATCTGGAATTTCTCGAGCGAATACTCGTAAATTCCCGGCCTGACGCGCTCGCCCTTCTCGAACGTCTTCGCACCTGCGATCGCGTTTGCGATGTCTGCCTTGCTACTCATACTTTGCTTTTCTCCTACGCTGTTGTCCTGACATCGTCGACCGCGGAATTGCGATCGCCGATCGGCTCAGAGGGTTGGACTCGAACCAACGTTTCCCGTGACCGGGCGTCTTGCCTGACAGACCACCTCTGAATACGAAAAGGGGGGTCGACCGGCGCTGCTCCCGCACTTGGGGATATATGAACCTACTCGGCCACAGTGCCGGCGACCAGTGACTAAAACGCGCGACATCGTCACGCGATCTATTCGTCGTCACCACGTTTCGTCGCTCGCCAATATTTTCTGAAACGAGCCAACCGTATCTGTCACGTACAGCGCCAACTGGCGCGCGCGGTCCCACGCATCGCACAGCTCCTGCGTGTGCCGATAAACGGACGTGTTGATCACCGGGGATTCCTGCCCTTCGCGGTGTAGCCGGCCGAGTAGCTGTTCCCACTTCGCCGCGCCGCCGGTTCGCTTGCTTTCGGGCGGGTTAGCGACGAGCTGCGTATCATACATCCGCTGCAGCCCGTCTCGCCCTTCTCCGTGCGAGTTGATCGACGCGATGATCGTCCGGTCGCCTCGCTCTTTCAGAATCTCGACGGCATCCTTGCCGCCGCCGAAGCGCGGCATACCGGATCGCTCGGCGAGCTTCGCGCCAAACGCGCGATACTGGTACCAGATGATCCCGAGGTTCTTCGCGCCCCATTTAGCCGCGTCGTCGACGAGGTATGTCGAGATCCACTCGGCTTCGGTCTTAGGTTTGACCAGCGATCGCAGGTCGCGCCATCGCGTCCACGTCGTTCCCACGTTCCACGTGGGCGCGGATCCCTTGTACCCTTGCGCGTGCCGCTCGGCTGCCATCGCGAGCAGCAACGGCGAGTCAAGGTGTTCGACGCGATCGGTCAGCTTCGCGCGCACGGCAGCGTGCCAGTGTCTGCGCGCTTCGAGCCACGACTCGATCAGCGATTTGGGCTCGCCGTTCGGGAACGTCCAGTAGTAGTAGAATCCCGACGCCATCTCTCGAGCGCAGCGCGACACCGCGAGCGCGTCGAGCAGTTCTTCCCCGTCGGGGCGCATGCCGGTCGACCGGATCGTGTTGATTGCGTCGACGACTTCCTGCGGAACCTTGCCCGGGTCCCGGGCGTGCATGTACAGCGAAGACGGGCAGCCGGAATCCGACGTAGCGATCACGCCGATCGTGTCGAGTAGCCGGCGCTGAAACGCGTTGTGAAGCGACTCGTCGCCGCGGATCATTGCGGACAACGCGCCGGGCGCCGCGGGATCTTGGTCTGGCGGCGGCGGGTCGATCGCGTTGGACCACTCGATCGCGACCTCGGGATCGAGTGGTAGCGGCGAGCGATCGCCGAGCGCGAGCGACGCGAAATGGTTGTAGTCAAGAATCGTCCGATCGGTGAGCCCGCCAGACCACGCGCACAATCCGGTATCGGGCTTGCGCTTGTACAGGTTCAGAAATCGGGCGCCGCGCGCGGTGTCGATGTTCCGCAGATGATGCGCTTCGTCGCCGATGACGAGATCCGGATCGAGCTGCAGCAGAAGCTCCGTCGCCTCGTGCCGTGAAAGCCGCGAGTAAGGTACTATGTACAGCGACGGTCGACCGGGGCGCTCTTTATCGATCCAAGCCTGTTTTTTGTGCACGAGCGTCGGCGTGTGCCAGTGCTGATCCCACAGCTCGTATTCGCGGATAAACTGATCGACGAGTTTAGGCGGTAGCAACAGCACAGCCGACTTGCACCCGGGCGAGACGGAAGGCGCAAGGATATTCAAGCCGGCTTTACCGGCTCCGACGCCGATCGCGCCGAGGATGCCGCCGACCTGCGCCAGCTCGTAAAGCGCCCACGCTTGCACGGGCTTTAGTCTAAGGATGCAACGTCGCCCTCGACTCTGACAGTAACAGGGCGTCGTGCGCTCGCGCCGCAGCCGCGACGTCATCAGCTCGGTCACGGCTTCGAGATCGACCTTCGATCGATCGCGATACGGTAACCTCAGGACGCGCTGCAGGTCAGGCGACATGCGCGGCGAGCGCCGGCCCCACTCGCCCCCATACGGGTTGTTCGAGTGGGGCCGCGCGTGCGCTTCAGTCGGCGCGGGCTTGCCGGCGGTCGGCAGACCCACGCTGATCGCGTCTAGGTCTTCGAGGATTGACACGCCTTGGACGCCTTGAACGTCGGACACAGGGATACCAGGCTGTGTGTCTGTCGAAACAACACACCTTGATCAAGTAGCTTTCGCAACGCTACGCGAACGCGATCGCTCGACAGCTCTGACGCGTGCGCGATTCCGGCGACCGTGTTTAGGTTGCCGTCCGCTAGTGCCGAGACCACAGCGTCGAGATCCGCGAACGGTTCGCGGAACGCCCCGCCCAACTGCATCGACATCACTGCGTTGACCACGCGATTCGACCCGTCACGGAAGCCTAGCTGATACTCGTTACCGCTGGAACACGGGTGCGTGGCGACTTTCTGAGCAACCTTGATCACTTCGCCTAGAAACGCATAGCGATCGGCTTCGTTGGCACGCTCACACGCGATTTGTTGTAACGCTTCTCGGTTCAGTCTGTCTTTGTCGCGCAGCGCGTCGATCGTGTGCTGCTTGCTGGCGTTGTCGTCTTTGAGCCGCTCGACCTGCGCGCGCAGCGTATCGATCCGTTTGCTCGCATCGTCGATCGTCTCGCGATGTGCGTGAAGCCGCTTGAACGCTTCGGCGATCTCGCCGTAGCGATTGTTTGCGAGCTTCGTGATGCGCTCGTTGGCTTCCTTCGCGCACTCGATCTGACTACTCAGCTCGGATACGACTTGATCTTGATCGCGGTCGCCGCTGTTGACGTTGATCGTGATGTTGTCGCCGTGGATCTCGATCGTCGGCGCGTTGTCGGGCAGCCCTTCGACCTTGATCTTCGACGACACCAGATCAGCCATTACGACACGCCCCGGTGAACGGTCGCGAGCGGGCGCAGCGCTTCGACGATGGCTTCGCGCTCCTGCGATCCCCGAGTGTTCAGCAGCACGTAGCGACCGGGTGCCGGCGGGTTGCTACGGGCGTACTGCACAGCGAAGCCGCGCCAGCGACCATAGGCGATCTTCGAGTCGCTTTCGGCGAGCAGCACGTGCGGCACGCCGCCGGCTTTCGCGATCTGGCTGATGATGTTGTCGACGTAGCTGTCGAGCGACGTCGGCGGCTCGCCGTTGGCGGGGTACGCGTCGACCCACAGCTCGAGACCGCTCGGCGCGGGTCCGGGGCTCGTCGAAATGCCCCGTAGCCGAGCCTCATAGTCTGCGACCTTCGCCGCGAGTGCGTCATACTCGACCTGACTGACGCCGTGCATCGTCGCCACGCCTTCGACGTTGCCGCCTTGCATCGCGGCGATCTGATCTTCCAGATCGTCGACCCGCGCGCGGGCTTCCTTGGCTGGCAGCTTGCATCGCGGTTTGTCTGCTGAAGCCGGGCGACCGCGCCGCTTCGGTCCGGTATCGTCGGCGGGCGGCGGCGTGACGGCGGCGACCTGCGCGGCGACCGCGGGCGTCAGCGAAAGCGTGGCGGCGATGTCGACAGGATCGGCGGCTTGCGACTGCGCCACCGTGGGCGCGTCTGGCGGCGACAGGGGCGACGGCTCGGCGACGACGCCTGCGGGCGCGGCGGCTGCCTTGCGCTTTTGCAGGAGCGCGAGCAGCTCGCGCAGCTTCTCGATCGTGGGTACGGGATCGAGCCCGCCGAGAGTGCCTGCGCCCGCGGTGCCGTCGCAGTCGAAGACCTCGCGGGCGAGTGCGCCGCCGATCGGTGGCAAACCGATGCCGAACGCGGCGACCTGTTCGAGCAGCTCGTGTGCCTCGTGCTTCGGGGGCGGCGTCGGCGGTGTGGCGGGCGGCAGCATCGCCTCAAGCGCGGCTTGACGTGCGGCAAGATCGTCGACGGGTGGCGCTGCCGGCGGGGCGGCGGGCGGGGTAGGTGCGCCGCCGAGCAGCGCGAGAAGATCGTTTTCTTCGGACATGGTTTTTTCCTTTTCGTAGCTTTGTTGTGGACGATGTCCAGCCGTTGGATTTTCGTATTCGGGGAACAATGAACGCATGAACTCGTCAGGCGATCTAACGCAAACGTTGCCGCGGTACGGACAGCCGCCGTATTTGTCACACGCCTCCGGGCTCGCCGGCAGGTCGTTTATGCTAGCCGCTCGAGCAGCCTCGACGATCGATTGAATTGTCGGCGCGGTGCGCTCGAAGCACTCGGCGGTATCGCTCGGCGCAGCGATCGCGGTGCGCTTGAACGCGAGCCGCTTACGGGTTGAAAAGTAGACGTGCGACAGCCTAACGCGGACCGTCGGCTGACGCAAATAGCGCCGCGTCCAATGCGCGTATGCGTTCATCGCGAAGTCTTCGCGGATCGCGTTCGGCGACAGCCCGTATTTAACCGGGTCGCTGCCGGTTTTCCAATCCTTGACCTCGGGATACTCGGCGGGCTCGGTCTCGCCTTCGGGGCTGATGTACGGACCACGCGGGATCATCAGGTCGAGCTTGCCGATGATCGGCACGCCCGCGATCGTCGTGATGGGGTTCGCGAGATCGATGCGCGGCTCGATCACGTAGCTGGGATCTTGCGGCGGCGGGATCCATGCGCGCCCGGCTTCTTCTGGCGACGTCAGCACCTTCTCGCCGGTCTTCAGGTAGTGCTCGATCCGGCTGTGCGCGTCGGTGCCGATGCGCTGCGCTTTCGTCTCGGGCTCGCGGATGTAGAGTACATAACGCGCGTACCACTTGCGAGCGCAGTCGCCAAACGTCTTGATGCCTGACGGCGACTCGTACAGCAGCGCGCCGTCGATGACCTTCGGGCCGAGCCCGTCACCCTTGCCCACTAGATGCCCTGCGCCATCTCCGCGCGGTACGCTGTCATTGCCGCGGGATCGAGAGATATTGTTCGATCAGGGAGGCGTACGACGACCCCTAGACTAATCAGCTCGTTGACGATGGCGCACACGCGAGATGCTCTCATGCCTGCAACTCTTCGCGTGTCCAGTATGCTCGTCGGCTTACCAATCTCGACCATGGCGTCAAGTACGCGATCCACGTCGCCCCGGAATGTCGCCTGCTCTGCGCGATCGTCGGCGCGGCGATCTAGTTCGCGCACCACAGCGTCGACGCTGTCGCAGACTTCACGCGCGAGCGGTTCGCGACGCAACCCGATCGACGCGAGACCTCCTGCAATCGAAGCGACGAGCATATGTTCTAGTTTAGTTCGTTCCATAAGAAACTCCTTTTAGACGTCCACCGTAAAGCCGCGCCACTCGGTTACGATCGCGCCGGTCTTCGCGTCGACGATCCGCGTCTCGACTGATCCGCCTTCGAGCTTGATGCCGGCACGCGCGAGCGTCGCCGTGATGTCGTCGCGCATGCGTTGCTGGCAGACGTTGACGACCTCGACGATCTGCATCATGCGATCGGGGCTGGGCTTCATGATGACGCCTCGAGCTGCTCGCGAACATTCGCCAGGGACAGCCGGCCGGCGCTGCTGTAGTGGTATCGCGTCGAGTCGTCATAGAGTCGTGGTGACGACAGTATCAACTGCCGCTCGCGCTCTAGTGCTTCGGCGCGCAACACAAACTCCTGTGCTTCGGCTTCCGTGTTGATGTACCCGACGACCCACTCGGATCGATCGCTGTACTCGCCGCTAACACCGATGACTACAAACAATGGTTCGTTCATGACGGTACCTGCATCGTGGCGAGCTGCAGCGCGATCTCGTACTTGACGATCACGCGCGCGAGACAAAACTCGACTTCGTCGCCGGGGCGCGCAGGTCGGGATAGCCGGAAATTTGCCCACCGGATGAATCGCATAGCTTCGTCGGACGTCAGCGGCGTGCCGTCGACGTGGTGCCGAACGTCGCGCAGGGCTCGGCGGCGCGCGTCAGGCATTCGCCATCCGCCGATCCGCCGGGATGCCCGTACCGTGGCTGACGACGACGCCGACCGCCGCGATATGCCAGCCGGCGACCTGCACCGAGCACGATACTCCGAAGGCGTAGAAAGCGCCGGTTTCACGTCCGTACGGGTTGCCGTCTTCGCGCGTCACTTCGATCAGCGTTACGCGATCGCCGTATACCGGCGCCCGCTCGTAATGAGAGTCGCTGATCATCGCGAACGGCTGGCGACCGTCGGCGACGCGATCGAACTCGTCGGGGTAGACGCGCACAACATACTGATTTCCGTTTTCGCTGAGTTGCATGTTTGATCTAGACGCGCGCCGCCGCCGAACGATCTAGTCGCCTCGAATCCAGTCGACGATATCCATCAGCACGATCAGCGGCCACAGGCACGCGACGAACACTACGAAGATGTACATCGGCGCGCTCGTCTTCTCCTGGGGTAAGTCGATCGCGAAAATCAAAACTCCCGCGAAGTATAGCGCGACTAGTGCTTCAATCCAGGTCGGGATCACGGCCGCACCGACCAGCACAGCGCCCACAGCGCGGGCGCCACCACGAGCGCGGCAAGCGCGCACCACGCCGCGATGCCGACTTCAGCGGGTAGCTTTAGCATAGCGATCCGGTACAGCAGCACGAACGGCGCGCGCAGGGTGTCGAGCGCGAAACGAAACCCTCGCTTTAGATTCATGTGGATCACACGCGCACCTTGATAGGGTGTTCGCGGTTGTACGAGATCCCCTGCTCGTCGAGATAGGCGCGATACGCCGGATCGATGTCGCCAAGCTCGTACACGCTACCGGACTGCGTTCGAACGGTTCGACCCGTGGCGCTCACAACACGCGACGTCTTGATGCGCTTACCGTCTGGGTGCAGCGGATGATCGACCAGCAAGCCGACGATTTTCATACCGCGGCGTTCGGGCGCAGCGTACGCGCTACAGATGGCGTACTGCACTGACCACTGCTCGAGCCTCATGCTGGCGTCACCGTAACGCCTTCGCGATCGCCCTGCGACGGGCGCGGGCTGTGTTCGGTCTCGGCGGCACACTCGGCGACAACCGGAACGCCGTCAGACAGGTCGTCGACGATCGCCTTGCCAAGCCATCCGATCGTCTGCAGGTAGTATCGCTGCAGCGCGATCGAGTTGCGGATGTCGTCGAGCGCGCGGTGTGCGGGCTCGCTGTCGCGACCGGGGCGAGCTTCGTAGACGCCGGGGGCGAGGCGCTTCGCCAGCTCGGTCCACGTGCTGACGTCGATGTTGCGATACGCGAAATCCCCGTGCAGGCGCACGTGCTGAGCGGCAAGGAACTTGCGATCGAAGTGAACGCTCGAGCCGCACAGCGGAGACCCTACCGCGTGGTGTTTGAACATGAGCGCGCGCACTTCGTCGCACGCTTTGTCGAACGTGAGCGCGGCGCCGAGCGATTCAGCCCACAGCCCTGACTTGCTGTGCATCGCGGCGACGATCGGGTGAATCGCGCCGATGCGCTTGGTCGGCACCGACGGCGCAACTACCGCGGTGTAGTGCGCGATCTCTTCGAGCTGCGGCGTCGTGATGACGGCGGCGATCTCGAGGATCGCGTCTTCGTTCGCGTCGAGCCCGGTCGTTTCGAGATCGAGCCAACAGATATTTGTGTTTTCGTGGGACATTTTAGATCCCGATGTCGTCGAAGGCGTTGACGATGTTACGAGTGAACGCGTCATCCGGATCATCGTCCGAAATCTTCGGAAACATACCCGCCGGAATCGGCGGATCCCATCGGACGAAAACCTCGACCCTGCGGGCGTCTTTGGACAGCTCTTGAAGTCTGACCTCGACGCGATATCCACGAGCCAGTAGCTCGCGCTCGACGTGACGCACGTGACACACGTCGACATCTTCCGTCTGGCAAGTCTGACCGACGCTCGCTCTGAATCGGAGGTTATCGATCACGTGGGCGAGCGCGCTGTTCCGGCTGTCGGCGTACAGGCTTTTTGCGTCGTTAACGCGCATCTCTGGTTCTCTCTGATGCCAGCTCATAAGATTGGTCCTTTGCAGTGTTGAAGGGGTGTTTTTGAAAACGTGCGGGGCGTTGATCGGGTCTAAACGGTCGGCGCTTTTTCGCGCACGACGAGCACGAAGATCGGGATATTGAGCCCGTCGACGTTTGCCAGCTGACGCGGCACAATGCGCGACGTTCGCCCGATGTCTTCGTCGACCAGCGTTTGCGCGGTCGCTTCGAGCCCGGCGAGATCGCCGCTGATCTTGACGGCGACCAGCGCGCCGCGTTGTTTGCGTCGCTTCACGACAGCACGACCGGGTTTAGGTGCATGCGTTTATTAAACGCACAACACGCCGAATCGATCTATTCTTGCGCGAAGAATTCAGCCAAACGAACGTCGACCAGCGATCCACCGACGCCGCCCCAATTGGCGCCGATGATCCGCACGAGCACGCCGATCAGTCTGTCGTGTTCGTCATATACGCCGCTGCCGCTGTTACCGAAGTCGCCGAGCCACGTGGTTCGCGCCCAACCCTTGCTGTGATCGATACTCTGCACGACGTCGCACGATCGCGATCTATGCGGCACCGCGGTAGCGACGCACAACGTACGGAACACAACAGGCTGAGCCATGCGCACGGGCGGCGCGACGAACGGCGCTTCATCGGTCGCAAGCGCGAGCAGCGCGATGTCGATCCCGCCGTTGTCGGTGTCTCCCGTAGCAGACTTCTGCACGAGCATGACGCGATCGACGCCGCGCCAGTCGGTGACGACGAGCGTCGCGGTCTTGCCGTTCGGGCACACCGTGTCGATGACGTGCTTCGCGGTCAGTACTTCGTGGTCGCTCACGATGACGCCCGATCCCCTGCCGAGCGGATGATCGCACGATACCAGGATCGAAACGGCGCGCGCGGATTGCTTCGCGGCTTGGTCGACGTCGAGCGCGGCGTTTGACCCATACCCGGTGGTCGCGCAGCTCGACACGTAGCACAGCAACAGCAAGATCAGGTTGATTTGCCACCAGACACGAACGCGTTTCGACATTTCCACAGCGTACCCCCAGATTGCGAAAGTCAGAAATAGCCCCCGTTTTCGTATCTAGAAACCCTTACGGGTTAAGCCATGCCTCGCCCTGCCGGGCCGCGCCCAGCCTGGCCGCGCCGGGCCTGGCCTTGCGTTACTTTCTAAGCGCGCTCAGCTTGGCCTGCGCGTCATTTAGAATCGCCTCGCACGCCGATAGCTGCGCACGATCCATCGACTCGAACGCGACCGCCTCGAACGCGATCGATCCGTTGTAAGCCGTGTCGCGAAGGAATCGAATTGCTGTGAGGCGATCGGCTGCCGGAACACTCCTATCGCGCATGATCGACAGCGCAGCCTCCGCGATCGCGGCGGGGTCTAGTGCGCGACGCATCGCCAGCGACTCAGACACGCCCTTGATTTTCTGGAACGCTTCCAGGTCGCGATCGCGCTTCGCCGCGTGCTTCAGTTGAAAGTGAGCGGCTCGCATTTTCGACTGGTCGCGCCAGCTAATGCAGAGTCGATCGCCTTCCGCCCGTACGTCGTATCCGTGGCGCTCGAGATTCTCGACGATGCCTCCGTGAAACTCGCGCGGGCCGTCGACACACACTTCGAGCGCGCCTTTGTGCCCTGCCTCTGCTATCGCCTCACGCACCCGCTCGTCGAGTGAGTCGCCTGCGGCGTGGTACATCTTCAGCGCGGAGGGTTCTAGTTTGTTTGTTTCGTCGCTCATCTTTGTTCTCCTGGTTTGATGAAAACCCTTCCGGGTTAAGCCATGCCTAGCCTTGCCGAGCACCGCCTTGACAGGCCCCGCCGCGCGTTGGTTTACTTTTTGAGCGCGCCGGGCGTCTTCCGCGGCGCAGCCAACATCTTGATCGCCTTGCGGCGGTTCGTTTCGCCGCCGGCAATGTACGCGGCGTTCAGGTGCAGATTGCGATCGTGCTCGCGGCGCTGCACGTCGTCGAGCTGCGTCACGTCGACGTGCATGCCTTTGGTGTGATTCTTCACCAGCGTGCGGCGCGCTTTGCGCTGCTGTCGCGCCGTGTACACCGCGGCTTCCGCGTCGGTCAGCACACGCAGATCGCCCTTGTGCTGGCACACGACGAGCACGCGCCCGTCGGCCTCGAGCTGGCGATCGATCCACAGAATCAAGTGCATGATCGCCATTTGATACTTCGGGTGGTTGACCTTGTATCTGACGATCGTTTCCAGCTCGCGCTGGGGGATCACCGATCCCTTGTCGAGCGATGACACGTCGATCGGCCATAGCGATGTTTTCGTTTCCGTGGGCATCGTTGTTACTTGCATCGTCAATCCTCCGCTTTGCTTGGAACGCGCGATCGATTGGTTTCGATCTAAAGCGAACCCTTACGGGTTAAGCCTAGCCGTGCCGTGCCGCGCCTGGCCCTGCCGAGCCTCGCGCAGCCAATCCGTGCCGGTGGTGCGGCGTGACGGAATCGAACCGCCTTGTGCCGCCGTGGGCACGCCCATTTCGCCGCCGTGTAGAAACCCTTACGGGTTGAGCCTAGCCTCGCCGCGCCCAGCCTTGCCGGGCCGGGCGACGCCGGGCCGGTGGTGCGGCGTGACGGAATCGAACCGTCGAACCATTCGCCGCCGTGTAGAAACCCTTATGGGTTAAGCCCTGCCAGGCATCGCCTTGCCGCGCCTTGCCGTGCATTGCCTTGCCAGGCTCGGCTTAGAGAACCTCGAACCGTCCGTACTTCGGACGCCACGCGCCGACGCCGATCAAGCGGCCGGCGGTGTTCATGAACTTGACGATGTCTTCCGCGTTGAAGACCTCGTCGTCATACGTGACCGTGAACGACAGCGCCCACGCCCGGAAGATCGGACGGGTGCGAATCACGCGCTTACCCATGACTGCCGCGCTCGCGCGGAACACGAAGCGCGAATCCTTCCAGAGCTTCTCGGGCTTCTTCGGGCCCTCGTATTCGATCGGCACGTTGCCGTCGACGAACAGACCCGCCAGCGTATCCTTGCCGCGACGATCCTTCGCCGCCGCGTCGCGAAGCATGCGCTCGAGGTTCTCGCCAGGGATGCAAGGCGCCTCGTTCTCGTCGACGTACAGCCCGCCCATGAACTCGGCGTGAGAGCACGCCTCGTGGTCTTCGTCGGTCTTCTTCTTCTTGCTCGTGATCGCCTTCAGCGCTTTCGTGAAGGGATTGAGCGGATCGCTGAGCTGCGAGTTGTGGACGATCAGCGGGGTCAGACCGCGGATTGAGAAATCGATTTCTTTAAGGGACATGTTTTAGCCTTTCGATACAGATGTTGAATTGGTTTGCCGTTGTCTTGATATCTAACGATCGCGTTTTTGCTTTGATCTAACTCTGTCGAAAAAACCCTTACGGGTTGAGCCTCGCCCATCCACGCAACGCCTAGCCTATCGATGCCGGGCGGTGGTGCGGCGTGACGGAATCGAACCGTCGAACCACTCGCCGCCGCTCAAGAAACCCTTACGGGTTAAGCCCTGCCATGCCGCTCCTCGCCGAGCCTGGCCTAGCCCAGACCGGACACGCCTTGCCCCAGTGAAAACAACCGTACACGACCGCCACACGTCGACGCAACTACTATTTCGCCACGGTGCGAAAAATCGACACGCGTCATATGGGCGCCCGTTTCGTCGACCTCGCCGCCGCCACCTCAGCGCGCCGGGCGGTCATCACCGTAGGGTCCAGCGTCACGAGCTGATTCGGGGTGCGAACGATCTGCCCGGACTCCACGAGCGTTGCGACGATCGCGCACACGCGCGCCTTGTTCATGCCGGCGGCGACGCGTAGATCGTTGACCGTGGTCGGCTTGCCGATCTCGGCGAGCGCGTCGAGCACGCGATCCTCATCCTTGCGATACGTCGGCTTGCCTTCATCCTTTTGCTTGATGGCGCGGCTGAACGTCCAGTCCGCTTTGACCGCCTCGCCGTCGCTGTTGTCCGTGACTTTCAACGTCAGAGAGAAAGTGCCCGCGGACTGACCTGCGCGGATCTCGGTCTCGATCGTCGTCTTCCATTCCGTTGGCTCGGCTTCGACGTCCAGAATATAGAATCCGAAGTCAAGCGCGCCGTGGATTGCGCTCGAGCCGCGCAGCTTTTGACCGCCGCGTCGACCGCTCGAGTCTTTCGACGACTTGGCGGCGTGGTGTGTGACCGCGATCGCCGCGCCGGTCAAGTCGCGCAGCGCGCGCAACCGCGCCAGGATATCAGCCATCTCGGTCGAGCTGTCTTCGTTCACGCGGTGTATGTCGCGCAGCGGATCGATCACCACGAGAACGGGCTCGATCCGGCGCACCGATGCGATCAAGATCGATAGCTCGACATCGTCGGCGACGTTCAACGGCTTGCGGCACACGTGATAGATTTGCTGCATCGTAACCGAGGGATCAAGCCCTTTGGATTTGCACGTGGCAACCAACCGGTTACGCGCGGCGCGCTCAGAATCCTCCGCGAGAAAAAGCGCGACCTTGCCCGTCTTGATGACGTCGAATTCGCCGAAGCACTTCACTCCCGACGCGATCGACACAGCCCATTCCAATTCGGCCCACGTCTTGTTGGCCTTAGGTTCGCCGCCGATCAATCCCATGGCTTGTTCTTGCAGCAAGCCGCGGATGATCCAAGGCGTCGGCGGGAACACCTTCGTCAGTAGCCCTGCGCTCGGCTCGAACAGCGGGCGCACTTCGTCGGATGTCGATCCGCCGTTGCGATAGTCAGCGAGGTCCTTAGCCGCCTTGAGGATATCGGCGCCGAAGTCGGCGTCGGCGTTCGCTGCGACTGTTACGACCGTCGCCGTCTTCGCGAAAGGGTCTTCGATTAGCCCGATCTGGCGCCCCGCCTCGAAGATGATCCGCTTCTCGCCGCGAACACCCTGCCCGTACGATGCGCCGTTCAGCAGCGGCACCGCGAGCCGCTCGGGCGTCCAGGTATTCTGCGGAAACATCGCATTCCACTCAAGCGCGAGACGCATCGCGTCGACGTGCGTGAGATCGTAGCCACCGAATAGGATCGCGCCGAGCCGGTACGCGTGTTGATCGCCGCCTTGCCCTTTGATACTCGGTCCGTGCGCGGGCAGCACGACGCGCCGGATATGCTCGAGCAGCTCGGGACTGGCGGGCGTGCCGCCCGTGTACGCGGTTGCGTTGGCTGTCTTCGGCGCCGTCGTGCCGACGATGCGCAGGAGCGCCGCGGGCGCCTCGACGATCGGCACGTCGTTTGCCCACGAGTAGCGCGCACCGCTCGGGTGCAGTGACGGCGGCGCAATGATGTAGCCGTCCCCGCCGATCCAGTCGAGCCCAGGTCGAAAGCGAATTTTGCGAAACGGTTCGACGTTCGCAGGGCGCGTCAGGTAGATGTGCAAACCGCCGCCGCCCGCACGCGCGGCGAGCGTCTTAGGCATGCCGATCTCAGCGACCAGCGCCTTCAGCGATTCGACGCCGCCCACTTCGCGACCGCTCTTCACACCAACGTCGACGTCGAGAACACACAGCCCGCTAGGCGCAACCGATATTCCGATACCGGCGTACGGCTCGATAGTCCACCACGCGCGAATCTGAGCCCGATCGGTCGTCGCATCGTGGTAGCCGTTGCCGCCCCGGTCCTTTGCGATCAGGGGTGTCTTACCGCCGGGCACAAGTGGAAAGATCGCCCAGCCGCGAGACGCGTACTCTAGCGCGTGCTCAAGCATCGACACGTCGGCTGTCATAGCGTCGCCTCGAATCGTTCGAGGTACGCCAGCGCGCGCCGAACACCTTCGGCGTTGTCGCCGAGCTTTCCTATCCCTGTGTTGCACTCGCAACAAAGCACGCCACGAATCTGACCTGTGCTGTGACAGTGGTCGACGTTCGCCGAAGGCATCTTTCCCGCTGTCGCTTGCAGACTGATATCCTTTGCGCAGATCGCACAAACGCCGCCCTGTAGTGCTAGCGTGACGTCGATAGTCAGCGCTGTCGTGTTGAACTTTCGCGATCGTTGATACTTGCGAAATGCGTTTCGGCACGGCTCGCACCGGCACTTATTTAAGTATCCCGCTTTTGTGCCGTGGCGAGGATCTGCGGGGGGGATTGGTTGTAGATTGCGCTGACGATCGCGCCCTTGCTCGCGATGCGCACTGCAACACGCGTCGCAGCGGCATCCGGCGGCGTGTCCGGCTGTTGTGCCGTGCCTTGGATCGTTGTCGGGGATTCCCGTTAGAACCCTACTGCGGTACTTGTCGCGGTTGTATTTGCTGGCGGCATCCCGGCATGCGTCGCACCGACAACCCGCGCGATACCCGGCGCGCTTACCGTGCCTCGGATCGTCCGGCGGCAACCGCGCGGCTATGTTGACGGGGCTCAGTCCCGACACCACGAAACGCCAGACCGGCGCGCGACGGAAAATCCCCATGCCCCTAAGGATCTTCGACGTCGCACGCCGGCTAGCAAAGTGTGATTCGCTTTGGGCATGTTCTGCAAGCTACACGAGTCGATGCGATCGGTCAAATTGCGCGCCGATTACTTGGCGGTCTTCACGCGATCGATCAGCTCGCAGGCTTCGGTGTACTCGTCGAGCCCGGTACCGTGTGGAAGCTTCGCTAGCACGGCGCGGCATCGCTCGAGCAGCCTGAACATCGCGGGCGTCTCGAGCCACAGCTGAGCCTCGACCGCGTTGCGTGCATAGTACACGTGACAGTCCGTGGCGTGCCCGATCGGGATCAATCCGACGAACGGATAGTGGTCTTTGCAGTAGTCGGGACTGTACTGCGTGCGCGCCGTCGTCAGCGCGGTTTCGAGATCCTTCGCGTTGGACTCCTTCGCGCGCTCGGCTTCGATCTCGGCGAGCTTCGCCTTCGCGGATACGCGCGCGCTATCCGGGGTGTCTTCGCCGTCGGCTAGCTGTCGGAGTCCGACTTCGGTCAGCGGTACGTCGTGCGTGACGTCGCACCACTGCGCGTTGCCGAAGACGCACGCCTCACCGCCTGGCCCGGTCTGGGTAGTTCGGTTAAGATTAGAACCGCTGATCTGCATCGTGTATTTCTTGTCGTTCATTTTGTTTTTTGTCCTTAGGCTGCGGATGGTTTCGCGTGTGGCTTTGATCTGCACTGCGTCTGACTGGCGCGAGAATTCGCGCACGTCTTTAAGCCAACGCCAGGCGTATAGAAGCGCGTCGACTTGATCGTCGTAACGAGACATCGACGCTACCAACGCACGCGGGGCGCGTTGTGGTCTAGCGATAGCGCAGCGTCAGCACCGCGCCCGATCCGTTTGGGAACGATCGTGTTGTGAGCTTGACGCCGGGCAGGTCGGCGACGTCTTCGACGCTCGGAACGAGTCCGCTCGTGTACGCGATTCGGATCTCGCCCGCTGCGTAGTCGAACGTCACGCGCGTGCCGTTGTGTTCGATAACGCGGTACGCCGACCCGCACCGCCCGTTGTGGTCGACCTCGACCTGTGTCGCGTCGTCTAGCAAGTCAGTCACGTGCGATCCGTTCGGCACGCCTTTATACTTGTGCGCTCGGCGGATCGCTTCGATGATAGGGCACTTCGCGCGCGGGGCGGGCGTCGCAGTCGCGACCATGTCGCCCGTATTGATCGGCGTTGCGGCACGCGCGAATACGCGCGCATTGAACAGTCCGATCTTCATCGCTTGACGTTCGTCTTTTAGCTTTCGCAGCTCGATGAAGCGATCCTGAGCGATCTTGCTCGTGCGCTCGAGCTTCGCGCGCAGCTGGCGGCACTTGCTCTGCGTTGACTCGGCGATCAGGCGCCAGTATTCCGCGCCCGGTTGCGCGTTCGCGAGCTTGGCCAGCTCGTCGATATCGCGCATGGCTTTGTCACGCAGCCTGTAGGCGCGGTCGCGTTGCTGCACGAGCTTCGCTATGTCACCGCGTGCTCGCGTGTAGTCGGCTCGTGCGGCTTCTCGTGACGCGATGATGCCGCGTGCATGTTTGATGATGTTGGCGCCGTCAGGGCACGCCAGCGCCTTACGAACCTGATCGTTTGCGTCGACGTACGCGTTGGGTGATGCGCGGGCGGCGTTGCGTTGCTTGATCACCTTTTTCGCGTGTGCGACCACGCACTGCGGCGACCCGGCGATGCCGAGCGCATCTTTCACGCGGTTCAGCGTATCGATCGTCGGGTTGGTTGCGCCTGTCAATGCGAAACGCAGCTGATCGCGATCGGCGATGACGCGCCTCGCAATGTCGAGCGCGGTCCCCTGCCCGTCGTTCATTTTGCCGCCGAGCGCCTCGCGCAAAGCGCCGTACTTGTCGACCCAGGCGTCGCGATCGGCCCGCAAATAATCGGCGTTTCGCTTATGCACGTCGTGATATGCGACGATGTTTGCGGCTTCTTCGAGCAGGTCGTCATCGTCTTCGAGCTTCAAGGCGGCGCGCACGTCCGCGATCACGGCGCACGACAGCGCGCTCACGCGGTCTAGTTCGGCGCGCGCTTTGTCGCGAACGCGGCCTAGCTGCATGCGCTCGTCACGAAGAGCGATGCTCAGTTCATCGCGCTCGCGGCGTAGTGCCTTGATCGACTCGGGAAGCGTGCGTGTCGAGATTGGATCGTCAGGCAGTGCGGCGCGTGCCTTGTTGTAGTTGTCTTCCGCGGTCGCAAGCGCGATGTTGCGCTCGGCGATCGCGTTGTCGAGCGCGCGCTTCAGTTGTCCGGCGTACTCCGATTCGGCGAATTCGTTAAAGCGCGCGGCTTCTAGTTCGGCGACGCGTGCGCGGGCGGCGTCGCGCTCTCGCACGAGGTCGCGGATAGCGCGCATGTTGCCGGCGTGTGTCTCGCGGTAGTTGGCCAGGCGTTGCTTGAGCCCCGCGGCGACGTCGCGCCACTCGTCGGCGCTGAGCGCGTGTCGACGGCAGTCATCGCCCCGGAGCCTGGGACACGTGCCGGCGGCGTTCGTGTGGAACGACGGGGCGGGCGGGCGGTAGCAGCTCGGGCATCGGTCATGGATAGGCATGCCGGCTGTATACGCGTCGGCGCGGCGCGC
>Ga0326597_10002419_pt1 | contig 27885 bp, 20 predicted proteins | sample RVTome_12_FD_203789 | JGI IMG/M metagenome (GOLD analysis project Ga0326597, IMG submission 203789) | Soil microbial communities from uranium-contaminated site in the Upper Colorado River Basin, Wyoming, United States - RVT100D185 | ecosystem: Environmental > Terrestrial > Soil > Contaminated >... | reverse complement strand
TCAAGGCCTCGGGACAAAAATTGCCTGAGAACAAACCTATCCTGGAGATCAATCCTGAACATCCGGTTATTAACCGCCTCCAGAAGGAGGAAGACGAAGCCGCTTTTGCCGACTGGTCCATGATTCTATTTGAGCAGGCGCTCCTCAGCGAAGGTGGCCAGCTCGAGGATCCCGCCGGATTTGTGCAGCGCCTGAATTCGATGTTGTTGCGATTGAGCAATGAAAAATAAGTTATTTTGCGCAGGTAAGCAGATGCATGATTAAAAGCAGATTATTTGGAATAATAATGATGTAGCTAAGTGACTGACAACTGATTTAGAATTGATATCACTGTAACCGGTTGCACATTCAAAAGTTGTTCCGAAATCTACTACAAACACAATGGCGGTTGCCGATAGAAATCAGGGCGGCTATATAGTGTAGGAAAGCGGATGGATATAAAAACTACAGACCTGCCCAAACTGCTCGGCGAACTCAATGCCATCGGCATTGCCCTGTCCGCGGAGAAGGACCACGGCCGTCTCCTCGAGATGATACTCATACGGGCCATGGAAATTACCAATGCCGATGGCGGCACCCTCTATACCCGCACCGAAGATGAACGGCTCAAATTCGAAATCATGCACACCAAATCGCTCAATATCCATCGCGGCGCCGGGGGAGAAACTATTCCCCTGAACCCCGTGCCCTTGTATGAAAGCGACGGCAGCCCGAACCGGCACAATGTCGCGGCGTGCGCGGTGCTGGATCGAAAGACCATCAATATTCCCGATGCCTACACCAATACGGATTTCGATTTTTCCGGCACACGGAAATTCGATAAAATGACCGGCTACCGCTCACTATCCTTTCTCACGGTCCCCATGACCAATCACGAAAACACCATTATCGGGGTGCTGCAATTAATCAATGCGCAGGACCTGGAAACAAAAGCGGTGATTCCCTTCTCGTCCCTGGCACAGCAACTGGTGGAATCCCTGGCCTCGCAGGCGGCGGTGACCATCACCAACAAGTCGCTCATTGATGCGCAGAAGGCACTGTTTGATGCCCTGATAAAACTGGTCGCCGATGCCATCGACGAAAAATCCCCTTACACCGGTGGACATTGCCGGCGGGTACCGGTCATCACCAATCTGCTGGCCAAGGCCGCCTGTAAAGTTGATTACGGTCCTCTTAAAGGTTTCACTATGACCGAAGAAGAGATTTATGAACTCGATGTGGCCGCCTGGCTGCATGACTGCGGCAAGATTACTACCCCGGAATTCGTGGTGGACAAGGGCACCAAACTGGAAACCATCTTCGACAAGATCCATATGATAGATATGCGTTTCGAAGTGCTGAAGCGCGAAACGGAGATCGCCGCCCTGAAACGCAGGCTTGCCGGCCTGGGGGTTACGGATTTTGTTGCAGATGAACTGAACACGGAACTTGCGCAACTGGACAGTGAGCGGGAATTCCTCCGGGGCTGCAATATCGGCAGTGAATTTATTACCGATGAGGCAGTCAGGCGTATCGACCAGATTGCCGGACGTAAATGGCGCACACCGGCGGGTGTGGAAGCGGCATTGCTGAATGAAGATGAGATGGACAATCTCAAGATCGGCAGGGGCACCTTGAATGCCAAGGAACGACAGATCATCAATAATCATGTCTCGGTTACCATCAAGATCCTGCAATCCCTGCCTTATCCCAAACATCTCACCAAGGTTACTGAGTATGCCGGCGGCCACCATGAGAAGATGGACGGGACGGGTTATCCCAACCGTTTAAAAGGGGAGCAGATGTCGATCCCGGCGCGCATGGTGGCCATTGCCGATGTTTTTGAGGCGTTGACCGCCAGGGATCGCCCCTATAAAAAGGCCATGCCCCTGTCCAAGGCACTGACTATCCTGGGCAGGCTCAAACTGGAAAGCCATATTGATCCGGATCTGTTCGATATTTTTGTCTGGGAACAGGTGTATCTCCCCTATGCGAAAGAGTATCTCAATCCGGAGCAGATCGATATTGATAAAGTTGAACTGAAAAATATCCCGGGTTACGTGCCACCGCCAGTCAACTGACCTCCCCGCAGGTTGTAACATCTTTTGCCTGAAAAACATTATTTGAGTCCTGCCGCATCCGACAGGTCGTGCCGGCAATTAATCCAGTGGGCTGCAAAGGAGATGGAGGCCGCCCATCTGTATTTTGGACATGGGACTGACAATGCCCTGGATGAGGCGGCCTTTCTGGTATTACGTTCCCTGCAAATGCCGTTCGCTGTCGCGGACCAGATACTGGATCAGCCCTTGCCTGAGGAACAAAGGCAACATGTCATAGACGTTGTCAATAAACGCATCCTGACCAGAAAACCGGCCGCCTATATACTTGGCGAGGCCTGGTTTGCCGGCCTGCGTTTTTACGTGGATGAACATGTCCTGGTGCCGCGCTCGCCGCTGGCGGAGTTGATCCTTGAACAATTTTCCCCCTGGTGCAGGGCGGGGGAGGTACGGCGCATTCTCGACATCGGTACCGGTAGCGGCTGCATGGCAATTGCCTCCGCCCTGGCTTTTCCCGGTGCAGTGGTAGATGCCATAGACGTAAGCACGGAAGCGCTCTCCGTGGCCAGGAAAAATGTTGAATATCACGGTGTGCAGAATCGTGTGGCACTGATTCAATCCGATCTTTTTCAGGAACTTGCTGGCAGGCAGTATGATTTGATCATGGCCAATCCGCCGTACGTGGATGAGGCGGATTTCGCGGCCATGCCACCTGAATTCCGGCATGAACCGGCCATGGGTCTCCGGGCCGGCAGGGACGGTCTCGATATCGTGCGCCGCATTCTGGAATCCGCGGGCAAGCATCTTACTGAAAACGGTGTGCTGGTGGTCGAAGTGGGCAACAGCGAAACCGCGGTCACGGCGCAATATCCGCAAGTGCCGTTCCTGTGGCTGGAATTTGCATGCGGCGGCGCTGGTGTTTTTTTGCTGACACGTGAAGAGTTGCGGCGCTGGTTCAAATGAGTGCGCGGGATGACTCCGGCACAAATGCAGCACGCATCTTTATTCGCGCTTGGTGGTTTTCCAGGGAAACAGCATGGAAACCTGTCGGCGGTAGTCCTTGTAAGTGTCACCGAAAGCATGCAGCAAATCGCGCTCTTCCAGTTGCAGCGCGATCAGAATGTACAGTGTCGTGGCCACGGCGAACAAAAGATGCCCGGTGGTCATGTGCGGAGTCGCCCAGAAGGCAATGATGAAACCCGTCATGATGGGATGGCGTATGTGGCGATACAACCAGGGTGCTTTGAAACCGATGGACGTATATTCTTCTCCCTTCAGGCGCAGATACACCTGTCTCAGGCCGAAAAGGTCGAAATGATTGATCATAAACGTTGATAACAGCACCAGCACCCAGCCCAGCCAGAACAGGGCGGACAGTAACAGACTGCCGACGGAATTTTCCACGTACCAGATAGTGCCCGTCATGGGTTGCCAGAAACAATAAAGGAGTATCAGAGCCACGTTCGTCAGCAAGACATAAGTACTGCGCTCCATGGCCTGAGGCACGAACTGCGTCCACCAGCGTTTGAATGCAGGTCTCGCCATGACGCTGTGCTGGACGGCAAATACGCCCAGTAAAATGACATTGATGATAACGGCAGTGAGCAAAGGCCCGTCCACACCACTGTCAATTGATTTCGGCACGACCAGATTGCCGACGAAACCAATGGCATACAGAAAGGTAACGAAAAAAACCACATAAGAAATAATTCCGTACAGGAACGTCAATAACCCGGTCATCAGCTACCTCCACGGTTCAAGTAAAGTAAGGTGTTTTGGAAAGGGTAGACCGGGATGGTTGATTATGCAAAAAAATTGACTGTAAAGATTGATCACGGAATCTCTCGAACAAGAAATCTTGCAAAGGAAAGATTCCAATCAGCCGGTTTCAACAGCATACTGGCAGACGAATATCAGCGCTGATACAGTGTCAAATAATAAAGCATGAGGCCGGATATTTGCAGTCTTGTGTCCTGGATAAACACCCATGAGCAATATACAGGCGGATGAGTTACGGCCCGTGGCGGGAAACGGCCTGCTGGACCGGCGCCTGTTTCTGAAATCCGGCCTGGTCTTTGGTACTGCGGCGCTCCTGGCGCCGGTCGTATCCCGTGTGGCGGCCGGTGCAAAGGAGAATCAAGGCACAAATACCATCAATCCCGCAAGCCCGCCCTGGATGCATGAGCCCGGTACTCCCTTTTCAATTTATGGCGTGCCGTCGCCCTATGAAGACACCGTGGTGCGTTTCCCCACCGCCAACCGGGATGTGCCGGGCAACGGGGTATCGTGGACCCCGCTGCACAAACTGGAAGGCATGATCACGCCGAGCGGCCTGCATTTCGAGCGCCATCACAACGGTGTGCCCCGGATTGATCCGGCACAGCATAAATTGCTGGTCCATGGACTGGTGCAGAACCCGTCTTTTTTCACCATGGAAAATCTGCTGCGCTACCCGCTGACCTCGCGCATCTGTTTCGTGGAATGCGGCGGGAACAGCAACGCGGGCTGGAACAAATCCCCGGCGAAGGCGGAGGCCGGATATTTTCATGGCCTGGCCTCCTGCAGTGAATGGACCGGTGTGCCGCTGGCCACCGTGCTGCAGGAAACGGGCGTGAACAAAAAGGCAAAGTGGCTGATCGCCGAAGGCGCGGACGCCTTTGCCATGAATATCAGTATTCCGATCGAGAAGGCCATGGAGGACGCCATGCTGGCGCTCTACCAGAACGGCGAGCGCCTCCGGCCCGAGAACGGTTATCCCTTGCGCCTGATTCTTCCCGGCTGGGAAGGGATCCTGAGCGTGAAATGGCTGCGCCGCCTGAAACTGGTGGACCGGCCCATCATGGCGCGCAATGAAACTTCGAAATACACGGAACTGCAGCCGTCCGGCAAGGCCCGCATGTTTACGTTTGTCATGGAGGCCAAGTCTTTGATTACCTCACCTTCGGCCAACATGCTCCTGAAACAGCCGGGGCTTTACCAAATTACGGGGCTGGCCTGGTCCGGGCGCGGTAAGATTGCCAAGGTCGAGGTCACTGCGGATGGAGGCAAAACGTGGGCGGAGGCGGCCTTGCAGGAACCGGTCCTCGATAAATGTTTCACCCGCTTCCGGGTTCACTGGCAGTGGGACGGCAAACCCGCCGTCCTCAAAAGCCGCGCCACCGATGACACCGGTTACGTGCAACCGGAACGGAACAAACTGGTTGCCGAACGCGGGCGCCACGGGTTTTTCCATTACAACGCGATTGTGACCTGGCAGGTGGATGAAAACGGCCTGGTGACTCATATATATGATGACCAAGATGAAACGACTGAAGACACTGGCGATATCAGTATTGATGCCGGCTGGGATTAATAAAATATGATTAGATCTCTGCCAATACTATTTCGTCATTCCGGCACAAAACATAATCCCCTTCCCCCTGGAGGGGGGAAGGAGGGATGGGGGTGGAATTTTCAAAGGATTGCAGTTCTCACCGGTATGGCAATTGGTTTGTTTAATCCCATTTATGCCGGGGAATTGCAGGGTCCGAACCTGGGGCAACCCGCCTCAAAAAAGGAGATCGCCCAATGGGACATCGGCGTCATGCCGGACGGTGCGGGACTGCCCCAAGGCGGCGGTACTGCAAAACAGGGAAAGGCCGTGTATGAAAAGCACTGCGCCTCGTGTCATGGGCCGGTAGGGAGCGGTGGTACGGCGGATGCACTGGCCGGCGCCAAAATGGGATTGACCAGCGAATATCCGGAACAAACCATCGGCACCTACTGGCCGTATGTCACGACGCTCTTCGACATGACCCGCCGTTCCATGCCCATGAATGCTCCCGGCACTTTAAGTAATGACGAAGTCTATGCCGTTACGGCCTATCTTATATATCTCAACAGGATTATCGGCGAAAAGGATCGGATGAATGCCAGAACCCTGCCGAAAATCAAAATGCCGAACAGGGAGGGATTTATAAATGTATATGAGCAGGAAGAGAAGAAAAAATAAACTGTGACCTGAAGTGGAAGAATTACTTGATCGACAGAACTGGTCGCAAATTGCGACCAGTTCGAAAAATGTTCAAGAAATCATAAAGTTGTAACCTTGAGGTCGCAATTTGCGACCTCAAAATCCTTGAATTTTTCCGAGTCAAACCCCATAATTGAACTCAGTCACACAATTAGCAAGGTTTAAAAAGGACTGGGGATTCCCGGTCGACAACTGGCCTCAGTGGATACACTGGGGCCTTTTGTTTTCTATGGGAAGCATTTCAAACCCCATCCCTGCCTCTTCCCAGCGTTATTTCGATAGAATTTATTTTCAAGCACCTCGAAAGCCCGATTAGGTTGATCAGGCCGGAGAATACTCATGCCTACAGGACGAGCGACCAGATCAGCCAGTTGCAGCCCCGGCAGGTTGGCCTTCTTGTCCGCGAATGTGATCTCAAGTGGCAACTGCTCGTTGTTATAATTCGATCCGTCGCAGATGCGCCGGAATACTAATTCCAGCTCCGCATCTTCCTTCTTGCCCCGCTGTTCTACCATCACATGTGTTTTGGTATCGTCCACACCCTTTGACCGTAAGTAGTAATGAACTCGTTCGAGGCCAAATCCCAAAGCTACATGGTATGGATTTCCTGGTGAGATATACGCCTGCTTCAGGGTAATCTTTTGAATCACAGAACAGATCAAGGTGAATGGCGCATCTGATACTATTTGCGTCAGTTCTTCCAGAAAGGCTGCTTTCTTCACTTTGGTTTTTAGAAACGAGAATGGCCCTGCGTCTTTTCTGATGTCATGTTCGTGCAGAATGACATTATCATGTCCGAAGTGTTTAAATTTGAACCGTTGAATTGCCGGAACTATACTTTCCACATAATCCTTCTTCTGGATAATACAGAATGCCAGAACGAAAATCGGGTAGTTTTTATCAATGCTATCAAGTCCATGATCCCCACTTTCATCAACAAAGACAAGATAGTCAGAAAAGCTATCGCTCATAGTTCTCCGTTAAAAGCGCGGTGGAGGCAGTATTGGAAGAGGTCGATGTGACGGTTGAAGAAAATAGATTGTTCATTTTTAAGTTTATCGTCTTCGCCCCGACACAGAATTTAGGTTATCGAGATAGTTCTTGAATCCTTGTTTTCCTTGCAATCGGGTTTTGACGTGGTCACTCTTTTTATAGCTATAGAATTCTATATTGCCATCGGGAAGTTGATCCAAAAAACTGTGTGTCTGTGTCGCGCCGCCCGATTTCAGGGCAGTCAGGATGTGCAAGCTCTTTCTTGCTCTGGTCATTGCGACGTAAAAAGCATTTTTTGTTACCCAGTTCATATTTACATTGTCAAAACCAATGATGATCACGTGATCCGCAGAAAGTCCTTTAGAGCCGACTACAGTCATTAACTCCACAGCTCCCATCCGCTTTACCTCAATTTCTTCTAACTCGGCTTCTTCCTCCTCTTCATGCTCCAGTTCGGCCACATCTACCTGATTTATAGTTTTCCGTTCAATATCCTTCTGCAGGTCCTCTTTATTAGTCACCGAGATAAGGTTGGATATTTGTTCAAATTTTTCCGTACTGCTGGCTCCTCCGTCCAAAATGGTTTTAATCTCGTTGGATTTGTTCAATGCATCCTTGATTTCTTGAATATCTAAGTCGCAAAGGTTTTTGTTATCCTGCATGGCCTTGGCAATTAACTCATGCACTTTATCTTCCGAGACCCCTTCATAATGGAGCGCTTTCCGGAAAGTGAAATTGTTATGGGGATTGTTTGCAAGCGAATAATAGTTCAGCAATCGGTAATAATCCTCAGAATACGACCGTGTTTCTGTTTGATATTCTGCCGCAATATCTTTCAACTTCTCTTTCGAACTCCCGTAAAAATTAACTTCTTTTGCCGGAGTCAAAATTAATAAAAATGCATCATTTTTCTCACCAGTTTCCAATTGCTCTTTGCGCTCATCAATTTCAGCTTTGTTATCAGCAATGAATTTTTCGATATAATCAACAGCGGTAGACGAAGCAGCACATGCAATAACCTGGACCCTCAAATCGTCGTCGCTGGTTTTTAGCGGTAGATATATTTTATCTATACAATCTGTTTCCCGGTGCTGTTGGATGAAATGATCAGCAGTTTTTGTGATATGGAAACTGCTCCTGCCACAGAACGGGAGCATCCCATTGACATAATCCTTGTTTTTATACAAATTGCGAATCAGTGCAGGTTTGCCTGATTTCAGCTTCTCATAAAGGACCTGCTCATCGTCTCCAACAACAAGCAGGCCTTTTGGATTATTTACCAATTGGTTGATAAGGGCTTCTTCGGCAAGGTTGAAATCCTGATATTCGTCAATGATGAAGTAGTGATCTCCATTTAAATCCGATTTCTCTGCTAACGCCTGTGTGGCGCGCAAAATCAAATCAGCGAAGCCAGCCGCATTATAAAATTGGCCTAGCCTGAAATAGGTTTCTTTAAGCCCTTTCCATTCGTCAGACTCCTCGAAGTTATTATCGTGCAACTGTTCCTCAAATTTTTCCCATGTATAGATGCCTCGGTCTATGTCAGGATAATAAGCAAGCACATCACCCCATATAACTTTTTTCCAAAATTGTCCGATGATTCGAAAATGCGGTCTAAATCGCCATTCTGCCGTCCCATGATTTGATTCAACAATACTGCGAGCAAACTTATGCAGGGTGGAAACCGTTATTTTGTCTTTTTGATTAGCTGTTAGCTTCTCGTCACTCCCAATATCATTCTGCAAATCCGCCACTAATTTTCTAACAAAGCTGGTTACAAAAACGCTTGCGCTTTGATCTTTCTGATACCAATTGTCAATCTTGTTCAAAAAAAGATGGCTCTTGCCTGTTCCAGGGCCAGAGACAATTAAAAATCTGACTGTATTATGCTGTGCTATAGCTGAAGCGTTTTGATCACGATACTCAGCCCGCCCATCATCGCCGAGAGAATCTAATGCCACGCGCAATGTCTTTATTTCAGACGATTCAAAGGGACTGCCGTCATTATTGATCAGGAAACGTACAAGCATTATTGAGAATTTTCGACAATTCCAATCCCATCCGGCGTGAGGCCGTAGAGGGCATAGACCATTTCGTCGATCTGTTTTTCGAGGGCGGAAATGTCGGCATTGGGGTCATTCTTTTTGGCAGTGAGGATATGGTCGACCAATTCAACAATCGGCGTCTGCTTCTCCGGTGGGACATCAGGAATAGGCAGTTTTTTCCAGTCATCGGGGTAAAGGTGGATGTTGCTGCGGCGGTTAGAGCGTAAAAAATCACGGGCAACCGAGGCATTAATAACTGCAAGCAGGTACTTTACCCCGAACCTGCGGCTTGTCTTTTCCAATTCTTCACGTTTTGGCAAATCGGGTCGTGACGGTTTTTCACCCTTATAGCGGGTGGTTTTTCTTAGGGAATTATTACGGACACCAGAGAGGTTATGCCAAAGAATAAAACCAACGCTGGCAGGTGTAAATACAAGTTCTTCATCGTCATAACACGCCACCGGATCAGGACCAGGACTTCTTTGTGCAAGAAGCTTCTCTTTGATTAAATAAAGTTCAGGGAATGTAGGACGGCAAAAACGTGCTGGTGCACGTTCAGTCCCCCATTCAATCCAAAGATGCGTACTGCAATACCAATTGTTAAGATGTTTTCCTTCTACATAGGGTTTGCAATGAATACTATCTCTCTTTTCAGATACTAAATCAGCAGTAACAAACTCCCCTTTTGCTTCATGTTCATCGCTGCTTGGCCTTAAACCATAAGTGATATAACATATTTCTTCTAAAAGAATGCCTGTAATATTTTGCCCTTGTTCCTGTGGAGAAAAAGCCCGATACGTAAGATTTTTCTGCTCATCTGTCGGCAATACCTTTATCTTTCCGAACTCATCCTCATGTTCCCGTCGCTCCGGCTTGTTATTACTGCCTTCACCTTTCTGGTAGAAATATACAATGTTATGGACACCGGCCTCGAATACCTTGATCTTGCTCAAAAAATCCAGACGCAATATCCGGCTGTTTCGCAGAAACCAATTTTGAGATTTCTGTGCGTACTTGGAGTGGCAATAGGCGTCGGAAACTATCATCGTGGTTACGCCGTCCGGTTTTAAGAGCTTGTAACACAACTCGATGAAGGGAACAAAAAGATCCCACTTCTCCCAGAGAGTTTCGTATTGCTTGCTTTCGATAATAGCCTGGCGCAAAGCCAAATGCTCAATGCCCGAATCAGCCCGCACATAAGGCGGATTTGCTATCACCACATCAAAACCACCTTTCTCTTCAAAGACATCCGCAAAATGCAGCTTCCAGAGGAAAAAAGGTTTGATGTTGGATTTTTTGAATTGCTCCAGTTTTTCCAGTGCAGAGATTTTGTCCTGCTCCCTGAGCGTAGCCTCAATCAGATCCCATTCCATGGCCTCAATCCGCTTCTTGAGTTCATCCTTCTTTTTCTTCTGGGTGGATTCAAAAAACTCCTCGTGCAGGCGTTTCAGTTCGGCGGATTTTTCATTGGCGGTACTGAAACTGTCCATCTGATCTTTTATCACCGGCCCGGATTGCCTTGATTCATTCAGCTTCTTTAATTGACCGGCTATGATTTTCAGTTCCTTTTTGAATTTTTCCTCTTTGTCCGGCATCAGTTTATTTCTGGAGTTCAGTTTAAAATATTCACTTTGCAGATCAGACTGTCTGCGCTTGAGGTCTTCGATCTCACGGTCACTGCCTTTATCAGCAGAAGAAAACATCGTTTCATCAAACAGCTTCACGCCTTCATATTCCTCCAGGAGGCTGTTGCCCTGCATAATTTTGTAATCAAGGTTCGGCAGCGGTTTAATCTGCCGGATATCGCTTTCGTCCACCACCAGCGAAAGCCAGAGCCTAAGCTTGGCGATCTCGACCGCGCCCGGGTCAATATCCACACCATAGATCGAGTTATGAATACACTCAAACTTGAAGTCATAGGGGGTGCGGCCTTCACACACCAGCTGGCCTTCGCAAAGATAGGGATTCAAAGCAAGGCGTGCCTTGACAATTTCATGCATAATGCCCACCGGAAAGGCACCTGAACCAATCGCCGGATCGCAAACTTTGATATGGGCCAAGGCTGAATCAATCCCCTTGGCATTTTTGCGGATACTTTCCGGCAATTTATAGTAGTAAGTATTCGTTTCCCTGCCTTCGTTTTCCACCCTCGCCTCGTTTTCTCTGGCTGCCTCACCATATTTCAAAAGCTGTTCCAGATCAGGTGTTGAGACTTTTCCCTCAAGTTCCTTGGCAAGGTAATTGATGATTGACTGTTCACACATGTAATGAACAATCTCGCGGGGTGTATAGTAGGTGCCCCTGGATTTTCTGTCTTTCACTTCCAGCAGGTTTTCAAATACCTTGCCCAGCATTTCCGGGTCTACGGCTACTTCCTTTTCCAGCGGTTCGTCTTCCTTTACGGTAAAGTTGTAGCGGTCGAAGATATCCAGAATACCATCACCGATATCACCTGTTTTCTGATCTTTCCGATCATTGGAAAACAGATCGTCAGGTAGATCGATGAAGGTATTTACCCAGTCGTAATTACTGATGGGATCAAACAGACCGCCATTCAGAAACGGTATCCTGCACTCAAAGCGGCTGTAATAATCATCATCCCGTTCCTTGGCCAGGGCCTCATAAAACAGCGGTTCCAGGTAATCATTGAAGTAATTCCTGCCTTCGGTCACGGCCCGTCTGAAAAGGGTACGCAAAAAGCGCTTGTCGCCTTCGCCCCAACTCTTTCCCATCGGCACACCGAACCAGCCTTTCTTCTGCAAAAAATAGAGGAACACAATCTGACCGAGGAGCTTTTTGGAAAAGTCCTCAAGGCTGACACCTTTATTTTCAAAATCCTGCTTTATGGCAGAATTTCTATTGGTTACCTCCTGCAATGTCTCAAAGGTGCGCAGAAAAAGATCCCGGTATTTCTCAAAAAACTCCCTGGTAACCTTCTCGATGCTGAAGGCTTCTTCAAGATTTTCTAAGGTGGGATTATTTTTATCATCCTTGAGCAGGGGAACAAATTGCCGTTGCGCGGTATGGCTGTTTTCATTTGCCCCCACCAGGAATGACCAGCGTTTTGCAGGAGTTAACTCTTTCCTGATTTTTTTCTTTTCCGCATCGTATTCATATTGCATCCTGACCAGCGAGAAACGCCAGTCAGCTTTATCAGGGGAAACAAAGGCCACCGCCGCCGCGTCCCTGAGTTCTCCTCCTCTACTGCCATTCAAATAGCGTGCAATAAAATTTCTCTGCATGGTACGGGCACGCTCTATGGAGGTTTCCTTTTTGAGCCCTACGATCAGGATATCTGTTTTATTTTCACCATCAGAATATTTACCCAGCCTTTCGAAGGTGCTGATATATTTATCATAGGCATCGGGGATGAGATTGCCTCTATGGTTAAATGGCGCGGGTTCGAACTTGTTAAGAAGCTCCCTGACGAATTTGGCAAACTGTTCTTTGTTGAACGGATTCTCGAAGGTTTCCCTGACGATTTTATGCGCTTGTTCAGTAAGCATGGCTATTACAAATCATCTGGTGAAGTATTCCGATAAAATCACTTCCCGTTTACCTGTTTGGCCCGTGCCCGATTCGGAAAAATGACCTTCCAGAAACCGCAAGGAAATATTGGCCTGCAGCACTGCGATTACCTGCATGGGACTTGGTCTGCCTTGTTCAAGAAGTTTGTTGAGTGCCTGGAGTGTATTTTTTGCGGTCTGCTTCGGTAATCCGCCTTCTTCCAGTTGTATTATTACTTTCTTGAGATAAAGGATCTGATCTTCCGTGAGTTGCCGCTGATCCCTTGTTGTTGCTTGCAGTATCCTGTGAATCTTCATGGCACTGTCCCTGCCGCCGCGGGCGTGTGTATCAGGTAATTCTTCCGTGGTAGCGTAGATAAATGCCTGTTTGTTCTGTTCAAGCAGGCTGTAGAAATTTTTGTCTATTTTCTGGCGCTTAGTGTCATTGCCGGTTTCCAAGGTTCGGGCCGCTGTGATGAAATCAAGCTCCAGCGCCTCCGGCTCCTTACCGGCCAGAAAGAATTTCTGTATTTTACCACGGCGGAAATAGGTCAAAAGCTGGCCTGAATGGTGTTTGTCTATCCTTGCAGTCCGGGCCTTTTTAGGGAGCTGTTTAATCCTCTCAAAGGTATCCGGTTCCTTGTCACGAATACTTTTTATGAGATGCAGATATTTAAGCTCACTCTCGTCATCTTCATCTTCGCCGGTCAGGGTTTTCTTTGATGTGAGGCGGTTCCACAGTTCATGTGAATCCAGCGGTTCACCTTCGGTCAGCAGGTGCGCATCACCGCCTAATAACGAAAGGAAAGCATTGATTTTGGCTTTTACGGCCTCTTCCAGTTTGATCTGTTCATTGGATTGCCGGGTGGGGAAGAAATTGAATGTGTGAATCTTGTCAAAACTGGTATCCACCCGATTGATGCGCCCGACTCTCTGCATCATGCGGGTGGGGTTCCAGGGCAGATCATAATTAATCACCACGTTTGATCGGTGTAGATTCACACCTTCGGCAAGGATCTCGGTGCAAACCAGTATTCGATAATCATCTCTTGGATGTCTGACTTTGGCGTCAAAATTCCTGATCACTTGTTCGCGTACTGTTTCACTGGAAGATCCAGTAAAGCAAAGCGCCTGACCGGGAAATTTTTTCTCCAGATGACCAGTGAGATATTCCGCGGTTTCTCTTGATTCGGTAAAGATGATCAGTTTGTTCTTTTTAAGAGTTGGATTCGTTGACAGTTTTTCAAGAAAAGCGATGAGTTTCGGATCTCGTTTGATGCCTGCCCACATGGTCTGAATTTCTTTCAGTGTAGCAAGGTCGCTCTGCAAGTCCTGTCTGAGTTGGTCTTTAAAATCCTTTGCAGGAAATTTATCCGCCTTACCCTCACTGATAAGGTTTTCCACGGCCTGATCATTATCATCGTCAAGGAGTTCAAAGATTTTATTGGTGTATTTCTTACTCACATAGACATAACCCTTGTCCAGTTCCTCCAGGAATTGTTTGTAGGAATGGGAAAACCTGTCCAGCGAATTACGAAAGGCGTAGAAACTACTCTCAAGTCGCTTAATGAGCAGGATCTTCATGAATTTCCCCATGTTGCGTTGTGACTGTTCTTCCAGTTGTGAAATCCCGCCTTTGTAGTACAGCATCGGGGTATAACGTGCGTATTTGAATTTTCTGGCGACAAGCTCAATGGTACGGGTAAACGCCTTATCTTCTTCATCATTCAACTCATATAACACGGCGTGCGGTTTTTCCACGTCTGGAAACTTAAGCTTTTGCCGGGCTAAGTCTTCCCCAAAATATTTGCTAATCTCGGAACGAGTACGACGGACCATGAGATACTTGAGTACCTTTTCCCGGATCTCTCTGGAATTTTCCCTGACGGTCTTGATGTATTCGGCATAATCCTTCTGGCGATCTAGTTTTTTGAGCTTGCGCTCCAGTCCGGCAAAAAACTGTTCCAAGTCCAGCAAATTGGGGATGGTGCTTTTTCTGGATTTCTGAAAGAGCTTGATCTGACTCAGAATATCTTTGGGTGAATTGTTATATGGCGTCGCGGTAACAAGCATTACTCTCTTGCCACGACAGATCTCCGCAAGTTTTTCGTAGGTGGCTGTATCCTCTGTACGAAACCGGTGGGCTTCATCAATAATGATGTTCCTGTATTTTTCTGTTCCGTTTTTAATTAAGGCATCCAGTTTGCCGACAGATTCGAAATCCGCATGTACCCGGAAATCTGAAAAGATATTACGCCAGGAACCGGGATTAGTTTTATCCAGTAGCACCGGCGGAGCAATGACCAGCGTTCTGCCGTCAATCTGGCCAGCCAGCATGGCGGAGATATAAGTTTTGCCCAATCCGACCACATCAGAAATAAAGACGCCACCGTATTGTTCAAGGATCTTTTTTGCATTGAGTACGGCCTGTTCCTGATATTCCAGTTGCTTGAACTCGGCAGGAAGGTACTTGAAAAGCATCTCGTCATGTTGGCTTAAATCTTCCTTGAAGTACTCATAGAGAAATTTGAGATAAAGATCGTAAGGGGTGATGGTGTCGTTGATCCACGTTTTTGTTTGGATTGTCTCGACATATTTTTCGCTGACATCAACGGCATCATCCCAAAGTTCATTGAATTTTGTCAGGGCAAAGTCGTAATCCGCACGATTTTTTAACTCAACGTTGAACTCCAGATTATCTATAAGCCCGGCCTGGGTGAAATTGCTTGATCCCGTGATTACACGCCCTTTGTCCCTGTCTCCTTCACCAAAGGTCATGATGTAGACTTTGGCGTGTATCTTCTCGGATGGATATGCTCGAATCTGAAGCTTTCCACTCTGTATCCATTCAATGAATCTGGATATACCGTCTTCAACCTGTTCGCTGTCTTCGACATCTTCCATTTCCTTCTCTATATTTTCCCCCAGCCGCTCTTTGGTTTCTGCGCTAGAAAACTGCATGGTTGTTTGTCCGACTGACCCGGCTTTCTGAATCAATTCGTAGATCTGCGGGTTGGTACTGATGCCGATGAGAATTCTGATTCTGGTGGTCTTATCAAGTGATTTATAGATTGCATGAAAACCACTACCGTAAAAATAGCCCACCAGACAATCAATAAATTTTGTATCCTTGATGAGAACCTCAAACCGTTGTTTGAGATTCTGACCTTTTTCGTTGGTGATAAATGTCAGATCAGATGAAATTGCACCATTAGATGTGTCAATTTCCCTTATTTTCCTTCCCTTCAAATTTTGTCTTAATGCCATGATGTTTGCCCTAATGAATTTTAATGGCTCATTTATTCTTTAACAACGCCAGCAGTTTTTTGTTGATATACAACTTTTCCCGACCTGCCTGAATTTCCTGAAGGACTTTTGTTTCCACCAGTTTTTTCAGATATTCCGATGCAGTTTGCCGTTTGGCGATATCTCCATCTACAAGATTAGCAATTCGGCAATAAGGTTGGGTGAATAACAGTTCAATCAGTTCATGGGTATAAATTGATGGGAGCTTTTCTCTCACATGCTCCGTGGTTTCCAGCATCAATCTACGGATTTTCCCAATCCTGTCTCTGGTCCAGACGGAGGTTTCCTCGATAGCTTTCAGCATGAACAGTATCCAGGGTTCCCATTCATCCTTTGTAGTGACATTTAACAACAATCGGTAATAATCATTTTTATTTTGAATGATATACCGACTCAAATATAAAATAGGGATTGTCAGTAAATGCTCCTGGATTAAATAAAGGATATTCATGATGCGACCAGTCCTGCCATTTCCATCGGTGAACGGATGTATGGCCTCAAACTGGTAATGTGCTACGGCAAGGCGGATCAAAGGATCAATTTCCGTTTCCTCATGCAGAAATTTTTCCCAGTTAGCCATCTTTTCCCTCAATACTTCTTCTCCCTCGGGAGGTGTGTAGATCACTGCACCCGTATTTTGATTTTTCAAGGCTGTGCCCGGGACCCGGCGAATTCGCATCTCCGAGCCAATAATAGTGCTGCATACAGTAACAGCGGTATTGGTGCTCAGAGGTCTTTTACTGAGTGATTGATAGCCCTCATATAGCGCCTTGCGATACCACAGTGTTTCCTTAGTGGCAAGATCGGCCTGTTTTTCATTACCTTCCGCATATTTGAATAATTCGTCTGTGGTCGTAACGATATTTTCAATTTCTGAACTGTCTTTGGCCTCGAGTAACGGGATGGTGTTGATCAGAATAGTCTGGTTGGGGATTAGCTCTGCTGCCTGCTTGAGTTCTGCAAGTGCACTTCGGGCAAGGATGCATTGCTTGAGAATTGCCTTGCTTTCAATGTCGGACTTGGGTGGCAGTTCCGGCAGATCGTTCCAAGGCTTATCAGGCTTGAATTTTACCATATGTCGATTTTATACATGTTATTCGACATATATTGTGGATATGTCGATGGCGTCGACACATTGTGCATTTATGTCGAAAAATAGTCAAATAATCGACATATGTGATGATTGTCATTAATGCGCAATAAAGCGCAGATTAATATTGCGCATTATTGCGCAAAGAGTAACTCGCTGATTTTATTAGTGTATTAAGTATAAAGAACCTCACCATGGTAACGGATCCTGTATATCCCATGGTGCATGATGGCGGTATTTCAGAAATCGACGGACAGTTCGTCGTCCTCCACGTAATCCTTGTAGTCCCGCATGAATTCCTCGATTTCGTTGATATCCACATAACCCGGCCAGCGGGCCAGCACCCGGCCGTCGGGGTGATAAATGGCCATGAGCGGGATCGCCACCAGCCAGTTACCTATCACCGCCGAGGCAAGTTCGATATCGGCGAGGAAGAGGGGATAGTGAATCGGGGTCTTTTGCAGAAAATCATTGATAATGTCGATCCTGCCGTAGCCAAAACTCGGGAAATCAATGGTAACACCGAGCATTTGTACATCATCGACGTGTTTTTTACGAAAGGCTTCAATTTCCGGAAGTTCCTTGACGCAGGCGGAACAGGTCGGGCTCCAGACGTTGATTACCACCCATTTGCCCTTCCCGATGTACTCTGACATGGGTTGTGTAACACCATCGATCCGCACCAGATCCACTTGCGGGGCGTCAGCGACCACGGCTTGCGCCGTCAGTGAAAGTACTAGAGAAATCAGCGCCGTCCCAAACAGTTGTTTAATAGTTTTATTAATCATTGCCGGTCTTGAATGTGTAATAACTTAAGGAATCTTTGAATTTAGTCATCCCGAGCGTATGCGAGGGATCTTAAACTGCATGGAAAAGCAAGATTCCTCGTCGCTCTGCTCCTCGGAATGACAACTTTTACAGAGGAATCTTAACTATTGTAGACCACAATTCCGGAAGAAAAATGCACAGGATGGTACTCCGCTGGTAACCAATATTTGTAGCTAGTAGCAAATCAGTCCCCCTAGCCCCAGTCCCCAGCCCCGCTTACAATACCCCCATGTCCGGCAACACCTTCGGAAAACTGTTCACGGTGACCACCTGCGGCGAGAGCCACGGACCGGCCTACGCCTGCATCGTGGATGGCTGCCCGCCGGGACTGGCCTTGACGGAAGCCGATTTGCAGCGGGACCTCGACCGGCGCCGTCCGGGCAAATCCCGGCATGTCACACAACGCCAGGAAGCGGACGCGGTCCGCATCCTCTCAGGGGTATTCGAGGGGGTGACGACCGGCACACCGATCGGTTTACTGATTGAGAATGAAGATCAGAAGCCCAAGGATTATTTCAAGATCAAGGACCTGTTCCGTCCCGGCCATGCCGATTACACCTATCAGCAGAAATACGGTCTGCGCGATTACCGCGGCGGCGGCCGGGCCTCCGCGCGCGAGACCTGCATGCGCGTTGCGGCCGGCGGCATCGCGAAAAAATATCTCCAGGAAAAATATGGTGTCGTGATCCGGGGATATCTCGCGCAACTCGGTCCCCTGCTCATTGAATTGAAGGACTGGAACGAGGTGGACAACAATCCCTTCTTCTGCCCGGATGCCTCACGCCTACAGGAACTTGAGCAATACATGGACGCCTTGCGCAAGGAGGGCAATTCCATCGGCGCGCGCATCAATGTCGTCGCGGAGCATGTTCCGCCGGGCTGGGGTGAACCGATCTTTGATCGTCTGGATGCCGATATCGCCCGGGCCATGATGGGCATCAATGCCGTCAAGGGTGTGGAGATCGGCGCCGGCTTCGGCTCCATCACCCAAAAAGGCACAGAACACCGGGACGAAATGACACTGCAAGGTTTTCTCAGCAACCAGGCCGGCGGCATCCTGGGCGGCATCTCCACCGGCCAGGACCTCCTGGTAAGCATGGCGCTCAAGCCCACTTCCAGCATCCGCCTTCCCGCCAAGACCATTACTGTGCAGGGCCGGGAAGAGGAAGTAGTCACCACCGGCAGGCACGATCCCTGCGTCGGTATCCGCGCCACACCAATTGCGGAAGCCATGCTGGCACTGGTACTGATGGATCACGCGCTGCGCCATCGCGCTCAATGCGGGGATGTGAAGTCCGGCACGCCGGTGATTCCGGCATCTGTAAAAAAGTGATTGGTGAATAGTGAATAGTGATTGGTTGAAAAGTCTGTTACTAATCACCATTCACCATTCACTTATCACCTGCTAATACTCATAAATTCGTAAAACATTTCCACGCATGTCCAGCAGTTATCTTTCCCGAGGAGTCCCTTACTGGCGTCTCTCCGGATTTTATTTCCTCTTTTTTATTACGGTCGGAATTTTCCTGCCGTACTGGCCGCTCTACCTTGAATCCATCGGTCTCGGTCCGGTGCAGATCGGAATCCTTGCGGCCGTCGTCGTGGTCACCAAGATTTTTGCCGCCTATTTCTGGGGCTGGGTGGTGGACCATACTGCCCGCCGCATGCCGGTCATCCGGCTGGCCTCCTTGCTGTCCGCCGTCACTTTCGCCGCAGTCTTCCTGGTGCAGGGTTTCTGGGGACTCGCGCTAATCCTGTTTGTGTTTTCATTCTTCTGGAGCGCCGCTTTGCCGCAGGTAGAAGCGGCGACCCTGTCTCATCTGGGCGAGTCAACGCATGCCTATGCCGCCATCCGTTTATGGGGTTCGATAGGATTTATCCTCGCCGTCTGGTCGCTGGGCCTGGTGTTCGAACATACGGGTATCCGTCATACCCCGTTGCTAATCCTGATTTCACTGGCCATCGTCTGGATGGCAAGTCTCGCCATTCCCCGGGAGGCGGCGGCCCACCATGACGGTGAAGTAACCGGGCTTCTGTCTATCCTGGCCTCGCGCGAGGTGTTGGCATTTTTCGGCATCTGTTTCCTGATGCTCGCCAGCCATGGTCCCTACTACACCTTTTTTTCCATTTACCTGGAAGGGAACGGTTATTCCAAAACCGTAATTGGGGAGATGTGGGCGCTGGGAGTGATCGCGGAAGTACTGATCTTCCTGTTCATGCGCCGCCTCCTCGGCATGTTCACGCTGAAAATATTATTGATGTCCAGTCTTCTTTGTGCATGCCTGCGCTGGTTGTTGATCGGTTTGCTGGTGAACAACCTGGTATGGTTGATCGTCGCCCAGGTATTGCATGCGGCCACGTTCGGCCTCTATCACGCGGTCGCCATTCAATATGTGCACCGATTTTTCAAGGGCCGCCTGCAGGGACGCGGCCAGGCCCTGTACAGCAGCACCAGTTTTGGCGCCGGTATGGCGGTGGGCAGTCTGGTCAGTGGTTATATCTGGAACAGTGCCGGCGCCGAGTTCTGTTTTACTGCGGCAGCGGGACTGTCCCTGCTGGCATTTATCATTGCCTGGTACCGGATCCGGACCTAACAGGTTGATGCAAAACTACTGCGCTTGCCATAATTGCGTTGCTCGCCCCCTCAAAATTCTCATGTACTGTCGTGTACACTCCGGTTTTTCGGGGGCTCGCGCCTTGTTCTGGTTGCGCTCGTGACGTTTTGCATCAACCTGCTAACATCCCGGTCCCGTTGCTATACTTCCCATATGGGACTGTCTCTCATCCGGATCCCATGAGGAAGCTCACATGACCACTTATGCCTACAAACTTGATATTTTTGCGCTGGATCCTGCTGCTCCTGTAACCATAATTCCGCATTTCCACGGCGAAGTGATCTCTCTTGCCGACCCGGCCTTAACTGTCATGACCGATCTGAAGCGGATCAGGGTTGTGAGCATTGATGCAAACAGTTCGATGTATGTGGCGGAGCAATTGATGAAACATGCCGGAGTCAGGTTGCTGGTAGTCGTGGACAACAACGACCGGCTGGCAGGACTGCTGACAATGCGCGACATCATGGGGGAAAAGCCGATGCATATAGTGACCAGGGAAAAGATCAGGCGCCAGGACCTTCTGGTTGCACATATCATGACACCGCGTTCACTGCTGGATCCCTTCAACCTGCGTGATGTGCAACACGCCACCGTGAAAGACGTCGTTCTTAAAATGCGTGAACTGGGACGTCAACATGTGATCGTGGTGGAAGAGCGTGAAGATGGGGGAGGTTATTTTGTCAGAGGCATCTTTTCCATTACGCAGATTGCCAGGCAACTCGGCATGGACATTCCTGCCGATGGGCAGGTGCAGAGTTTCGCCGAATTCGAGCAGATTCTGGCTTGACGGCTGCCGTGACGGCCAACCACCCAGCAATGATTTGTAGGGCAGGTCTATGACCTGCCATCATTTTATTTTGGCAAGTCGCAGACTTGCCCTACAGTTGGTCAGTTCACAGTACTTAATGCAAGTTCCAGCGCTTTGTTGAACCGGGCAGCAAAGGTAGCAGTTATTTTGCGCCCAGGGCCTTGGCGGCGCGGTTGTAGTCCTTTCTCTTGACCCAGAGAATCATCCCGTAACGTCCCTTGCCGGCAGCCACAGCATCCGCCGCGGTCACATTGACGTTGGCCTGCGCCAGTTTGCGGACGTGTTTCTCGATGGCCCCCACTTCATCCGATCCCTGGATCAGGAACCCCTTTTTGGCCTTGCTCAGTTTCCAGCCGTTTTGTCTGGCGAGCATCTGGATGCCGCCCAGGCGATCGGCGACCAGGTCGATCTGCGCCTTGCCCCCACGGGTGGGAAAGCCTGAAAAGGCCAGCAGGTTGATTCCGGCTTTCCTGATTTGCCCCAGGATGGCGGCGCTGGCCCCGGCGCGGTGGTTGACGGTTGCGTAACAGTACTTCATCTTGCGTGCGGTATATGCCATGTGTCCCTCCCGATTCCGGCTCTATGTGAATCATTAAAAGTCTAGTCCAAATTCCCACCGCTTACAGGGAACAGTTCTTCACCGATCGCCGGAATGTATACGGTTTCCAGCGCCGGAATGTTTGCCGGTGGCGAGCAGCAGACTGCGCAACTCGGCGGGTCTCAGGTTGCGCCAGCGGCCGTTTTTGAGTCCATCCAGACGGATATTCATGACCCGTATCCTTTGCAGGCGGTTCACCCGGTAGCCGCAGACCTCGCACATGCGCCGGATCTGGCGGTTAAGCCCCTCGGTGAGAATGATGCGGAAGGTCCTGGCGCTGATGCGGCCGGTCTTGCAGCGTCTGGTGGTGGTGTTCAATTCCGGCAGGCGCACGCCGTGGCTCATTCTTTCCAGAACCTCGTCCGGGATCGGCCGATCCACGGTAACGATGTATTCCTTCTCATGTTTACGTTCGGCGCGCAGGACCTCGTTGACGATGTCCCCGTCACTGGTGAGCAGTATCAGGCCCTCGGACTCCTTGTCCAGGCGGCCGATGGGGAAGATGCGTTCCGGATAGTTGATAAAAGCAATGACATTCCCGGCCACGTGGCGCTCGGTGGTGCAGGTGATGCCGGGCGGCTTGTTCAAGGCGATATAAACATGTTTCTTTCTGCGCGCCGCGATGAGGTGGCCGTTGATGCGCACCTGGTCGCATTCAGTTACCTGCGTCCCCGGCTCCGCCCGGCGGCCATTGACGGTCACGCGGCCTTTTTCGATCCACGCATCCGCTTCGCGGCGGGAACACCTGCCGGTACTGGCGATGTATTTATTGAGACGCACGGTTCCGATCTGGGTCATGGTAGTGCCTGATGGAGCAAAATTGGTGACGACGTGAAACCCATGATTCCTGACAGTAATTGATCAAAATCAGATTTTACAACAGCCGGCATCGATCCCATTGTCCTGGGCGCGGGGATCGGGTATCGATTCTGATTGTATTTTTACCTTTATTTAAAAGCCGTCGCATCCACCCACACGTAACCGAATACACCGATGCTGGCGATCCTCTTGTCCCACTTCGTATAGGAGAGCAACGCCAGGGTATGGTATTCAGGCGGCTTGAGGGCGAGCAGCCCCCGGTTGATGACGTTCGTTACCGCATCCTTCTCGTCGAGCCTGTTTTTGATGGCCTCGACGTGGTTTTCCTTTTTGGGATTGGTGACGGCCAACAGGATCGAAGATAGCAATGTGATGATGACGGCGGCAAGCAACGCCTTGCCCTGCATTTTGATCATATTTCTCCTCCATAAACCGGATTTATGGAATCGCATCCCTGTGGTGCGTGACATCCGGTACCTCATGCGGTTTCCACAACCTTTAATTGTCTGGGAGGCAAGGTCGGACGGAAATAAGGCACAACCACCGAAACCTCTCCAGCCAGGTGTCTGTCCTTGACCTTGCGCCAGTAGTCCGCCGTCAGGAGATCACCGTGTACCTCGAGAAATACGGAGCGCAACTCCTGGTCTAGGCCCAGGAACTTGATGAATTCCTGCGGAAAAATGTCATGCTCGCCGACGTAATACCAGACGTCCTGCCGCATTTCGTCGATGTCATCTTCAGGTTCCGGCATGTCGCGGAAATTGCATTCCGTGATCAGCAAGACCTCGTCATAGTCATAAAATATCACGCGGTGGTGCCGGGTGACCCCGAAGTTTTTGAACAACAGGTCCCCGGGGAAGATGTTGGTGTGGGCGAGGTCCTTGATGGCCTGGCCGTAGTCCAGGATGGCCAGTTGCGCCTCATCACGGCCCACGTTGTTGATATAGAGGTTCAGCGGCCTGACGCGCCGTTCGATATAAATGCGGGAAAAGAGCAGATTGTCGTCCACGATGCTGACGTTTAACGCGGCGGCATGCAGAAGTTCTTCCAGAAGGCCGTCCGCGAAACGCGCCATGGGAAGTTCAAGGTTCCTGAATTCCTGGGTGTCGATGAGCCGGCCGGCGCGGTCGTGTTTGGAGACCATTTTATATTTCTCCACGACCTCATCATGGGTAATGGTTTTGGGATAGCCAAACTGGTCCCGCATGACTTTGAAGACCAGGTCGTAGGAGGGGAGAGTGAACACGATCATGACCAGCCCGCGATCGCCTTCCGTGTGCACGAATTTGTCATCGGTGTTTTCCAGGTGCCTGGTGAAAGTACGGTAGCGTTCGGTTTTCCCCTGGCGCAAGCGTCCCAGCACCGTGTAGAGTTCATCGATTGGTTTCTTCGGCAGCAGGGTGTGAATGAAATGGACAGCACCCACCACCGAATTTGGGTCGGCGAAATAATAGGAACGGGTATAGCTGAAAACGATGCTTACCTCGACTTCCGAGAGCAGCACGGCGTCCACGTCTATCCCTTCGTCGGTGTTTTTGAAGGCAATGACAATGGGGGAAATGCCGTTCTGCAGGATGATGCGCCCGATCATATAGGCGCGCGCCGCCTGGAAGAAAAAGGTGTCAATGAATTCAAAGCGCAGGATGTGATCTTCATCCTGAAGGGACTGTGTTTTCAGGTAACGGTTGATCTCCGTGGCAATCCGCGTGGCATTGATCGTGACATCGGAATAGGGCACACGGAAATAGAAGTCCTCCAGTATGGTTTCAAAAATCCGCTCCACCGAGCCCCAGTAGGGATACCGGCGCAGGTTGAGGGATTTGAGCATATCGATGTCTTCCTCCAGGCTGGAAGTGACGAACTCGAGTTGCGGATCGATGCCCACGGTATCGAAGATACGCCGCGTGACGGAATTGAAAAAGGTGCGCATGAATCCGGCGTCCGGCACCTTTTTCAGTCGGTCGCCGAAGTAGGCGCGAATATTATTCCAGAGGGCATGGTCCTTGTATCTGCCGGCCATGGTCCGGCGCAGTTCCGTGACCACGCGCCGCACCGACTTGGTATACAGGTTGACGCGCTCAACGATATCTTCCTGGTGCCCTTTCCAGTCCCGCTGTTCGAAGCGCGTCTGGGCACGCCGCGTCATCTTGTGGAAGGCATCGTTGTAACGCACGAAGCCGTCGTAAATGATCTGCGAACTCTCGGCGATCAGTTTTCTGTCGGGTTTTTTCCCCATAGCTACTGTGGCGGTCACAAGTTGCTGATCAGGGCGTCGGCGAATTCACTGCACTTGACTTCCCTCGCCCCCTCCATCAGCCGGGCAAAATCGTAGGTCACGGTCCGGGCGGCGATAGTCCGGTCCATGGCGGTGATGATGCAGTCGGCGGCCTCGTTCCACCCCAGGTAGCGCAGCATCATCTCTCCGGACAGCAACACTGACCCGGGATTGACCTTGTCCTGGTTGGCATATTTGGGTGCCGTACCATGGGTTGCCTCGAATATCGCGTGGCCGGTGTCGTAGTTGATATTACCGCCCGGGGCGATGCCGATGCCGCCGACCTGCGCAGCCAGGGCGTCGGAGAGATAGTCACCGTTCAAGTTCATGGTCGCGATCACGTCGAAATCGGCCGGCCGGGTCAGCACCTGCTGCAAGGTAATGTCCGCGATCGAGTCCTTGATCAGGACCTTGCCGCCCTTGAGGGCGGCTTCCTGTTCCTCGTTCGCCGCCTTGCCGCCCTTGTCTGCGCGCGTCCGTTCCCATTGTTCCCAGGTATAGGTCTGGTCCTTGAATTCCCTCTCCGCCAGTTGGTAGCCCCAGTTCCTGAAGGCGCCTTCGGTAAATTTCATGATATTGCCTTTATGGACAAAGGTGACGCTTTTGCGTCCGTTCCTGCGTGCATACTGGATCGCGGCCCGAACCAGCCGTTCCGTACCCTCCCTGGATACCGGTTTAATGCCGATACCGGAAGTCTCCGGAAAACGGATCTTCTGGTAAAAGGTCGGAAAGGCCTCTTTGAACAGTTCCAGAAATCGTTTGTTGTCCTTGCTGCCGTTCTCGAATTCAATACCGGCATAAATGTCTTCCGTGTTTTCACGGAAAATGACGATGTCCACCAGTTCCGGATGTTTGACCGGCGAAGGCACGCCCTTGAACCAGCGCACGGGTCTCAGGCAGACATAGAGATCGAGGATCTGGCGTAGTGCCACATTGAGTGAACGGATGCCCCCGCCGATGGGCGTGGTCAGCGGGCCCTTGATGGCCACCAGATAAGTGCGACAGGCCTCCAGTGTTTCCTCCGGCAACCAGGTGCCGGTCAGGACATTGGCTTTTTCTCCGGCATAGACCTCCATCCAGTGGATGCGGCGCTTGCCGGCGTAGGCCTTGTTGACGGCGGCATCCAGCACGCGGACCGAAGCCCGCCAGACATCCGGACCGATGCCGTCACCCTCTATGTAAGGGATGATAGGATTATCAGGAACTGTCAGCTTGCCGTTTTTAACGGTAATGCCACTGCCTTCTGTGGGCGGTTTGATCTTTGCGGACACCGTAGGTAACCTCGACTGGTAGTGCGGTTGGTTTGCTTAAGTCTTTCATATAACCATGGCGGTGTCATGCGCTTTGAACAGGTCCCGTATAGTTGACATGGCCGGGTTATTTATCTATCTTTCGACCCGCGCCGATTTGATATCAGCTTGCGGGCGCTTGAAAAATACTGCTAAAGAGAACCGACCTGCTTTAGCCCAAGCTGAAAGCGGGTTTTTTTGTGTCCGGTTTTCAGGATTTCCCCCGCCTTCAGACAGGCTTTGGCCGGTGCCGGTTTTCGCTGAACGGATACAGTGTTGTGTCTCACGTATTACTTTTGCAAACAGGTCCGCCGCCCGTTGGATGGGGCGGCGTACTTGTGCAGGTTTGACGTGGGATATGACACTAATTATGAATTAATGAGCTGGAGGTCATATGTCCAAACCGGATGACAGGCAGTACGGGCCGAATACACGCGCCGTCCGCGCCGGACAGGTGCGCAGCCCCGAGGGGGAACACAGCGAACCGGTATTCACCAGTTCCAGTTTTGTCTTCCGTAATGCCGCCGAGGCCGCAGCGCGTTTCAAGGGCGTTCAGCCCGGCAATATTTATTCCCGGTTCACCAATCCCACGGTCCGCGTTTTTGAGGAACGCCTGGCGTCACTGGAGGGCGGCGAGCGCTGCGTGGCGACGGCGTCGGGCATGAGTGCCATCCTGAGCACTTGCCTGGGCTTGCTGAAATCCGGAGATCACATGGTTTCATCCCGCAGCATCTTTGGTACCACCGTGGTGCTCTTCAACAATATATTTGCCAAGTTCGGACTGACTACGACGTTCGTGGAGCTGACCGACTATGCCGCGTGGGAGGCCGCGATTCGTCCGGAAACACGCCTGTTGTTTCTGGAGACACCCTCCAATCCCCTGATGGAAGTGGCCGACATCCGGCGGCTGGCCGCTATCGCCCATGCCCATGATTGCCTGCTGGTGGTGGACAACTGCTTCTGTACACCGGTCCTGCAGCAACCGTTCCAGCTGGGGGCGGATATCATCATACACTCTGCCACCAAATACCTGGACGGGCAGGGGCGTTGTATCGGCGGCGCCGTCGTCGGCGGGCACAAACGCCTCGAAGATGTTTTCGCCTTTCTGCGTACCGCCGGCCCCACGCTGAGCGCGTTTAATGCCTGGGTGTTCCTCAAGGGACTGGAAACCTTGCCCGTCCGGATGAAGGCCCATTGTGACAATGCGGGGCTGGTCGCAGCCTGGCTGGAATCCCAGCCCCGGGTGGAGAAGGTCTATTATCCCGGGCTCAAGTCCCATCCCCAGCATGCGCTGGCCGGACGGCAACAGTCCGGTTATGGCGGAATTGTAAGTTTCGTCGTACGGGGAGGACAGGCGGCCGCCTGGCGACTGATTGATGCCACCCGCCTGTTTTCCATAACCGCAAACCTGGGGGATACCCGGAGCACGATTACCCATCCGGCCACGACCACGCACCATCGTCTGACCGATGAGCAACGTGCGGCCGCCGGTATCAGCCCCGGCCTGATACGATTATCGATAGGTCTCGAAGATGTCGCTGACCTGCAGGAGGACCTGGCCGCGGGCCTGTCCCTGCTGCAATGAATACTCCATGGGCGGAGTGTCATCGGAACAATTTTCTGGTATTTTGATTGAACAAAGCAGTTTCTTGCAGGAACAAGAAC
>Ga0326597_10002418_pt1 | contig 27886 bp, 23 predicted proteins | sample RVTome_12_FD_203789 | JGI IMG/M metagenome (GOLD analysis project Ga0326597, IMG submission 203789) | Soil microbial communities from uranium-contaminated site in the Upper Colorado River Basin, Wyoming, United States - RVT100D185 | ecosystem: Environmental > Terrestrial > Soil > Contaminated >... | reverse complement strand
CGCCGCCGACGTACTGCACGCCCAGGTTGCGCGCCGCCTCCGCGAGCGCGCTCGGGTCGACCGACTCCGCGAGCGTCAGCCAGACGAAGAAGCCGCCCTTCGGCTGCGTCCAGCGCGCGTACCGGCTGCACCGCTCGTCGAGGCCCGCCAGCATCGCGTGCGCTTTGCGGCCGTACACGCCGGACATCTTCGCGACGTGCCGCTCCCAGCCGCCCGAGCTGCAGAACTCCAGCATGGTGCGCTGGAGCCAGGGGCTGACGCCGAGGTCGTAGCGCGTCCTGAGCAGCGCTTCGATGACGGGCACATCGGCCAGCACCCAGCCGACGCGGAGGCCGGTCGCGACGGTCTTGCTGAACGTGCCGACATGCGCGACGCCCTTCCCGCCCGCCAGCGCGAAGAGCGACGGCAGCCGTTCGCCGTCGAAGCGGATGTCGCCGTACGCGTCGTCCTCGACGATCAGCACGCGATGGCGCTGGCAGATGTCGACGACGGCCCGCCGCCGCTCGAGCGACATGCAGGCGCCGGTCGGGTTCTGGAAGTTCGGGATGGTGTAGACGAGCTTGACCCGGCGGCCCTCGCGCTCGAGCCGCTCGAGCGTCTCCTCCAGCGCCTCCGGCACCAGCCCGTCGTCATCGAGCGGCACGCCGACGAGGTCGGCGAGGCAGTGCTGGATCGTGCCGGCGCCGCCGGGGTACGTCGGCAGCTCGGCGAGGCCGACGTCGCCCTCGTCGAGGAACGTCTGGCAGACGTTGACGATGCCGCCGGAGACGCCGTTCGTGATCGTGAAGTGCTCGGCCGTAAGCGGCATCCCCTCGACCGCGCCGTAGTGGCCGGCGAGCCACTCGCGCAGGCCGGGATGGCCCTGATGACCGCCGTAGCGGAGCGCCTCGGGCCCCTCGCGCCGGAGGACGCGCTCCGAGGCGGCGATCAGCTCTTCTGTCGGCAGCGTCTCCGGATCGGGGATGCCACCGGTCAGCGCGATCGGCGCGACGGGCGGCGGTTCCTGGCGGACGTTCGCCACCCAGTAGGCGCCCCAGCCGGAGCGGACGCGTCGCGAGAGGCTCTGCTCGAGCTGTTCCGCTTCCCAGTTGCCGGCCGCTGCGTTCATCGTGACCTGCATGATAGGGCACGCGCCAGCGTTTGTCGATGCCGCTTTGCGCACGCGAGACGGATGCGATACGCTCCGTGGCCAGACCCCGTTCGCGCAGGAAGGATGCGGCATGCCCGAGATCACGCATCGCACGGTTGAGACGAACGGCATCGAGCTGCACGTCGCCGAAGCGGGCGACGGCCCGCCGGTGGTGCTGCTGCACGGCTTTCCGGAGCTCTGGTACTCGTGGCGGCACCAGCTGCCGGCGCTCGCCGACGCCGGCTACCACGCGATCGCGCCCGACGTGCGCGGCTACGGCGGCAGCGACGCGCCGCAGCCCATCGAGGCGTACAACATGCGGAACATGACCGCCGACGTCGCCGGGCTCCTCGATGCGCTCGGCGAGCGCTCGGCGGTGATCGCCGGCCACGACTGGGGATCGCCGATCGCCTGGCACTGCGCGCTGCTCTACCCGGAGCGCTTCTCGGCCGTGATCGGAATGAGTGTTCCCTTCCTGCCGCGCTCGCCCCTGCCGCCGACGCAACTCTTCAAGCAGGCGTTCGCGAACAACTTCTTCTACATCCTCTACTTCCAGGAGCCCGGCCTCGCGGAGGCGGAGCTGGAGGCCGACGTGCGCCGGTTCATGCGCGTGTTCGTGTACAGCGCCTCGGGCGAGGCGCCTCAAGGCCTTGGCCTCGCTCAGAAGCCGAAGGACGCCAAGCTCCTCGACGGCATGCCGGAGCCGGAGCAGCTACCACCCTGGCTCACGGAAGCCGACCTTGACTACTACGTCAAGGAGTTCGAGCGCACCGGCTTCCGCGGCGGACTGAACCGCTACCGCAACATGGACCGCGACTGGGAGGAGCTCCCTGAGCTGGCCGGGGCGAAGGTGCACCAGCCCGCCCTCTTCATCGGTGGCGATCGCGACCCCGTGCTGCGTTTCACCCGTCTCGACGCGATGCAGGAGCACGTGCCGGAGCTGCGCAACGCGCTCATGCTGGCGGGCTGCGGCCACTGGGTCCAGCAGGAGCGCCCGGCGGAGGTGAACGCCGCGATGATCGACTTCCTGCGGTCGCTCTAGCAGGACACGCGATGCCCATGGAAGTCGCAGGCTACCGCAAACTCATCGGTCATTTCGCGACCGGCGTCACGGTGATCACGACGGCGAACGACGGGCTGCTGCACGGCATGACCGCCAACGCCATCACGTCCGTCTCACTCGACCCGCTGCTGCTGCTGGTCTGCGTCGACCGCGAGGCCCACGCCTACGAGCAGCTGCTGCAGTCGGGGAAGTTTGGCGTGAACATCCTCGCCGAGGGGCAAGAGGACGTCTCGCGCCTCTTTGCGACGAAGGGAGAGCCGGAGCGAGGCGCGATGCGCGGCGCGGCGTTCCGCCTCGGCGAGCACGGCACCCCGCTCCTGGAGGGCGGCCTGGTCCACATCGAATGCGAGGTCACCGATCGCTTCGACGCGGGCGACCACACGATCTTCATCGGCGCGGTGCTGGACGGCCAACTGCTCAGCGACGCGCCGCCGCTGCTCTTTCATCAAGCCGCCTACCGGCGGCTGCAGCCGTAGTCAACCTGAGGGCCAGACGCTCCCCGCTATTTCAGGTACACGATGGCGCCCATCGCGTGCTGGGCGGGCGCCGAGCGCGACGTGATGCAGAGCTGCGCTGCGGCGTTGATGCCGGGGCAGCTTGCTGGGGACTGATTGTAGCTGAATGTCTCCGAGTCGATCAGGAGCTGCCCCGAGGACGCGAAGCCTCCCGTACTCCCCACATTGATCATGAAGTTCGGCGTTGCGGCTGCCGTCAGCTTGGCGCTCAACGTGGTCATCGCACGTTCGTAGACCGTGGCAAGCGGATTGTGCTGGGCGGGCGCCGAGCGGAACGTGATGCAAAACTGCGTCGCCGTGTTGATCGCTCCGCACGCCGCCTGATTGTAGATCAATGTCTCGGAGTCGACGACCAGGAGGGATCCAACCGGAGACGGGAAGCCGGCCGTCGTACCGACGTTGATCAGGAAGTTTGGCGTGGCCAAGGACGAAATCGTCGCGGTCAGAGTGGTGGGGTGCGCGCCGTACGGAACGAACACGGGATGTGCCGCGTGCGTGCACAACTGCCCGATCTGCTGGGCCGCGCCCAGGAGATCGGCGGGCACGTCGATCGAACCGTTCGGCCCCTGCCTATTCCAGCCACTCGGGCCGTTTCCATCCAGAACGTTCGCGGGGTCATCGATGCCATCGACGGCATCGAGGGCAAGCAGCCCCCGGTCCTTGTAATCGACATATCTCGCGCCCAGGGCACGCACTTGCGCGATTTGGAGGAGGTCGCTAGTGACGCTGACGCTGCCGTCATGATTAATGTCTGAGTAGTCAAACGGGTTGAACGGGTCGCGCCGGCCGGCTTCACCGTTGCTGGCGAGCGGGCCCAGCTCCCGGTAGTCCGTGCAGCCGTCCTTGTCGGTGTCATAGGTGGGCACCGCGGGCGGCGGACCGTCGGTCTCAATGTACGTCGCATTGGGTTCGTTGCCCAGGATCGCGATCTGCGATCCGGCGCACTGCCCGTTATCGTACGCGAAGATGCTGAACGTGCCCGAGTCGTCGGGTGGGCCGGCGGTCTTGTCGAGTTGGATCACCTGCGTGATCTTCACCCAGAGGTGGCCCGCAACGTAGGGGATGCAGGTCAGCCCGAAGACCTCCGTGTTCAGGGTCAGGATCCCGGTCGTCTCGTTGAGGGTTCCGTTGGCCGTCCCGTGAAAGAGCATCGGGGTCAGCGCGAGCACCGGGCCCGTCGACGGGTCCGCGGGCGATGTGTAGGGCGCCGCTCCGTAATCGATGTCCGGCCAGGCGGTAATGAGGTGCGTGTAGCAGCGGTAGCGGAGGTTCACCGGGTCGTTGCCCGCCACCAACGTCCGCGTGAAGCGACCTCGACACGTGAGATTCGTCATCGGATCACCGACCGCCGTGCTCACCGAATGAGGCTGGTCATCCGTTGCGCCCAGGCCTGCGCCGCCGGAGTTGTGCGTCGGTTGCCGCCGTCCGACCAGGACCAGCTTCCCTTCCGCCCGCACATAGCTGTCGGTCGGGTGGGTGGCGAGGGGTGTCGCGCGAGGAGGGATGATATGGAACGAGGTCGCCGTCCTCGTATCGTACTGCATCCGCTCCCCGCCAACGTAGATGAAGCACTGGGACACGGGACAGGCTGCGCTGTTCAGCGGGAAGTCCGCCGCTCCGGCAGGGATCTGCATGTTATCCGTCCGCACGGCGAGGTTGAACGGCAGCGTCTGGTTCGGCAGGACGCCGGCGGTCGTGTAGGTGGCGACGTTCGCGTAATCGAACAGCTCGCCGTCGATCTGGACCGTGCCGGGATCGGTCAAGGTGCCCACGCAGCCGGATATCATACCGGCGACATTGATTGGCTTCCGCTGCGTCGTCGTGATCGTTTCCGGCTCGGTAATCGCGGTGTTGAGCGTGAGCCCGGTGCAGGCCCCATCGTACGAGATGTGGATCTTGGCGGCGCTGGGCACGCGGAACGTGCCGGCGCCCCCGCTGGTGCCGGGGAGCAGCGCGGCCAGGAGAGCGAGCGCGCCAAGCTCGACGACGAGCAGCGTCCAGCGGCGTGCGCCCAAGGTGCGACCAGAACTACGTGCCATCTGTCCTACCACCGTCCAACCCGCCGCGAGGGGCCAGCAAGTTTGCCCTATTATATGCTGCCTCCGCAATATGTCCAGTGTCCGAGTTCACACAAGGGGCCGTCCTCGCCGGTCGCCGGGTCGTTTCGCCGCGCTGCCCGCATTCGACGCGAGCGCGGTGGAGGGGTCAGAGGAGGCAGATCTGCGGGATGCGGTGCCGGTCCCATTCCTCGAAGCGCTCCGGGCCCAGCGCGGCGAGCTCCTCGCGGGCGGCACGGACTTCGGCCAGGAGGCGCGCGGCGTCGATGCCGAGCGTGTCGGGGGGAAACGCGGCGATCTTCTTGGTCCCTTCGTCCAGCAGGCGGATCGTCCCGGGATACTCGTGCCGCACGAGATGGACGAAGCCGGCCGCGATCTGGATCAGCCCCTGGAGGAACTGCCTGACCGGCCAGGGGCTGAGCATCCACAGGTCCTCCCAGGTCTCGTGGGCCTCAAAGAAGTAGCCCTGGTTGAACTGCTCGATGCCGCGCAGGAGGACCGGCCGCCGTTCGGCCAGCTCCTCGTCGGTCAGCAGGCGGAGATTGCGCGGCTGGCTCGCCTTGGCCATGCGTTACTCCAGCGCGCCCGCTGCCACCAGCTCCGCGATCCGTTCCTCGCCGTAGCCGAGCAGCTCGCGCAGCACGAAGTGGTTGTCGCGGCCGAACGTCGGCGCCGCGCGGTCGATGACCGCCGGCGTGTCCGAGAGGCGCAGGCGCGATCCCTCGACGGGAATCGTGCCGTGCACCTCGTGCTCGACGTCGACGAGCAGGTCGCGCTGACGGAGCTGCTCGTCTTCGGAGAGGTCGCTGCTGCTCTCCACCGCACTAGCGGCGACGCCGCGCGACTGCAGGAGCGCCTCGAGCTCGCGCGCGCTGCGACCCCGCGTCCACGACGCCACGATGCCGTCGAGCTCATCCTGACAGGCCAGCCGGCCCGTCGCCGTGGCGAAGCGCGCCTCGGCCGCGAGCTCCGAACGGCCCATGAGGTCGCAGAGCGAGCGCCACTGGGCGTCGCCTTCGACGGCGATCGCGACCCAGCGTTCCTCCTCCGCCGCCGGGTACACGCCGTGCGGCGCCATCGCCGGGTCGCGGTTGCCGAGCGGGCCGAGCACACGGCCGTTCGTCGTATAGTCCAGCAGCGCCGGCGCGAGGAAATGCAGCGATGCTTCCGCCTGCGACTGATCGAGGTACTGGCCCCTGCCCGTGCGTCGCCGGTACTCGAGCGCGGCGAGGACGGCCGCTGCGGTGAAGCGCGGCGCAAACGTATCGGTGTAGGCGCCGAACGGGCCGGCGGGAGGCCGGTCGGGCCAGCCAGTCAGGTTGTGAAAGCCGGAGATGGCGGAGGCGAGACTGCCGAAGCCGGCGAAGCCGGCGAGCGGCCCGGTCTGCCCCATAAGGCACGTGCTCAGCATGATCAGCTCCGGCTTGATCGCCCGCAGCGACTGGTAGTCCAGGCCCCAGGCGCGCATCGCCTTCGGCGAGAACGACTCCATCACCACGTCCGCCCAGCGCACAAGATCGAGCGCCACCTCTCGCCCCTGCTCGCTCGACAGATCGAGCGTGACGCCGTACTTACCAGCGTTGAGGCTCTGGAACAGCGCGGAGTTCTCCGGTCCCGCGACTCCGCCCAGGAACGGCGCCATCGTGCGCGCCGTATCGATGCGCTTGGTCGACTCGACGTGCACGACGATCGCGCCGTAGTCCGCGAGGACACGGGACGCGGCCGGCCCGGCCATGACCCACATCAGGTCGAGCACCTTGACGCCGGCCAGCGGCCCATCGCCGCTCATCACACCATCCCTTGCGCTTCCAGCTCCGCGAGCTCTCCGCGCGAGAGGCCGAGCTCGTCAACGAACACGTCGCGGTTGTGCTCGCCGACGCACGGCGGCCGCAGCCGGTAGGCGATCGGCGTCTCGCTGAACTGGACGAATGGCCCCGGGTAGCGCACGCGCGCGCCCAGCTCCGCGTGCTCCAGATCGCGCCAGTAGGCGCGCGCGGCGAGCTGCTCGCTCGCGGCGACCTCGTCGACCGTCACGATCGGCGCGATGAGCAGCCCGCGGTCGAGCGCGGCGCGCAGCAGCTCCGCCTTCGTCCTCGTCTTGGTGAAGCTCTCGACGACCTGCTTCACGCGCTCGAACTCCTCCACCGGCTCCCGTCCGCTGAACACCAGCTCGTAATAGCCGTCCCAGTCCTTGTCGCGCGTCGCTTCGTCGCAGAAGCCCTCTTCGCAGATGTAGGCCATGAGCCGGTGGGTCATCGGGCCGGCGGCCGAGCCAAAGAGCAGCGACACGCTCACGTAGCCGTCCTTGGCCGGATAGACCCAGCGCATGGTGAGCGGGCCGTACGTGATGCCCCCCGACACGCGATGGCCCTGCGCTAGACCGAGCGGCTTGTACAGCGTCGCGCCGAACGTGGCCTGCGTCACGGAATGCTGCGCCGAGACGTCGACGTGCTGCCCGCGGCCCGTCGCATGACGCGCGAAGAGCGCGACCAGCGCGCCCACAGCAGCGTCGGCGCACCCGTGGAGGAACGCCTGGGGGACGCTGACGCGCACCGGCGGCCGGTCGTAGTCGCCGGCGAGGGCAAGCGGGCCACCGGCCGCCCAGACGGTGAGGTCCGTCGCCGCGTAGTGCGCCTTCGGCCCCTCCTGGCCGAACGGCGTGATCGAGACGTAGATCAGCCCCGGGTTGGCCGTCGCCAGGTCATCGTAGCCGAGGCCGCGCGCGGCCATCCGGCCCGGCTCGTCCGACTCGATGAGGAAGTCGGCGCTGCGGACGAGACGCAGGAACAGCTCGCGGCCGCGCGCGCTGTCGAGGTCGAGCGTCACGGCGCGCTTGTTGCGGTTGTACGCCCACCAGAAGAGCGAGCGGTCGGGATGCGCTTCGCCGCCGTAGAACGGCCCGATGCTGCGCGCGGGCGACCCGCCCGGTGGCTCGACCTGGACCACGTCGGCGCCCAGGTCGCCGAGGATCTGCCCGCACAGCAGCCCCCGCTCGTTCGTTAGGTCGAGGACGCGATAGGGGCTCAGCATCGCAGGATGGGAGTATAGCGCAGGCCGCGCTCGCGATTGCGCCGCCGTCTGATCGGTTACTCCTGCGCGGGCAGCCCCTTCAGCATGCGGTAGAACTTGAGCTGGAGCTGCACGATCTCGTCGGGCAGCGGCTGCACGCCGCCGATCAGCTTCGCCAGCACGTAGGTCTGCGCCACGCGCTCGACGAGCGTCACCACGTTCAGCACCTCGTCGAGGTCCTTTCCCACGCCGAGCACGCCGTGGTTGCGCAGCAGCACCGCGCGCCGCTCGCCTAGCGCCTCGACGGCGTTCCGCGCCAGGTCCGGCGTCGCGGACATCGCGTACTCGGCGACCTTGATCGGCCCGCCGAGCGCGACGACCTGCTCGTCGATGATCGGCGGCAGGTCCTGGCCGGCCACGGCGAGCGCGCTGGCGTAGAGCGAGTGGCTGTGGATCACCGCGCCGACGTCCGCCCGCGCGCGGTACGCCGCGAAGTGCGCGTTCTTCTCGCTCGACGGCGCGCCCTGGCCATCGATCACGTTGCCGTCCAGGTCGACGACCAGCACCTGCTCCGGACGCAGCACGCGGTACGGCACGCTGCTCGGCGTGATCGCGACCACATCCTTGCCCTCGTGTTGCGGCAGGCGGACGCTGACGTTCCCGCTCGAGATCTTCACCAGCTCGTCGGCCTCCAGCCGCCAGCAGCCCTCCACGATCGCGACACGCACCTCGTCCCAGCTCACGGCAGTCCCTCCCTCAGCGCGTCCAGCCCATCGCTGAGCCGGCGCCAGCGTTCGTACAGGCGGGCATACGTCTCGATGGCAGCCGCGTCGGGCTCGACGCACCGCGAACGCGCCGGCGGCAGATCGATGCCTGCGGCGCGCCCCGCGATGCGCGCCGCGCCCCACCCCGTCACGTCGACTTCCGTCGAAAGGTCGATCGCGCGACCGAAGACTGAGGCAACGATCGACGGGAAGGCGCTCGCGCGCGTGAGCCCGCCGCCGAGCGCTACGCGCGTCGCCGTTAGGCCGGAGACCTCCTGCGCCTGTGCCAGGTTCGCGCGCAGCGCGAAGGCGATGTTCTCCAGCACGGCGCGCAGCAGCTCGCCCCGGCCGAGGGCTTCCGTGTTGACCGGCGTCATCGTCACCAGGCCGCCCAGGTACGGGCCCATCGCGGCGGCGTTCATCGGCCGCGGCCCAAGATGCGCCGATAACCCGCCGGCGCCCGGCGCGCCCTGGGCGGCGAGCGTCGAAGCCTCGTCGGGGTCGCCCGCGAGCAGGTCGCACCACCAGCGCCAGATGCGGCCGGCGTCCGTCGCGCTGCTCTCGACCGTCCAGCGGCCCGGCGTGGGATGGATGCAGACCCAGGTGCGTTTCGCGGCGTCGAGGAGCGGCGCGTCCGTGACCTGCTGCAGCGGGCAGCTCCAGCCCGCTGCGATGCCGGTTTCGCCCGGCTCCTCGATGCCGAGGCCGGAGAGCGCAACCTGCGTATCGGACCCCGCGATGACGACCGGCGTGCCCTCGGCGAGGCCGATCGCCTCAGCGGCTCCGCCGGTCACTTCGCCGACGACGTCGCCCGCTGAAACCAATGGCGGCAGCAGCTCCGCCGGCACCTCCAGCGCATCGAGCAGCTCGCCGTCGCGCTCGAGCGTCGTCACGTCGAGGAGGCCGCTATCGGCGTTGAGCGTCCGTTCGGCGCGCAGCTCTCCGGTGAGGCGGTAGGCCATCCAGTCGCCCAGCGTGAGCACGGCCGCCGCGCGCGCGAAGTCGTCCGGACGCTCGTTGCGCAGCCACTGCACGCGCGCGGGTCCGAGCAGCAACGACGGCAGCTTGCCGCACGAGCGGTAGACGCGGCCGGCGTGCTGCGCGTCGATCGTCAGTCCCTCGCGCAGCGCGCGCACGTCGATGTTCGGGCCGGCGTAGAGCGCCTGTCCGCCAGCGTCGACGATCACCACCGCCAGCCGTTGCGCCGTCACCGCCACCGCCGCGATATCGCCGCCCGACATGCCGGCGCCGGCCAGCGCGCTCCGTGAGGCATCGCAGAGTGTCGACCAGAAGCGCTCTGTGTCGATCGCGCGTCCGAAGGGCGCGATCTCCGGCGGCATATCGTACGACCAGTCGCGCCGCGCCGAGGCGACCGTGCCCGTGCCGGGCCGCGCGATCAGGCAGCGCGCGCCGCTCGTGCCGGCGTCCAGCGCCAGGAGGTGGTCAGCGGCCACGGGAAAAGCTCTTGAGCACGGCCGGGTTGGCGACGCGGCGCGGCCGCTCGCCGCGCAGCACGCGCTCGATGTCCTCGACCATCATCCGCGAATGGCGCTCGACGGTCTCGGCCGTCGCCCCGCCCAGGTGCGGTGTGAGGATCACGTTGTCGAGGCCCAGCAGCGGGCTTTCGGGGCGCAGGAGGAAGCCCGGAAAGACGTCGAGGGCGGCGCCGGCGATGCGGCGCGCGCGCAGCCGCTCGGCCAGCGCGGCGTAGTCGACCGCCGCCGGCGCGCCGGTGTTGATCACGTACGCCCCGGGCCGCAGCTCATCCAGCGCCGCGCCGTCGAGCACCGGCCGCTCCATCGCGGTCGTGTGCAGCGTGACGAAGTCGGCGCGACGCAGCAGCGTCCGGAGCGAGACGAGCCGCGCGCCTGCGGCGACGGCGCGCTCGCGCGAGACGAACGGGTCGTGCGCGAGGACGCGCGCGCCCAGGCAGCGCACCCGCTGCGCCACCTCGCGGCCGATCTGGCCGAGGCCGATGATGCCGACGGTGCTCCCGGTGACCTCGCGGCCGCGGAACTGCTCGTAGTCGAGTACCGGGTTCGTCCAGCGCCCGCCCGCGACGAAGGCGTGCGCCGCCGGGATGTGCCGCGCCAGCGCGAACATGAAGCTGATCGCCAGCTCAGCCACGGCGACGTTGTTGCGCGCGGGCGCGTGCAGCACGGGGATGCCGCATTCGGTCGCGGTCTTCAGATCGACCTGGGTCACGGCGTTCCGGCACGCGCCGGCGACGCGCAGGTGCGGCGACGCGAACGCCTCGGCGACGAGGAAGTCGGCCTCCACGACGACGGCCGCGATGCGCTCGCGGCGGAGCCGCCCGGCCAGCTCCTGCGGGTTGTGCAGCCGCTTCGTCTCGGTCCACGGCTCGTAGACCACCTTGGCGGCCGCGCGGAGCCGCTCGAGTGCGTCCGGCGAGAACGGCGCGAGCACGAGGGCCTTCGGCGGCTGTGCCATCGACGCGCTAGCGCCCCGTGTAGCGAGGCGGTCGCTTCTCCATGAACGCGCGCGGCCCTTCCTTCGCGTCGTCGGACTTCATCACGTCGGCGGCGCACTCCATCTCGATCGCGTAGGCCTCCTTGAGCGGCAGTCCGGACGTGCGCAGCACGGCTTCCTTAATCTTCCGCACCGCGAGCGGCCCGTTCGCCGCGAGCGTGGCCGCGAACTTCTCGGCCAGCGGCATTACCTCGACCGCGGGCACGACGTAGTTCACCAGCCCGATCCGGTAGGCCTCCTGCGCCGGGATGCGGTCTCCCGTGAGCAGGATCTCCATCGCCTTCGTGAACGGCACCTGGCGCGCCAGCCGCACCATCGAGCCGCCGGCCGGCACCAGCGCGCGCTTCGCCTCGCTCAGCCCGAACTCGGCGTGCTCGGCGGCGATGCGGATGTCCGTCCCCTGCAGCAGCTCCATGCCGCCGGCGAGACAGAAACCGTTGACGGCCGCGATCACGGGCTTGTACATCGGGATGCCGCGCAGCAGCCCGTACGGCGTGAGCGAGCGGTCCGCGCGCACGCGGTCGTCCCACTCGTCCTTCGGCTCGCGGGCGCCGGTGAGCACCGGGATCAGGTGCCCGAGGTCCGCGCCGACGCTGAACGCCTTGTCGCCCGCGCCGGTAATGATCGCGACGCGCGCGCCGTCGTCCTCCGACAAGTCCTTCCAGGCGTCGGCGAGGCGCACCATCAGCTCCGGGTTCCAGGCGTTGTGCACCTCCGGCCGGTTGAACGTCAGGTAGGCGACGCCGTCGCGCTTCTCGTACAGCAACGCCGGCATCGATCAGCTCCCCGCCTTGGCGGGGTCGATCGCGCGCAGGGCGTCGAGTACCTCCGGCAGGTGCTTCCCTACCGCGAAGTCGTGGCGGAGCGCCGCGCGGATCACGCCCTGCTTGTCGATCACGTACGTCACGCGCGCGGTCATGAACCCCAGCAGGCCGTCGGCGTCGTAGAGACGCACGATGCGCTTCTCGGGGTCGCTCACCAGCGGGAAGGGCAGCTCGTGCCGCTCCCGGAACCTGCCGTGCGAGTCCGTCGAGTCGGTGCTGACGCCGACGATCACGGCGTCGTACTGCTCCACGTCCGCGTAGTTGTCGCGGAACGCGCAGGCCTCGCGCGTGCAGCCCGGCGTAAAGTCCTTCGGGTAGAAATAGAGGACGACGTTCTTCTGCCCGCGGTAGTCGGCGAGGCGAAACGTGCCCTCGCCATCCATCGCCCCCTGGAACGCCGGCGCTTCCGTCCCTTCTTTCAGCATGACTTGCCTCCTCGGCCATGTGTAGGGGCGTTCAATTGAACGTCCCTACAGCGTTTACCCCCTCGGCAGCCCGAGCCCCCGCATCGCGATGATATTTCGCTGGATCTCCGACGTCCCGCCGCCGATCGTCAGCGCCGTGCCGTACAGGTACATGCGCGCAAGCGCGCCGCGCAACGGGCCGTCCTTGTCCGAGAGCTGGCTGTACAGGCCGAGCACCTTCAGCCCGGTCGCCGCGATCCGCTGCTCCAGCTCCGACGCATACAGCTTGGCAACGGACGACTCCTTGTTCGGCAGCAGGCCGGCGTGCTGCATCGAGATCACGCGGTACGACATCAGCCGCGCGATCTCCGCCTCGACGGTGCGGTCGGCCAGCTCGTAGCGCAACGGCGGCCGCCGCGGGAGCGTGCACATAGCGTCGCGCACGTGCTCCCGCGCCCAGGCGACGAGGTCGCGCACAACGAGGACGAGGTGCGTCGTGCTGGCGATGTTCGACCGCTCGAAATCGAGCGTCGTCGTCGCGATGTACCAGCCGCGGTGCTCCTCGCCGACCAGGTTCTTCGCCGGCACCCGCACGTTGTCGAAGAACACCTCGTTGAAGTCGGCGTTGCCGGCCATGTTCACGAGCGGCCCCACGGTGATCCCCGGCGCCTTCATGTCGACGATGAAGTAGCTGATCCCCTTATGCTTCGGCGCGTCGAAGTCGGTGCGCACGAGCATGTTCATCCATTGCGCATGCTGGGCCTGGGAGGTCCAGATCTTCTGGCCGTTGATCACGTAATCGTCGCCGTCGCGGACGGCGCGCGTCTGCAGCGAAGCGAGGTCGGAGCCGGCGCCGGGCTCGCTGAAGCCCTGGCACCACGTCTCGTCGCCGCCGAGGATGCCGGGCAGGAAGCGCTGCTTCTGCTCCTCCGTGCCGTGCACCATGATCGTCGGCCCCGCCATGCCGACCGCGATGCCGCCGCCCGTCCGCGGCGCGCGCGCCAGCGCCATCTCTTCGTTGAAGATGAACTGCTCCATCACCGTCATGCCGGCGCCGCCGTACTCCTTCGGCCAGGCCGGCGCCGTCCAGCAGCGGCCGGCCAGCTTGCGGCGCCACGCCTTCGCCGATGTCCCTCCCCAGCCTCCTCCCTGCAGGCCGCTGCGGATGCTGTGCGGCGCGCGCAGGTCCGCCGGCAGCGCCCGCTCGATGAAGGAGCGCACCTCGGCGCGGAAGGCGGACTCCTCCGGCGAATCACGGAAGTCCATGGCGTCTCTCGTGCATGCGACGGCTCGCGTGGCGGATAGCACAGTAGCCTATGCCTTCCCCGCCGGTCAATGCGGATACGCCGCCGCGGTTTGCGCCCCTGCGTCGTAGCCGAGGCGACCAGGCTGCAGGATCTTGCCACGGCGACATCCCGCAGCACACCGCTTCCCAAGATGGCCAGGGACCTGTCCGGGTTTGGTCGGTATCACTTCTAAGGCCCGTAGGGGCGACCGTCTGGTCGCCCTGGCGCGCGTAAGCTCGCCGCAAGGAAGCTGCGGGATTCATCCCGCAGTCTCGGCAACCCATCAACCAGCCATGCGCTAATTGCGATGAGCAGCGCCTCTTGACGGCGCTCGCGGCTCTCGTTTAGGCTGCATCCGCGCTGGAGGCGAATCGAACATGCAAGTGAGCGTCTTCTACCTCCCGTCGATCGGCTCGCGCAGCGAGATCGAGAAGGGCATGGCGGGCCTGCGGTGCGACCTCTACCAGCAGATGCTCCACGAGCTGAAGGAACAGGCCCAGCTCGCGGATGAGCTGGGCTACGACTCGATCTCCTTCACGGAGCACCACTTCCACATCGAAGGCTTCGAGATCTCGAACAACCCGGTGCTGCTCGACCTCTTCATCGCCATGCACACCAAGCGCATCCGCGTCGGCCAGCTCGGCATCGTCCTGCCCGCGCAGAACCCGCTGCGCGTCGCCGAGGACATCGCCATGCTCGACCACATGAGCGGCGGCCGCGCGAACGCGGGCTTCGCGCGCGGGTACCAGCGCCGCTGGGTCGACGTCATGGCCCAGCAGATGCACGGTATCCACGGCGTCACGCCCGCCGAGCACGACGAAATCGACCAGGCCAACCGCGACGCCTTCGAGGAGCACTTCCAGATCATCAAGCGCGCCTGGACGGAGGACCTGCTGGACTTCAAGGGCAAGTACTGGCAGATCCCGCCCGAAGGCACGCCCTGGCCGATCGAGGCGACGAAGCAGTGGGGCGCCGGCGTCGACGCGCAGGACATCGTGCGCCAGATCGGCGTCGTGCCGAAGCCGCTGCAGAAGCCGCACCCGCCGCTCTTCCAGCCCTTCGCCTCCAGCGAGGCGACGATCCGCTGGTGCGCGCGCGAGCACGTCACGGCGATCCTGCCGCCGATGCACGCCGGCATGGAGAACAAGCTCTACGACGTCTACCGCGAGGAGGCGGCCGCCAACGGCCGCACCCTGGAGACCGGCGAGGGCCTCGGCTTGCTGCGCGACGTCGTCGTCGCCGACACCGACGAGGAGGCGTTCCAGCTCTGGCAGCAGGGCGGCGCGTTCTGCGGCGCGGCCTGGTTCGCCCCGTTCGGGTTCTGGCGCGGCTTTGCCGACCCGGGCACGGGCGAGATGCTGCCGGTCGAGGAGCAGCTCAAACGCGGGCTGGTGCTCGTCGGCTCGCCCGACACCGTCAGCCGCCAGGTCGAGACCATCCTCAAGGGCACGCCGATGAAGTGGCTCTTCGCCTGGACGTACAACGGCCTCATCCCGCACGACAAGATCCTGCGCTCGCTGGAGCTCTTCTCGACGAAGGTGCTCCCGCGCTTCTCCAACGGCGCCTAGCGCGACTTGACCCCTTACCCGCCTGACGCTATACCGTAGTCCGCTACTTAGAGCGCCCGTCTCGCCCATCGAGGAGGCACGACGCATGCCCGAGCCGTCCGTCCTGCACGAGAAGCAAGGCCACGTCGCCTACATCACGATGAACCGCCCCGCGAAGCTCAACGCCATGACAGACGAGATGCTCGACGCCATCCTCGACGGCGTGCGCCGGGCCGAGGAGGACGACGACGTCAAGTGCGTCGTCATCCGCGGCAACGGCAAGCACTTCAGCTCCGGCTGGGACCTGAACGAGATCGCCCGCATGTACGGCATCGAGGACGTCAAGTCCGGCGAGCGCGCCCGCCGCCCTCCCCAGCGCAACGGCCTCTTCCTCGACCGCCGCCGCTCCGAGAAGTTCGCCGCCATCCTGCTCTCCATGAAGACCACGATCGCCGAGGTGCACGGCAACTGCCTCGGCGCCGCCTGGATGCTCGCCCTCGTCTGCGACTTCGTCATCGCCGCCGACGATGCCGTCTTCGCCCACACCGAGCAGCGCCTGGGCGCGTCCGGCACGATGTGGACGCTGCCGCTCGAGATCCTCCACTGCGGCCCGAAGAAGGCGCGCGAGCTGATGCTCACCGGCCGCGACTTCAGTGCCGCTGAGGCGGAGCGCCTCGGCCTGATCAACCGCGTCGTCGCGCGCGACAAGCTGCGCGAGGAGGTCGAGTCGTGGACCAAGACGATTTCTCTCCTGCCGCGCGACGGCCTCGCCATCGGCAAGGCATACACGAACATGACCTACGACCTGCTGCGCATGCTCTCGCCCTTCCTCCAGTACTCGGCGTCGCACCCGCTCGTCGTTGGCATGCGCTGGGCGCCGGACGAGCTCAGCTTCCCGAAGGAGCGGCGCGACCTGGGCGTGCGCGACGCCGCCCGCAAGCGCGCCAAACGCTTCGAGGACACGCAGAGCTGAGCGGCGCGCCGTGACGGACGCCCCCCTCGCCGGCACCGTCGTCCTCGACATGTCGCAGGCGGTGACGGGGCCCTGCGCCGCCTGGCTGCTCGGCGGCATGGGCGCGCGCGTCATCAAGCTGGAGGGGCCGCAGGGCGATCAGGCGCGCCTCTCGACCAATCGCGCCGCCGGCATCAGCCCGCTCTTCGCGCTCTACAACGGCGGCAAGGAATCGATCACGCTCAACCTCAAGAGCGATGCCGGCCGCGAGGTCTTCCGCCAGCTCGTGCCCAAGGTCGACGTCATCGTCGAGAACTTCGTGCCCGGCACGATGGAGGGCTGGGGCCTCACGTACGAGGCGCTCGCCGCGATCAACCCGCGGTTGGTCTACGCGACGATCTCCGGCTTCGGACGCGACAGCAAGTACCGCAGCGCCCCCGGCCTGGACATGACGATGCAGGCGATGAGCGGCGTGATGGCCGCGACGGGCTTCCCGGAATCGCCGCCGACGCTCTCGGGCGTGCTGTTCATCGATACCCTCGTCGCGCCGCACGTGGTGTCGGGAGTCGTCGCGGCGCTCTACCAGCGCGAGCGCACCGGCAGCGGCCAGCGCCTCGACATCGCCATGCGCGATGTCGCCGTCGGCATCCCGTTCAATCTCTACAACATCTACTACAACACCGGGAAGGTGCCGCAGCGATCGGGCAACCTGCTCGTCGGCTACTCGCCGGGCAACCTCTACCCGACGGCCGACGGCTACGTCTACATCGCGTCGAACCTCGACAAGCAGGCGTACGCCGCCTTCAGCGTCATCGGCCGCGAGGACCTGATCACCAAGGAGGGCTTTCGCACGCGCGCGGAACGCTGGGCGAACCGCGAGGAGGTCGACCGCATCGTCGAGGCGTGGACGCGGGCGCGCACCAAGCGCGAGGTCTTCGAGCAAATGATCGCAAGCGACGTGCCCTGTGGCGTCGTCATGGACATCGAGGAGGTGCTGAACGACGACGACCTGATCGCGCGCGGCGTGTTCGGCGAGATCGACCAGCCGGGCTTCGGGAAGCTGCGCATCCCGCGTCCGCCGGTCGTCTTCGGTGGCGAGCCCTCGCCCCCGCGCACGAGCCCCCTCCTCGGCGAGCACAACGCGCCGGTCTACCGCGAGCTGCTCGGCTACGACGCCGAACGCCTCGCGCAGCTCGAGGCGGACGGCGTCATCACGCCGCCCGCGCAGGCAGGCTGACGATGACCGAGAAGCTGATTTTCTTCATCGAACGCAAGCCCGGCCTCAGCCGCGAGGACTTCCAGCGCCGCTTCCTTGAGAGCCACTGCCCGCTGGTGTTGCGCCACTTCGCCAGCCTGCGCGGTCTCGCCGTCAACCTGAACGCGCGCGCCGAGGACCGCTTCGACCCGGCCGATGAGCTCACGAGGGTCGATGCGGTCGCCGAGATGTGGTTCGACACCTACGACGACTTCGCCGACCTCTCGCGCCGCCACGATTCGCCGGAGGGCCGCAACGCGCTCGATGCCGACTGGCGGGAGGTCGCCCGCAAGGCGCACGGCTACCGCACGATCGAGCGCGTCCAGCGCGCGTACGACGGCATCCCAGCGCCGGGCGAGGCGTCGCCGGGCAGCAAGCTGATCGCCGCGCTGCGACGCGCCTCCGCCCTCTCGCACGACCAGTTCCTCGACCACTGGCTGCACACGCACGCGCCGCTCGCGCTCCAGCACGTCCTCGGCATGGGCAGCTACGTGACGAACGAGGTGACGGCGCCGATCACGCCGGGCTCGCCCGATCTCGACGGCATCGTCGAGGTGCTCTACACCGGCCAGCGCGAGTTCGATTCGCCGGAGGGCGAGGCGATCATGCGCACGGACACGGCGAAGTTCCTCCAACAGCCCAGCCCGCTGCGCATGACGGAGTACGTGCTGCGCGCACCCATGCCGTAGGCGCGGCTTTCCAGCCGCGCCCACGCTCCCACCTATCCAAAGGCAAGGCTTCAGCTCCAGCCTGCCTTACCTCGGGCCGTAGGGACGGAGCTTCACCTCCGTCCGCCCCGCAGGGCCGCGTCCCGAAACTCCTGCAGCGCCACGAGTCCATCGTAGGCGCGGCTTTCCAGCCGCGCCGGCACGACGCGCCGTAGCCGCCGCAAGCCGCCGATTTCGAAGGCCAGGCTTCAGCCTGGCTTACCCGCCCAACCCCAACAGCCTCGCCAGCCGCCGCCGGTGGTGGTCCGGGCTGCCCAGGTAGTGGTACAGGCTGCGCGACGCCTTCGTGTAGAGGTACAAGCCGTACGCTTTGTCCGAGCCGATCCCGCCGTGCACGTGGTGCGCGTGCTCGCAGCTCTCGTAGAACCCCTCGCTCGCAACCGCCTTCGCAACCGACACCCCCGCCTGCGCATCGGGCCGGCGCTGCTCCAGCTTCCACACCGCCTCGTACGCCGTCAGGCGCGCCGCGTCGGCGTGGTTCACCATCTCGATCAGCCGGTCCTGCACGCGCTGGAAGCGCGCGATCGGCTGGCCGAACTGCACCCGCCTTTGCGCGTAGGCGAGCGACAGCTCGTACACGCGACGGCACGCGCCGGCCATCGATGCGCAGAGGACCGCCGTCGCCACGTCGAACGCGGGCTCGAGCGCGTCCCAGCCGCGCCCCGGCTCGCCAACGACGGCGTCGCGCGACACCTCCACATTGCGGAACGACACCTCGTACAGCGGCTCGCCGACGAAGCCTCGCATGATGCGGCGCTCCACTCCCGGGGCGTTCGTATCGACGAGGAGCAACGTTAGCCCGCCGTCGGTGCGCGCCGCCACGATGATCTCGTCCGCGGCGCCGGCATCGGGCACGAGCTGCTTCCCGCCCGCGAGGACGTAGCCGCCGTCGCGCGGACGGGCCGTCATCTGCACGTGATCGGGCGTCCAGCCGTAGCGCGCCTCGGTGAACGCCACCGTCACGATGCGCTCGCCGCGCGCGATCGCCGGCAGCAGACGCTGCCGCTGCGCCTCGCTGCCCGCGCGCAACAGCACCTGCGCCGCCAGCACCGCGCTCGAATGCTGCGGCCCGGGCAGCAGCCCGCGGCCGATCTCCTCGTAGAGCACCGCCGCGTCCGTCAGCGAGCCGCCCGCGCCGCCGTAGGCTGCCGGGACCAGCAGCCGCGGCCAGCCGAGCGCCGCCGTGCGCTGCCACAGCTCACGCGAGAAGCCGTCCTCCTCCTCATCGATCCGGCGTACCTGCGCGAGCGAGCACTCGCGCTCGATGAAGTCGCGCGCGGTCGTGCGCAGCAGCTCCTGCGCACTCGTCAGCGACAGGTCGGCCACGGGCTACTCCGCCCCGCCGGTCATGCCGCGGAACATGCGCAGCTTCTGGATCTCGACCGTCCCGCCGGGGTGCGCCATCAGGATCGCGTAGCGATGGAAGTACTCCAGGTCGCCCTCCAGCGGCGCCCATGCCGCGTCCTTGATCATCGAGAGCGGCCCGCGCGCCGCATGGATCGCATCCGCCAGCTTGAGATCGACCAGCTTGCGGCCCAGCGCGACCTGCGTGCCTTCGTACGTGACCGGCTGGCCGCTCGACGCGAGCCAGTCGGCGCGCAGCAGAACGAGGCGCTGCACCTGCAGGCCGACGTACGCGCGCACGAGCGCGTCCTGCACGTGCGGCTCCGCGCTCGCGTTCGTCTCCTTGCAGTACGCCAGCAGCCGGTCGAACACCTCGAACGCGCGGTCGAGGCCCGGCCCGATGCCGACGGTCAGGGCACCGTGCAGGCTGGCCTCGAACACCGGCCAGCCCCGTCCCTCCTCGCCGACCCGCTGCGACGCCGGCACGCGCACATCATCGAAGATGATCGTGCGCTTCAGGCTGCCCGCCATCATGTCCAGGTCGGTCATCGTGATCCCGGGCAGGTCCGGCGGCACCAGGAACGCGCTTAGGTTCTCGCGGCGCGGCCGGTCCGCGTTGCTGACGGCGAGCACGAAATAGTAGTCGGCCTCGAAGTGGCCGCCCGCGAACGTCTTCGTCCCGTTCAGCACATACGCATCGCCGTCGCGCAGCGCCGTGCTCTGCAGCGACGGCAGGTCGGAGCCGGCGTCCGGTTCCGTATAGAGCTCCCAGACGACCGCCTCGCCGCGCACCAGCCGCGGCAGCAGCGTTCGCCATTGCTCTTCGGAACCGAGCTCGCGGACCGCGCTCGCCGCGGCGCCGCTGATGTCGCCCGGCGGGTGGACGTTCTCCAGGTGCGGGAGCGCCGCCTCCAGCTCCTCGCGCACGACGCGCGCGACGTGCGGCGCCAGCCCGGCGCCGCCGTGCTCGACAGGCCACGTGGGCGCGAACCAGCCGCGCTCGCCCAGCCTGCGGAGGAACGCGCGGTTGGCCTCGAATTGCTCGCGCGTCAGGTCGCCCGGGTCTGGTGGTGCGCCGGCGCCGCCGGCGTTCTCGCGCAGCCAGGCGCGGAACTCGGCGCGAAACGCCTCGCGTTCTCGCTCCTGCTCCGCCGTGTAGCGCGTCTCGAAGTCCATCAGCGTCTCGCCGCTCGCCCGCGTAGCGCCGCGTCGCGCTGCCCGTTCAGCCTATCGATATCCTCCCGCGGCCGGCCCAGCAGCTCGCGCAGCACCTCCTCGTTGTGCTCGCCGACGAGCGGCGCGCGTGCGCACGGCCCCTCTCCTCCGAAGCGCCACGGCAGGCTCGGGATGTCGCGCGGGCCGGTCTCAGGATGATCCGGCGCGACGAAGAAGCCGCGGGCGCGGAGCTGCGGCTGCTCCAGCAGGTCGCCGCCGCTGCTCGACGGGCCCGCGGGCACGCCGGCGTGCTGCAGCGCCTCCGTCGCCTCGAGCGGCGTGCGCGCGATCGACCACGCGCTGATCCGCGTGTCGATCTGCTCCGTGCAGCGGAGGCGTCCAGCGAGATCGGTGTACTCCCCTTTCCGCAGTTCCGCGTCTCCGATGACGTTGCACAACGCCGACCACTGCCCGTCCGTCCCAACCGAGATCGCCACCCACGCGTCGTCGCCGCGACAGCGATAGACGTTGTTCGGACACGCCTCATCGCCGCGATTGCCCTGCGGCGTCGCGACGCGCCCGTTGAGGAAGTAGTCGATATACGCCGGCCCCATCGTCGACAGCACGACGTCCGCCATCGCCAGGTCGATGTGCTGTCCTTCGCCCGTACGCCTGCGATGGCGCAGCGCCGCGAGCACCGCGAAGACGAGCATCACGCCCGTCGCGTAATCGGCCAGCGTGCCGCCGGCCGGCTTCGGCGGGCCGCCGGGGTAGCCGTTGATCGAGTTGAGGCCGGTGTAGGCATGCACCGTGCCCATGAACGCCCGCAGCGAGCGATCGCGACCCGTCTGCCCGAACCCGGAGCACGAGGCCAGGATGACGTCCGGCTTCACGCGCCGCAGCTCCTCGTAGCCCAGACCGAGCCGCTCCATCGCGCCGTAGCTGAACGATTCGACGACGACGTCGCTCGTTGCAACGATCTCCTTCGCGAGGCGCAGATGCTCCGGATCGCTGAGCTGGAGCGTGACGCTCTTCTTGCCGGCGTTGAGCATGTTGAAGAAGCCGCTGCGGTCCGGCCCGGGCACGTTGTCCGCAAAGGGCGGGTTGTCGCGGATGTGGTCGATCGGGTCGAGGCCCTCGATCTTGATCACCTCCGCCCCCATCCGCGCGAGCAGGTACGTGCCGAACGGCCCGGCGATCACCCACGTCAGGTCCGCCACGCGCACGCCCGCGAGCGGCTGCGGCCTAGACAACCCCCGCCTCCCGCAGCGACGCCAGCTCCTGGTCCGAATGCCCCAGCCGCTCGACGAACACCTGGCGGTTGTGCTGGCCCAGCAGCGGCGCCGGACCGAGCTGCCACGCGTCGCCGGTGAAGCGCACCGGCGCGCCAGGGCAGCGCGTGCGTCCGATGATCGGGTGCTCTAGCTCCGCGAACGATCCGCGGTCGGCGAAGTGCTCGGCCTGCGCCGCCTCCGCGACGGTGTGCACCGCCGCCGCCGACACGCCGTGCGCCTGGCTGCGCCGGAACAGCTCCTGCTTCTGGAACCGGCGCGTCTCCTGCTGCACCAGCGGCTCGAGCGCGTCCCAGTACTGCGACCGCGAGCGCATATCGCGGAAGAGCTCGTTCTCGCCCCACTCCGGGTTGTCCAGCACTTCGAGAAACTTGTGCCACTGCCCCTCCGTGCGCACGACGAAATCGATGTACCCATCGGCGACGGGCTGCTGCGCGACGTAGGGGATAGGCGGCCGCGCGTCCGCGCTGCGGCTCGGTACCTGCCCGCCGTAGGTCACCCAGACGACGTCGAGCTGGAGGTGCATCGCCAGCACCTCCTGCATCGCGACGTCGACGTGCGCGCCGCCATCCCCGGCGTAGAGCGCGCACAGCGTGGCCGACGCCGCCGCCATCCCCGAGAGCGTCTCGGCCATATCGCCGGGGATGACGAACGGCGGCTCCGCGTCGAGATCGCGGGCGCGCGCGCCGTTGTGGAACGCGACGCCGCTCGTGTGCTGGACGATGAAGTCGTTGCCGGCGTAGTCGCGCCACGGCCCGTCCTGCCCGAACGGCGTGATCGACGTCACGACGAGCGTCGGGTTGGCAGCGGCCAGCTCCTCGTAGCCGAGCCCGGCGTCGCGCAGCCAGCCCGGCGCGTTGTTCTCGACGAGCACGTCGGCGTCGCGCAGGAGCTCGAGGAGGAGCGCGCGGCCTCGTTCGTCGCGCACGTCCAGCGTGACGCCGAGCTTGCTCGTGTTCATGTACGCGAACAGGCCCGATCGCTCCGGCCCCGGCTCGTCGCCGGCGAAGGGCCCGCGCCGGCGCAGCACGTCGCCCGCCGGGGGCTCGACCTTGATCACTTCGGCCCCCAGGTCAGCGAAGAGCTTCGTGCAGTAGGCCGCGGAGACGCCCCGGCCCAGCTCCACGAGCCGGAGACCGCCAAGCACGCCGTCAGGACTCATTTGCGCTTCCGTCGACGGACACGAGTCAGATTAGCGGATGCTGCCCAGGGCCGCACCCGCGTATCCGTTCAGCATCCGCTGCCAGCGCACTGAATGCGGGGAGTGCAGAGGGGCTGCGCCCCTCTGCCGGGGGTCTGGGGGTGTCCCCCAGACTCTTCTACCTTTCTGGGCGGGTGGGTGGGCACGGGAAACATTCTGTCGTTTCGCCATCCGTTGCCGCTACTCGCCGCCGTAGAACTCCAGCGCGCCCGCGGCGACCAGGTCGTTGAACTCGTCCTGCGTGTAGCCGAGCAGCTCGCGCAGGACGAACTCGTTGTGTTCCGCGATGAGCGGCGCCGGCCGCTGCACGCGCGGCGGCGTCTCCGACAGCCGCGCCCCGAACAGCTCGCCCGGCAGCGCGTCGCCGAACTCGCCGTGGCGCAGCGGCACGAAGTGGCCGCGGTGGATGAGCTGCGGGTCCTCGCAGACGCCCTGCTGATCGTGTGCGACGCCCGCCGCGACGCCCGCGCGCTGCAGCCGCTCCATCAGCTCCCGGCCGTCGTGCTTCGCCGTCTCCTGCGCGACCGCGGCGTCGAGCGACTCGTCGTTCGCACAGCGCGCCTCGAGCGTCGTGAAGCGCGCGTCCGAGCGCCAGTCGTCGCGCTCGAGGACGTCGCACACGGCCGACCACTCCTCCTGCGTGAACGCCGCGATCGCGATCCAGCGGTCGTCGCCCTGCGTCGGGTAGACGCCGTGCGGCGCTGCATACGGCTGATCGCCCGCCAGCAGGCGGTTGCCGGCGCGGAGCTGCAATCGACTGTTCACCGTGTAGTCGGGCACAGCGGTGCCGGTGAAGTTGATCGTCGCTTCCATCTGCGCCAGGTCGACGTGCTGCCCTTCGCCCGTGCGGTCGCGGTAATCCAGCGCGGCGACGGCAGCATACGTGGCGACGAGCGGCACGATGTAGTCGGGGTAGGCCAGCGTCACGCCGGCGGGCCACCCGTCCGGCCAGCCGATCAGGCTCGCCATGCCGCTCATCCCGTGCACCTGCAGCCCGTACCCGCGCATCGACGCGAGCGGCCCCGTCTGCCCCTGCAGCGTCAGGCTGATCATGATGATGCCCGGCTTGCGCTCGCGCAGCCGCTCGTAGTCGAGGCCCCACTGCGCCATCGTCCCCGGCGTGAAGCCCTCGATGACCACGTCCGCCCACTCGACCAGCCGCGCCACCACCTCGCGCCCGCGCTCGTTGTTCAGGTCGAGGCAGAGGTCGTACTTGCCCAGGTTCATCGAGGCGTAGTACGCGCTCTTGTTGATGCCGCGTCCCGTCAGCGGCGGCGAGTTGCGCGCCAGGTCCGTGCGCACCGCCGACTCGACCCGCACGACCGTCGCGCCATAGTACGCGAACAGCACGCCGCAGAGCGGCCCCGCCGCCACCCAGCTCATGTCGAGCACGTTCACGTGGTCGAGCACGCCCGCCGCGTGTTGCTCCGCCATCACACCACCCCCGCCGCGCGCAGCCGCTCCAGCTCCGCTCCGCTCACCCCGAGCGCGCCGTACACGTCCGCGTTGTGCTCGCCCAACATCGGCGCGTGGCTCTTCATGCGCCACGGCGTCTCCGACAACACCACCGGCGCGCCGGGGTACGTCACCGTCGTGCCGATGTCCTCGTGCTCGACGCGCTGGTAGAAGCCGCGCGCGGCGAGCTGCTCGCTGTCGATGTTGTCCGCGACGGTGTTCACCGGGAAGATCATCAGCTCGTGCTCGCGCGCCATCGACAGGACCTCCGCGCGCGTGAACCGCCCGATCCAGCTCGCGAACAGCGCCTCGACGGCGTCCGCGTCCTCTTGCGTGCACTGCCACTGGCCGGGCAGCGGCGAGAAGCGCGTCGCGGTGCGCCACTTCTCGTCCGCCAGGAAGCCGGCCGCACCGTCGCGCTTCATCAGTTCGATCGTGGTCGGAAAGTGCGGCCCGAAAATCGTGCTCACGGCGACGTGTCCGTCCTGGCAGGCGTAGAGCACGCGCGAGATCATGCTGCCAAGGTTGATGCCGGGCCCGCTCCTTGTGATGTTCTGGCGCTGCAGCGACCAGAACGCCGTGATCGCCCCCGGCCCGCCCAGCGTGAACGTCACGATCTCCTGCATCGACGCATCGACGCGCTGCCCGCGCCCCGTCCGCCGCGCGTGGTAGAGCGCCAGCATCCCCCCGAGCGCCGCGCCGAACGACACGTGGTAGAACGCCTGCGACGCCCGCGCGCGCGTCGGCGGCCGGCCCTGCTCGCCCCAGAGGTAGAGCAGCCCGCCCAGCGCCAGCCCGACCAAGTCCGACCACTTGTAGTCGCGGTACGGGCCGTCCTGCCCGAATCCGGTGACCGACACCCAGACAAGCTTCGAGCGCTCGGCGCGCAGCTGCTCGTAGCCGATGCCGAGGGCATCGAGCGCGCCCGGCGGGTACGACTCCAGCACGAGGTCGGCCTCCGCGACGAGCCGCCGGAACAGCGACTGGCCGTCCGGCTGCGTCAGGTCCAGCGTCACGCCGCGCTTGCTCGCGTTGAGGACAAACCAGAGCAGGCTGCGGTCCGGCTTCGCCTCGTCCCGCACGAACGGCCCGATGCGCCGCACCGCGTCGCCGCCGGGCGGCTCGATCTTGATCACGTCGGCCCCCAGCTCGGCGAACGCGCGCCCGGCGTACTGGCCGATCTCCGTCGTGAGATCGAGCACGCGATAGGGGCTGAGCGCTTGCCTGCTATTGGGCAAGCGTTTCCTCAGAGTCGGGTTCTGCGGCGGGACTCTGAGAGCCGTTCCTACTGCCGTCAGACCGTTCGCCCACAAACCAGCGCCTGAGGAGATCCACGAAGCGCTCAGCCTCTTCTCCGGTTCTGATCCGCAGAATCATCTGATGTGCTCCTTCGTACTGTCGCACGAACTGGAATGTCGACCGCAGTTCTTGCATGAGGGTGTCTTCAGGGAACCCGGTTACTTGCGCCCAATGGCCATGCGAGACCCAAACATCGATTGCTGCCGGCGGAGCGCCCCAGAATGTCGCTACGTTAACTCCGCAGAGCATCCGGCCGTGGCCCCAATAGCGAAACGAACCTCCGTAGGTCTTACGTGGACGTTCCACTAGGAACTCGCCGAGACGCCGTAGTGGAGTAAGCTGGGAGTTCACATTCCGATCGCGGGCCATCGCGAGCAATGTCTCAGCTGACGGTTGCGGTCCCCTATCGGACGTATCTTCCTCCGAGACAACGGAAATCCTTGTGAGGATCCTGTCGCCATTGGTCAAGCGGATGTAACGGAAGACAAGTCCATCTATGTCCAAGCCGTGCTTCGACAGGTAGAGAATCATTCGTTCGGTGGATTCGTCCAATCGAGAAGCCACCACCAATATGCCTGGGCTCTCCAACTGAAAGCCCGGGAACTGTTCCCCAAATCTCTCTTGGAAGGCTTCCTCGACTGGCCGACCCAAATAATTCGTGGCGACGCCTGCCAGGTACTCACTAGTCTGCCCAGCTATCCAGGTGCCGTAGTCAATCGCCTGGGCCACAGTCAGCCGGGGTGCGCGATCGCGCTTAAGTTCAACGACGATGGGCTTGCCATCCACGTTGACACCCAACAGATCAAGGGGGCCTGTAGCCGTGGTTACCTGTCGCCCGATGATGAGAAGATTGTCCTGAATAGCGTCTGGCTGAGACGCGAGCCAGTCCTCCAGCATATTCTCAACCACATTCTGTTCGCTCGGAGGCAATTCCGGGATCTCGACCAATCGCTCGCCTTCCACCTTCCACGCCCGAAGAACGGTAGCCATCTATCAACCTCCCTTACGTGACAATCCAGCTCACAGCACCGCGTCCGCGATGCGCGCCAGGCTGTCGTAGCCGTCGCCCAGCAGCAGCTCGTTGCTCTTCACGCGCTTGAAGTACAGGTGGAGGTCGTGCTCCCACGTGTAGCCGATGCCGCCGTGAACGTGGATCGCCTGGCTCCCCACGAACGCGCCCGGCGCCGCCGTCGCCGCCTTCGCTATGGCGACGCCGAGCGGGCGGTCCTCGGCGTCCGCGTCGATCTTCACCGCCGCGTGGTAGACCGCCGCTCGCATCCGCTCGACGGCGGCACCCATGTCGGCGATGCGCCACTTGACCGCCTGGTTCGCGCCGATCGGCCGGCCGAACTGCACGCGCTCCTTCGCGTACTCCACGCTCAGCTCGAGCATGCGCTGGCACGCACCCAGCGTGTCGGCGGCGAGCGCGGCGCGCCATTCGTCGGCGAGGCCGTCGATGGCATGGCGTGCGTCTCCGTTGCCGGAGAGCGAGACGTCGTCATCGACGCGCACGTCGCTCAGGGACAGCCCGTACTGCGGCACCGTGCGGTCAATCGCGTTGAGATCGATCCAGCTCATGCCGGGCGCGTCCGTTGGTAGGACGATGAGACCCCGACCGGCATCGATGAGCACGAGGTCGGCGCGCGGGCCGTGTGGCACAAACGAATAGTTCGCAACGAGGCGCCAGCCGTCGCCGTCGCGTTGTGCAGTGCTTGCTTCGTCACGATCGACGTCGCGCAGCGCGATCGTGACGGTCGCTTCGCCGGCGGCGATACGCCTGAGCAGATCACCCCGCGGCGTCGGCGCCCGGGCGATCGCGCGCGCCGCCAGGAGCGTCGTTGTGAGCGGCAGCGGCAGCACCGCGCGACCTGCCTCCTCGGCCACGATCGCCAGCTCCTCGAAGCGCAGGCCGGCGCCGCCGTCCGCTTCCGGGACGGTGAGCGCCGTCCAGTCCGCCCTCGCCAGCGATTGCCAGAGCGCGTCATCGCGGCCGGCGCCGTCGTAGGCCACGGCGCGCGCGTGACGGATGTCGCACTCGCGCGAGAGCAGCTCGCGCAGCCCGCTGCGCAGCAGCTCTTGCTCTTCGCTCAATTCGAAGTCCATGGCCTGCGCTCTCG
>Ga0326597_10002417_pt1 | contig 27894 bp, 20 predicted proteins | sample RVTome_12_FD_203789 | JGI IMG/M metagenome (GOLD analysis project Ga0326597, IMG submission 203789) | Soil microbial communities from uranium-contaminated site in the Upper Colorado River Basin, Wyoming, United States - RVT100D185 | ecosystem: Environmental > Terrestrial > Soil > Contaminated >... | reverse complement strand
ATGGCCAGCGACGAAATTCCCGGAGGGCGGCCCCGCAGGCTTCGCTACGTCCCCGCAATCGGTCCACGCCTCGCCAAGCTACTGGCGGTCGTCTTCGCGCTGTTCGCGCTGCTGGTCGTGAACTCGTTCTACCTCAGCGGCGTGACCGTACTGGGCGTCGAGTATCAGAATTGGTTCTACCTGCTGATGTTCGGACTGCACTTGGTTCTCGGGCTCGCGTTGATCGGCCCGACGCTGGTATTCGGCACCCTCCACATCCGCAACGCCTGGAACCGGCCCAATCGGCGGGCCATCCGAGCGGGCATGGCGCTGTTCGCGGTGGCGATCCTGATCTTGCTCAGCGGTCTGGTCCTCACCCGGGTCGATCTCGCGGGCCTGCGCTTCGAGGTCAACGAACCTTTCGCCCGCCGGGTCGCTTACTGGATCCACGTCCTCGGGCCGCTCGTCGCCGTTTGGCTCTTCGTCCTCCACCGCCTGGCCGGCCGGCGGATCCGGTGGAAGGTCGGGCTGGGTTGGGCGGTGGTGGCGGCCGTCTTCGCCGGCGGCATGGTGGCGCTACACGCCCAGGATCCGCGGGCCTGGAACGTCGCCGGGCCGAAGTCCGGGGAGAAGTACTTCTTCCCATCCCTGGCCCGAACGTCCACCGGCAATTTCATCCCGGCCCGGGTGCTGCAGAACGACGCCTACTGCCAGGAGTGCCACACGGACATCCACGATGGCTGGACGCACAGCGTCCACCGCTTCAGCTCGTTCAACAACCCGCCTTACTTGTTCAGTGTGAAAGGGACGCGCCGCGCAATGATGCTGCGCGATGGCAACGTTCAGGGCTCGCGCTTCTGCGCCGGCTGTCACGACCCAGTGCCGTTTTTCAGCGGAGCCTTCGACGATCCGAAATTCGACGACCCCGACTTCGACCTGGCGAGCGACGCGACGGCCCAGGCGGGCATCACATGCACGGTTTGCCACAGCATCGCCCACGTCAACAGCGTGCGTGGAAACTCCGACTACACGATCAGCGAGCCGATTCACTATCCCTTCGCGTTCAGCGAGAACGCCGCACTGCGGTGGGCCAACCGGCAGCTCGTCAAGGCGAAGCCCGAGTTCCACAAGGCCACGTTTCTCAAGCCCCTACACCGCAGCGCGGAGTTTTGCGGCAGCTGCCACAAGGTGCACCTGCCACCGGAACTCAACGCCTACAAGTGGTTGCGCGGTCAGAACCACTACGACGCGTTCTGGCTGAGCGGCGTCTCGGGGCAGGGGATCACGAGCTTCTACTACCCACCGAAGGCCGAGAAGAGCTGCAACGGCTGCCACATGCCGCTTACCGAGGTCTCCGACGCGCCCAACTTCTCCGCGCGCGCGCGCGACGACTCGGGGCTGCAGAAGACGCTCGACCACCAGTTTCCCAGCGCGAACACCGCGATCCCGCACCTGCTGCGCGACCAGCTTCCGCGACCCGACGAGGCGATCGATGCGCACCGCCACTTCCTCGACGGCGTGATGCGACTCGATCTCTTCGGCGTGCGCGCGGGCGGGCGGATCGACGGCGACCTGACCGCGCCGCTGCGGCCCGCGGTGCCGACCCTCGAGCCCGGGGAGACGTACTTGATCGACGCCGTGATCCGCACAGCCAAGATGGGCCACGTCTTCACCCAGGGCACCGCCGACTCGAACGAGGTCTGGATGGACGTGACGGTGACGAGTGGTGGGCGCGTGATCGGGCGCAGCGGAGGACGCGAGCCTGCCGGCAACGCGGTCGATCCCTGGTCCCACTTCGTGAACGCATTCGTGATCGATCGCGACGGCAACCGCATCAATCGCCGCAACGCGGAGGACATCTTTGTCGCGCTCTACAACAACCAGATCCCGCCCGGGGCCGCCGACGTCGTCCACTACCGGCTCAGTCTGCCGCCCGACCTCAGCGAGCCCGTGATCGTCGAGGCCAAGCTCCAGTACCGCAAGTTCGACACCGAGTACATGCGGCTCGTGGAGAACGACCCGGGGTACTCGAACGACTTGCCGATCGTGACCTTGGCGGAGGACCGGATTGCGTTCCCGGTCGCGGGCGCGTCGCGACCGCCGTTCAATCCCGAGTCGCCCATCGAGCTGTGGCAGCGCTGGAACGATTACGGCATCGGACTGCTGAGCAACGGGCAGCTCGGAGAGTTGCGCCAGGCGGCCGAAGCATTCGCGCAGGTGGAGGGGCTCGGTCGACCCGACGGTCCGCTCAACCTCGCGCGGGTGTACATCGAGGAGGGTCGCATCCAGACGGACGCCCCGCGCGCACTCGAGCGGGCCGCCCGCTTCCAACCGCCCGCGAACGATTGGTCGGTGCTGTGGTTCGGCGCGGAGGTTGCCTCCCAGAACGGCGACTTCGACCGCGCCATCGCCAATCTGCGCGAGATCGTCCGCGGCGGCTTCGCGCAGGCGGAGGGCCGCGGCTTCGACTTCTCCAAGGATTACCGGGTGCTGAACGCCCTCGCGAGTGCGCTCTACCAACGCGGCCTGCAGCAACGCGACGAGGCCCGGAAGGAGAGCATGCTGGCGGCCCGGGATCGTTTCCTCGAGGCGCTCTCGTACGACCCCGAGAACCTGAGCGCCCATTGGGGTCTCAAGCAGGTCTACACCGATCTGGGAGACGTGGAAAACGAGCGCGAGCACGCGGCGCTTCACGCCTACTACAAGCCCGACGACAACGCGCTCGACTACGCGGTCGCCCAGGCGCGCCTGCGCTACCCGGCTGCCAACAAGGCGAGCGAGGCGGTCGTCATCTACGACCTCCAACGCCCCGCCGCCTACGGGCTCGAAGCCGGTACGACGCCGCGCGTGGCCCGCCATGAGGCCCGAAATGACGACTGAGCACGGCGCCCTGGACGACCCGACCCAAGAGGCGGAGTTTCACCCCGAAGCGGAAGAGCTGGTTCCGGAGGACGACACGATCATCGGTCGGGCATTCCGCTGGTCGCTCGCGGCGATCGCAGTCGCAGCCGTACTACTCGGTGCGGCGCTGTTCATGATGCGCGAGAAGCCGGTGGTGGAGGCGGTCGTCGAGCGCGATCCGGTACAGGCGCCGCGCCAGCTCGACCAGACCCAAGCCCAGATGCCGGACGTCGCGTTTACTGACGTTGCGCCGAGCGCCGGAATCGACTTCGTGCACGAGAACGGAGCCGTCGGCGACAAACTGCTGCCCGAGACGATGGGCTCGGGGGCGGCCTTCCTCGACTACGACGGCGATGGCGACCCGGACTTGCTCTTCGTCAACGCGAGCCACTGGCCCGGGAGCGGGCAGCCGAGCGCGACGATGGCCCTCTACCAGAACGATGGGCGCGGGCGCTTCGCCGACGTGACCGCCGGCTCCGGTCTCGACGTCTCCTTCTACGGTCAGGGTGTCGCCGTCGGCGACTACGACAACGACGGCCACGTCGACATCTTCGTCACGGCGGTTGGTGCGAACCACCTCTTCCACAACGTCGGCGGCCGTTTCGAGGAGGTGACGGAGCGGTCGGGTGTGGCCGGTGCGCCCGACGCCTGGAGCACGAGCGCGGGCTTCTTCGACTACGACGCCGACGGCGACCTTGATCTGTTCGTCTGCAACTACATCAAGTGGTCGCGCGAGATCGACTTCCAACTGAACTTCACGCTAAACGGCGTAGACCGTGCCTACGGACCGCCGATGCAGTACGAGGGAACTCACTCGTACCTCTACCGCAACGAGGGCGAAGGCAACTTCCGCGACGTCTCGGCCGAGGCGGGAATCCAGGTCGACAACCCCGCCACCGGACGGCCCATGGGCAAGGCGCTGGCATTGACCTTCGTCGACGGGGACCTCGACGGCGATCTCGACGTATTCGTCGCCAACGACACGGTGCAGAACTTCCTGTTCCGAAACGAGGGCGACGGCAGCTTCCGCGAGATCGGCGCCGCGAGCGGATTCGGCTTCGACAACAACGGCGCGGCCACGGGCGCGATGGGGATCGACGCCGGCGACTACGACAACCGCGGCAGTCTCGCCGTCGGTATCGGCAACTTCGCCAACGAGCACTCGTCGTTCTACGTGCAGCAGCGTCAGCCCTGGCAGTTCGTCGACGTCTCGAACGCGCAGGGCATCGGCTCGCCGAGCCGACTCAAGCTGAGCTTCGGGCTGTTCTTCTTCGACTACGACCTCGACGGCCGTCTGGACCTGCTGCAGGCCAACGGCCATCTCGAAGAAGCGATCAACGAGATCCAGCCGAGTCAGACGTACCGCCAGGACGCGCAGCTGTTCTGGAATTGCGGCTCCAGTGAGCAGAGCTGCTTCGCGGCGGTTCCCGAGGAGCGGCTCGGCGACCTCGGCCGACCCATCGTGGGGCGCGGGGCCGCCTACGCCGATATCGACGGCGACGGCGACCTCGACGTGGTGCTGACACAGGCGGGCGACCGTCCGCTGCTCGTCCGCAACGACCAGGCGCTCGGCCACCACTGGCTGCGGGTCGAGCTCGAGAGTCGGGGCAGCAACCGGGACGCGATCGGCGCCTGGGTCGAGCTGCGAACGGGAGACACCACGCAGCGCCGTCAGGTCATGCCGACACGCAGCTACCTCTCTCAGGTGGAGCTGCCGGTCACGTTCGGACTCGGCCGCGCCGGCCGCGTCGACGCGCTGCGCATCGACTGGCCCGACGGCTCCACACAGGACGTGAAGGTCGATGGCATCGACACGGTCCTGCACGTCGAACAGGCACCTTAGGAACCCACTGATTTTTCGGATCCGCTCGACACGCGGTCGCGAGAGGTAGAATGACTATAATCGGATTGCGCTCCGCTGTCGCAACGCTGGCCCTGGGATTGCTGTTAGGCGTCGCCGATTACAGTCAGGCGGCGGAAACGGCCTCCAACGAGCTGGCTGACACGTCGGCTTTAGGGCCGGCCCACAGCAAGGCGGCTGGCGACTCGCCGGCGGTGACGGCTTTCGAGCGGCCCGCCTATCACTTCCTACGTCAGGACGAGGATTGGTCGGTGCTCGCGGATGTGTCCGCCGCCGAACGCGACGACCTCTTCGATTTCGTCAAGTACGTGCCGCTCGGCGAAGACGGCCGGGTGTGGGCGAGCTTCGGCGGATCCCTCCGGGGTCGCCTGGAGAACTGGTTCGACTTCGGTTTCGGCACGCCGTCCCCCGACGACGACACTTTCGCGCTGGGGCGCCTGCGGCTCAACGCCGATGTCCACTTCGGCCGTCCCGTGCGCGCGTTCGTCGAGATCAAGAGCGCGCTCTCCACCGATCGCGACCTTCCGGGAGGCAAGCGGGATGCCGACGTCGATGAGATCGCTCTGCAGCAGGCCTTCGTCGATCTGCGCCTGCCGGTTGCGGACGACACGTCGCTCACGCTGCGGCTGGGACGACGCGGCCTGCAGTACGGGCGCCAGCGGCTGGTGAGCCCGCTGCCGTGGGCCAACACCCTGCGCACGTGGGACGGTGCCAGCCTGCACCTAGAGGGTGACGCCGGCTTCGTCGACGCCTTCTGGACCCTCTTCGCGCCGGTTCGAAAATACCGCTTCAACAAGCCCGACGAGGATCAGCAGTTCTTCGGCGTGTATGCCAGCGGGAAGCCGGGTGCACCCGGTCTGGTGGTCGACCTCTACGCGCTCGGTCTGGCTCGCAACGGGACATTCAACCGCAATGGCACCAGCGGAAACGACGATCGCTACACACTCGGCACCCGCATCGAGACGCCTCTCGGAACGCGGGCGTTCTCGCTCGAATTCGAGGGCGCCTACCAGCTCGGCCGCGTCGGCGACGCGGATGTGAACGCCTTCATGCTGGCGCTCGAGCTGGCCGCGGAGATTGCGGATGCGTGGGCCGCGCCGCGCCTCGCGCTCGGACTCGACTACGCGAGCGGCGACCACTCGGCTGGCGGCAACGTGCAGACCTTCGATCCGCTCTTTCCCCTGGGCCATGCGTACTTCGGAATCATGGACATCGTCGGGCGCCAGAATGTGATCGACGTGAATCCCTCCCTGACGCTTCACCCCCTGTCGGGGACGACACTCCAGCTGTCGGGGCACGTCTTCCGCCGCGCGCAGCGGGAGGATGCTCTCTACAACGCGGGCGGGATGGTGGTGCGGCCCGGGGCGTCGGGCACGTCGCTCGACGTCGGCGCGGAGATCGACGTCGTGCTGAGCCAGCGCTTCGGGCGCCACGTGACGGCCGACCTCGGCTACGGACACTTCTTCCCGAGCAGCTTCATCGAGGAGACCGGCTCCGACCAGGCGATCGACTTCGTCTACTTCCAGCTCGCGCTACGCTACTGAACGTGGGAGAATGAGCGCGTGGCCGGAAAGCGCGGGCGTCAGCAGAGAATCGTCGAGCTCCTGGCCCACAACCGCATCGAGAGTCAGGAGCAGATCCAGGGGTTGCTGCTCGCGGAAGACCTGGCCTGCTCGCAGACGACTCTGTCGCGCGACCTCCAAGAACTGGGCGTCGTCAAGGGCGCGGACGGATATCGCACTCCGAGCGGTGGGTTCGGAGAGAATACGCTCGCGCGTCTGGCACGCGAACTCGCGCCGCGCCTGCGCGCCGTGGAGGCTGGCGGGAACATCGCGGTGCTGCGGCCCCGGGAGAGCGACGCCTCCTCCCTCGCGCGCGCGATCGATACGGCCGGCCTTCCCCAGGTGATCGCCGGCGTCGCCTGCGACGGCGTCGTGCTCGTCGTGACGCGCACGCCGGCCGACGCGCGCCGGCTCGCCTCCGCGCTCGGGGGCCGCCATCTTCGGCGCCGGCGCTGACCGCGAAGCCGCCGACGCAGCGCGTCGCGCGGGCGCCAGTCCATCGCGCGATTCGCGAGATCTTCCGAGCAGCTTCTCCGAGCCTGCAGGCCTCCCGCCACCGCTCCCGCGCATTCAACCCGCGCATCGCCGAGTGACGCCAGATCGGCGGCCTTCAACCCGAAGTGGTTCGAGCAGCGAGGCGTCGGGTGGCCGGGGGCTGCTATTCTGGTTCGGGAGGATCCTCGCCATGCAACACGGGCTCGTCGCGTCGATTGCGGCCTTGGCGCTGGCCGTTCCACTCTTCGGCCACGCGTCCAATGCCGACGATGAAACAGCTGCGATCGTCCACCTGGGATTCCGAGATCACATCGTCACCATCAGCTCGTCGCCACGAGGACCCCTGTATTCGGTTCGGACCCCCTCGGGCGAACTCCTGAACGAAAACCTCACCGATCAGGAGCTGTTGGCCGCGCATCCGGAGTTGTATTCGCACATCCGCTCAGGGGTTGCGGGCGACGACTCGGCGAGCTTCGTCTGGGCGGGGCGGGATGAGACTTCGGTCGAGTCGCCGGAGCCTTTCAGCGTCGATACCGAGTGAGATCCCGCAGACGGACGACGCTCTGCTCAACGAACCGTTCAGCTGATCGCGCTAGCGTGCAAGCCTCGGGTCGGACCCGATGCGTGAGTTCGGTTTTACCTATTCGGTCTGCCGTACCGTGTATGCGCGATTTGCGGCGAGATTCTCGAGCTTCTTTTGCTCGCCGTTCGGCCAGGTGATCTGAACATCAGCCGATTGGGATCGCCCAAGGCCGAAGTGCTGCTGCTTCGGGTTCATCGAGAGGTAGCCGGAGCCTCCCTGGATTTCCCGGGTCATGTGAAGCTGATCGTCCGTGGTGACAGCGATCCGCGCGCCGATTGCGTCGCGGTTGCTGCCGCGGCTCGGATCCCCAATCAGGCGGATCTTCAACCAATGGAGATCACGTACATCTGTGTTGTTGCGAAACATCAGCGCCGGGGAGTGAAAGTTGTTGACCGCAATGTCCAGATCGCCGTCCCCGTCGAAGTCGAGATAGGCCGTGCTGCGCGAGTTCACGGCAGCGTCGGCGCCGCTTAGCGCCGATTGGTTCTTGAGCTTGCCGCCATCGTTCACGAAGAACACGTTCGATTCCCGGTTGTGGTGCAATATATACTGAACCTGGCGGCCGTCGAGGTCGACGTCGTTGTAGATCGTCGCGTACGTAAGGTAATCGTTGGTTCCGTTCACGAGGTAGAGATCGTCATCTCCATCGCAATCGAAGTCGAAAAATTCGGCATCCCACGCCCAGCCGGTGGACGTAGCTCCGCGTTCCACATCCTTCGAGGGCTCGTAGGCGACCAGCCGATTTCCCTCGAGCTTCGACATGTAGAGCACATCCGATTCCTTGATCGACATCCCTGCCATCGCCCTCAGGTTGAGCTGCGCGGGAATGTTCACGTCGGGGAATATGTATTTGTCGTCCTTCACGAGCCTGGCCATGTTCGAGATGTAGATATCCGGATGACCGTCGTCGTTCATGTCCGTGATTCCGACGTTCATCGAGTGGAAGGCGTTCGTGATGCCCAGGGAGAGCGCTGAATCCTCGAACTTTCCATCGCCGAGATTACGCAATAAGGCGTTGAGTCCAAAATCGTTCGCAACGATGATGTCCTGGCGCCCGTCGCGGTCGAAGTCGGTGTGGGATACGGCCTGGGTCCAGCCGACACCTTCAGAATCGCTGCCAGCCGTCACGTCTGCGAACCGCATGCCTCCGAGATTCCGGAACAGTTTGTTGGGTCCTCCGTTCCGGGCGTCGCCTTCCACTGCGGGCAGGACGCCGTTGAGATAGTCTCCCAGTTGACCGACGTAGAGATCGAGCAGTCCATCGCCGTCGAAGTCGAAGGCGGTGGCCGGACCGGCCACCATCCCCGCGCCTACCAGGCCGGAACCCAGAGACACGTCCTCGAAGCGATTGCCTCCCATGTTTCGATGCAGGCGGTGATCCTCGTTTACGTAGGTGATCAGGATGTCCTGGAGGCCATCGTTGTCGAAGTCGGCAATGATCGGATTGCGAGCCTCTTTGTAACTGCCGTCCGGCCCGCGGAAGTCAATTCCAGCCTGTTCGGCGATGTCGCGGAATCGGCCGCTTCCATCGTTGATGTAGAGCGCGTTGCCGCCGCCTCCGACGAAGAGCAGGTCCATGTCCTCGTCGCCGTCCACGTCTTCTGCCGCCACGCCGCCGCCAGAGAAGGTAGGTGGCGTTTTCGTGCTCTTTCGACGCAGTTCGCTGAGCCAATTCGAGGATCGGTGGATGTAGTCGACTCCGCTGGACGTCGTCACATCGCTGAAGAAGAGATCGCGGAGTTCGACCGCATCACCGCTCCCGTCAGAAGCGATGCGATTCGAGAGTTCGGAGATGTCCGGCGCACCGCTGTGTCGTTTCGCACGATCTGCAATCACAGCAGCACTGGACGCAATGCTCTCGGAGTGCAGGCGGACGTTGTCGACGCTCTGTTTCGCGAGGTCGCCCGCCACTCGAAGCAGCAGGACGCCGTATTGCGAGATCGCCTCCGCAGTGATCTCGGCGGCAAACGGATCGGGAAGCCGCGCCTCTTTCGGCAACACGAGGATCGCGCGCCCGAGCGGGGGCCAGTGGAGGCCGAAATCGCGGAAAGAATCGCAGTCATGGGCCTCTAGTGTGATCTGATCCGTCGACGCGAGCCGCGGGAACATCTTCACATCTTCGAAATCGTCGATTTCATGGGGAATCAGGTGTTGAACGGCCTGGCTGGCGTCGACGGCTCGAACGAGGTCGTGGCCCGCAGCAGCGGCGTTGGCGTTCGCTTCGAGAAGCACGTCCAGGCTGAATTCGTTGAGTCGACCGCTGAACGTCGAGAAGAAATTCCCCCAGTCCTGTCTTCTCATCGGTATTGGTACACGCGCGAAATACCGAGCAACATTGCTCCGGAGCAGGGCGCCTGTGGCGGCGTGATCATCGAGGTCGTTGTACGTCTGATAGGCGGCGATCTTTCTGACGACCATCTCCTCGAGCATCGCGAGCAATTGGGCTCTCGACTCTCCATCCTCGGCGAAGCTCGAGCTCGCGTCAGGCGCGGTCGAGTTCTCCAGATTGGGAAGCAATGCGCTCCACGCGCTGCGTAGCGCGGCGCTGGTGACTTCGGATTCGTTCCGTTCGCGCGAAATCTGGTCGGCGATCGTCAGGGCGCTCAGCGTCAAGGTGTCGGTCGACTCGCGCAGCAATTCGATGCTGTCCGGAGCCAGCGCCAACAAACCGTTCCCGCTCGATACGATGCGATCCTGTTGCACCGACAGAATCGCGCGCAACGAGTAGGCGATCGAACCGTATTGCTCGGCGCGTGACTTCGAAATCGCCAGGGGAGGGTGGTTGGCGAATCGGGCTTCGATCTGCCCACCGGGAGCCTCGCTGCTGTCGAACCACTGCTCGATCTGCTCGCCTAGTATTTTCGGCGAAACGGCAGCCTCGCCTGCCCGCGACGCGGCATTGGATGCCTCCTCCCAGACGCGTTGCACCCAGCGCTTCTGGAGGTCCACGTTGGCCCAACGCGCTTCGTCGGAGAGCGGCGTGCCGCAGATGAAGTCCTCGAAACGGGCCGCACTCGAGTGGCACTTCGCGTCCTTCTCGGATTCGAGGGCTTCAATCGCCGAAAGGACCGATTGCCGCGGAGGGTCGGCGTGGTCGTGGGTTGCGATCGGTTCTGGGCCGTCGGGCGGGGTGGGCGACTGGTACCGCTGCACCCACAGCAGCGCGATCACGGCCGCAAGAGCGAGCGTGAACAGGCCAAGAACGAGTTTTGCCATCTAGAAGACTCTGGCGTCCGGCCGTTCAACCTTCGGCCTTCGCATCGCCGTCAGGGTAGCAGCGAACACCGCGACCCGAGCATCGATTGCGGTCGCTGTTACGCACTGCGCCCCGACATGGAGTCGTCTTTCCCCAATTTTCTGCTCGGAAATAGAGCTCGATATTTCCTCGGCGCTGTCGGAGATGACTTTTACTGATCCAGAAATATGTATGCTATCGACAGCCTGCTGCTGGGCGGCCGCTCTCGAATCCTGTCGAGCGCATGCGAAGCCGCTTGGGAGAGCGTCGGGCCATTCGATACGCGGAGTTTTCACCTGGAAGAACCCGTCGTTGTGGGGATCCACCACTCCTCGCCGCGCGCCGTCGTGACGTATTCCGGCCAGCGGAAGTGGATCGGCGCGGGGTAGTCGCAGAGCGGCGGTATCCAATGCTCGCCCCCCACGCCGCCGCCGGTTCGCGCTTCGAATTCGCAGCGCACGGCGGCCAGCGCGGAGCGGTCGCCGAGCAAGTCGAGCACGGTCATGCCGATGGTCTTCGCCGCACACCAGATCGTGGGGTCGATCGTGGCGCGGATACCGCCCAGCGCGTTCATCGCCCAGGCCGGATACCGGAAGCCTTCCGGCGCCTTCAGCATGGGCCGCCCGACGTAGAGTCGCACGGTGGGCGCGTGCCAGCACATCTCCGTGTAATCGTCCGAGGTGGAGTTTCGCTGCGAGGGTGGCAAGCTCTCGCGCAGAATGCGCTCCGCCTCGCGCGGCTCCATCAGACTCTCGCACGCCTCGAGAAAGGGCTCGTCCGCGGGCGCGAGTCCGAGATTGGCCTGGATCTCGCGCGCGGCCGCGACGGCCTCGTCTCCATAGCGGGGAGGCCCCGCCGCTGCCAGATTGCGGTAGGTGAGCTCCGCCAACGCGTGGTTGGCGAGGCCCGGGCGCGACTTGCACACCCAGTCGCGCTCCCAGCGGCAGTGCGCGGCGCTCGCTGCGGCCTCGGCGTTCTGGTCGAGCACGTGGAAGATCTGCTCCGCGCTGGGTACGTCGGGTACGCGGCACAGGTACTGGATCTGGGCGAGGCCCGCCGGAAGATTGTCTGCGGTGGCCTGCCCCATGGTCAGGATCGCCTCGCTCAGGCTCCAGCCGCCGCTGAAGGGAAGCATCGACTCTTTGGTCAGCTTGCTGAGCGTGTACATCGCGACGAGTGCGTCGTTGGCGCCGGGTGCGCGCGCGGCGGTGTGGGCCTGCGGGATCGGCGAGTCCGCGGGTGCCGCCAGCCAGGTCTCGGGCGCGTCGCAGTGGAAGCTGTAGACGGCCGAGTAGGAGGCGCCGCAGTGGGTATCCCAGCGCACCGTATTCGAGAGCGGCAGGATGTAGGCGGGGTGGAAGCTGATGAAGGCGTCCACGCCGTCGTAGTAGCCGCACGCCGCGTGGATGGGCTTCGAGCCGCGCACCTTCTCCGCCGGCTCTCCGAAGAAGCGCAGCGTGCCCCCGAGGCCGTGCGCTTCCATCGCCGCCTTGGCGGCCAGGATGCCGCCCAGCGCGCCGATGCCGAGCGCCGAGTGCGGGTCGGTGTGCCCGCCCGCGTGCTCGGACAAGCCGGCCCGCGGTTCCTTGCGGGTGCTGGCCGCCTGGCAATTGCCGGGTACGCCGTCGTATTCGGCATAGCCCGCCAGCACCGGCCCTTCGCCTCGTGAGTAGCGCGCGGCGAAGGCGGTGGGCATGCCGCCGCTGCCCTCCTCCACTTCGAATCCCTCGGCCCGCAGTCGCTCCACGTACCAGCGCGCCGACTTGTACTCGCGCCAGGCGGTCTCGCCGTAGTGCCAGATGGTCTGATTCCAGTCCGACAGGTCGTTCGCGTGCGCATCGACCCAATTGCTCGCCGTTCGTTTGGCCTCGGTCACGCGTCACCTCCTCTGCGGTAAATCCGCCGCCCAGCATTGCATATCGGGCGAGCGTGCAGAAAGCTCCGACGCTGCGGGTGGGCGAGCCGACTCGAAGTGAACGCCCGGGTGATCGGCTCGCCGAGTTCCATCGGCGGCGGCCGCCCCGCCATCCATTTCGGATTCAGGCTCTCGATGGCTCCTGTCACCGCAGCCGTGCGACCCACTTCCGCGAGAACCTGGCTGCTAACGCGCGATCAAGCTCGATCGCCGATCTTCCGATGGGTTTCCCGCGGGGTGCGTTTCTCAGGACGTGTGGTCGGGGATCGAGCCGACGGCGTCCGGAACCCGAACTGGAGGCGTCCGCTCGTTGGAAAAGCGCAAGCAGCGTCGCACACGCAAGCGGCTGACCTGTGAACTCGTGATTGGGGAGAGCCGGCAGACCGTTCTCGTGCGGGATCTCTCGCCCGAGGGCCTGTTCGTCCAGACGCGGGCCAAGGTCGACCCGAACGCGCGGGTACGCCTGGTGTTCAGCGCCCAGGGGGATCTGCCCGAGATGGAGTTCGAGGCGCGGGTGACTCGAAAGCGCCACACGCCGCCGCGACTCCAGTCCTCGGTGCCGAGCGGCGTGGGGCTCGAGGTGATCGATCCGCCCAGCGCGTATCTGACGCTGGTCGAGCGCAGCGCGGCGTCGGGTGTGCAGGACGCCGAAGCCTCCAAGGAAGATGCTGCGAGCGGGGCGGGAATCCGCACTTTTCGGGTGCGCTTGATCCAGCCCGGCAAACCCAGGGCGAACGTGTTCACGGTTCGCTCCGAGAGCATGCAAGGCGCCCGGGCTCGCGCGCTCGCGCGCGCTGGCCGCGACTGGAAGATCGCCGACATCCAGGAGATCTGACGCTGGATCGCGCAACGCGCCGCGCCGCGTTTACGTTCGTGCTGATGGGTTCGCGCGAGATGCTGCGATCGCGATCATCTGGTCGGCGTTCTTCCCGGCCCGATTCGATCGGGACTGGATCGAGCGCGCGGCAGCACGTAGCGCCGCCGCGCGCTGAGATCCGATCGCCTGTCGCGTCAGCGCTATCCGCCGCAGGCCGCGACCGCTTCGAGTTCGGCGGCCGCGCCGTCGAGGATTGCGGTGACCTGATCGATCCGCTCGCGGTACACCGCGATCTCCGACGGAACGTGTGACGAGAGTTCGGCGATCTCCGCCGAGAAGTCGCTGATTCCCGCCTGGCCCTTGGCGTTGATGCTGTGCCAGACATCGAAGAGATCGAGCAGCGGCGGAAACTGCCCCGCGCCCGCCCACGAGACCTTCTCGTAGTTGGGATCGCGGTAGAGCAGGTCGAGGTCGAACAGCTGGCGGCTCTCGTAGGCCGCAAACCCGTTCGTTCCCACGTAGCCGAGCGCGGCGAGCGCGTTGATCGCGCTGCCCTGCGCGAGCCACGCGATCGTCGCCTCGAGGTTGACGAGATCCTGCTGCACCTGCTGGTGCGGACCGACGGTTCCCTCGTCGACGTGCAGCGACGTGTAGTCGTCCTCGATGATCCGCGCGGCCGCGCGGGTGTGGTCGAACGCGCATGCTGAGTAGGGCGCGCCCTTGGCCGCGGTCGCCGCCTGGCTCAGCGCTGCGAGCGCGGCCGTGACGCCCGCCGAATTGGCGCCGTACTGATCCATCACCGCGACGTCGAGCGTTGCTCCGATCGCCTGTACGCGCGAGTCGAACGCGTACGGGATCACTTGTTTGTCGATTTCCAGCGCGATCTTCGCTTCGGCTCGAAATGTCGGTAGCAGGCTCGGGAAGTCGAGCGTGCTGAGGGAGTCGTAGTCGGTGTGATAGCGCTGCCAGTAGTCGATGCCGACGGCTCCAAACGTCATCGAGGGCGTTCCCGTCGCCTCGTAGACGAAACCGTCGGTCCACGAGAACACGTCGTAGAGCTTCGCCAAACCGACCATTCCCCCCGTCTGGCTGTCGAACAGGGAGGCCCGTGTCGACGCGAGGATTTCGTGGGACAGGTTGACCGCGAGGGGGTAGGGGGGTGCGTGGACTTCCCAGTTGAGCACCACGACCGCGTCGTCGGCCCACTCCGTGTGCGAATCCGAGACGCGATGCCAGGCGCCCTGCAGCCAGTCCGCGTAGGCGTCTGCCAGCCCGTACTCTTCGCCGGTGACCGGTGCGAACACCCAGGTGTAATACGGCTGGTAACCGCTGTCCTTCACGGCCTTCGCGACCGCCAGCATCATCGCGACACCGACGGAGTCGTCGGCAGCCGAGGTGAACCACGCATCGTGGTGAGCGGTGAAGACGATGACCTTGTCGGGGCGTCCGGTTCCGTTGATCTGTCCGATCGCCTGGTAGCCGGTCGCGTCGTAGCGGTTGGTGGCGTCGAGCTTTACGGTCGCGTTGACCGGACCGCGAGCCAGCGCGGACTTCAGCGCGTCCGCGTCGTTCTTGCTGATCACCACCATCGGCGCGCAGAGGTGGCTGCACTCGCCGTCGTTCGAGCCGAGCGCCTCGCCGCCTCCAGCCTGGTACCAGATGTGGCCGGGGCCCGACGCGATGATCGCAGCGGTCGCTCCGTGAAGTGTCGCCTCGGTGGCGATCATGTTCGGCCAGATGCCGCGCGCATCGAAGTTCCACCAAGCGAAGACGATCTTGCCCTCGACATCGAGGCCTTCGTACTCCGGAGCGGTTCCGTAACCGACGAAGACGACTTCGCCCGTGATGCCGTTTCTCGGCGTGCCGGGGACACCACCGAGGGACGAGACGTCGAAGCTGGCGTCGAGTCCGTTGCCGCTGGCTTCGACCGAGCCGCCCTTGAACAACCAACCGTCGCCCGTGACGCGTTCGACCTTCACATTGCTCAGACCGAGCGCCTTCATCTGATTCGACAGATAGTTCGCGGTCTCGCGGTCCTCGGGCGTACCGAATACCCGAAAGCCCATCGGATTCGCGCCGATCGTCGTGAGATGGGTGGTGACCTCCCGTACGTAATTCACGTCGAGCGCTGCGAGCAACGCGTCCGGACTGCCCGCGGGCGGCGGCGCCGGCTTCGGGGGGCCGTGGTCTCCTCTTCTCGCGCTCGCGGGGGCGGCTGCGACGAGGAGACCGAGGGCGAAGCAAGCGAAGAGCGTCAGGCGTCGAGGGGTCCGGGACATGCCGAATTTCTCCTATGGTTGCGGCGTACCAAATGCGCCGCGCGAGACATCGGGCGCATTGTGTGATAAAACGTTTAATCTAATCAAGTGAAAAATGCGCAAATCAGACGCAAGAATTGGGATTCGAGAAGTCGCCGACGCCGCGCGGGTCTCTATCGCCACAGTTTCGCTCGCCCTCAACGGCAAGGGCCGCGTCTCGGAGGCGACCCGCGCGCGCGTGCTGGAGGCCGCCGAGCGACTCGGCTACCAGCCCGATCCGTCCGCTCGGAGCCTCAAGGGCGGGCGGATCGGCGTCGTCGCGATCGCGTTTTCGTACCGCGTCGCGATCCCTTTCCCGCTGACGGACGTCGATTACTTCAACCGCGCGATTCAGGGGGCTACGCAGGCCGCACTCGCGCGCGATTGCGGCCTGGTGATCGGACCCCCCACGCCGCAATCCGACGTCTGGTCGCGCCTGCCACTCGACGGCGTGGTGGTCTTCGATCCGGTGCTCGGAGACCCGGTTCCGGGCCAACTCCGCAAGCGCGGCACGCCGATGGTGGTCGTCGGGCGCGATCCGAACGGCGAGTTCGACGACCCGAACGTCGACAACGACCACGCCGCCGGAACCCGGCTGGCGCTCGACCACCTCTGGGAGCGCGGCGCGCGGAAGATCGCGCTATTCGGCTACCCGCTGTTGGATTCGTTTGTCGCCGTGACCGAGGCGACCTACCGCGATTGGTGCGCGGAACGGGGGATCGGGCCGACGGTTCTGATGTTTCCCCCGATGTGGGATCGGGCTCCGCGCCAGATCGCCGCGGAGTTGCTCGCGTCGAGTGATCGCCCGGATGCGATCTTCTGTCTGGAGGACGACCTCGGCGTGGCGTCTGCGAGCGCAGCCTCCGACAGCGGGCTTCGGATTCCCGAAGATCTGAAGATCGTCGCGTGCACGGATCGCGAGATCTTCCCCGATCTTCCGCTCACGACCCTCGAACTCGATCCGGGGCACACCGCGCGAGAGGCGATGGGCCTGCTGCTCGACATCGTCGAAGGCCGCAGCGATGTGCGCGCGAATATCGAGATCCCGCTTCGGCTCGTTCCCCGCGAGTCCAGTTAGTCCGGACCGCCGCGCGCCGCGAACGTGCCCCCGCCGCCCGGAGCGGCTCGCCGACGCTCGGCCGGCGCGAGGAACGCGCGTGCCGCCCGACCTTCGGCGTTCGAGTCGAAATGGCGGCTGCCGTCGATCAGTAGGCGGTCTCGTGGATGACCTTACCGTCGAAGATCGTCAATGTGACGCGGGTCTTGCCGATCTCGTTGGGGCGCCCTGTTTTCGCGAGTTCGATCAGGTTGCGATCGATCGCGATCAGATCGGCCTTCTTGCCGACTTCGATCGAGCCGAGCCGCGCGTCGTGGCCAAAGAGCCTTGCGCCGTTGATCGTGTAGGCCTCAATCGCATCGTGAATGTCGATTCTCTGACGGGCGTTGAAGGTTCCAATCGCGGAGGCGCGCGTGACGGCCTGCTGGATGTTCACGAACGGGCGTGGGTCGCGGGTGTCGACGGGCGCATCGCTGCCCGCGACGAGCGCGCCGCCCCGCTTCAGGATCGAGCCGGCCGGGTAGGTGTTCCGGATCGCGTAGTGATCCGGATCGTAGAGATCGTCTATGTCCGCGACTTCGTCGATGAAGGGGATCACGCTCATGTCGTACTCGGGGTCCGGGCCGATCCACGCGTAGGTGAACGCCACGTAGATGCCGAGGTCGGCGATGCGCTGCTGATCGGCCGGATGGACGAGTTGGGCGTGGGCGATGCTCTGCGGGTGAGTCGGCGGTCCGTTTGCGGCGCGCGAGGCCTCGAACGCGTCGATTGCGACGCGTACCGCGCGGTCTCCGATCGCGTGCGCGTGCACCGCGAATCCCGCGGCTTCCATTTCGCGTACGAACGCGTGGATGAATTCCTCGCTGTGCTCGAGGATGCCGTAACTCTGCTCGCACTGCTGCGGAAAATAGCCGCGCTTGGATTTGAATCGGCGCTTGGCTTCGGGATTCGCGTAGGCGAGCGGGTGCGAGCGGTATTCGCTGCAGACGTCGCTTTCGAGATCCACGTACTTTGACACATCGGCACGCATGCTGTCCGGATCGATTTCGAAGATCGGTTGCCGGTAGCTGTTGATGACCGCGGCGTTCGGCAGTGTCGGCGGCGAGGCGAGTGGATTGCCTTCGATCACGCCGTCGACGTAGATCTTGACACCGTCGGCGTGAATGAAGCGAGACTCCGCGTAGCGCTCGCGAATCGCCTTGAACTCCTCGACGACCTTCGGGAGCATCTCGAGCGCGGCTTGCGACCTGGGAAACTCCTTGAACAGCGCCGCGCGCATCCGAAACGTCATCTGGCCGCGCTCTTCGAGCCGCTGGTAGAAGGGCAGATACTCCGGCTCGACCGTCGCATCTTGAAGTGAGGTGATGCCGGATTTCGCGAGGAGTTTCGCGACCTCGGGCATGGTCGCATCGTAGTCCTGCATCTCGAGTCTCGTGGGGGGATCCGTGAGGTCAATCGCGTATTCGGTCAGGTAACCGTTGGGTTCTCCCGATTCGTCTACGCCGACGAGGGCCCGATAGGAGGCGAAGATCGATTGCAGGTTCGTGGCGGTCAGTCCCACCGCGATTCCCGCCGGATTCTGGGCGCGTGCGAGCGCAGCGCTGTTGACAGCCGTATGGTGTCCGTCGTTACCGAACAAGACGATCGGGTGCCGGTCGGAAACCGCATCGAGCGCTGCGCGCATCGTCGGGTAGCGCTCGCTGGGCCGGTTGCCGCGCGAAAAGTTCCACTGAGCGGCCCAGAGCCACTCGCCCTCGGGAATCTGATAGCGGTCCAGGCATTCGCTCAGAAATGGAACGTACTCGTCGAGCGTTCGCGGCTCGCTCTCGAGATCGCAGATGTCGCCCTTCACGATCCGGAGTGGGTGGATGTGGACGTCGTGAAGGCCCGGCAGGACCATCTTGCCGTCCAGATCGCGGATCTCGGTTTCGGGTCCGAAGAAATCTTCCGCGTCTTCAGCGTCCCCGACGAAGACGATCTTGTTTTCGCGAATTGCGACGGCCTCTGCGACGCTGCGATCTTCATCGACCGTGTAGATGAAACCGTTGATGAGGACGAGGTCGGCGGGCTCGACAGAGGGGCCGCAGGCGAAAACGAATAGCAGTTGGATCGCGGCAAAAAGAAGTCGAACCGACAGGCGAAGTTGCTTCATGGGGGTGAACTCCTCGTTGGTTGCGCGTTCGCAGCGCGGGTCTCACGCAATTTTCGCGCATTGGAGTGAAGCGCAGAACGTTTCGACGCGCCGCCCCATGTTGCGCACGTTACAATCAGGCGGCGGCTTCCTCCTCCTGCTCGTGCCATTCGAAAAAGTTCATCTCGATGAACACGAAGGCGATCAGCCAGAGATACGCGTCCCAGGCATCGACGAATCCGCCTTCGAGTTGCCATTGCGCCGCACAGGCGACGAGCGTCGCATAGAAGATGGCCTTGGCGACCTTGCTCGCCCTGACGAATCCGGTGGTCATCGTGCCATCGAGCTGCATCCAGACATCGGCCTCGAGGATTGCCGCCACGCCGAGCCAGGCCGCTGCGTTGGCGACATCCGTCCAGGCCAGCCGATGCGCCAGGCCGATGGCGCCCGCGTCGGCGATGATTTCCCGGCCCGCGAACGCGAGGCAATTTTCCGGGGTGAGTGGGGTGAACTCCCCCATGTCGACCACCACCGAATATCCCGAGGCGATCCGGTTGCAGGCGTCTTCGACCGCGAACGGCGCGAATTGATAACTCAGCACCAGAACCTGAACGTACCCGTAGAACGAGTAGAGGATCATCGCGTAGCACAGCGCACTCCCGGCGGTCAGCGACCACTTCAGACCGCGCGTCAACTTCTCGTGTGGAATCACCGACGTCTCGAATTCGAAGACGAGCAGCAGGACGATCCACGCGCAGGTGTCGATCGTGGGCGCGTAGGCTTGGATCCATTCTTGGAACGTGACGCCGCCGATGTAGAGGAGTTCCGCCGCCGCCGCGTCTTCCAGCCAGAACCGGAAGGCATTGAGGCAGAGTAGTGCGTAGGTGCCCCACTTGAAGCTGGTGAAGACAACCGGGTTGACCCGCACGACACTCCGCCTCTCGGCAAGTGAGATCGGCGCGGGGCGGGGCTCGCTGATCCGATGGCCGAGCATACCCGACAAGCGCCAGCGGATCTCCCGCGAATGGCTTCGGCCGGCCGCGCGGCGTTGGAAATCGATTCTCGAAACCCGCGCGTGTGATAGGGTTGGGGTTCGGCAGGTCGATTGCGATCGGATCGCGCGCGTGGGTGCAGCGGGGCCGAGCCGGACGAATGCCATCCCGGGGCCCGAATGCTGCGCCGCAGTTTCAGTCCGCTCAAACTGTTCGCGACGATGTTCGTGCTGCTCTGCGGTGGACCCTTCGGGCTCGAGGAGATCGTGCCGCTCGCGGGGCCTGGTCTGTTTGCGTTGGTGCTGATCGCAATGTCCGTGACCTGGGCGCTCCCGTCGGCGTTGATCGTCGCCGAGTTGGTTTCGGAACTTCCCGTTCAGGGCGGAACCTATCAGTGGTTCCGCGCGGGTCTCGGTCCATTCTGGTCGTTCGTCTTCACCTACCTCGAATGGCTCGCGTGGGCGGTCGACGCGGCCATCTATCCGGCGCTGCTCGCGGGTTACCTCATGCAGGGATTCTTCGATGACCCGAGCCCGGAACTGCGCGCTCCGATCTGTCTGGCGGTGATCTGGGGCTGCGCGTGGCTGAATGTGCGGGGTGTCAAGGAAGTCGGTTTCCTGTCGCTGATCCTGACGGGGGTGATCCTGATTCCCGTCGTCGCGATGATCGCGCTGAGCGTGCCGCAGATGAGTCTCTCCGCATTCACGCCTCTCTGGCCCGAAGACCAGACACCGTGGATTGCGCTCAATTACGCGGTGGTCTGGGCGGTCTGGAGCTATTCGGGCTATTCGGGCCTGGCGACAGCGAGCGAGGAGATCGTCGAGCCGGAGCACACCTATCCGAGGATGCTCGGGATATTTCTGCCGATTTCGGTCGCCGTCTACGTCTTGTCGCTGTGGGCGGGGCTGACCGCCGCGCCCGACTGGCAGAACTGGGGGCCCGCGCACCTGAGTGTGGCCGCGTATGTGCTCGGTGGCGCGCTGCTGGCGACGTTGATGGCGACCGCCGGCCAGGTGGCTGCGGTCGGGCTCTACAACAGCGAGCAGCTCGTGCTCGCCCGTTACGTGTACGCGGTGGCCCGCGACGGCATGCTGCCCCCATTCCTCGCTCGGCTTCACCCGCGCCACCACACGCCGCACGTCGCGCTTTTGTTGCATGCGGTTCTGTTCAGCGTGCTGGTGTTCGTGTTCGATTTCGTCGAGCTGCTCGTGCTCGGCGCGCTGGTTTCGGTGCCGGTCTTCGCGCTCACGTTCCTGAGTCCGCTGATCTTGCGCTGGAAGTACCCGAACCTGCGGGGCCCCTTCCGTATTCCAGGTGGCTGGCCGGTGATCGTTCCCACCGCGCTTGTTCCCTGCCTGTTGCTCGTCTATCTCGTGGCCACCGCGGAAACTGCGAGTCTGGTCGCGACAGGTGCGATGTTTTCCGTCGCGCCGGTCCTCTATTGGGTGGCTCGCGCCTACAATCGTCGGAACGGTATCGATGCGGATGCCTTCGAGTCGGTCGAGTTGAACCAGGCGCTCGAGCGGGGCAGGGCGAGGCCCGAAGGCGACGAGTCGAAGTAGAACTTCGACGCTTCGGATCGGCGAGGCACTCGCTGCAAAGGAGGCAGAGAATGACTGGGGTTTTTGCACACAGGAAGGTTCTGGTGACGGGTGCGACCTCCGGGATCGGAACTGCGTGCGCGAAGTTGTTCGCCGAGCGCGGCGCGGAGGTGATGCTCGCGGGGCGAGACGCCGCGCGCGGGGCAGCGATCGTCGAGGAGATCGAGCGGGCCGGCGGGGTCGCAGCTTTCCACGCCGGCGACATTCGCGAGGTCGACTACTGCGAAGCGGTCGTCCGGGCCACCTGCGATCGATTCGGGGGGCTCGACGTACTGATCAATAGCGCGGGCATCTGGCACGCCGCGACGACGTTGGAAACCACCGACGCGCAGTGGCACGAGACCATGGACGTCAACATCACGGGCCTGTTCTTCGTTTCCCGCGCGGCCTTGCGGGTGATGGTCGAACAGCGCAGCGGAAACATCATCCACATCGCATCGGACTGGGGGCTCTTCGGTGGTCGCGAGGCGGCCGCCTATTGCGCGAGCAAGGGGGCGGTCGTGCTGCTCACGAAGGCGATGGCGCTCGATCACGCCGCAGATGGAATTCGGATCAACGTCCTCTGCCCCGCGGACACGGACACTCCGATGATGGAAGAAGACTACCGCCTGCGCGGCATTGCGTACGAAGAGGGCAAGCGGCTCTCGAGTGAATCCAATCCGATGGGCCGGATGGCGGAAGCGATCGATGTGGCAGAGGCCGCCTGCTTTCTCGCCTCGGACGCGGCGGGATTCATCACGGGCGTGTCGCTGCCGATCGACGGAGGCGAAACCGCGCGCTGACGGTTCACTCGGCGGTCGCGGTTTTCAGCGGTTCGGTAGTGGGTGCCCCGTTGGCGGCCGCCCAGCGCAGGTAGATCGGTGGCGGGAAGAACGCGAGAAGGATCAGCAGCGCCCCCGCGGTGGTCGCCACGATCATGATTGCGTCAAAAATGAACGGGTAGGAACCATCCGCACCGGCCAGCCCAACCCCGGCCATGTAGAGCATTTCTGTGATCGCGCCGGAAGCCCCGTAGCCGGACCAGAGCAGGACCCGGTTGGTGACGATCGGGTCGGCGAGCCCGTGTCTGGCGCGCTTTCTCATGTTTGCGTAGTACGCGGCGCCCTCTGCGAAACACCAGACGTACGCGAGCAGGGTGCCTCCGAGTTCGAGCCAGAGCCAGATGCGATCCGCCGCGAAGCCCGTCAAATCGCCGAGGTAGATGCCCACCGCCAATCCGGTCATGCTGGTGAGCGCGACACCGAGGGCAAATGCCAGCGCAGGGGAGCTGGTCGGCCGGAACACGGCGCGAACGAACAGCACCAGGCAGAAATTCGAAAGCAGGATTCCACTGCGACAACCGGCCGTGAGATAAGGCGCGAGCGGAGTTTCGGCGAGCGGCGTGTAGAAGGCGAGCATCCAGAGCAGCCACTCCAGCCCGTCGAACGTCAGGACCCCTCCGAGCAGGAGTTCGGGCAGCGTGCCTTGGTCGACCCCCCGTTTCAGCAACCGAATGCCGACGATCAGGTTGATCGCGATGACGATGACGTTGCTGGAAATCTCCACGGTCACGGGACACCCTCTCGAAGCCCGGTTTTCAATCGGGATGCGGCCGATGGAGCTTGATCGTTTCGTCTGGGTATGTGCAGATTTTTTCAAGACACGAGGGAAATACCCTAGATCGATCTCGGATCCACTCGCCGACGCTCCGGGTCTGCGCGGCGCCGCGCCCCCAAGCCCCTGGACCCCCGCCCGTGGAGCCCTGGCATTACGAGCAGGAATTTCGCGCCGCGCCCCCAAGCCCCTGGGCGCCCGCCCGTGGAGCCCTGGCATTACGAGCAGGAATTTCGCGCCGCGCCCCCAAGCCGCTGGGCCCCCGCCCGTGGAGCCTAGGAATCACCAGCCGGGTCTGCGCGGGCTAGAGGCCGTAGAGTTCGGCGTATTCGGGGTCGCGCTCGGCAATCATCTTCGCGTAGGCCACCATCACCTGGCACTGCTTGGCGCTCGCGTCGTCCTGCATCTTGCCGTCGAGCATGACCGCGCCGGTGCCGTCCCCCATGGCTTCGATGACCCGCTTCGCCCAGCTGACTTCTTCGGGCGGCGGACTGAAGACCCGCCGCGCGATCTCGATCTGCTTGGGATGCAGCGACCAGGCGCCCACGCAACCCATCAAGAACGCGTTGCGAAATTGATCCTCGCAGCCGAGGGAGTCCGCGATGTCGCCAAACGGTCCGTAGTAGGCGTAGATCCCGGTCGCACTGCAGGCATCGACCATTCGCGCCATCGTGTAGTGCCAGAGGTCCTGCTGGGCGGTCGTGCGCGGCGCGTTTTCGTCCTGCGGATCGGGATCGCTGCGAACCAGATAGCCCGGGTGACCGCCGCCGATCCGCGTGGTCTTCATTCGGCGCGATGCGGCGAGATCTGCGGGGCCGAGGCTGATGCCCTGCATGCGCGGGCTCGCCGCGCAGATTTCTTCGACGTTGGCGACGCCCTGGGCGGTCTCGAGGATCGCGTGGACGAGGATCGCGCGCTCGAGGCCCGCCTTGGCCTCGAGTTGGGCGAGCAATTGATCGACGTAGTGGATGTCCCAGGGCCCTTCGACCTTCGGGACCATGATGACGTCGAGCTTCGCGCCAACGGCTGGAACGATTCGCAGCAGGTCGTCGAGCCCCCAGGGGCTGTCGAGGCTGTTCATCCGCACCCAGAATTGGCTGGCTCCGAAATCCGTGGCCTGCGCGATCTCGACCAACCCCTCGCGCGCCTCGATTTTCTTGTCGGATCGGATCGCGTCCTCGAGGTTTGCGAGCAGCACGTCGAGCTTGCCGACGAGCTGCGGAACCTTCTCGGCCATGCGCGGATTGCTGGGATCGAAGAAGTGGATCATCCGCGACGGGCGCATCGGGATGTCGGTCGGTGGCGTCGGCGCACCGATGGCCAGCGGTTTGGCGAAGTTGCGCGGATTTCTCACGAGGGCCTCTCCTGCCCTGTGGGCATCTATTCGTAGAGCTTGATCACTTCCACGCTGTTGCTCGGGGCTGCCGAGATGCAGAGGTCGCAGAGCACGCACTCGTCGAGGTTCTCTTCGATGATCCGGAGCGCACCGCTGGTCCGATCCAGTTTGAAGATGTCTACGGGGCATACCTCTGCGAGCTTCGCGGCGACGGCGCGATCTTTTGCGGCCTTGTCGGAGACCTTTACATCGATGAACAATCCCGACATCAGCTCGCCTCCTTGATTCGCTCTGCAATCATCTTTGGAATGTCCGCAATGCGCTCGGCCACGGCGATTCCGGCTGCCTTCATTCGTTTGATCTTTTCCGCGGTGGTGTCCGCCTTGCCTTCCACGATGGTACCCGCGTGGCCAAAGCGCATGCCAGGCATCTCGTCCATGAATCGCCCAGCCATGAAGGCGACGATCGGAAGGCGCGACTTGTTGGTCTGGATCCACTCCGCGAGTTCGGCCTCCATCCTGCCGCCGGGCTCCGAATAGATCGCGATGGCCTTCGTCTGGGGGTCCGCTTCGAACAGCGGCATCAACTCCGCGTAGGAGGTTCCGATGATCGCGTCTCCACCGATCGAGACCGCCGTCGACTGCCCCAATCCGGCGGCAGTCAACGTGCTCGCGATCTCGGTCGTCATTCCGCCCGACCGCGACATGACGCCGATCGAACCCTTCGAGTAGGCGGTATTCGTGTTGGCGGCCGGTCCGCCCACACCGCCCATCTTGGCTTCGCCAGGCGAGATGATGCCCAGGCAGTTCGGGCCGATGATCCGGGCGCCGCGCAAATTGGCGAGTTCGATCATCTGGGCGACTTCCCGACGCGGAATGCGCTCCGTGACGATGACGATCAGCTTGATGCCGTTCTCGATTGCCTCGAACACCGCATCTCTCGTGAAACGCGGCGGAACGCAGACCACCGAGCCATCCACTCGGGTCTTGGCGGTGATGTGCCGCACGCAGTCGTAGACCTGGACGCCGTATACCTCGCGGCCGGCGCGCCCGGGCGTCACGCCACCGACGATCTTTGCCCCATAGTCGAGATTCTCACGGGTGAGGTTGACGGCCTCTCGTCCGGTGATGCCCTGGACGATGAAGGTCGTTTCGGAGTTGATTAGGATCGACATTGAGTGCTCCGCAGATCGAATGCCTGATTTACGTTGATTTCATCTTGGCAACGGCGCGCCCTGCGGCGTCGTACATCGAGACGCTCCGGTCGCAGTAGTCGACATTGTGCTTCGAGAGGATCTTGAAACCTTCCTCCTCCCAGGCACCCGGGATGCGGAAGATGGCGATGGTTTCGGCCGGATCCTTGTCCGATTCGATGCAGCCCTTGATGACGCCGCGCGCGACGATGTCGACCCGCGTATTCGAGACGACGTTCATCATGACCGCGATCTTCTCGACTCCGGGTTTGCTCAGCACGAGCTTGGTGAGCGCACAGGTCTTCTTGACGCTCGGGTTTCCTCCAATCTCGCAGTAGTTGGCGGGATGGCCGCCCTGGCTGCGTACGGCATCGAAGAGCGTCAGCGACCCGCCGCCGGCTCCGATGATCAGTCCGAGGTTTCCGTCGAACTCGACGACGTTGCCCGCGACACCGCGATGGTCGGAGGCGTCCACTTCCGCACCGCGGATTTCGAAGTCCGTCGGCGGGCGTGCCTGGCGGGTCTCTTCGGGTTGGATGCCGAGTTCTTCGAGGAGTTCGATGTGTTGGTCGCGCGCTTCGGCCTCCATGTCGACGTGCCCGTCGAGCACGACGAAGCGGCCATCTTCGAGGCGCACCAGCGGATTGATTTCCGCGAGTGTCAGGTCGTACTGGAGGAAGATGTCGATCAGTTTCGCGACGATCGGGGTGAGTTTGTTGAGCGCGCTCCCCGTCACACCCGTGGCCGCGATCGCCTCCTTCGCGATGCGCGGAGTTACCGGCAGGATCGTCGAGAAGTGGGTCTTCGAAACGTGATCTGGATGCTCCTCGGCCGCATCTTCGATGTTGATGCCACCCATGTCGCTGAAGATCAAGACCGGCAACTTCCGCCGACCATCCCAGGTGACGCCGACGTAATATTCCTGGGCGATCGGGCTCTTTTCTTCGACGAGGATCGAGCGCGCCTTCTGGCCGCCCACGATGATCGGGAGGATTTCTTCGTAGACCCGAGCGGCTTCATCCGGCGTGTCGGCGAACCTCACCGCGCCGGCTTTCATGCGACCCCCCGCGAGCACCTGGCTCTTGAGCACGACCGGGCGACCGATTCGGTGCGCAATGCCTCGGGCGTGATCGGCGGAGTGGGCGACGCCGTTGTTGCCCAGCGGCAGGCCGTGGCGGGCGAAAAGCGCTTTAGACTCGTATTCGTAGAATCGCATAAGCCTCTCGGAGAGTTGGATGTTCGCGGGCGCCCGGAACCCCGACGGGAGGTGATGGACTTCGCCTCAACCCGTAAGGGGCCCGAACTCTAATGCTTTCCAAATCGCAGGGCAAACAGTGTGTCACAGCCGATCTGCGATCGACAATCACGCGTATGGGTAGCTCCGGACCTACTCGGAGGGAGTAGTGGCGGTGCCATTCCATTCTAGAGTCTGCGATCCGCCCGCGCGGCTGGGGCAAGCGTCACCGAGCGGGCAGCGAGCCGTTCGATTCTTCGCACAGGCGACCGTTCCGATTCGCAAGAGTGCGGATTCGACATCTGCGAGCGAAGGCTGCGCGGCATCTTCGCGCAACGCAGCGCGCAGCGCTCCAGGCTCGCCCTCCGTGTCTTCTCCTTCGCCCAACAGCCCCAGGTGTATGGCCGCGGCGCGCGCGGCCGGGTGCAGCGGGATTTCGCGTGCTTGAACCCAGCGGTCGCGAAGCGGGCGCAAGAACCGCGCGACGCTCGCGGCGCCGAATCCCGGAGCGAGGCGCGCGAGTCGCCCCGCGAAGTCTTCGAGTTGTTCGCTTTGGGCGGCGAGTGAGTCGAGGGATCCGCCGTAGTCCGTGGCGAGCGAATCGCAGGCGCGCCAGATTCTGAAGGCCGTCCGATCCGGGGCCGGGTATCCGGCGTCGAGCAGCAGCGCCTCCAGCGCTTCGGGGCGCGCGAGCGCGATGCTGATCGGTTCCGCGAGGCCGGCCGCGTCGAGGGCGCGGGTTGCTGCGAACGCGATCTCGTCGTCGATGCGGCCCCCGTAGAGGCAGGCCGCCACCAACCATCGCCCCGGACCATCGCTCGCTTCGAGATCGATTCCGAGCCTCGCGGCCGGGTGGCCGCCGAAACGCGCGACGAGATCGCTGGCCCTCAAGAGTCTTCCCCCACGACTTGCGCATTCCGCGAGCTCCCAGTTTGCCTCTCCTGCGACGGTCATGCTAAAACGATCCTTCCAGCACAGGAGAAGCAATTCATGCCGAAATCTTATTCGATCAGCGCCGATTCCATCGCCGAGGAGCGCGAGCGCGTTGGCGGCGATCTCGAGAGATTCGAGATTTCCCGCGTGATCAAACTCGACCACCTCGAGCTGCGCGAA
>Ga0326597_10002416_pt1 | contig 27902 bp, 36 predicted proteins | sample RVTome_12_FD_203789 | JGI IMG/M metagenome (GOLD analysis project Ga0326597, IMG submission 203789) | Soil microbial communities from uranium-contaminated site in the Upper Colorado River Basin, Wyoming, United States - RVT100D185 | ecosystem: Environmental > Terrestrial > Soil > Contaminated >... | reverse complement strand
CCTGATGGTACATTTGATAGTAGTCTGTTTATGGCAGATACCACATTCTCTTACACTTTTGACAATGCAGGTGAATACAACTACTTTTGTATGGTTCACCCATGGATGACAGGAAAAATTCAAGTGAATTAGGTTCTAGAGATTATTTTGGTTTTAAAATATCTGGCATTAACATCGCTAATCGTTTTGTATTCGTTAATGTTTATTGGTGGATATGTCTCTTCAGCAGGATTAGGTCTTACCTGTCCTGATTGGCCACTATGCCCAAGTGGCTTGTTTCCTACTGAACAATATCTAATTGAATGGACACATAGAACAGTTGCAGCTACAGCTGGTGCATTAATTATTGCAACTGCAGTGGGTTGTTGGTTTACAAAAAATTCCAATAAACATATTAAACTTACAGGACTGTTGGCTGGTATTTTTGTAATAACCCAAATCACTTTAGGTGCTTTAGTTATAGATCTAAAATTACAGGCTCTCTTAGTAGCAATTCACTTAGGAATTGGAATACTTCTATTTGCCATGGTACTTTTAACTACGTTGTTTGCATTTAGATTAGGAAAGACAACAATTCAAACTAAGCTTTAGTTAATAATTTTAGAATTCTTGGTATGTAAATATAACAAAGAATTACTCCAAGACCGATGGAACCGGCAGCTATTGAAAATATGAAGGCATATCCAAATGGATTTTGAGTGCTGATATTAAAGATATAAGTTAAAACCCCACCATCTTTTGCAACATCATACAGATCAACTCTAAAAATATGAATACCTGATCTTTCTAGGATATAATCAGTCTCCCAGTGACCTCCTTGATGGGATTGGGGATGTATTACATCAATCTGAATATCGTTATAAAAAATTCTGACACCCATAGTGAATCTATCCACTTCCTCATAGTCCAGGTCAGTAACTCTAAAAAGAATCTGCATTGGCTCTCCATTACTTGGAATTTCTGGAAGAGTAGCGATCTGAACTCTAAAATCTCCTATGGTTGATTCTGCAGAGTTAAACATGGAATGTGCATGAGCCTCATAAATTATAGAAAAAGAAAATAAAATCAAAAAAATAAAAACAAAAATTAGTTGTCTCCGTATCATTTTCATCCTTCAGATATTTTTAGCTAATATATTGTAAAAAGAATTTTCAACTGAAAACTTACAAAAGCTTTAAATTCAGACCGACAAAACAACCAAACGTTGACTGTCATTAGCAAATCTATTGATATCAAAGTCCCAGTTAATACAGTATTTACCTATTTTGCACGACCCGAACATGTTTCTGATCAGATGAGTGACAAAGGGGTTGGTATGACTGTTATTCCTATGGACATTAAAGATGGAATGGGAGTTGGAACAACATTCCGAGTTATTGCTGACTTTAGTGGTAAAAGACTAGAATGGGATTGTGAAACAACTGAATTTGAACGAGAAGAAAGAATTTCTGCAAAAATGATTAAAGGACCATTTAAGAAATGGGAAATTAAAAATGAATTCAAAGCTTTATCCGATAACTTAACCAAAGTTACAATGACAGTAGCTTATGAAATGCCATTTGGACCATTAGGAGCAATAATCAACAAGGCAAAGTTTGCAAAATCTGCTGAAAGAGGAATGGAAACTGCATTATACAAGGTCAGAGGTTTATTGGAAGGAAATGGTTCTATCCCAGTCTACATTACACTTGATGCATATCAAAAACTTCTTGCTGAAAAGAAAAAGATGAACAATGTTCCCGTCTCCACTGTACTTAATGCAATTCTTGAAAAGTACAACGAAATCGAGACAAAAATTCAAAATTAAATTATTTTTATTTTATCTCAAGATTAATAACGACTCTAGGGTTTGTTTATTCTAGGGTCTATGGCGCAGCCAGGTAGCGCACCGGACTCTTAATCCGGTTGTCGAGGGTTCGAATCCCTCTAGACCCGCTTTTATGCAATCTTCCGTACTAAAGTAAATCGTGGTTTATGAGGTTCTATATCTTCATGCATATCAACGTCACTAATTATTTTCACTTTAAAATTCAACCATCTTTTGTACACATTTCTTTTCCATGAAGTATTTGTATCATCTATTGTACCTTCATTTTCATCAAATAATTCACAATTTAGTATATATTTTCTTGAAACTCTATACAATTCATTTATGGCTTTATCCATTTCTTTTTCAGGTATGTAATTTAGAACATTATGTGTAAAAACAAAATCTATCGAGGAATCGCTATATGGCAGCTCAGTTATAGAACCATTTTCGAATTTGAATGAAGGAAATCTTTGTCTAGCAGTATCTAATGCATGCTCATTCAGGTCTAAACCACACACCTCAAAATTTTCGGAAAATCCTTGCAAATCATTTCCAATATTACACCCAACCTCCAAAACATTGTTAGCTCTTAGAGAGGTAGCTAAATCACAGATGAATTTAGCAAACTCAGCATTATAGTTTGACTTGTTCTCATCTGTATACTTGTTCCAATAATTGGTATCATATTCCATCAAAACAATCTCATTCTTCTTGTATTTGTTACTAATGTGTACATTTGCAAGGAACTAACTTTGTATCAAAAGTGCAGTCATGTGGACCTTCTGACTTTCCATCCACTGGAATTTGCATCATACATTCCTCATGTCTTCCTTTCTTACAAAACCAGCATATTTCTTGGGTTGAATCATCAGTAGAACAAGATTCCATTAACATTTGTCTCTGTATTTTTTCAGTAAAAAACCTAGTTCTAGATGTACTTGAGCCAGTGGAGGAATCGTTCATCTCTTCCCATTGTTACATCTGTGAATGATTTTTGTAGTGCCTTGGTAACCTTGCCAGGTTTGCCATTTCCTATTGTTGCCTGATCTATTATGGTAACGGATTTTACCTCTGCTGCAGTTCCTGTCATAAAAACCTCATCAGCTACGTATAGGTCCTCCCTGTCTAAATCCGCTTCAATTACTTGCCCACCATTTTCCTTAATAATTTGAATAACGCTATCTCTGGTTATACCTTCTAAAACCCCTGCAGTTAATGGGGGCGTAATTATTTGGTCATTTTTTAAAACAAAAATGTTTTCTGCACTCCCCTCTGCAATTTTTCCTTGATTGTTTAGCATTATAGCTTCGTCATACCCTTCATTTAGTGCTTCTACACGAGCCAGAGCAGCATTTGCATAGTTTGATGCAGCCTTTGCTTTCATTGGTTGTGCAGCAGAATCAATTCTTATCCAACTTGAAATTTTACATCTAGCTCCAGCGAATTTTCCAGCTTTTGATTCACCCATTTTCCATGACCAGCAGGCGATTGCAACATCCACCTTGTTCTGTGTAGGTGTGAGGCCCATTTCACCATACCCATAGTAAGCTATGGGTCGAATGTAACATTCCTTCAAAGTACTATTTTTTACGGTCTTGATAATTGCATCTGTAATTTGTTTTTTGTTATATTGCATTTTCATAGAATACATTTTAGCAGAATTAAAAAATCTATCAACATGTTCTGGTAAGCGAAAAATTGCCGAACCTCTAGGAGTATTATAGCATCTTATGCCTTCAAAAATTGCTGTTGAATAGTGTAATGCATGAGTTAAGACATGCACTTTAGCATTTTTGAATGGCACAAGCGTCCCATTCATCCAAATTTTACCTACTTCCTTCATATGAAAATGAACCTATTCTAGTAATTTAAAGAATTGGCAAGTTTTCCTTTATACTTAATCATCTTTTATCTTCAAGGCTTTCTTCCAATGTTTTTTTGCTCTAACGGGATGAACTCTTAGCACTGATATAATTAAAAATTAGCTTGTAATCTCGATGGGTTTGATTATTTAGAATAAACAAGTTCTTTGAATGATTTTTCAAAATGAAAATTTCACTAGAACTAAATATCTAATCTGTTTCTAAATTATATGGAAGAGTGGATAATACCAGTTCTTGCTATAGGGCTGGTCATGTTTGGATTAATTGGTCAAGGTTTTGAAATGAGAAAGATTCGTGTTTCTACAAAACGTGATGAAGAACTTGGCTCTCCTAGAATATTTACGGACAAAAGAAATTTCAAATGGTATATTCTGATAGGCGTAGGTTTTGTTCTCTGGTACTCAACTGGCGGCCTTCCTTGATAGACTATATAGATCAGCTCTAAATACTAGGTTTTCTAATACAAATTAAGCGTGTTTTGGGTAACGCCGGACTGATTCTAGATGACGGTCCAAGAACAAACCCATTTTGGCACTACTGGTGAAAACCCGTAGCGCCAAACTAGTTATTGTTTAAACAAAATGAATTTTTGTTCTTTCTTTGTGTACTGCTTTGATTGCTTTTTCAATATTGTCGCCAGAATCTTCAATCACTATAATTATTCTTGAAGTTTCTTCTTGTGCATCCATATTCAATATGTTTAATCCAGCCTCTCCTATTCTTGCACTTGATTTTGAAGCTATCTGTTGAACTCTCCACATCTCGTCACCAATGAGAGTAATTACTCCTCGATTGTATGTAATTGTAGCTAACGAATCAAATCCTAGGATGAATTTCTCATTCCGTTTAACATAATCTCCATCAAGAAACAATATTCTTGTAAATTCAATTCCATCTTTTATGAAAGGAGATAAGATAACAAATTCATTATATCGTTTTTCATTATTTAGTGATGCCAATAATCTTTGTACATATTCTGTTTCTATTCTTAAAATTGCACAGTTTTTCTTCCCTGTAACTATTTTTAATGGATGACCATTTTTGTTATCTGGAATTCGTTTTATAATAGTGATTTTTGATGGATTTTTCATATTAGTAATTATGATGGGCATATCAACTCCATATTCAACAATTTCTTTAATAGCAATAGGATCCAAAATCTTCATCCCAAACATACCTGCCAATCTGGCTTCGTTGTATGAGAGCTGTTCTATTTCACTAAGCTCCTCAGTCACAATTTTAGGATCTGCCGAAACTACTGAATTATCTTTTTCAAAATCAATACTGATTTCATATTTTTTGTGAAGAAGTATTCCTAAATCTGCTGCAGTTCTATCAGATCCTCCTCTCTCATATGTAGTAATTACTCCATCAATTGTCTTTCCAATAAAACCCCCCATCGTTACAACATCATTTTCTTTTAGTAATTTTTCTAATGCATCTAATTTTTCTATTGATTTTGATAAAAGGAAATTTGTTGATTCGATATTATTATCGGTAATAATAGGCCATGATTCAAAATCCACTACTTCAGAACTAATTCCTTGGCTTTTGAAAATAAAATTCATAACCTGAGACATAAGAAGTTCGCCTGAACTTGCAAGTGCACTAGAACGAATCTCATCAGCAAATACTCCTTTTTGTCTTGCATCTTCTAAGGCTATTCTTGATTTTTCTAAAAATGAATCAATAACATTTTTACATTCTTCTTGATAATCTGAACTCACTAATTCAAGAATTTTTTCATAAGCATTTTTTAGCTCATCAAGTTTTGGTACTACTCCATTTTCTGCCTTTTTTCCAAGCTCTAGAACTATGTCCGTCAAAGATCTAGCCATGCCATTTTGTATTGTAAGTGGTGCAGAAAAAACTGCAATTACCTTGGCATCTTTTTTTAAAGAATTGATTCTTTGTATAATAATTGGTATTGAAAGTCCATCGGCACCAATAGCACTACCACCGAATTTTGCTACTATCAATCTAGTCAATCCATTATAATAAAAAATTATAATCCTGTATTAATCATTGGTTTGGTATTAATTGATAAAATTTAAATTTCATTTTGGAAAGATATCTTTTATTATTTCGGCCGCTTTTTTGGCTCCATCATAACTTTTGGGCTTTCGTTTTTCTCCAAGTTTTTCAGAAATCAAAGAATCCAATTTATTTACATCCTCATGTGAGAACCCCTCCCTCATGGCGTTATCTTCTTGTTCAAAGTGATTTTTTATTGGTATGAAAATACCAGGTGTTCCATATGATTTTGATTCATCAATTGTAGATTTTCCTCCAAGAGATACAATTAGATCCGAAGCAAATATTATTTCATGTAAATTGTTTACAAACCCCAAATTTCGAATATTTTCTCCGTAATCTTTTTTCAGTGATGGTCCTGAAACTATTACCAATTCTACATCATTTTTTATTTTGGTATAAGATTCAATTGTTTTTTCAATTAAAAATTTCCCTGCATCGGTACCACCAACACTAACAACAATTGTTTTTTTGTTAAAAGAAAATTTCTTTCTTAACTCCTCTCTAGAATAATTGGTTGTTCTTACAATTGGACCTACTCGTCTTACATTATCTTCATCTATTCCCTCTTCAGGCAAAATAATAACATCACATTTTTTCATAATGTCTTTCATAGATCGATTCATTTTTCTCTCGATTATAGACCCAATTCCTTTTGTAAATCTGGTTTCTAGAACATCTGTAATTAGCACTGAAGATAGATTTTGTTCCTGTGCAACTGTAAGAGACGCAAAATCCTCATCGCTTACAATTACTTGAGGTTTTTCATTTTTAATTATATTTGAGGAAATATCCTTACAGTCTTTGTAATATTTGTAATATTTCCAGAGCCACCTTAGTGAATTTTGTAACAAACCGTTTTTGATAACAAATTGTGGTGGAATGTATACGTCTTCAACGTTAAATTCTAATTGTTTTAGAAATTTTGCTGCAGCATCACCTGTAACAAATTTTATTGGAATCTCTTTAAGATGTTGAACAATTGCTGAATCTCTTGCGGCATGACCTAGACCAATTGGACTGCAAAAAAATGTCATGTCAACCATAGCATGATTTGAAAACGATCCCATTTCTAATTTTTTGTTTTACTGATTCTCAAAGTTTAAATGGATTTTAACAAGGTACTTTGCTGGGCTCATGGTCCAGTTCGGTTATGACGTCGCCCTTACACGGCGAAGGTCCGGGGTTCAAATCCCCGTGGGCCCATTTCCTCTTCCTAGATTTTTACATTTGTAAAGTCTATTCATTAAGTATCTGGAATAATATCTCAAATCATGTCTCAATCAGTACTTGCCAAAAAATCAGGGATCTTAACAGCATTCATCTTATTTTCTTTCATATTTCTCGGTGTAATCTTTTCATTAACTAGTGATATCTCTGTAAAAGCTGGAAGCGATTTTTCCTATCCCTCTTGGTTGATAATATCTTATGTTGCTGGCCTTTCAATGATAATTCTTCCTTGTACTCTACCACTAGTTTTCATAATAATTCCACTAAGTATGGGAAAAGGTTACAAAAAGGGTTTAACAATGGCATTGCTTTTTGGTGCAGGACTCACAACAACAATAACTTTGTATGGTTTAGGAGTGGCAACCTTAGGAAAAACTACTTCCCTTGATCAATTCTCTACCATTATGTTTCTCATAGCTGGAATCTCTGGATTCATTTTTGGACTATCACAACTAAAATTAATCACACTAAAGATGCCATCGTATTCAAGGACTCCAAAGTTTATCCAGAATAGAGGCGAATATTCAAAATCTTATCTAATGGGGGTTTTACTTGGCAATGCAGGTGTTGGATGTCCTAATCCAATGTTTTATTGGCTTTTGATATACATTGCAGGAAGTGGAAGTTTAGAGATTGGTTCCTCACTTGGCCTAGTACATGGAATAGGAAGAGCAATACCATTAATTTTATTTTCCTTACTTGCTATCTTAGGAATTAATGCAACAAAGAGCTTGACCAGTAACAGAATCAAAATTGAGAAAATTACAGGATGGATGCTAATTTTCATTGGTTCATTTTTAATAATTAACGGTATTCCTGGAGGACATGATTGGTATGAGAGTACAATAGTACATATCGGTTGGAATAATCTAGTATCTACGACAGGACTTCCAGTCGAATTTCATATAGGAGAACACATTCATCAAAAAATGTTTGATTTTGTCATACCGCCGGAGATCATCCCAATAATATTTTCTGGATTAATTGTCTTTCCAATAGCATGGTATTTTGTAAATAAAAGGGAGGCAAAGGTTACTGTATGAAAGATCCTGTTTGTGGCATTGAAGTTGATGAAAAACATGATTCTTTAGACTATAACGGTAGGAAATTCTATTTTTGTTGTGCAAGCTGTAAATGGGCCTTTGAGAAAAATCCAGAACAATTTGAGAAATCATGAAGGTTGAAATTCTTACAACTCCTGCATGTTCAAATTGTAATATAGTTGAAAAGATGTTTGATGAGCTTGGGGTCTTGTATACAACTATAGATGTTACAGAAAAACAAGAATACCTTCAAAAATATCCAATCTTTACTGCTCCTGGAATTGTAATAGATGACAAGTTGGAGTTTATAGGAGTTCCAACAAAAAAGGAATTGATCAAAAAACTCTATCACAATAACTAAGTTGTCATTTGTAAAGTCTAATCATTAAATATCAAACAAGGTGTATCAAATCATTGCCTCATAAATTAGATAAAACAGATGTAGCAATAATCAAATCATTGATGAAGGATGGCAGAAAATCCTTTCGAAAAATATCAAGAGAACTATCAATAAGCACCCCAACAATAAAGTCTAGATATCAAAGACTGGTTAACCTGGGTTTGATAAAATCTGTATCCCCGATAATAGATATGAAAAAGATTAATAAAAAAATTCACAAACAAATATCTGAAGATTCTATTATAAAAATTCCAGAATCGCATATTCAAACTGGTCTTGCTGTAAATGTTGACTGTGACTATTGTGATGGTGATATAACTAGTCAGCCAAAAGTTTTGAAGTTTGGTCGGTATGAGAGATTTTTTTGTTGTACTTCATGTCGAACATTATACAAAGATAAGTATGGTGGAAGAATCAATTCTCTTTCAAAGCCAAATCTTGAAAAATAATCTCAAATAAGGAATATTTTTTATTCTGCACAAATTATGAATCTACAAATGACCGAACTATCTAAGGATGAAAAAATGACCCTAATACAATATGCCATAAAAAAATATGAAAATGAAGGGGTTTTAATTGAAAAATTAAAGAGAATACTTTCAGAAAAAGATGTTCAAAGAGGTATTGATACTCTTATTGGAACTCAAAAAGTAAGGAGAATTGGACCTGAAGTTTTGGAAAACAACGAAAGCCATACTGAATTACCTGAACTACCAGAAAATCTAAAACCGTTGTTAGCTCAATTATGAAAATAATTTTAGAATCCTCGAAGCCCTTCAGGTCTTACAGATTCTGGATGTTGCTTCATCCATGAAATTTTTTCTAACATTGATTGCTTGTCTTGTGGGAAGGTTCCTTTGATAGTGTATGCATTGGAACCATGATTTGCTCTAAAAATGATCTCTTCCTTTGCTTCAATTTTACTAACTAATTCTTCTAGCTCATCTAGAGCTTCTGAATCTGAAATTGGGATAAAGGGTTCACCAAACTTTGTCATGAATTCATCTTTCACACCAGGTTCGATGATTAAGGTAAGTGCTGCAGAGTATTGAGGGGATACAGCGCTTAGTACCTCTGCTGTCCCTCTTATGTGCTCTTTAGTGTAGGTCTTCCCACCTAATCCAAGTATAACCATGCATGAAATAGTGAAACCCGCATCTATTGCCTTACGACAAGCTCTAATGATTGTCTGAGATGTAGCTCCTTTTGTTACTTTTTTTAATACAATATCTGAGCCACTCTCAATTCCTATGTACATCATTTTAAGTCCAGATTCATACATTTTTCTTAATTCTTCTGGAGTTTTTTTTAGTAAATTCATTGGCATTGCATAACATGACACTCGTTCTAAATTAGGAAATTTTTTGTAAAGATAGTCTACAATCTTTATCATATAGTCAGTTTGAAGATTCAATGCATCACCATCTGCAAGAAAAATTCTCGGCGTATCAGGCATCTGTTTAGCCATAATGTCGATTTCCATCTTGACTTCCTCCCATGGTCTTTCAGAGTATTCTTTTGATCTATACATATCACAAAAAGAACACTGGTTAAATGAGCATCCTAAAGTTACTTGGAATATTAGAGATTTAGCTTCAGAAGGAGGTCTATACATTGGATAGTCGTAGTTTAACATCATAGGTTTCTTTACTACCAAATCCAATTTATCGTTTTAGTATACATGATTTACTTCTACTCGTAAAACTCCTTAAAGGATAATCCAATAGTCTAATAATTATGAGTAAGTCTACTAAGAATCTAGTTCCTAGATTCTTTGATAAAACGGCTTTAACTTATGATAAAATTGTAAACCAAACAACTTTTGCCAAGGACAAATATTGGAAAAAAGAAATTCTTAAAAAAATTCCACAATGTAAATCAATATTAGATCTTGCATGCGGTACAGGAATATTAACTGAAAAAATTTCTGAAAAGCTTCCAGATGCAAAAATAGTTGGTGTGGATATTACCGAAAGCTATCTTGATATTGCAAAAAAGAGATTTGCTTCAAAAGAAAACGTCTCATTTGTAAAACAAGATGCAGAAAAATTAGATCTAGAGGAAAAATTTGACTGTATTACCTCATCTTATATTCCAAAGTACTGTAATCCAGAAATTCTGGTAGATATATGCATGAAGCATCTAAAAACTGGCGGAAAAATTATTCTACATGATTTTACCTATCCGGAAAATAAAGAAGTTAGAATTTTATGGAATCTATATTTTGTCGTGTTGAATATAATAGGATATTTTATCCCAAATTGGAAGGACGTTTTTGTTGAGCTTCCAAAATTAATTAAGTCAACTAGATGGCTTGGGGAATTTGAGAAAGTCATGAAAAATCATGGCTTGAAGGTAGAACTACAATGGATGACATGGGGTTGCTCAGCTATTCTTACAGGAAGTGATATAGTCTAATCTTATTTCTTCAATTATTTCAAACCAGACCATATTATCTATAATGATTTGATATTTTCTAGTAACTTTTTCCCGATTATCGTCATAATCCACTGAAATAATTTTCCTTTTAGCTTTGACATGATTACGTGTAAGTATAGAACCTATTCCATCTCTTTTTCGTAACAGATCTGATGTTACATTACTAGGAAGAATTTTTGAATCAAAATTAACTATTGCAAGAATAACTGGTAATTCATTTGCAGTAATTGTTACCTTTCTTACAAAATTAGTTCCAGATATTTGATTTTGTTCTATAATGTCAAGGTGTACATCACATTCTAAGGCCTCTTTTAGGGTATTTTCAACCTGTCCTACGGGTGCATCTAAAATACTCTGAAGCAGAGGATCCAAAATTACTGCCATAGCATTATTACAAAATTTATTCAATTAAAGATGTCTTATCAAAAAAAACAATATTGTGCTTAAAATTACGCCTGAGCTAATTAATTTTAGAACAATTTCTTTTTTGTAGATAAGAGATATCTCTGCTGATTGTTTCTTAAGATTTTTGTAAATATATGATGTTTTTATCAAAATATAACTTAAGATACCAGCTACCGCAGATAATGCAAATGATTCTAAGGTTATTGAATTAATTTGAATGATAGTTCCTGCAAGAACTGGTAGGACTCCCCATGAAAGTATAAAGGAAGAGTTGTTATGAAATTTTCCATTAAATAATTCTAAATTGTATGAAACGAGAAAAAATATTTCAACAATTCCAATTGGAATTAAAAGAGGGGAATCTAAAAATGCATAGTAAAATCCAATAATTATCGCACCAGATAAAGTAAACAAAGAAATTATCCACAATTTCTTTTTTGATAAGAATCCCCAAGGTTTTGCTTTGCTACCTAGAGCATCAAGACAATGGGCTGATATTCCCAATGCTAAAAAATAAAGTAAACAAATTGCTCCTAGTCTATCTAGTGAATAGTCAACAACAAGAGATCCCCACGCTGCAAATGCTATTACCATGCCAGTATAGGGTAAAAAGAGAATTCCAATTCCCAATCTAAAATTTCTAGTGCCAAATTTTGGTACAAACCATTCTGAGAGACGATCTTTTTGCACTATTTCCTAATGGAGTTCGCTCACTTAAATAATACAACTAGTAGGTATTGATTTTGAAATACATTTTAGGAGATTAATTACACAAAAATTATCTTCATATGGCAAACGATCCCCATTCAAAACGACTCTTTTGGTTTTTATTTGCAGGTTCACGCGGGGGGGTAAATAGACTTAAACTTGTATCTGCAATTAAAAAAAATCCACTTAATGCTAATCAACTTGCAAAAGAATTAGGTTTAGACTATAAAGCAATCCAGCACCACATCAGAGTGCTTGAGAAAAACAATATCATTACCAAGGTAGGAGAAAAATACGGTGTAACTTATTTTATATCAAATTTCCTTGAGGCTAATATAGAATCGTTTAACGAGATTGTTGGCAAACTGGAAAAAAGTAAATAATCTATGAAAGGATATTTCCTAAATGAAATGTTGAACTGATACAATCGGTTAGTATAGACTATTGATAATGAGAAAATATAAAATAAGATTTTTGTATGAGTGTTTGCAGTTAGTTTGGTATGGTTAAACTAAGTGATCTAAGGGCCTGTACGCAATGTCACATGGTATATTTTAAAACTTCATCAGAACGATGTGCACACTAATACATCCATACACCAAGAAGAAATAAAATTCGATTAGAATTTTAAATTAGTGGATCTAATCTTCCCTTTTTGTAATCTTTGTTTAACAAAATTTTATTGAAATAATTAACAGCATTATATATATTATCTAGTAGAATCTTGGTTATGGAATATGGACTATCATAATTTTCATGGAAAAAACATTCCTCACATAGAAGTGAATCCTGACATGAAAATTACTGATCTTGTAGAAATTTATGCAAGCTCAGGTTTCAACGCAAGACAACTTGGAGAAGCTGCAAAACTGTACCGTAAGATGATTGAAGATGATGCAACAATTTGTCTTACTATTGCTGGCGCTATGACACCAGTTGGGTTTGGAGGCCTATTCAAATCTCTTATCGAAAAAGGGTTTGTTGATTGGATAATATCTACAGGCTCTAATCTGTACCATGAAGATCATTTTGCATGGAATCTACCTGTAAAACAAGGACATTTTGAGGTTGATGACATGATTCTGTATCAGAAAGACATTGTCAGAATAAGAGATGTATATATCAAAGGTGAGGAAACGCTGAAAAAACAAGATACGATTGTGCAAAAAATGTTTGAAAATAATTTACTTGAAAAACCATTTACTACTGCAGAATTTGCAAACTGGATGGGAAAATATTCAAAAGAACATTCAAAACATCCAGAAAGAAGTTTTGTTGTTTCTGCATATGATTATGACGTGCCACTTTACATTTCAACACTGAAAGATTCTTCACTTGCACTTGATCTAGCTCCACTTAGACTTGCTAACAAGCCATTTGCACTAGACTTTGTAAGAGAGATAATTGAACAGGCCGCAATTTTATACCATTCAAAAAAGGCAGGAATCATAGAGATAGGCGGTGGCGTCCCCAAAAATACTGCGCAGCAAACTGGTCCATTATTAGATCAGATCTTGGGTCTTGGTCATGGAGGACAAAATTACATTATCCAGATTACTGATGCTAGACCAGATACTGGAGGTTTATCTGGCGCTACACTCCAAGAAGGAAAGAGTTGGGGAAAGGTAAAAGATTCTCATGAAGATGTTATTGTAGTTTATGCAGATGCTACTATAGCATTTCCAGTTCTGTGCTTGTATGCGTTGAGCATGGAAAGCTCACGAAAGCCAAAACAACTGTACAAGAAATTAGGACAATATTATACGGATCTATCTGAAACTTATTTTAACAAAAAGAAACTAGATCAACCATAGAATATTCTGTCTATTATTGTTTCTTGAAATGATTCAGAGAATCAAGACTGCGGCAGCAAAAACAGTAGTCCATCTTTCTTTCAGATCCCCAACTGCGCTCTGAGTTATGTTTCTAGTTCTGTATATCTGCTTAGACACTTTCCATTGGTGTCTTTTTTCATCCCAATTCTTATCTACATCAAATGGTATTCCTAGAGACGAGGCTAACATCTGAGCTGCAATGTCTTCGGCATAATCGCCAGCTTCTTTTTCGGTTTCTCCAAAAGAGTGATATTCAGATAGATATCCCCACCTTTTTCTACTCGTTGGTTCTGCCAATCCTACCGAGGCCGCCATCAATCTATGTGGTTCATTGGATTGTTGACGTGCATAGATTACGAATTGAACGCTACCTGGACGTATCAGCTCCAAACCTTCCTTACGCGAAATTATTTCTGCACCTGGTGGAAGTATACTTGAAACTAGCACCAAATTCGTATTTGGAATTCCAGCATCTCGTAATGCATATTCAAAACTTGTAAGCTGATCTTGATGCACTCCTTTGCCTTTTGTGAAGAACATTTTTTTTGGAACCAGGTCGAGCATTACATCGAGCAACCTGAGAGATATATAAAATCTTTCTAGGGCAAAAACGAAATTTCAAGAAATTTATACTACGAATCAAATTAGAACAGGATGGAAGATCACAGAGTAGTAAAAGATATTTCAATAAAAAATGGTGACGACCTTCAAAATATCTTTAAGCAGCTATCAACATCAGGAGGTTTTGAATCACGGAATCTTGCAGATGGCCTTGAAATTCTCTCAACAATGATAAACGATAAAGACTGTCTAAAGTTTCTCTCATTTGTTGCAGCAATTACATCTACTGGCCTTCGAGGAATAATTGCTGATATGCTTAGGAACAAAATGTTTGATGTTGTCATTACTACATGTGGTGCTCTAGATCATGATATAGCAAGGTATTTTTCAAATTATCTTGAGGGTTCATTTACCCTAGATGATGTAGAACTTTTAGAAAAGCACATTCACAGATTGGGTAACGTGCTTGTTCCTATGGAAAGTTACGGACCAATAATTGAAGAAAAGATGCAGATGTTCTTAGAGGCAGCTTACAAATCCGGTAGAAAAGAAATGTCTACTGCTGACATTACAAGAATGATTGGCGAAAATCTGGGAGAGGGCTCATTCTTGTATTGGGCATATAAGAACAATATCCCAGTAATAGTACCAGGAATAGTAGACGGTGCAGTAGGTAGTCAAATCTGGTTATTTACACAAAAACACAGTGATTTCAAACTTAATGTAATAGCTGATAGTGATCTCTTATCCTCACTTATTTTTAAAGCAAAAAAATCTGGCTCTCTTATGCTAGGTGGTGGAATATCAAAACATCATACCCTATGGTGGAATCAATATCGAGATGGCCTTGACTATGCTGTATACATTACTACCGCGCAGGAATTTGACGGAAGTTTGAGTGGAGCTCTTGTCAGAGAAGCAATCTCATGGGGTAAGGTTACTCAGAATGCAAAACAAACTACAATACACGCAGAAATAACTACAATCTTACCATTTCTTTACTCTGCGCTTCTTGCTAGAGTAAAATAACTAAATGTATGAGTAATCGATTCTAAAAATTCTATTATTTTGATATTTTAGCTTCATAGAAATAAAAAATGAGACTTTTAATTAACTTGTTCAAAAATTGGAAAAAAGTACATAAGCATAGTGGGGGTGAATGCATCTAATTGGAATCAACTAGTGCAATTTTATCAGGTGTCTCAATTGCTAATATGGTTGTCCTTGGAATCTTGATGTGGTGTTTTGGAAAAATGTATTCCAAAACAAAAGCCCAGCTTCCATTAGGTATGATTATTTTTGCAGGAATGTTGTTTTTGCATAACATCATTGGTTCTTTTGCATACTTTTCAATGGATCAGATATTTTCTCATGAAGTGTTCCCATACATGTTAGGTGTTACAATTGCAGAGCTTGCTGGTGTATTGATACTTTTGAAGATAACTTTAGAGTAAATTAGGTAAAGAAAAATAGATGTTGTTCTAATATCTTAACATGAAGCCCAATTCTCCATCTGAGAAAAAAAAATTACCTATGAAAACGAGATTAATAATAATTCTAGTTGTTTTTGTTATTATCAATTTAATTTTCTATGTTGGTTTTGAAGGCTCAGAAGATTCACAAGATGGAGAAGAAATTGAACAAGAAGGTGGAGTAATAGAAGAAACTAATGAAGAACAACTATCCGAGAAATTTAATCCTCCTAAACCATAATTATTCTCTCCCAGAACTATATTTTCAAACGAATCCTTTTTTGAGAAATTAAAACCATCATAAAACTATATTATATTAAGATTAGAATTATTTGTATTTCGTTATAGTATTTTAATTCGGACCATTGTTATTTTGTAACTTCAACGATACTTGATTTTTTCGATTTTATGATATTTGTTATCTTAATAGTAGTTTTTTCAATCTCATCAATAGAGTCTGAAAGTATTCTAATCAAAATACCTGCATTATTTGGTAATTGGGATGCCCCTCCAGTAATCTGAATACTTTGAAGAAGTGAATTAATCTCATTATCTAAATCCTCATTATCAAGTACTTTTGAAACAATGTAGATGGTAGAGAAAATTTTCTTTTTACCATAAAGATTTTCAAAGACAGCCTTTCTTTTTTTAGGCTCTATATTCATTGCATCAGAAAAAAGAATTTCATTTTTTTCATTAAATGCATTAGTTCTAAAAATTAATGAATTAAAATCAAATTCTTCTCCGTGAGCAATTCTACCACAAGAAATATTTTCAGAATAAACTAATGTTGAACTTTGATCAACTTTGATATTTACTTTTTGATAAAATTCAGCTGATTTATGAGGAATAATTTGTTTTGGGATGAATTCTAGATAACTACCTTTTTCTACTAAAATATTGATTAGTTGAGACGGTGCCTGGTTTTCAGTTTTGTAAATTTTTGTTGCAGATTGAGTTGTAATATATCCATTAGAACTTTGTGATGCTTTAATGTCAATCTTTAATCTATCTCCCTGAAGTATTCCACATGCAGATGACATTATGTAAATATGTGCAGTACTTGGATTGTTTGCATCAGGATACATTGCTTTTTGAATTAATAAAGGGGGTTTAACAATTAAATTTTTGATAACAGTTTTACAATTTTTTCCTCCTTCTATCTCTAATTGAGCTAACCCCTCCATCCCAAAAACTTGTTTTTGCATTTTTTTATCGATCAGAATTATACCTTCGCCTTTTCTTTGATCACTTGATCAATTTGATTCTTGAGATATTCTTTATCAAATAACAAATCATTAACAACTTGTTCTGCTATTTTTTCTATTCCGTTACCATTTTTACAATTCACAAAAAGAAATGGTTTATTTTTTCTGATTTTTCTCGCATCATTTTCCATAATGTCCAGATCTGCTCCAACATGAGGAGCAAGATCAATCTTGTTAATGACTAAGAGATCGCAACTTTCTATTCCTAAACCTCCTTTTCGAGGGTATTTGTCTCCTCCAGAGACATCAACTATGTAGATGAAATAATCAGCCAAAGCTGGACTAAAAGTGGTCATGATATTATCCCCACCACTCTCTATAATGATAAGATCTAAAGTAGGATCTTTTTTTTCTATTTCCTCAATTACTGCCAAATTCATTGAGGGATCTTCTCGTATTGCAGTGTGAGGGCACCCTCCCGTAGCAATCCCGATAATCATATCTTCTGGCATTAGTTTTAATTCTGTTGAAAGAGTTCGTTGCATACGTTGTGCATCTTCTTTTGATATAACATCATTAGAAATAATACAACATGTAATATTCTTTCTTTTAAAAATTGGTACAAGCATTTCGATGAGTTTAGTCTTACCAGATCCCACCGGTCCTCCAATTCCCAATTTTGGAATTTTTAATTTATTTAAATGCATTATTCAAAACCTAATCAAATCAAGTATTAAACATTCTAGATTCATTATGTTCATGGTACATTTGATGTATTTCAGTGAAAGGAGTTAACTGCCAAATATCTGTTGGAGTTTTTTCTTTAATTTTATTTATTACAAAAGTATTAACTGGTTCTGCAAGCGATCCTAAAATTTTTTGTGCGTCTAAATGTTGAATTATTCCTAAACGAATTGCAGCACTAACTATACTTGAACAAAAAGAATATAGCAATATTTTCATCGCACTTTGTAAGGGTATACCTAAACATTGTGAATAAATCCCAATAGCAATAGGATAGGTACAAGGAGTTTCATTTTTTTCAATTTTATTTTTAAACTGATTTAAGAAATGATTTTTATGATTTGTATCATTAACCATGTGCATTAAACAATTGAAAACTTGTTTACCAGATCTTGCCAGAGAATTTCTTACATTCTTTGTAAGCTTCATTGAATAGAATTTGTTGTCAATAATCAAGGTCTGAGAAAGATCATTATTTTTAACTGCGTCCATGGTTATTGAAAGAATACTACAATCAAAAGGAATCAATTGAAACTCAATTTGCTCAATGATGAATTCATAGATTTGATCCCCATTGGTGACAATATTGTGTTTGAATAGAGATTCTAAGCCACCTGACATACTAAACATTCCTGACGGGAAAAAGGAGTCAGAAAGTTGCATTATTTGAAATTCCTTATCAGTGCTCATGTACATCCATTCCATCTTTTGGTTCGAAAATTCGTTTCTCAACTTTCATCTCTAAATGGTCTATTATTTCTGAAAACAATTTTTTGAAAGTATCTAATTCTGAATCTGAAAGTATAGGGAAGAATATTTGACCATTTTTATCAATTTGAATGGGTCTATGCCTATTGCCAATAATATGACCTAATTTAACTAGAACTCCCTCAGAATTTGCCTTAATTTTCTTAATTTTAATTGAAATAACTTTTTCAGGAATCTGTTCAATTACGATGAATTTTTCAGAATTTGAATACAATACATCTCCGTTGTGCAGTTTATGTTCTGAATCAAGTATACAACCTATGTCAGTTCCTTTTTCAGTTTGTTTTCGAAATCTTGTTTTATCTAATTCTGATCGGGTAAATCTTAAAACTTCACAGACCATAGTTTTTTGTAGCTTCCCAAATTTAACTGCTAATTCTTTATCTTGAAAAATGTTGCCAATAACAGATGAGATCGCTATCATGTTATTAGATAAATACGATCAGGTTAATACTTTTTAGTCGCTACTTCTGACAGTTTATTTAGATTATTAAAATGATGCTTACTCCACGTGAAATTGACAAGATGTACATTTTTTTAGCGGCTCAAATTGCACGTAGAAGAAAAGATCGCGGATTGAAACTAAATTATCCTGAATCTATGGCATTAATAGCTGATTTTGTGATTGAGGGAGCTCGTGATGGAAAAACTGTTTCAGAGCTAATGAGTTCGGGGAGAAAAGTATTATCAAAAAATGATGTTTTACCTGGTGTGTCAGAATTAATACGTACAGTTCAGGTCGAAGCTACTTTTAATGATGGAACAAAGCTTGTAACAATTCATGATCCGATAGTGTTGTAAAAATGATACCAGGTGAATACTTTCTTGCAGATGATTCGATAATAGCTAACAAAAATCGAGAGACAAGAAAAATTAAAGTAAGTAATTCTGGGGATAGACCAATTCAAGTTGGGTCTCATACACACTTTTTCGAGGTAAACAAAGCATTAGATTTTCCAAGAGAACAGGCTTATGGATTTCATCTCAATATTCCTGCAGGTACTTCAATTCGATTTGAACCTGGAGATTCTAAGGAGGTAGAAATTACGGAATATGGTGGGAAAAAAATTGTTTTTGGGTTTAGTGGCCTTGTAAATGGCCAATTAGTGGCTAAAAAACAAGATGCGATAAAAAAAGCAAAAGAAAAAGGCTTTCGAGGTGCTTGAATGACGTTAACCATTCCTAGAAACCGATACGTAGCACTTTTTGGCCCCACAATTGGAGATAAAATTAGACTTGCAGATACTGAATTAATAATTGAAATTGAAAAAGACTTTCTCAAATATGGTGATGAAGTTGTATTTGGTGGTGGAAAAAGTGCACGAGACGGATGTGGCCAAGCAAGTGGTGTATTAAGCAAAGATTCACTTGATCTTGTAATTACTAATGCAATTGTTTTAGATCCAATTTTGGGAATAATCAAAGCTGACATTGGTATTAAAGATGGATTAATTGTTGCTGTTGGCAACGCTGGAAATCCAAACGTGATGGATGACATTGACATGGTAATTTCATCAAATACTGAAATAATTTCTGGGGAACATTGTATTTGTACTCCTGGAACAATTGATACGCACATTCATTTTGTTTCTCCACAACAAGCTATGGAAGCAATTTGTAACGGAACAACAACTATGATAGGAGGTGGTACAGGACCCACAGAAGGCACCAAAGCTACCTCATGTACTCCTGGACCATGGAACATACATAGAATGATTGAAGCAGTCGAAGAATTCCCTTTAAACTTTGGATTTCTTGCAAAAGGAAATGATTCACAAGAACCAGCTCTGATGGAACAAATTCAAGAAGGTGCACTTGGACTAAAATTACATGAAGATTGGGGAACTACTCCCGCAACAATTGACTCTGCTTTACGAGTTGCAGACAAAACAGACACTCAAGTTGCCATTCACACTGATACATTAAACGAATGTGGATTTGTTGATGATACAATAGATGCGATAGCTGGAAGAACAATTCACACATATCATACTGAAGGAGCAGGAGGAGGACATGCACCTGACATTATGAAAATAGCTGGAGAAAAAAATGTCCTACCATCATCTACCAATCCAACAAGACCATTTACTGTTAACACAATTGATGAACATTTGGATATGATGATGGTATGTCATCATCTTAATTCATCAGTTCCTGAAGATGTAGCTTTTGCCGAATCAAGAATAAGGGCTGAAACTATAGCTGCTGAAGACGTATTCCATGATAAGGGCATTTTAAGCATGTATTCTTCTGATAGCCAGGCAATGGGCAGGGTAGGAGAGGTCACTACAAGAGCTTGGCAAACCGCTGATAAAATGAAAAAGATGGTAGGCAGATTAGATGAGGAAAATGGGGAAAATGATAATCTTCGAGTAAAGCGATATCTAGCCAAGTTAACCATTAATCCTGCCATTACTCATGGAATTTCTGAGTATGTTGGTTCTTTAGAACCTGGAAAGATTGCAGATATTGTTTTATGGACGCCACAATTTTTTGGAATAAAACCAAAACTCATTATCAAAGGTGGTTTGATTGCATATTCGCTAATGGGAGATCCCAATGCATCTATTCCAACCCCTGAACCGGTCTATTACCGTCCCATGTTTGGTGCAATGGGAATTGCAAAACAAAATATTTCTGTTACATTTACGTCAAAAACTGCAATTGATAATGGTTTAGCAACGAAGCTAAATTTAAAAAAGAAATTGTTACAAGTAAAGAACTGTAGAAAAATTAGCAAAGAAGATATGGTTTACAATAATCTAACTCCAAAAATTGATATTGATCCAGAAACGTTTAAGGTAAAAGTTAATGGTAACTTGGTATCTGTGGATCCCGCAAAAACAGTATCGTTAGCAAGATTATACCAGTTATTTTAGAATGATATTCTGTTTAACTATATTTTTTTGATTATTAACTACATAAGGATTACACCTCACAATAACTTCGTCTTAGAATACTAAAAAAATAATTGCTAGTCCTTTGTATGGAACTATTTTATGATTACAGTTTTTTAAAATATCAAAATTGAACTATGAAATGCATGAGATATTCAAAGATAATTTGATGTTACATAGACTAAAATGTACAAATGGTCTTGAAATTCTAGAAAAATTTGGAGAGACAACAACGACAAATTGTTTTATATCTTAATATCCCTAAAATATTATTTTTATAAATTATATCAACAAAATTATTTTGTTAGAATTTTTCTTACTTCATTAACTCTATTTAACAATTCTTTTAGAAAATCGTCAGCAAATTGTTCAAATGTTTGTTGATCATTTTTATTTTCTTGAATTTCTTGTCGATTTTTGTATTCTTCAAGTAACCACTTAAAATCAGAAGATTTCAATTTAATGACATGATCTTGAGCTTCTACTTTTGATTGGAACATGTTCACTAAAAAATAACTTAAGAAATGGGCAAAACTCTTAACATGATATTTTTTCTTATAGTCTTCTCCAAAAATATTGTAGTTTTCCTCAAGCCACTCTTTTACATCCGAACGAATAGTTATCGTATTATAACTTCCGTCTAAATTTAATTTCAAATTATGGGAATTTACATAATAATAGTCTCTCTTAATCTCATTCATCATGATAATCAGGGTACTTGGAAGAAACATTCCCGGATAATATTCATCTGTAATATATTGAAGTTTTTTTAAAATTTCCGGTTTCAGTCCAATGGTAGAATAACCTTGTCCTGGCATGATATTCAAGAATATTTTAGATGTTTATAATTTTCTATAATTGAAAATAAGAAACTATGAACGATTTTTGAATGATTTGTAAGCTCTGATTGCAACCCAAAGACATCCCATGCCAATTGTTCCCCAAGCTGCTCCTAAGAGAAACCCCTTTTCTCCATCTTCAATTTGAGTTAAACCGAACCCCAATAAGATCACAACTACTGCCATACCAAATTGAATGTCCATAACCACAAATAATTTTTGAATTAATAAGAATTCTATTTGGTTCGTTTTTTTACATCATTTTTTCATTAAAAAATATTATTCCTAATGAATTTTTCTAGTTATGAAATAAATTTTTCATCTACATGAATTTCATTTTATTTCTCTTTCTCCTAATTTCAATTTTTTAATTTACAAAAATTATCTTATTTTATAGAATATCAGTTCTGTGAAGAAAAAAATCTATTAACTAACAAGTATCAAAAGCCTAATTTCTTAAAATACCACTATTCTTCAAAATGGTGTACTATACGTATTCCTAATCATTTCTATAGATGTAAAGTACGAATTTAATTGAATGCTTAAATAATTAATCTAAATACCGATTTTGGGGAACTTGGCAGAATTTTCCGATTTCGGAATTGCAATTGCAGCATTTATTGGACTTACCCTTGTTGTTGGAATTATTTCATCAAAAATGATCCGAAAAAGTGGTCGTAGGTTAATTGTTGCCGGAAAAAGCCTTCCTTTAGCATTGGTTGGTACTATGCTTGCAGCTCAAGCAGTTGACGGTAACTCTTCCTTAGGTAATGTTTCATTAGTTTTTCAATTTGGTTTCTGGGCAGGAGCAGTAATCCCAATCGGTTTGGGGGTTTGCTTACTGGTTACGGGAATTGCATATGCTAAGAAATTAAACAAAATGGCTATGTTTACGCTTCCTGACTTTTACTTTAGACGATATGGAAATGGCGCAGAAGGAATTTCTGGAGTTTTAATGATTATTAGTTTTACAATTCTTGTTGCAGGAAATCTAGCAGCATGTGGATTCATCTTAGAAGTAGTATTTGGAATAGATTACTTCTGGGGTATACTGATTTCAGCATTAGTAGTTGTAGGATATACTGTTGCAGGAGGTTTGTTTGCATCTGCATGGACAAACTTATTCCAAGTCTATCTTGCTATTGGAGCATTCTGGGCAGGTTTCATTTTCTTTGCCGGTGGATTTTCTGGAGTAGAGTGGAATACAATTTACAATAATGCACCACCGGAGTTTTTGGATATTACTGGACTAACTGAGATAGCTAACGGGGCTCTTCTAAATTGGGCAGGTATACTTGCATTGGGACTAGGTGATATTGTAGCTTTAGACTTTATGGAAAGAGTTTTTGCAGCTCGAGATCCAAAAACTGCTCAACGTGGTGCGTTTATGGGTGGTGCTCTTACGTTATTTACAGTTCTTCCCACAAGCATGTTGGGAATTGTTGCATTGTACTTTTTACCAGCCGATACATTACCTGACTTGGCGATGCCATTATTGGCAACTGAACATATGCCATTTGCAATAGGTGCAGCAGTTCTAATGGGTGTAATTGGTGCATCAATGTCAACTGCAAGTGGAGGGCTGTTAGCTATTTCCAGTGTTGTTTCACGAAACTTTATTCAAAGAATTATCAGACGAAGGTGGTTGAATAAACCTGCATGGAGTGATAGTAAGCTCCTCATGGCTACAAGAATAATCCTTGCCCCGATGATGGTTGCCGGCACTGCACTTGGATACTTTTTGCCAGCACCCGGAATTTATCTGATTTTAGCTTTTGATGTTGTATTTGCTGGTGCTTTTGCTCCGCTTACATTTGGTTTATTTTGGAGGAAAGCAAACATGCCAGCAGCAATAGCATCATTAATTGTTGGTTCTGCTGCTAGATTGTACTTCTTCTTTGCAATTCCAGAAGAATTAGTGGGATTAGATACTATGATTCCACCAATTATCTCATTTGCATTATTCGTAGGTGTAGCATATGCTACCCAAAGTAAGTATCCAGGTAAAGCAAGACATGGTGTAGTAGATTATGTCCCACCAGAGGAGGATATTATATCAGGTAATGATTTGAAAAACTTTGCAGGAGGAAGTCAAGCTATGCCAGGTGGCTCCAGTGAATCAACTTCTCATGATGGAGGAGATAATAAATCTAGTCATACTCCAATGGGAAAGTAACTAAAAGACATTTTTTATTTAAAGTTTTTTTATTTTCTAATTTTATCTAAAAACGTTCCTTTTTTCTTTTTTTCTATTTGCCAGAGAACTTTATTTTTATGATAAATGGCAGTTTGGTTATCAGGTTCTATTTCTAACGCTCTGTTATAATACTTCAAAGATTCTTCATATTTTTTTAGTTCAAGAAGCAACTTTCCTTTATAACTTAAAGCATAAACATAGACAGGATTAATATCGATGGCTTTATCACAATAAGATAACGCTTCTTCATACTTTTTCATATGTGCTAGCACCCAAACCATAGAACATAACGCCTTTACATTGCTAGGTTCAAAGTCAATAGCATTTTGGCAGTAAAACCTCGCTTCTGCGTATTTTTTTAACGAAAAGAGGGCAACTCCCTTGCTATAAGCAGCTCTCACATTTTTTGTGTCTTTTTCTAAAATTTTATCAAAACACTCTATAGCTTTTTTGAATAATCCTGTACGATCAAGAACGAGTCCTTTTGTCATTAATGCCTCTACATAATTGGGATCAATTTCTAGAGCCTTATCCAGGAAAACAAAGATGTCTTTATTTGAAAAACCAGCAAAATCTAGTGTCCATCCTTTTGCCACTAGTGCATTAAGATTTTTAGGATTTATTTCAAGTGCTTTAGTGTAATATTCTATCGCTTCTTCATGTTTGTTTTGTTTTGCTAGTTTTTCACCTTCTGCATAAAGTTCCTGAGATATTCTTGAGTCTTCTTCTAAGGCTTTATCCAAATAAAATATGGCATCTTTATTTTTTCCTAACCTTCCTAAAACTATGCTTTTATTATAAAGTGCATTTGAATTTTTTTGATTTATTTCTAGAACTTTATCAAAGAGAGCTATTGCCTCTTCATGTTTTCCTAGTTGACTAAAATTTGAACCCTTGTAGGTTAAAGCATCTGGGTATTTTGAATCAATTTCCAGAATCCTTTCAAAACACTTTATGGCTTCTTCGTTTCTTCCTTCTTTGTCTAAAGCAAGACCTTTGTTGAGTAGGGCATCTATATTTTTTGGATCGCTTTCGATTACTTTATCAAAACATTCTATGGATTCTAGGGTTCTTTCAAGTTTGTATAACGTTGTACCTTTATGAAATTGTGCTACTAGATTATCGGGTTCAAGACTGAGGGATTTATCAAAACTTGATAATGCTTTTTTTAATTCGTTGTAATTAATCCATGAAATTCCTTTGTTAATAAAATGCCAAGAATTTTTGGATATATCTAAGATCATATCGATAAATAATTTTTATCTCATGTTTTAATTAATTTCTTTCCTCAATTTCTATTGAAAATACAATGCCATAATAATCAGAAAATGATACTTCGGTGATTCTGAAATTGTATTTTTCCTTTAGTTGTTCAAGAAATTCAAATTTTACGGTATGTTGGTTAGTTTTAATTTTGACTTTATTGCCATCTAATAATCTCTCCCAATCCGGCTTGTATTCATTAATAAAATTAAAAATATCATTATAGACTATCAAATTATTATTTTTAGTATCCATGCATAATTCTAAGATTGATTTAAATCTAAACCTTATGTTACCGTATCTTTTCTTTTGATTTTTTAGTAATAATGATGCATTTGTCTTTGTTCCAGTCCTTCTTGTTCAAAATGGTTATGGACTTTTCCACCATCATGATGAGCATGAACCGTACCATCAATATGGCAATGAGTATTATCGATAACGTCTTTCATGAATATATCATCGACTCTAATTATCATATTAGTTACTTCTACTGCGGTTTTAATGATTTGTTGTTTTACTACTAGTGGTTCAATAACATCATCTGGAAATATTTCTGAAACCTTTCTTTTATCAGAATCTATTCCGTACCATTTGAGTATACCTTTTGGACAATTTGCATATCTTGATCGCAATTGTGTTAATGTATCTATTGGATCCATACCTACATTTCTTGCTAGGGTTACTGGTATCTCTTCTATCGCTTCTGCAAATTTCTCAATCACTATCTGTTCTCGTCCTTCAACTGTAGTACTTAGGTCTAAAATTTTATTTGCAATAATTGCTTCAGTAGAACCTCCACCACGAACAATGAACGAATTCTCAACAAAGTTTCGTAGAACATAAATTATATTCAGCGTATCCCTATGGAATTCATCAAGATAGCGTTTGGAATTACATCTTAGTAAAATAGTTACAGATTTAGGATTACTACAACCTTCTATAAACACCATTTTATCCCCCCCGACATTTTTTTCATATACTTTCTTTGCAAAACCAAGTTCATCCTTGTAAATATCCTCCAAATTTTTACACGTTTTTGCCCCTGTAGATTTTTCAAGCCACAAAAGATCATTGATTTTTACTCTTCGAATAGATATTATTCCTTCTTTTGCCAGATATTCCTGTGCGATGGAATTAATTCCTTTTCTGGATATTACTACATTAGCTCCAGAATTAACAATTTTTTTAATCTTTGAACATATGTCTAGAGTTTCTTGATTCAAAAAAAGTGCCATTTGCTCAGGCGAATTTATTTCAATTTGGTCATCTGTTTTGGTTCGCATTATTTCCAGAGGCTCGTTTAGTAGAAGAATTTTTGCATTTTCAATACTTCTTGGCATGGCAGAATTGTCAATTGTTTTATCAATTATTGTTCCGCAGATCAATTGAATGTTATTTGCATTTCCTGTTTTTTCTTCAATTTTAATATCGTCTACATCTATCTCTTTTTTTTGGAAATTAGTGACACTGCAAACTGCCTCTACAATTAGATCAGTAATCGATATTTCCTCAGATACTAAACTTGTCATTAATTTTCCTGCTGAACATGAACTGGCCAGCTGATGCATGATCTTTTTGTTTGTAATACTTTCTTCCTTCTTAATTTTATCAAGGATGTCTAATGCAAATTCTAAACTTTTTTCATAACCTTTAGAAATTATTGTTGATGATATTCCCATTTTCAATAATTCTTGTGATTTCTGAAGTAACTTCCCAATTAAAATTGCTGCAGATATTGTTCCATCGCCCACATGAGTATCAACAGTATTTACTCCCTCGATGATAGCTTTTACAACTGGATGGTGAACATCAATCTTCCTAAAAAATGCTCCACCATGTTTTGTAATTGTATCTTCGCCAAGAATATCAATGAAAATTTTTTCCATTCCACGGGGTCCAAGAGATGTTTTAATTGCGTCTGTAACCATTCCGCCTACAATTAAATTTAATTTCCTAGACTCTTCTATTCCAACTCGAGCTATATCATGATTCAGAATACCAGGATATTTCATATAATTCGGGTACCTCTTAATTATTAAAGCATATACAAAAAAATTAAAGAGGAGTCTTTGTATCTAATAATCTCGCATTAGTGACTTGGCCATCCTTTTCCTGGATTTCAAGATCAACTGTGTATTTTAGATCATTGAGCATGAAATTAACTTG
>Ga0326597_10002414_pt1 | contig 27908 bp, 27 predicted proteins | sample RVTome_12_FD_203789 | JGI IMG/M metagenome (GOLD analysis project Ga0326597, IMG submission 203789) | Soil microbial communities from uranium-contaminated site in the Upper Colorado River Basin, Wyoming, United States - RVT100D185 | ecosystem: Environmental > Terrestrial > Soil > Contaminated >... | reverse complement strand
CGCCGGGAGATGGTTTCGCGGAGCGCGATACCGAGTACGATTTCAAGAGCGGGTGAAAACACGAGTCTGGATTACCTCATGCGTCTTCGACGGTTGCCTGCAGCGGGTGCCCGGCCTCGCGCGCGCGCGACCTGAGCGTGTCGACCTTGGTTTCCGCCACTTCCCACGGATAGATGCCGCCAACGCCTCGGCCGTTGAGGTGTACCTGCATCATGATGCGGTACGCCTCGGCCGGCGATTTCTGGAACAGGGCCTCCAGGATGTCGATGACAAACTGCATGGGCGTGTAGTCGTCGTTGAGCAGGACGACCTTGTACAGCGTCGGCTCCTTCGTTTTCTCCAGGACCCGTTCCTTGACCCCTCCGCCGGCTTGGCCTCGGTCACCCACTCTGTCGTCCATACTCACAGAATAGCGCATGTCCGTCCGCGCCTGGCGCCCTGCGTCCGGCGCGGCAGGACGTCTTCCGTGCGGGGCATCCGGGGCCCGGCGTTGCTCCTCTCTCACATGTTCACGATATTCTCCGTCGCCGCACCCTGGCCGCCGCTCGCCGGAAGCCGTGTGCCAAATCGTCGAACGTGGGACGCTATAGCGATTTTCGAAACGGTGTAGCGGCTCGTCCGCGCTCGCAGGATGGCGGCGCCGGTCACGGTCGCCAGCCCGGAAAGACAACGCCGCGGCACCGTCGGTGCCTGCCATGGCGCGCCCGGCCAGGATTGGCCGTCCGCGGAGGTGGCCGCCGCATTGACTTTCACGCGATCGCGAGCGGGCTGGGACCTATCGCCCGTCGCCTCCACCCTGCGAGCGCGGGCAACCACCTCTCGCCGGAACGCAACCACTACACCGTTATGAAAACTGCGCTAGGATGCTGTTGAGCGGGTGCACGCAGTCGTCAGCCGCGCGCGTGAGGGGGATGTGACGGGCTGGGACACGCAGCCGCAGCCGGTCGAAGAAAGCCGATGGCGCTTTCCGGTGCCGGAGGGGGATCTCGTCTGCGTTGGCGGAGACCTCAAGCCCTCGACGGTCGTCAGCGCCTACCGCCAGGGTCTCTTCCCGATGGGGGTGGCCGGACCGCCGGGCGTGCTCGGCTGGTGGTCGCCCGATCCGCGGGGCATTCTGCCGCTCGATCGGCTGCGCGTCACCGGCTCGATGCGGCAAAGCGCTAAACGGTATCGGATTCGAGTCGACACGTGCTTCGCGCGCGTGATCCGCGGGTGCGCCGATCCGTCGCGCGCGAACAGCTGGATCAGCGAAGAGGTCATCACGGCGTATACGCGACTGCACGAGCTCGGGTGGGCCCACAGCGTCGAGGTGTTCAACCGCGACGAAGAACTGGCTGGCGGGCTGTACGGCGTCCGCGTCGAAGGGCTCTTCTCAGGCGAGTCGATGTTTCATCTCGAGCGGGACGCGTCGAAGGTAGCGCTGATGGCGCTCGTCGACTTGATGCGGACCAGCGGGATGTCGCTGCTCGACGTGCAGTGGTGCACGGATCATCTCGCATCGCTCGGCGCGGTCGCCATCGCGCGCCAGGAATACCTCGCGAGGCTGGCGGACGCCCTCGCGAAGGGAGACTAGAACAGAGCAAGATCACCTCCAGGATCGCGCGCGGCCGCACGCGTGGAAGCGGGCGCTGTCCAGCTGCGAGTCTCAGTCGCGATCGAGGCGGGCGAGGATCGCCGTACGGTCCACGTCCGCCTCGTCCCACAAGAGCCGGCCCTCCATTCCTCCGGCGACCGTGATGATTTGTCCCGTCACGTGGGTGGCGGCCGTGGGGGAGGAGAGCCAGCAAACGGTACGCGCGATGTCCGTCGCGCGGGCGAGTTGGCGCAAAGCCATCGTGCGGGTGGCTCGCTCCACCGCGCCGGGAACCTCCAGCGCCGGTCGCGCCATATGCGTGACGGTCCACCCAGGCTCGACCAGGTTGACGCGGCCGTAGGGATCGCTGCGAACGATCTCGTTCTTGAGGGAGCGGACGACGCCCACAAGGCCTGCTTTCGACGCCGCGTAGTCGACATGGTCGCGCTCACCGAAGCGCCCTGCGGTCGAGCCCGTGAAGACCAGAGCCGATCCGTGACCGTCGCTGCGGGGACCGGTCCGGCGCAGGCAGCCGAGAAAGGCCCGGGCGGTAAAGAGGGCGCCGAGGAGGTTCACCTCGATGGTGTCTCGCAGGCGCTCGACCGGCAGCTCTTCCAGAGGGTGATCTCCAGGAGGCCAGAGGCCGGCATTGGCGGCGCAGATGTCGATGCGGCCGAAGCGCTCGCGGATGTCGTCGGCACACCGTTCGAGCGCGGACGAGTCGCGCACGTCGGCCTTCAGAAGCAGCGCGCGCTTCTTCCAGGGCTGCGCGTCGACCCACGCTTTCAGGCCATCAAGGGAGCGATTGCCATGGAGCGCGAGTTGGGCCCCCTCAGCGGCGAAGACCTCGGCGATGGCACGACCAATTCCGCCCGAGGCCCCAGTGATCCAGACGACCTTGTCGCGAAGTGCTAGATCCATCGACCCAATCTTAGGCCAGGCGGATCGGGGCGGTGAACTCGCAGGCGCCGAGGCCAGTACCGGGGCGTGATGCCATTACGATGGTTGGATCACGTGGACCGCAGGATCTCTCGACTGCCCGAAATCCACAACTCCGTATACCCCTTCATCTGCTCGCGAAATTTCGCGTCGTTCGAGTACTGATGCATCTGAGCCTCAAAGCCAGCAAGATCATCCACTTCGTACTCCAACACGACGCGGTTGAAGTCTCCTGTCACGTCGGTCAAGACGCGCGCACGGGACATTCCAACCGCCGCGATTGGTCCTTCAGCTGAGCGGCCAGCTTGCTGGCCTGGCCGGGCCTTGCCACGAAACAGTTGCGCACTACGAGCATGATTACCTCCCGCCTCTACCTGATTCAATTGAAGACGATTCAGGGCCATGTCCCCGAGGAACGACTCACTCCTGCGCGGCTGGCCCCTTGGTGCCTCCCCCATCCCACCCACGCCGACCTGCTCGGCGACAGCATGCGTGCCGTGGGGATGCCGCGGCCGAGTGCCACCGTTTGAATTATACGGGCGGAAAAGCCAGCGCGAATGGCATTACTCCCGACAAAGGACGACCTGAGCAACCTGACCTTGCTGTACGGGAACGCCTCTACGCGGGGCCACGCGTGCCGGGACAAGGACTCCTCTCCGAGCGCGCCGCGATCACGGCGTGATGTACTCCGGGTCGACCCGCTCGTTCAGCTCGATGTTCGTGCCCCAGGGATCGTGGATGAACGCCAGCGCGGAGCCCGTCTGCTGATTCTTGGTGTACGGCCAGTCGAGCTCGATGCCTGCCTCTTCGAGCTTCTTGCAGAACGCGTCCAGGTTCTGGATGTCGAAGCCAATGTGATCCAGGACGCGCCCCTTGGTCGCGACGGTCTGGTCACTCGTTCCCGAGAACGTCAGATTGGCACCCGGGACGTCGGCCGCTTGAAGCGGCCCCCGCGTCCCGGGCGTGGCGCCGAATACCTTCGTGTACCACGCCTGGATCTCGGCGACCGACGCTTCCGGCGCGAAGAAATGGACGTGGTGATGCTGGATCGGAAACCTCTGGTTCTTGTCCTCGAGAATCTCGAAATGAACGCCAGCTCCGACACCAGTGTCCGATCGCCTCGTAGGAGACGATGATGCCCTGTTGGGCAAGCAGGTTCTCAGTATCTCGAACACTCGAGCAACGTGAGACGACCGCCTCGGATCACGTTCGTATCGTGTCTCGCAATCGCGTGGGCCCTCTTCACGCGTTATGGCAAGTTGTTCCCACCCGAAGTGACCGACACGAAAGAGATTCTGCACGAGTCCGTGCACCGAGAAAAACCGTTGCGCATGCGCGGCGGAGGTGAACCGGCGCATCTGTCGCTCGCGTTGGCACGTGGGCTGTGTTCAGTGCCGATGGGCCATCGGCGCCGCGAGCAGCAGCACATTCATCACGGTGTAGGCGAGGGCAAACACCTGAATCGGCAGTGCCATGCGGACCGCCCGCGCCTGGCCTCCCGCGTGGCGTCGGGCCAGGTGCGCGCTGATCCTCAAGGCGAGATAAAGCCCTCCCGCGAGGGCGAGCCACTGCAGGAAGAACAGCAGGTTCGAGTTAATCGGCGCATCCGCGCCGGCGCTGGCAGCCGCCGTCAGCCCCCGGCCGGTCACGGTTGCGATCCATGAGCGCAGACCGGTCCACAGCGCGCCGCTTTCGCCAAACAGATGGTGAAAGTTGTGGGCCGCGTGCAGCCCGAGACCGAGCGGCACGAAGGCGTAGGCGTACGTCCTGAGCGCCGCGGCGATATCCGGCCTCGCCCACTCGCCGCGTGAGGACAACAATGACAGCGCGCTGAGGACGAGCAGCGGCAGGCCCACACCGAACGCGACGTAAATCAAGGTATAGAGCAGCGGGCCCGGCTGCACGTGGAGCATCGCCGCCAGATCGGCCTGCCAGCTGTCCCAAGCATTGATCATGACGGCGGTCTGGAGCAGCGCCACGCCCAGGATGGCCGCCACCGTCGCCGCCTCATCCAGCGACCTGCGGCGCGAGTGGTAGGTGCTCAGTTCCGTCCCGATCGGCTGGGTCACGAGGGCCAGGTTATCGTGCGGGCAGGCGCGCACGCAGTCCAGACACAGATTGCACTCGGCGCCGCGGTCCCTGTACGCGGGGAATTGGAACCACATGCATCGAGCGGCACAGTCCTTGGTTCTGCATCCGCTGCGACATACCGACTGGTCCTTCGCCGACAGGGCGACCGGCGCCGTCATCGAGTACAGGCCGAAGATGCCGCCGAGCGGGCAGACGTACCGGCAGAACATACGCTTCTCGTAGACGACGGCCAGCCCGACCGCGCCGATGGTCAAGGTGAGCGCAAGCCACGCCGTGCCGCGCGGTGAGCGATCCAGGGCGAAAAGCGTCGTGAACCACGTCAGGAGCAGGAACAAGCTGAGCCGCCACCACATGTTCTTCAGCAGGCGCGGCGCCTTCCAGCCGAACGTCGTGATCCTCTGTACGAGATCACCCGCATAGCCGAACGGGCAGATGGCGCACCAGATCCGGCCGACGAGAAAGAACGTGAAGATGACGGCCGGCCACCAGAGGATCCACGTCAGCAGGACCGCCGGGTTGCTGGTGTTCTGTTCACCAAACAAGCCCGCGCCGACCACAATCGCGAAGAAGGCCAGAGTGGGGACGAGCAGCAGGGTGTTGAAGTGTCGCCAGCGTAGCAGCGCACCGAGCACGGGAACCCTCAACAGGTCGCGTCCGTCTTTTCGGACGTCCGTGCCGGCGTCGCCCTCGCGTCGCCCGACGAGGAGGAACAGCACAGCCAGTGCAAACGTGCCGCGAGCAGCGTGTGTACAGAGGTCGGCCGTCAACGTTGGTGCTGTTAAGCCCGTTGTCAAGTTGAACCGGCCTCGAAAGAGGGGGGGACGCGGTCTCTTCGCCAACGCGTGACAGCGTCGCTGCAAGGCCTCGTCCCCAGAACGCTCACCCTCCGAGTGCCGAATCGACGATGGGAAGACTGTCGTCGCACACATCGACCGCTATCGTGTCGCCGACCGCCAGAGCGCGACTTGTTCTTCGAGGAATGTACCGCTGGGCGACAGGCAAACACCGTGGCCCACAGAAGTGTAAATCGATGGCATCATGATCGCCGGCGTTCCGCACGACGTGAATGGTCTCATGTGCCCTGAACTCCGTCGCTGAGGAGGGCCCCACCCTGGTTCGTCGACGAACCAGCAGGGACTCGGGAGCAGCCGGCTCGAACTCGGTCACTTCCACGGCCCCTTCGATACGGCGTCCCACGGCAGAGTAGTCGTGCGAGTGGATGTGCCCCGTCGTGCCCGGCATCCACAAGATCCCGACCAGCGATGAACCACTTCGCCCGCTTCGCCAAAACGTGAGCCGCCGGTAATTGATCCCACCTTGAATCGTACTCCGCCGTAGTGGTACCAGCTCCCCGATGGCCGGCTGCACCCTGTCGATCGCACGACGGGCGACGTCCACGCCGAGTTCGTTGTCTCGGTCAGCGAGCTCGAACAACTCGACGAGTTCTCGCACCGACAGGGGTTCCGGCTGGTCAAGTCTGGCGACCAACGACGTCGGACGAGGTGCCCACCGACGGTACAGCGCAAGACTGACACCAAGCGCGCCGAATCCAACGCCCAGGGAGACCACGTAAGACCCCTGGCTCAGCGCCATGAGTATCCCAAGCGAGAGCGCGGCCCCAGTCGCCCAACCCGCCCCCGCAGCGAGCGCCACACGCCCCCCGATGTCCACGAGGGTCTTCACGTTGATCTGGAGTCCAATGGCGACACACACCGCAACGATGCTGAACTGCACGACCCGATCATTCGCCGCGAGCAGACCCGCCCAGCCGTACCCAGATGGGTGTCCCTCGGTCACGAGAAGGGCGTCCCCGAGCACGCGCAACCCGAACATCAGCAGATACCCGACCACAAAGAGTGGGACATGCCCGGCGAGGCGTAGCCACACGCTCTTCTCCGCTGGCGCATGTCGGCGAAGCAAGCTGAAGCCGATCAGAAACGGACCCAGGAAGAGGATGCGGATGCTCTTGGCCACGGCGGCCAGCAGGCTCTCGTCTTCACCGAACTGACTGCCGACGGCGACGCTGGACGAGAGGTCGTTGACGGCCAGGCCCGACCACAGGCCGGCCAACTCGGTGTCGAGTCCCAACGCCCTGCCCACGGGAACGAACGTGATAAGAGCGACCACGCTGAAGAGAAAGATCGCTGTGACGGCCAGACCCTGATCCCGACGTCTGGCGAAGATCACCGGGGCCAGCGCGTTGACGGCTGAGGCTCCGCAGATCATCGTCCCGATGGCGACGAGGTCCGCCATCTCCCGGCGGAGCCCCAACAGACCTGCTGTGGCGTGCGCGACCAGGAACGTTGCAGGCAGGGTAAACACCAGGACACAGAGAACCTGCAAAAGGATCTGTACCTCGATGAGATCCGTGCGGATCTTCAGGCCCATCAAGACGATGGCAAAGCGTAGGACCCACTTTCCCGTATAGCGGAGGCCGCGCTCGTACGAATCGCCTTCGCGACCTCCGGTGACATCGAGTCCGATCCAACGCGCGATGGGCGAATTCAGTACCAACGCACCGAGCGCGATGGCGACGACGACCTCCGAGACCCATATCGAGCCTTGGAAAATGGTGCGCACCAGGAAAAGCGCCACGAGAGCGAGACCCAGCACGAGACCCAGGCCAGGAAGGTCGCGACGAGACGGAAGCCATTCGGACACGTGATGTTGGTTACAGAAGCCGGGCACTGGTGTCTTGTCTGTTCATCGGACGACCTTACCGGGTGCCCCGGGCCTAGACAACGGCACGCGGCTGGCTCAGGGCGGCGTCCCGGCCGGCTATGCGCCCCTGAACGAGGCTTCGACCCAGGCCATGCTGGCTGAACCCGCCTGCAGATTCGCCGCCGCAGTAGAGACCCGGGATGACCTCGCCGTATAGGTCCATCACCTGGGCCTTCGCGTTGATTCTGAGCCCCGTCAGGGAGTCGTGAACCACCGGAGTCGACCAGGCGGCGTAGAAAGGCGGCGTCTGGATCTTGTATCGCGGCGCCGGCTTCCCGAACTCCTCGTCCCTGCCCGCGTCGACATACGAGTTATAGGTACTCCTCGGTCAGTCTCGGATCGAAGATCCTCCGGAACGGCACGTTGCTCGAATGGCCGCCCGTACCGAGGATTGGATGACTCCCTTGCGTGCCTCAATGCTCAGAGGCTTTCCGTCGTGGGTCGCCGTGATGCCGACCACGCGTCCCGACGTTACCGTCTCGCGAATGACCCCCGTCAAGCTATGCTGCAGGAGGAATTGCACACCCAGCTTCCTGGCGGCCGCCTCGAGCGGCCTCACGAGCGCGGCTCCATTGGCGCCGGTCGGCGATACGGTGTTGACTCCGCCGGTCCAGACAGGGACGTGCGTTCGCCTGACACCCTGGGAACGGCCTCCGATCGGCGGTTCGTCCGGAAACACGACGCCGTTGGCAGCCAGCCAGTCAAAAGTCGACACGCTCCAGTCGGCGAACGCGCGAACCAGGTCTCGGTCGTTGTATCGATAGTCGAGATCGGCCACCAGATCGGCGAACATCCGGTCTGGCAAATCGACGACGCCGTATTTTGTCTGCAGGCTGGTTCCGCCGCCGAGTGCGATATTCGCGCCACTCTGTATGGCGTGGCCCCCGACATCGTCGTTTTGCTCGATGACCACGACAGACCCGCCATGCTGCGCGGCCTCGACGGCTGCGGCAAGACCGGTGGCGCCAGCCCCGACCACGACAACATCCGCCGCGTGGGTCCACTGCGCAGAAGTCTGAGCCGCGCGGGCTTCCGACGCCCCAATGGCGCCCAGCGACGTCGCGCCGACGGCGCCGCCGGCTGCCGCCTTGACGAAATCTCTTCTCGACAGTTTCCGCTTTGAGACGTGGCGTTTTCTCATCGTCGCACCCTGTCGGAGGGGCCTCATCACTCGGCCGTTTCCGAAGCCGGCGCCATCGATCGAATAGGCGCCGGCGAGCGCATTCTACGCTGCCGACGCTCGCCAAGTAAAGGCAACAGAGAGCGGCTCGAGCGCACGTCTGATCATCGTTCTAGACCGCCAGTTGCCTCCTCATACAGTTGCCTCCTCATACTTGACAATGCCGCCCGACGTCGTGGGCCGCCAACACGCGCTCGAGGCATGACAATCTGACCGCCTCACTGGAATCGTCGCACAACATGGCGATTGACGAGCCCGTAGGGTTTTTCACCTCTGAGGCCGGCAAGTACCTGCGCGACCGCCTTGGCTTGCAGAGCTGAGCGAGCCTCCTCGCTGAGCCACGCCGTGTGCGCGGTGACGATCGTCCTTGGGTGGTTGACGAGCACGGACCGCACCGCGCTGACCGCCGTTTCCGACTCCAGGACATCGAGCGCGGCGCCGGCAATCACTCCGGTATCAAGTGCCGCGAGAAGAGCGGCCTCGTCGATGAGCCCGCCACGCGCGGTATTGATGATCGAAGCCGTGCTCTTCATCTTCGCAAATGCCACTTCTCCGAACACATGACGCGTCTCGTCGTTGAGTGGAGCGTGCAGCGAGATGAAGTCCGACTGTCCGAGCAGTGCGTCGAAGGACGCGAGTTCGACACCGACCCCTCTGGCGCGGCTCTCGTCGAGATACGGATCGTGAGTCAAGACCCGCAAACCGAGCGGCAAGAGCTTTCGGGCAAGCTGCGATCCGATCTGCCCGAAGCCGAACAGGCCGCAGACCTGCCCCCGCAGCCGATGCACGGCGGGCATCTTGAAGATGTCCCAGCGTTCTTCCTTCGCCAAGGTGATGGCAGGGATCACTTGCCGGCTAAGCATCATCAACAGCGTCAACGCATGGTCTGACACCTCCTCGATACAGTAATCGGGAACGTTCGCCACCATGATGCCGCGTCGGGTCGCCGTGGGGATGTCGATCGTGTCCACGCCGATCCCGTAGCGCACGATGATGTGGCAGCGCTCCATGGCGGCGATGACGCGATTCGTGATGGCGGCCCTGACGGTCAGCACGCCATCGGCGTCCCTGCACAAGTCGATGAGTTGCTGCTCGTCGGTTGCCTGGTCGACGACGAGGTCTCCGCCGGCCGCCTCAACGGCACTCCGTTCTTGTTCGACGTTGGCGAACCGATGATCGGTAATCACGATTTTCATGTTCGCTTCCTGCACCGATACGCTCATAATGTCACGATTTCGGCAGGTCCTCGGTCGCGCGCCTCGGAACGGTTCGCTCACCGAGCACTCTCAGGCCGCCCTCGCATGGCGATCGAGAAGAATCGCGTCCACGGTGAGGGCGCGGAACGGCTGGCAAGCAGAAATGGGACACATGAGATCGCCAGCCACAAGGAGACCGTACGATGAACGATGAACTCGGGACGATGGGCGTCGACTGGGAACAGCGCATCGATTTTGATCGTTTGCGGCGCGCGCGCGTGCAAAAGGCCCAAAACGCCATCACCGATTCGCCAGCCGACGTTCTCTTTGTGTTTCGTACCGAAGACGCGCGCTATCTCACCTCCTACCGCCACCATCTCGGCCCGGCATTCGTGATTGGAAACGCCACGGTCGCTATCGGCGCCGACATTCCGCCGATCCTGTTCACGATGGACGAGGATCACTGCAAGGCCCGCATGCCCTGGCTCGGCAAGGAGCAAGTCCAGCCACGCGCCAATTTCAGGGAACTCGCCGGGATCAAGGAATTTGCTGACCGCGTGCGCGGCCTGGTCGGCTCTCTCAGCGGGAAGACGATCGGCGTGGACATCTACTCGCCCTCAATGGCCGAGTCGCTGAGGCAGGCCTTTCCCGACAGCCGTTTTGTGGACGGCTACGAGATCCTGATCAAGGCGAAGATCATCAAGACCGAAGACGAGATTCATTGCCTGAAGATTGCCAACGCGATGACCGAAGCCGCGATGGACGCCGCGCTGGCGGTCCTCAAGCCCGGCGTGCGCGAATGCGAGGTGCTGGCGACCGCATGGCAGAGGATGACGGCCATGGGCAGCGAATGGTCGCAGTGCTCCAACATCGTGGCGTCCGGCCCGTACACGGCTCCCTATCGCCGATTCACGTCTGACCGGCTCATTCGCCTCGGCGATCCTGTCATCATCGACATCGGCGCGTGCTTCAACGGCTACTACGGCGATTACACGCGCACCTGGATCTGCGGCGATATCGCTCCCACTCGCGAGCAAATCGACCTGCACCAGGCCTGCTACGACGCGCTTCACCGAGCGGCGGCAGCCGCCGTGCCCGGCAAGACGAACGCGGACGTGGTCGCGGCCTGCGGAGACCAGTACGTGCTCAGCTCGCTGGGACACGGAAGCGGGCTCAGCCCATGGGAGCCGCCTCACTTCAGCGTCACCTCGAAGAACGACCCACTAGAGCTGAGGGCGGGGATGGTGGCCAACCTCGAGCCGTACCATGGCAAGCCCGGGGTCGGCGGTTTCCGACTAGAGCACAACCTGGTGATCCGCGAGAACGGGCCGGAAATCTACACCACCTATCCGTTCGACGCGCGCCTGCTGCGCGATGTCCACCCGCTCGATTCGTCGACCGGACGGGTTGTGAGGAGGGGTTGAGTGACGGTCCCGGCACAACCTCCATCGTTCAGCCTGGCCGGCCGGCTGGCGGTCGTGACAGGTGCCAGTCTCGGCATCGGGCGAGGCCTCGCCCTGGCGTTCGCCGAAGCGGGTGCGCGGCTGGCCCTCGTCAGCCGGGCGCCTGAGCACCTGTCCGAGCTCGTAACCTCCATCGAGGCGTCGGGCGCCGAGACTCGCGCGTACCAGGCCGATGTGTGCGTGCCTAGCGACGTTGAGCGCTTAGCCGCGGCGGTGGCGGCAAGGCAAGGAGTCGCCAGTATCCTGGTCAACTCGGCTGGAGCCCCGCTGACCAAACCGGCATTCGACGTAACGGAGGAGGAATGGGACCGGGTGATGGACACCGGACTCAAAGGGATGTATTTCACCTGCGTGGCATTCGGGCGCTCCATGGCCGACAACGGCTACGGGAAGATCATCAACCTCGCCTCGACCTACAGCGAGAGCGTCGCCCACGGCAAGAGCGTCTACGCCATCGCAAAGGCCGGCGTGGCGCACCTCACGCGCGCCCTGGCCGTGGAGTGGGCACCACTGGGGGTCCGCGTAAATGCGCTGGCACCCACGGCGACAGTCACACCGACGCGACAGGAGGTTCTGGCGAACCCGGAACGCATGAGCTCGATTCTTGGACGAATCCCGATGGGTCGCTATGCACAACCCGCGGACCTCACCGGCGCGGGCCTCTTCCTGGCCAGCGAGGCTTCCGACTTCGTAACCGGACAACTTCTCTTCGTGGATGGCGGCTGGAATGCGGCTCGCTGAGGTGATCGCAGCGGCCCGCGCACGCCGCCCGGCCTAGAGTGTAGAGCGCGGTTCACACGAGGCCGCGGCCGGGCCGCGGCACGCCGTGGCGTGCGCGCGTCGGAGGCGCTGGTGCAATTCTGGATCGTTCAGACGCTCAACGGCGTGGCCTACGGAATGTTGCTGTTTCTCCTGTCGATCGGCCTCTCTCTCGTCCTTGGGATGATGCAGATCGCCAACTTGGCGCAAGGGGCCTTCTACCTCCTCGCCTCCTACGTTGGCTATTCGGTCGTCCAACGCACAGGCAGCTTTTCTCTGGCGCTGGTGGCGGGCACGCTGACGGGGCTGACAATCGGCCTGGTCACCGAACGCGTCTTCATGCGAAGGCTCCGGGGCCGCACGCACAGCCAGGTGCTCATCTCCGTCGGCATCGCGTTGATCATCGCCGATGTTGTTCTCATCATCTGGCGGGGCGACCCGGTGACAATCCGTCCTCCGGCGCTGCTCGCCGAATCCGTCGACCTATGGGGCGTCCGGTTCCCTGCCTATCGCCTCTTCATCATCGCCTGCGGCCTGCTGGTTGCGGTGACCCTCAACCTCGTGATGGGGCGAACGCGCCTGGGCGCCATCGTTCGGGCCTCGGTCGACAACCAGGAGATGGCGCGTGCGATGGGAATCGATATCGAACGGGTTTTCCTGCTGACCTTCGGATTCGGGTCCCTTCTGGCCGGCTTCGCCGGCGTCATGGGGGCTCCGTTCCTGAGTGTGTACCCGGGGCTGGACTGGGAGTTGTTGCCCCTCATGCTAGTCGTGGTCGTTGTCGGCGGTATCGGGTCCATCAATGGTGCGATCGTTGGAAGCCTGACGCTCGGCCTGCTCGACAATTACGGCCGCGCGCTGTTCCCCAATCTTTCCTACTTCACGTTGTTCGTGCCGATGATCGTCATTCTCGCCGTTCGTCCCGGCGGCTTGATGCCGAGACGCTAAGCGATGGCGTGGCAAAGGAGCCCCCTGCTGGTGCCGGGTCTCAGCCTCCTGGGGCTCCTGTTGATCCCGGCCTTCCTGGGTAGCTATCCCGTGTTCGTTCTCACGTCTGTCTTGATCTTCGCCATCTTCGCGATGAGCCTGGACATACTCATCGGCTACCTGGGGTACACCTCGTTCGGCCACGCCGCCTTCTTCGGGGTGGGCGCCTACGCCGCCGTCATCGGCGCTCTGCGGCTGGGCCAGTCCTTCTGGTCGAGCACCTTGCTTGCGCTTGCCGCGGTTGTCCTGGTCGCCGTTGTCTTCGGAGCCATCGCGCTGCGCACCGCCGGGTTGCCGTTCATCATGATCACGCTGGCACTGGCGCAAGCTCTGTGGGGTTTGGCTCACCGGTGGGCGTCCGTGACGGGCGGTGACAACGGCCTCGCGGCGGCGATGCGGCCCGAAGTGCCGTTCGTCGGCCACCTGGAGAGCTCGCATGCCTACTACTACTTTGTCCTCGCGGTGTTCGTCGCCGTGGTCGCGGCGCTCAGCTTGCTCGTGCGCTCGCCTTTTGGCCTGAGCTGGCGTGGCATCCGCGATAGCGAAATCCGCATGCAGATGGTCGGCTACCATACGTGGCTTCACAAGTACGTGGCGTACATCACGTCGGCGTTCTTCGGAGGATTGGCCGGAATCCTCAACGCCAGCCTCACCGGTTTCGTCAGTCCTGACACGCTGACCATCGGCAACTCGGCAACCGCGATCTTGATGGTGATCCTTGGCGGACCGGGCACCCTCGTTGGCGCTGCGCTCGGCGCGGGGGTCATTGTCGTCATGCGTGATATCGTGAGCTCGGTCACCGAGCGGTGGACGCTCGTGCTCGGCTTCACATACGTGGTGACCGTGATGTTCATCCCCGGCGGTCTCATGGGATTGTTCGGTCGCCTCATGATGCGAATCGACTCGGCTGCTCCCTTGCGAGCAGGCCGGCCCTCGGCGCGATGATTCACAGCCAACAGGAAAAGGGGATCATGACGCCGGGATACCGCCTGCTCACGCTTCTTTCGGCGATGCTTGCCGCGGGCTGCAACAGTTCGCCGGCGCCGCCACAGGGTTCTGCGGGGGGGGCCACCAGCAGCGCGCGACCGTTCACGGTGGGGTTTCTGGGCGCGCTGACCGGCAACTTCGCCTCGAGCGGCAAGGACACGCTCGACGGGTTCACGCTCTACCTCGAGCAGATCGACCACACAGCAGGCGGCCGCACGATCGCGGTGATCGTCGAGGATACCGCGGGCGCTCCCAACACCGCGCTCGCGAAAGCGCGCAAGCTGGTCGAACAGGACGAAGTCGACATCCTCGTCGGCCCGACACTCGCGAACGAAGGCTCCGCCCTACGCGACTACGTCGATCGGGCGAACGCGCCAACGCTGTTTCCGTCCGTCTCGAGCGACGACATCACGCAACGGGCCCGTACCCCATGGATTATCCGCCCTGGATGGACCTCGAGCCAGCCAGCCCACGCGTTCGGCAGGTGGCTGTACGATCAGGGCAAGAGACGCGCTGCCACCATTGCTTTCGACTATGCCTTTGGTTGGGAGAGCGTCGGGGGATTTCAGCAAACGTTCGAGGAGGCGGGTGGCAAAGTGATCCAGAAGATCTGGACGCCCCAGACCACCTCGGACTTCGCCCCGTATTTCCCGCAGATCAGGAAGGATGTCGATGCCGTCGTCGTCGCACAGTCCGGTGGCAACGCCATTCGGTTCCTGCAGCAGTGGCAGGAGTTCGGCTTGAAGGGCACCTACCCGCTCTACGGATTAGCGGCGACCACCGACGAGGCTGTCCTGAAGTCGATGGGGGATGAGGCCGTGGGGGTGGTCACCGTGCTCCACTGGAGCGCGGCGCTTCGGACGCCAGCGGCGCGGGAGTTCGTGCAGAGTTTCAAGGAGCAATTCAACAACGCGCCTGGCTATCGGGCTGAAGGAGGCTATGTAACGGCCCAGATCATCGCCGACGCGTTGGAGCGTACCGACGGGGATCCCGGCGTGGGAAAGGCGCTCATCGATGCGCTGCGCGATGTCACGATCTCTGGCGCTCCTCGTGGTCCCATCAGCTTCGATGAGTACGGCGGCGTCATCGAGAATGTGTACATCCGCCGCGTGGACCGGATCGATGGCGAGCTCCAGAACACCGTGATCGCGACGCTGCCCGATGTCTCCCAGTTCTGGACCTACGATCCAGAGACGTTCCTGAGCAACCCGGTGTATTCACGTGATCACCCGGGTTGCGCCAACTGTCAGTGATGGCCGATCAGCTCTGCCTGCAGGTTTCCGGTGTCGGCAAGCGGTACGGAGGTTTGGAGGTTCTCGCAGGCATCACCCTGAATGTGCGCGAGGGCGTTCGCCAGGCCATCCTCGGTCCGAACGGCGCAGGAAAGACGACCCTCTTCAGGATCCTCTCAGGAGAGATCGCGCCCAGTCGTGGGACCGTCTCCTTCCGCGGCCGCGACATCACGAACGCCCCGCCGTATCGACGGGTCGCGATGGGAATCGCCAGAACATTCCAGACGACCACCCTTTTCCCGAGACTGACTGTGCTGCAGAACGTCGTGCTGGCCGTCCAGGGAACCCGGCGGGCGAAGTACGTTCCCTGCCGCCTCGTCGAGCGGATTGCCGCGTTGAACGAGGAAGCGCGCCGCACCGTTGATAGGGTCGGACTGGCAGGACGGGAGGCGGTGACCGTCGGGGCCTTGGCCTACGGCGAACAGCGCCAGCTTGAAATCGGGTTGGCGCTGGCCTGCCGTCCGAGCCTGCTCTTGCTGGACGAACCGACAGCCGGACTCGCGCGCGCCGAGGTGTCCCGGATCGTCGCGCTGCTGCATGATCTGCCCAGGGACATCACGATCCTGCTCATCGAGCACGACATGGATGTGGCGTTTGCGCTCGCCGAGACCGTGACTGTTCTCAATCAAGGACAAGTGCTCGCCGAGGGTCCGCTCGACACGATTCGTGCAAACGCGCGCGTCCAAGAAATCTATCTAGGCGGGATCTGAACGATGTTGGACGTGCGCAGCGTCGAAACCTACTACGGCAGCAGCTACGTCCTGCAGGGCGTGTCACTGGACGTGCCAGATCGCTCCCTCGTTGCCCTGCTGGGTCGGAACGGGGCCGGAAAGAGCACGTTGGTACGGTCCATCATGGGGCTGACGCCGGCCGCATCCGGGTCGATCTCGTTCGATGGCGTGGACATCACAGCCCTGTCGACGCATCTGATTAGCCGGATGGGCGTTGGCCTGGTGCCCCAAGGCCGCATGATCTTCCCGACGTTGACCGCGCAGGAGAATCTGACGATCGGGGTTCGCTCCTCTGGTCGGGACGGCCGGATGCTGGACCGTGTTTGGGCCCTCTTCCCCAACCTGGCGGCGCGGCGAAGCAACCGTGGAAGTCAGTTGAGCGGCGGCGAGCAGCAGATGCTCGCCATCGGTCGGGCTCTGGCGACCAATCCCCGACTGCTCCTGTTGGACGAACCTTCGGAAGGGCTGGCGCCCATGCTCGTGCGGCAGATTGCGGAAACCATCCGACAGCTGCGCACCGAAGGCATGTCGATCCTCCTCGTCGAGCAGAACCTCGGCCTGGCCCTGGAACTGGCCGACAAGGTCTGCATCATGAGCAAGGGGCGTGTTGTCTACGCAGGCCTCCCAAGGGAACTCGCCAAGGATGAGCGGGCCAAGGAGCAGCACCTTGGCATTGGGGGCTGAACGAGAGCGACGGCTCGCGACGGCCCAATCGTCTTCAGGGGAAGATGCTCCCGCCGAATCAAAGTGTTTCGGTCGCGGTGGGAGACTCCGGAGGGGCACTGTCAGCCCCCATCTCGTAAGCTTGACAATGCCCCTCCGGTGTATAAAGGTGCCGTCCCGGGCAGGTAGATCGGGAATGTCCTTGCGATCATCTCGCGTAACACATCACGACGAGCAGGAGAAGAGAATGGCCGCGAATACGATTCGGAAACCGCACGCATCCACTGTTGGTCGCCGCGATTTCGTCAAGATGGCCGTCGGCACGGGCGTCTGGAGCGCCGCGCTCTTGACGCGCACGGCCCAGGCTCAGGGCCAGCCGGGGCGACCGAACTCGATCGACGTCCACGCCCACTGGGAGCCACCGGCCTACGCCAAGGCCGCAGCGGCACTGAGGGGCAGCGGCGAGGGCGCGGGCAATCCGTTGAACGCCGATCTCAGCGAGCGGGTCAAGTGGATGGACGAGTTCGGCGTGCAGATGAACGCCCTGTCCTTGGCCGCCGGCCCATCCGGCATGGCGTGGGAGTGGGCAGCTCCGAACGACGCGGCGCGTCTGGCGCAGATCTTCAACGACGCGAGCATCGAGGGCCACCAGGCCTTCCCCGACCGTTTCCTCGTCGGCGCGGTCCTGCCGGTTGGCGCCCCCACGCTCGCCTTGCAAGAGCTCAACCGCGTGGCCGGAAGGCCGGGTGTGCGGGCGGTCGCCCTTCCCCTGTCCTTCGGCAACCGCGACTTCCTCTTCGAGCCCGACTTCGCCCCGGTGCTGGCAAGAATCGAGGAGCTCGGCTACCCAATCCTATTTCACCCGCTCAGTCCAAGGACCTCGAATCCGAGGTGGGAGGCCGACGGCGGGCTCTCCAATTCCGTGGGTTTCCCGACTGATGGGGCCACGACGGCTGCCAAGTTCATCACCACCGGCACGCTGGACAAGTATCCGAGCCTGGACATCGTGCTGTCGCACTCCGGCGGTGCCTTCCCGTACGTGGCGGGACGGATCGAGCACGGGTTCCTGAGGCGAGACTTCAAGACGGCACGCCCGTTCCGGGAGTACATCCGCCGATTCCACTACGACACGCTCACCTACTATCCCGAGACGATGCGTTTTCTGATCGACCTGGTGGGAACCGACCGCGTGGTGATCGGCACCGACAATTTTGCCCGGATGGACACCACGTCGGGCGTGGTCGACAATCCCCACACGCTCGTCGAGGCCATGAACCTCCCGGCGGCCGACCGGGAGCTGATCATGAGGGGGAACGCGGCCCGACTGTTCAAACTCTAGAGGAGACTGTCATGTCAAAGCGCTCGATTGCCTGCTCGGGAATCCTGGGCCTGCTCTTGCTCGCCGGGTGTGCCGCCGAGAGCCCCCCAGCCGTTGAAACCGAGACGAGCGCGGCCCCCGCGGCCCGTGAGACGACGGTGCGGATGTCGACCGCCGGCGTCGGCACCGGCTTCTACAACCGCATCGTCTACTGGCTGGGTGAAAGCCTTGTCAGAGACGGCGCGGAGGTGACCGTGTGGCCGGAGTATCGGGGCAGTTTGACCGGCCGGGGCTTTCGAGACGGGGTGCTCCGCCTGGCCGATCGCCGGACCGATCTGGCCGTCGTGAACAGCCACGGCCTGGCCAAGATGGCGTTTCGCGGAAACGGTCTGTTTGATCGACCGCTCCCGATCCGCGCGATCGCCGTCCTGCCTGAGCACGACTGGGCCGTGTTTGGCGTGGATGCCAGCCTGGGAATCCGATCGTTCGCGGACCTCCGGGAGCAGGGTGTCGGGCTGCGCGTGGCCACCGGTTACACGGATGGGGACAATCTGGTGGGATTCCTGGTCACGGAGGTGCTGCGGCGGCATGGCATCGACGCGTCGGCGCCAGATTCGGGATGGGAGTTCATCTCCGGCGGCGAGGGAGTCCGGAGGAATTACGAGTCTGGCGAGACCAACGCGTGGTTCAATGAAGCGGCATTTCCCCAGGTCTGGAACCCCATCCTGGCCGAACGGCCTACGGCTTACCTCTCGATCGAGCCTGAGGTCGCCCGCGAGTTCGAAGAGGAGCTGGGCGTGATCTCCCAGACGGTTCCGGCCGGCACCTACCCGGGCCAGGACGAACCCATTCTGGCGCTCGATTTTTCCGGCTTCATCCTCGGGGTCCACGAGGACATGGACGACGACCTGGCGTACCTGCTGGCCCGAACCGTGGTGGAACATCGCGAGGAGATCGACGAAACGATGGAATTCGGGGGGCTGGGCATCAGGGCCGGCATGATCATGGTCTCCAGGCCATTCGCGATCGATCCCAGAACGGCTGCCGACACGCCGATACCCCTCCATCCTGGAGCCGAACGGTATTACCGGGAGCAGGGATATCTGGAGTGAGCCGGGACTCATGATGAACCGCCGCCAGTTTGTCTACGCAGCCGCCGCAAGCGCTGCGATGTTTGCCCGTGCTTCGAACGTGCTCGCGGCGACGTACGATCTGATCGTCAAGGGAGGGCGGGTAATCGATCCCTCACTGAGGATCGACGCGGTCCGCGACGTGGCGATCACAGGGGGCCGCATCGCGGCGGTCGACGCCGACATCGCGGCCGATGCTGCCGACATGATCGACGCACGCGGCAAGCTCGTCGTCCCGGGGTTGATCGACATCCATACGCACGCCGCTCGCGACAATGAAGGTCCAAGGGTGTTCTTGGCCGACGGCGTGACTGGGTGGGTTGATGCGGGATCGCAGGGAGCGGATCACATCGCTGAAGCGGTTGCCGTTGCGAAGTCGGCGCCGCAACAGGGCCGCGTGCTGATCAACATCGGCCGCGGCGGCGTCCTGCCCGAAGGCGACACTATGGACATCGGCCGAGCTGATGTCGGTGCGGCGAAGGACGCCATCGCGCGCCACCTCGATTTCGTCGTCGGCGTCAAGGCGCGGCTTTCGAAAGGTGTCGCCGACAACGATGTCGAAGTGCTTAGTCGCGCGCAGGAAGTGGCGTCGTCCTTCAATCTGCCGGTGATGATCCATATGGGCCAGACGGTCTCGCCGCTGCCCAGGCTACTCAATCTTCTCAAGCGCGGCGATATCGTCACCCACATGTTTGCGCCGCCGCCGAACAGCATCATCGACGACGACGGTCACATCTTGCCGGAGGTGCTTGCCGCCCGGCGCCGCGGTGTCTGGTTCGACGTCGCCAACGGACGGAACGGCCACCTGAGGTGGGACATAGTCGACCGCGTCCTGCAAACGGGCTTTTGGCCCGATACGTTGTCCACTGACGCGAGCAGTACTAGCCGTGCCACGGCGGTCATCGACTTCCCCAACGTCATGTCGAAGTTCCTGAATTTCGGCATGCCGCTCGATCAGGTGATCGCACGCGCGACCGTCAACGCCTCACGCGTATTCCCGCTGTTCAACGACCGCGGCACGCTCAATGTGGGCACACCGGCCGACGTGGCTGTGCTCGAACTGCGGGAAGGTATGTTCGAATTCGTCGATAACTACGAGAACAACCGAACCGGCCGCCAAAGACTCTTCCCGAGCGAGACCGTGCTCGGCGTCAAGCGGGTTCCGCGCGCATAGCGGAAGCCGTCTGCAAGGACAGCCGCGAGCGACGGGCACCACGACGTGCGTTGATCGGAACTCATGCTAAGAACCTCCTGTACGACTGTCTCTCAAACGCATATTGTCTGCCCGTCTGATGACTTGCCCAAGCGCCCGCCGTTGTAATTCCAGTCACAGTGGAACGCGAGGAAAATGTACGTAATGGCACGGTCGAATCTGGCGACACCACGAGGGACGAAACCACGTGACGCTTGAACTCGCAGCGCCGGTGATACCATGGGACACGGATCACCAAATAGAGACGCTCGGCTTCAATGACCTATCAGAAGCGCATGCGCGCGATCCGGACCGCTTTGGTGGCACCTGCACTCGCAGCTGTGAGCTGTTCAGGCACCGTGCCGGTCGTCGAAGGCCCCGGCGCCGAGGTGCGGGCTCTCACGGGCGCACACACCCGTGCCGTGTGGGTGCAGGGCGACGGCTCGGACCCACGCGCGTCAGGAGTGCAGCTTGTCCTGATGGGCTTCGATTCCCACGACGGCGAAGGCGAGCGCGTCATCCTCGGAACACCCGCCAGCTACGTGCAACCGCTGCTCACTCCGCGCGGCGACCGAATCGTCTTCTCCAGCCGGGTTATGCCGGGCCCGCCGGAGGTCTTCGTCGTGAACTGGGACGGCACCGGCCTACAGACGCTCACCAGTGGGTTCGCCCTGGATGTGTGGGAGCACCCGGAGAACGGCAGCGAGTGGGTGTACGTCGGCACCGACAACGGGAAGGGCGGCTTCGCCACGGTGTCCCGTTTCCCAATCGACACGCCGGACAGGCGCGAGGTCGTCTGGAACAAGTCGGCCGTCGGCTTTGATGGGTTCCACGTGTCGGCCGACGGCCGGTACGCGAGCGGCCTTTGTCCGTGGCCCGATGCCACGCTCGCAGAGCTGCCAAACGGCTCGATGACCAAGCTCGGCGAGGGATGCTGGACATCGCTCATCAGTGCGCGTGGGCTGCTCTTCTGGTATTTCGACGGCGCCCACCGCAACGTGACGATGGTCGACGTCGAGACCGGCGCGCGCTGGATGGTGAACATCAATCACGCGGAAGGGTTCGACGGCGCCGAGGTGTACCACCCGCGGTGGTCAAACCATCCGCGCTTCCTCACGATCTCCGGGCCGTACAACCAGGGCGGACCCAACCAGGCGCGGACCGGCGGGAAGCAGGTCGAAATCTACATGGGCCGCTTCAGCGAGGACTTCACCGCGGTCGAGGCCTGGGCCCGCGTGACGAACAACTCGGGCGGCGACTCGATGCCCGACGTGTGGATCGATCTCGCGGACAGCCCGCACCCGAGCCGGCCCAGTGGTGCGATCGGCCCCTCGCACCCGACGGCCGCCGGCGAGACGACTGGACGACCAGGGGGCGCTGCGGAAACCGGACGTCTCGTCGTCAGCGTGCGGCTGGCTCGCGCGGGGTCGATCCCGACGCCGCAGGAAATCCTGCCGTACCGCAACGCGCTTGTGGTGAACGACTACGAGGTCGTGGAGGTCCTTCGGGGCACGTACACGGAGTCGACGATCCAGATCGCGCAGTGGGCCATCCGCGACAGCCGCGAGCTCGCCGCGGCCCGCAAGATCGCCGGTGCTGCGTTCACGCTCACCATTGATCGCTACGACGCCCACGCGGAGCTGGAAGGAGAACGGCTCATCAGCGATGGCGCCGCGGCCTCACTGCCGCTGTACTACGACATCGGCCAGCTGTAACCATACGTTGGCCAGCCGCCATGTAGGCTTTCAGGCCGCCTGTCCGTAGATGGTCTTCAGCTCCTACCTCTTCCTCTTCTACTTCTTGCCAGTCGCGCTGATGCTGTACTACGCCGCCCCGCGGCGCGCCCGGCACCTCGTGCTGACCTCAGCCAGTTACTTCTTTTACGGGTGGGCCAACCCGCTCTTCGTACCGCTGCTGCTCGGCTCGACCATCGTCGACTATGCCGCCGGACGCGTGATCAGTCGCCATCCGGCGAGGGCTCCCCTCGACACCGCCCCGGCGGCACACGCCAGGCGACCCCGGCCCGCGCGTCTGGCCCTCGCCGCATCGATCTGCAGCAACGTCGCGCTACTGGGGTTCTTCAAGTACTTCAACTTCGCAGCGGAGAGCATGGACGCGCTGGCGGACGCGATCGGGCTGCCGGCGCTCCGGCTCGACGTGGCGTTCAAAGTGACGCTGCCGCTCGGCATTAGCTTTTATACGTTCCAGTCGATGAGCTACACCATCGACGTCTATCGCGGCCGCGCCGCGGCGACTCGCAGATTCATCGACTTCGCGTGCTACGTGTCGATGTTCCCGCAGCTCGTAGCCGGCCCGATCATCCGCTTTTCGGAGGTGGCGGACCAGATCCAGTCGCGCACCCACACGGCGACAAAGTTTGCCCGCGGTATCGCGTTCTTCTGTGTCGGCCTTGCGAAGAAGGTCCTGCTGGCCAATCCCTGCGGCAAGATCGCAGACCTGGCATTCGACGCGGGCTCGCTCGAGCCTCTGGAGGCCTGGTATGGCGTCACGGCGTACGCCTTCCAGATTTACTTCGATTTCAGTGGCTACTCGGACATGGCCATCGGCCTCGGCCTCATGCTCGGGTTCGTGTTCCCGAAGAACTTCGACTCGCCCTACCGCTCCCAGTCGATTACCGAATTCTGGCACCGCTGGCACATCTCGTTGTCTACCTGGCTGCGCGACTATGTCTACGTGCCCCTCGGCGGCAACCGCAGTGGCCGCGCACGGACCTACGTGAATCTGGCCGTCGTGATGGTACTCGGCGGCCTGTGGCACGGCGCCGCATGGAACTTCGTGATCTGGGGAGCCGTCCACGGTGCGCTCCTGGCGTTCGAGCGCCTGCGCGGCAAGGCCGCGATCTACGTGGGGCTCCCTGCGCCGGCGCGCGTCGCAGCCACGTTTGCGATCGTGCTCGTCGCCTGGGTGTTCTTTCGCGCGGCGGATCTTCCGCAGGCGGTGCGCTACCTGGGGCACATGCTCGCGCTTGGCGAGCCCCAGGAAGGTGCCGGTCTGTTGTCCGGCATCATGTACCAGCCGTACTACCTTGGGACCTTTCTCGTGTCCGGCGCGATTGTGTGGACCGCACCCCAGACGTGGGACTGGACGCGGAGGCTGACGCTGCCGAAAGCCGCCGCGATACTGGTGCTGCTCGCGCTGTCGGCCGTCGTGCTGGCCACGCAGGCGTTCAACCCGTTCATCTACTTCATCTTCTGATGCGACCTCGTTCCTTGCTGCCGGTCGGCGTGTCGCGTGAGGAGGTCGCCCGCATCGAGGTGGGTCACACGACGGTGTCGCGGCCGATTGCGCAGTTACTGATTGCGGGCTTCCTGACGGTCGTCGTCGTTGTACCGGTCGTCGAGCTGGCCGGCCTCCGTGCGCTGCGGGCGCAGGGCCTCTCGAACGCATGGTCGCACCTGGCGCGCCTTCCCGCCGAAGTTCGGTCCAGGGCCTTCGACGCGGCAGCGTCAACGCGGGAACCCGTTTCGGCGTGGGAACACCTCGTTGCTGCGAACCGGAGTGTACTCGCGGCGATTAGCCGATTCGAGCGTGACCTGGAGGACGAGTCGCTGCTGGGCCGGACGCTCCGGCCCCCGGCTCAGGCCGTGATGACCGGTTCGCTCGGCGCGGGCAACGAGCGCGTCTACAAGGGAAGCGACGGCTGGCTCTTCTACCGGCCAGATGTCGAGTACCTCACTGGACGCGGATTCCTCGACCCATCGGAGCTCCGACGGCGCGTCACCGCCGCCGCCGAGTGGGAAGCGCCGCCGCAGCCCGATCCCCGCCTGGCCATCGCCCAGTTCCACCGTAATCTCGAAGCGCGCGGGATCACGCTTGTCGTCGTGCCGACGCCGCTCAAGCCGGGCGTCCACCCGGAAAGGCTTGCGCGTCGCTATGCCGACGGCGCGGGAGTCCTCCAGAACCCGTCGTACCGGGAGTTCGTCGAGGCCATGACTCGCGCCGGCGTGCTGATGTTTGATCCGTCGGACGTCCTGGCCCCCGAACGCCGCACCGGTGAGCAGTACCTTGTTTCCGACACGCACTGGCGACCGGAGGCGATGGAGGCGGTGGCGGCGCGGCTGGTCAGCTTCATCGAGGCGCACGTCGATCTGCCGACTTCGGCCGATCCCGGCTATCGAATCGAGCGGCAGGAGGTGCGCAGCACGGGAGACACGGTACAGATGCTGGATCTGCCAGCCGAGACGACGTTGTACTCACCGGAAACTGTCTATCTGCGCAGGGTGCTGCAGGCCGACGGATCGCCGTGGCGGTCGTCGCGCGAGGCGGACGTGCTCGTGCTCGGCGACAGCTTCAGCAACATCTACGCGCTCGAGTCGCTGGGCTGGGGAACCTCGGCGGGCTTCGTCGAGCAACTGAGCTATGGGCTGCGGCGACCGGTCGACCGTCTCGTGCAGAACGACGAGGGCGCATTCGCCACGCGGGCCATGCTCTGGCTGGATCCCCGCCGGCTCGACGGGAAACGAGTGCTCGTGTACCAGTTCGCCGCCCGAGAGCTGGCGTTCGGGGACTGGCGAGTCACCCCTTGATACTCGGTTTCACACGGGTGATCTCTCAGCTCTTGACTAGATCGCCGACCGAGTTAACAAGGAGGGTAGGCTGGGTTGAGACCGTCGAGATCGCTCGGGCGGACCTTGCCCGTTCGCTCAAGCACACCAAACCAGTCTGCCGTTGATCGCCGCGCCGACATCCGAGACGATATCGTCGCGTCGATCGCACCCGGGGCCGGCCCGCAAGGAACAAACCGCCGATCTACTGAACGAAGCGAGGCACGAACGACCAAGACAGGCCGGCGGTGATCATGGCCGTATCGTCTCCGATGGAGAAGGTCCGGCCCACGCCGCCGAAGATCGCCACCGACGAGCTGGCAAACCACGCGACCACAGCTGTCACGTCGGTTCGAGTCTGCGGAGTCCTCAGGGCTTCGACCAGCAGATTGTCGTTCGTTGATCGTGTGTGCGTGAATGCAGTGGTCAGTACGACTCGATCGCTGACGGGAGCCTCCAGCGCGCCGCCGCCAAAGAAGGCGCCCCGCGAAAAATACCCCGCCGAACCAAACACGCGAAAGCGGTCGGTGCGCAGCTCGGTGGTGAACGGGGCGGCCCACGAGACGCGCCCGCCGCCAGCGTCGGCGGTGTCGAGGATTTCGACGAGCGGCGTCACCGCCAGTCCCCAGCCCGCTCGTTGGGTCTCGGGATTGACCAGGGACACCTTCGCACTCAGGTACAGGTCGCCGAAACCACTGGCGTGAGTGCCGTCCACGAACGAGAGCTGATAGTACGGAATCGTTATGCCAGCCTGGAGGCGCGACGTCAGCCCGAAACCGACGTCCATGACCGGGAAGTCCGTCTGGCGGGTCCAGGACGATCTGAAATGACCCAGTGAGACCGCCGTCCAGCCCATTCCTGGCTCGAGCAGGGACGCATCGTCGAGCCACGACCCGAACTGCCGAAAGCCGCCATCAGCGGTGCTGACAGCGGGCGCGGCACTCCCGGTCGTGCTGGGGCCTCCCCGCCCGCGGCCATAACCGTTGGCGCGGCCCTGGGCCGCGGCAAGCGCGGGAACGAGCAAGGCAATCGCCGCCAGCGTTGCGAGTCTCACGGGCCCGTCAGTTCGAGCCGCCAACTTCGATGTCGGCTTGCCTCTGCGCGAGTGTGGCTTCAGTCGTTGCATCGGCGCCAGGTTTCAACTGCTGAATCGACTGGCCAAGGCTCTTTGTCGGCTCGCCTGTCGGCAGTCCATCCATCGTCAGTCCCGTCATCGAGGCTTTGAGGTCTGCGAACTCGATGCCGAGGTTGTTCGAGACGTTGACCGCCGCAACGAACTGACCGAAGTTCTTGAAGCCAGCGGTGGCCGCATTCAGGTCGCTCCCCGGCGGCAAGCTCGTTCTCACCTTCTCCAGAAGCTTGGCCTTGGTGGAAAGTTTCTGCGCGACCGGGTTGTCGGGCGTCCAGCCGTTCCCGTGTGTTGTTGTCGTCGGAGTCGTCGTCGTGCCTGTCGTCGAAGTGCCATTCGCGTTCAGCCCCGTCTTGCGGGCCTGACCAGTGGCGGAGGCCTTGCGCGACTTCGTCGTGGCCCCGGTGGACTTGGTCCGCACCGTCTGGGTGGGCTTGGCTTTCGGCCCGGATAGTTTCGGACCGGACGCTCTGGTCTTCGGTGCCTTTGGTGCGGACACCTTGGGCGCCTTGGCGCGCCCGCGTTGTCCCGCGGCCGAGGGCAGTGGGGCGAACGTGATCATCGCCACGGCGGCGAAAAGAGCAGCAGTACGGCTGAGTCGCATGGGTATCCTCCGGTGGCCGACTGTGGCAAGAGTCGTTCCTGGCCCTCTGTTCTTGGAGCCGGCCCCCGTACGTGTTGCGCTGCAGCGACATACAGGCCGCGTCCCCGCGCGGCACATATGCTTCGACCAGGGATCGAGCACCACAATGGCACGTCAGATAACAGGAATGGAATGAAATGCCGACGTGCGGTGCGGACCTCACGAAACCCCTCTGCCTGAGTCTTCGAGATGTCGAAGATCTCCTCGCCGAGCAGGCTGTCACGTACACGAGGGGCTACAATGGTTGCCGCGAGGCCCAAGACGCGAGGTCTCACCTGTCGACACGTCTTGCCTTCACTCCCGCCCAGGTGGTACGTTGTGGCGTCAGGCTGGTGGCAAGAGCCATCGTCTGGCCAGGTGCCCGCCGACTGGGGCAGCGACACACCGGTTTTCGTCCTGGGGAGTCCTGTGAGCTTTCGGCTCGATTTGCACGCCGACGCGTTCGGGCATGTGCACACGACCGACCCGATTTGCCTCGAGCCGCACATCACGGTCCGCCAAGCGTTTCAACGCATGAACGACCAGCGTCGCGGCGCGGTGCTGGTCTGCCGTCGGGGCGTGCTGGCCGGCATCTTCACAGAGCGGGATGCCTTGACACTGATGGCCAGTGACGCGGACCTCGACATCCCCATCGAGCAAGTGATGACGACCAGTCCGACATCTCTGTCGGAGCGTGATACCGTTGCCACGGCGATCGGAAAGATGTCCAAGGGCGGCTACCGGCGGCTGCCGATTGTCGATGCAGGCGGGCGGCCAACGGGTGTTCTCACGGTCAAGAGCATTCTTCATTTCTTGGTCGATCACTTTCCGGCCACCGTGTTCAATCTCCCTCCCACCCCCCACCACACAACGGAGTCACGCGAAGGTGCGTAGCATCCCGCACCAATCGGCGGACCCTCGGGCGCCAGTCGAACGATGACCGTCTCTAGCGAAGGCCAACCCACCTCCGGCAAGGAAACGATCGAGCTCGAAGGGGCAACGGTCCGACTCGTCGGCGACTCCGGCGACGGCATGCAGGTGGTCGGGGGGCAGCTGACCACGACGTCGGCTCTGCACGGCAACGACTTCGCCACGTTTCCGGACTTCCCGGCCGAGATTCGCGCCCCGCGCGGCACGCTGGCCGGGGTTAGTGGCTTTCAGGTGCAATTCGCCTCGACGGACATCTTCACGCCGGGCGACACGTTGAATGCACTGGTCGCGATGAACCCGGCGGCGCTGGTGACGAACATCAGGGACCTGGAGAAGGGCGGAATCCTCGTCGTCAATGCGGACAGCTTCGGACCGAAAGACCTGAAGCTGGCCCGTCTCGAGACCAATCCGCTGGAAGACGGGACACTGAACGAATATCG
>Ga0326597_10002413_pt1 | contig 27909 bp, 20 predicted proteins | sample RVTome_12_FD_203789 | JGI IMG/M metagenome (GOLD analysis project Ga0326597, IMG submission 203789) | Soil microbial communities from uranium-contaminated site in the Upper Colorado River Basin, Wyoming, United States - RVT100D185 | ecosystem: Environmental > Terrestrial > Soil > Contaminated >... | reverse complement strand
TCGGGAGTCCTTAGTGCCGTTCCAACTTGTTCCGCCCAATGGGGACTTGGCCCGAGCGGCACGTGGTCGATGGACGGGTCAGGGTTGACTTAAGCTGAAAGAGTTGGAACGGCATTAGCATATGCCCGCGAAGCTCATCGCCATGGAGGGTCCGCTCGCTGGAGACACCTTCCTTCTCGATCGCGAGCTCACCACCCTCGGCCGCGAGCCCGAGAACGACATCGTGATCGACGCCCAATGGGTGTCCCGGAGGCACTGCGAGATCCGGAAAGGCGCCGACGGGTTCGAGATCACGGATCGGGGCAGTCACAACGGCACCTCGGTCAACGGAGTCCCCGTCAAGGAGCGGCTTCTCCGCGGCGGAGATCGAATCGCCGTGGGGGGCGCGAGCTTCCTGTTCCTCGAGCGCGAGTCCGACCCCTCCCCGGGTCTCGAGCTCGACGACGCTCCGTTTCCGACGCGGGACACGATAGAGCTCCGTTCGGAGGAGGCCCTGTACCTTCATCCCGAGCGGATCGAGAGCCCGGCGCTCTCGACGTTGCTCTCGCTCGTCAACTTGATCGGAGAGACCGCCGATGAATCGCTCGCGGAGAAAGTACTCGGTCGTTTCTTCCAAGTCGTGCCCGCGGAGCGCGGCGCCATCGTCGTCGGCTCCTCTCCCGAGGAGCTCGAGCCTCTCGCGATGAGGGGAGGCCGCGGGGCCCATGGAGCGAAGTCGCGTTTTCTCCTGAGTCGAACGGTTCTCGCGAAGGTCTTCGCGGAGAGGACCGCGGTCCTGAGCAACCATGTCGGGAGCGAGCTCTCGGCGAAGAGCCTCGCGGCGTCGAACGTGACCAATCTCGTTTGCCTCCCACTCGTGACCGACGGCCGCATCGTCGGCGCGCTCTACCTCGAACGGTCGACGCCCGGGGCGGAGTTCCCCGCGAGCCAGCTCGAGCTCCTCATGGGGCTTGCGAGCATCGCCGCGGGAGGAATCGAGAGATCGCGGCAGCTCGGGCGTCTTCGGAGCCTCAACCGCCGGGTCCAGGAAGAGCTTCACCTGGTTCACGAGATGGTGGGCGAAAGCCCGAAGCTGAAGGAAGCCCAGAGAATCCTCGCGCGCGCGGCGCCCACGGATTCGACGGTGCTCATCGAAGGCGAAAGCGGGACGGGAAAAGAGCTTGCCGCCCGAGCCATCCACTTCAATAGCCCGCGCCGGGACGGTCCTCTCGTCAAGGTCGACTGCACCGGTCTCAACGAGAACCTCCTCGCGAGCGAGCTCTTCGGCCACGAGCGCGGCGCGTTCACCGGGGCGATCCAGCAGAAGAAGGGAAAGCTCGAGATCGCCCACGGGGGCACGGTGTTCCTGGACGAGATCGGCGAGCTTCCGCTGGCTCTGCAGGCCCACCTCCTCCGAGTTCTGCAGGATCGCGAGTTCGAGCGCGTGGGCGGAACCCGGCCCATCGGAGTCGACATCCGGCTGGTGGCGGCGACCAATCGCGATCTGACTCAGGAAGTCAAAAAGGGAAGCTTCCGCGAAGACCTCTTCTATCGGCTCAACGTAGTCCGTCTCTCGCTCCCGCCCTTGCGCGAGCGCCCCGAGGACATCGAGCTTCTTGCCCAGTACTACGCTTCCGAGCACGGAAAGCGGGTGAAGCGGCGCATCGCCGGAGTCTCTCCGGAAGCGCTCGCGATCCTGAAGCGCTACGACTGGCCGGGGAACATCCGCGAGCTCGCGAACGTGATCGAGAGGGCGGTGGTGCTGGGGACGACGGAGCTCATCCTTCCCGAGGACCTTCCCGAGTCGATGCTCGAGGCCAAATCGGTCTCGGGCGCGGCCGCCGGGAGCTACCACCAGGCGGTGAACGACCGAAAGAAAGAGCTCATCCTCGAGGCCGTCTCCCGCGCCGGCGGGAGCATCACCGAGGCCGCCAAGCTCCTGGGCCTGCACCCGAACTACCTCCATCGCCTCATCCGCAACCTCGGCCTGCGCGAAAATTTGCACTGATCCGTGCTCCTCTGCATATATTGTTGGCGAGAGAATGCGCTCCGCTGTTCTGAAGAAGGCGACCATGGCGGTGACAGGGATCTTCCTGTTCGGTTGGATCTTCGCCCACATGTTCGGGAACCTGAAGATCTTCTTCGGCCCGGAATCGTTCAACCACTATGCGGAGTTCTTGCGAGAGATGGGAAGTCCATTGATCCCACCCTCGGGACTTCTATGGGTAACGCGATTCGTTCTGCTGGCCGCGGTTGGTCTCCACGTCTGGGCGGCAACTTCCCTGACGCTCCAGAACCGCCGCGCGCGGCCGATCGATTATCGAGAGCTCCGCGGCGTAGAGGTGGACTACGCCGCGCGGACCATGAGAATGAGCGGCTACCTCCTCGCCCTGTACATCGTGTACCACCTGATGCACCTGACGTTTGGAAGCGTCCACGCGGACTTCGTGCCCTCGGATCCCTACTCGAACGTGGTCAAGGCGTTTCAGGCATTGCCGGTAGCGGCGGTCTACATCTTCGCGAACCTTCTTCTCGGCCTTCATCTTTATCACGGGCTCTGGAGTCTCTTTCAGTCCCTCGGCTTCTGCCATCCGACGTACAACCCCTGGCGCCGCCGCTTCGCCGTCGCGTTCGCGATCGCGATCTCGGTGGGCTTCATCAGCGTGCCGCTCGGCGTGCTCGCGGGAATCGTGTCCTGACATGCTCGAATCCAAGGTTCCCGCGGGCCCCCTCGAGACCAAGTGGCGCATCCATCGCGACCACTTGAAACTGGTGGCGCCCAATAACCGGAGGAAGTTCGAGGTCCTGGTGGTGGGCTCGGGGCTCGCGGGCGCCTCGGCCGCCGCCACTCTGGGAGAGGCGGGCTATCGGGTCAAGTGCTTCTGCTACCAGGACAGCGCGAGGCGGGCCCACTCGATCGCCGCCCAGGGGGGAATCAACGCGGCGAAGAACTACCGCAACGACGGCGACAGCATCTTTCGCCTCTTCTACGACACCGTCAAGGGAGGAGATTTCCGATCGCGCGAGGCGAACGTCTACCGCCTCGCCGAGGTGAGCCTCCAGATCATCGATCAGGCGGTCGCCCAGGGGGTGCCTTTCGCGCGCGAGTACGGAGGCCAGCTCGACAACCGCTCGTTCGGAGGCGCCCAGGTGGCGCGGACGTTCTACGCGCGGGGCCAGACCGGCCAGCAGCTTCTCCTCGGGGCCTATCAGGCGCTTTGTCGTCAGATCGAAGCGAAGACCGTCGAGATGTTCCCCCGCACCGAGATGCTGGATCTGGTCGTCGACCAGGGGCGGGCGCGCGGGATCGTCGTCCGCGACATGGTCACCGGCGAGGTCCGCTCCTACGGCGGCCACGCGGTGGTGCTGGCGACGGGCGGCTACAGCAACGTGTACTTTCTCTCGACCAACGCCAAGGGATGCAACACCACCGCGATCTGGCGGGCCCATCGGCGGGGCGCGTTCTTCGCGAATCCCTGCTTCACCCAGATCCACCCCACCTGCATTCCCCAGTCGGGCGAGCACCAGTCGAAGCTCACCCTGATGAGCGAGTCTCTGCGCAACGACGGCCGCATCTGGGTCCCTAAGAGCGCAGGCGACACCCGCGCCGCCCGGGACATTCCGGAAAGCGAGCGCGACTACTACCTGGAGGCGCGCTATCCGAGCTTCGGAAATCTCGTTCCCCGCGACGTCGCCTCGCGGAACGCGAAAGCGGCCGTCGACGAGCGCCGCGGAGTGGGTCCTCTTCGAAACGGCGTCTATCTGGATTTCGCCGACGCTATCGGGAGATTGGGGCGCGAAGCCATCGAGGAGAAGTACGGAAACCTCTTCGAAATGTACCATCTCATCACCGGCGAGAATCCCTACGAGACCCCGATGCGAATCTATCCCGCGCCTCACTACACCATGGGAGGCCTCTGGGTCGACTACAACCTGATGTCGACGATCGACGGGCTCTTCGTCGTCGGGGAAGCGAATTTCTCCGACCACGGCGCGAACCGATTGGGTGCGAGCGCTCTCATGCAGGGGCTCGCCGACGGCTACTTCGTTCTTCCCTACACTTTGCCGAGCTATCTCGCTTCGCACCTGGGAGAGAAGACATCGACCGACTCCGAGGCGTTTCGCCGCACCGAGGAAGAAGTCCGCACCCGAATCCAGGGTTTTCTCGACTCTCGAGGATCCCGCACCGTGGACTCCTTCCACCGGGAGCTCGGGAGGCTCGTCCGGGACGAGTGCGGGATGTCGCGGAGCAAGGCCGGGATCGAGAGGGCGCTCGCGAGGATTCCCGCGCTGCGGGAAGAGTTCGGAAAGAACCTCAAGCTCGCGGGAAACGGTGAAGGGGTGCACATCTCCCTCGAGAAGGCGGGCCGAGTGGCGGACTTCTTCGAGCTCGCGGAGCTCATGTGCATCGACGCCCTCGAGCGCAGCGAATCCTGCGGCGGTCACTTCCGCGAAGAGCACCAGACGGAAGAGGGCGAGGCGAAGCGCGACGACGAGCGCTACACCCACGTCTCCGCCTGGGAGTATACCGGCGACCTCTCGGAGCCCCGGCTCCACATCGAGCCTCTCGAGTTCGAGGAAGTCCGTCTCACCCAGAGGAGCTACAAGTAGTGCGGCTCACTCTCAAGATCTGGCGCCAGGAGCGCCGCGACTCCGCGGGGCGCTTCGAGAGCTACGAAGTCGAGGACATCAGCCCCGACTATTCCTTTCTCGAGATGCTCGACATTTTGAACGAGAGGCTCGAGGAGAAGGGCGAGCGCCCCGTTGCCTTCGACCACGACTGCCGCGAAGGAATCTGCGGCACCTGCGGCATGATGATCGACGGCGAGGCCCACGGCCCCTGGGATCGGTCCACCACCTGCCAGCTCCACATGCGCGCTTTCAAGGACGGCGACGAGATTACCATCGAGCCCTTCCGCTCCCGCGCGTTTCCCGTGGTGCAGGACCTCATGGTCGACCGCTCCGCCTTCGATCGCATCATCCAGGCCGGCGGCTACGTCTCCGTGGGCACCGGAAGCGCCCCGGAGGCGAACATCATCCCCGTCCCGAAACCGACGGCGGAGCTCGCCTTCGACGCCGCCACCTGCATCGGCTGCGGGGCCTGCGTCGCCCAGTGCCCGAACGGCGCCGCCCAGCTCTTCACCAGCGCGAAGGTCGGACACCTCAACATCCTCCCCCAGGGCGCCCCCGAGAAGGACCGGCGAGCGGTCGCGATGGTGGAGCAGATGGAGGCGGAGCTCTTCGGAAGCTGCTCGAACTTCCGGGAGTGCGAAGCCGTCTGCCCGAAGGGCATCAGCATCGACTGGATCGCGAGGATGAACCGCGACTACTTGAAGGCGAAGCTGAAGGGGATACGTCGCAGATAGAACGGCCACGACATCAATACCAGTTCTCCGTCTTCAAGCCTTCGATACGACCGAACTCGTCGACGTTTCGCGTGACGAGAATCGCGCCATGTGCCACGGCCGTCCCCGCAATGAGAGTGTCCAAGGGACCGATGGGTGCGCCTTTGCGCTCGAGCTCCGCACGAATTCGTGCCGACGCCCTGGCTTCCACCCGGGCGAATGGCAGTATGGAGGCCCAGCGCAGGAACTCGTCGAGCTGTCGTCTGCGCTTCTGCGGTGAGGTCGACTTGGCGATTCCGACCTCGAGCTCATATACCGTAACGGCGGGCACGGCCACTTCCCGCGGCGGCGTCGTGAGGAGGTGCTCCGACACGCTCCCCATTCCCTTGAAGAAATAAACCAGGCTATTCGTGTCGAGCGCGTACATCAGAAAGGCTCTCGGGGAACATCCTCGGGAAGCTCCTCCCGAAGCTCCTCCGCCGTTGGAGCTTCCGGCCAGGAGCCAGCCATCTCTCTCACGATGTTGGGCCACTCCTCTGCCGTTCTCTCACGAATCAGACTCGAGACCCAGCGGCTCACCGAGACTCCCGCAGCTTTGGCTGCCTTCTTCACCTTCGCCTCCGTATCTCTATCCAAATACAACGTTAGTTGCGCCATAAGTATACGTGGAAGTATACCAAAACATTTGGGTCACCACGTCCCCAACCTCGTTTGGCCCACCTGGCATTCGAGCCACGCGATGTGGCCCGTCCGGTCAGTTCCGACATTGGCAGAGACGAATCGTCGAACCCAGGCTCCGAATTGGCGACGGTCTCGACCACAACGCGAGCCGTCCAGAGCTGAAACGAGGGCACGATATTCCAGACGGCGAAGACAAGGACCGAAGATAAGTCGCCGCGCTACATCCCGGCGGCGGTGAGGCCCGGTTTGCGAGCGCGTTTCCGAGGACACGCCTGCGTACCTCGTCGGGGGACCACCCGCGGCCTCGCCTCACCCGTGTCCTATAATCGCCTCATGAGCTTCGCCCCCGCCTACCTCCGCCTCCGCGGCAGCGGCGAGTTAAACGAGCGGGTAGAGCGCGGTCTCGAGATGCTCCGCTCCTGCCGGGTCTGCCCGCGGGACTGCGATGTCAATCGACTGGAGGACCAGAGAGCGGTCTGTCTCACCGGCCGCCATGCCGTCGTCGCCAGCTACTTTCCCCATTTTGGCGAGGAAGACTGTCTTCGCGGCCATCGAGGCTCGGGCACCATCTTCTTCGCGAACTGCAACCTGAAGTGCGTCTTCTGCCAGAACTACGACATCAGCCAGAAGCCCGCCGGGAGGGAAGTGACGCCCGAGGAGCTCGCCTCGATGATGCTGGAGCTTCAGGGGCTCGGCTGCCACAACATCAACTTCGTGACCCCGGAGCACGTGGTTCCTCAGATCGTGGAGGCGCTCCCGTTCGCAATTGAAGCCGGACTCCGCCTTCCTCTCGTCTACAACACCAGCGGATACGACTCTCTCGAGAGCCTGAAGCTTCTCGACGGCATCGTCGACGTCTACATGCCGGACTTCAAGTACTGGAGCGCCGAGGCCTCGAAGCGCTACTCCAAGGCCGAGAACTATCCGCGGGCCGCCCAGGAAGGACTTCGTGAGATGCAGCGCCAGGTCGGCGATCTCGTCCTCGACGAGGAGGGGCTCGCGAAACGGGGACTCCTCGTGCGGCACCTGGTGATGCCGGGCGGAGTCGCGGAAACGCGGGAAGTGATGCGCTTTCTCGCTCGAGAGATCTCTCCGAACGTCTATGTGAACCTGATGGACCAGTATTATCCCGCGTTCAAGACCGATCGGTATCCCGAGATCCACCGCCGGATCAACGAAGAGGAATATCTGGCGGCCTACGAGGCCGCCGTCGACGAGGGGATCACCCGTCTCGACGCTCGGGCCCCGCGAAAGCATGCCCTCTACGCCTGAGATATGATTCGCTTTCACGGAGGAGAGGAGAATCAAGAACGTGAAACCCCGTCGAATCCTAGGTAATGCAGCAATCCGGGCGTGGCTCGCCGCAGCCGTTGCCGCTCTCGTCCTTCCCCTGGCCTTCGCCAGCGATCGCCCGTTCGTGGGAACCGCGAACGGCGAGTGGCGCTACTGGGGAGGCGACGAGGCGAGCACCCGTTATTCGCCCCTCGATCAGATCAACGCCGAGAACTTCAAGAATCTCGAGGTGGTCTGGCGCTGGAAGGCGGCGAACTACGGCCCCGAGGTGGACCACATCTACCGGGCGACACCCTTGTACGTGAAAGGAAAGCTCTACACCGTGGCGGGGCAGAGACGCACCGTGCTCTGCATCGATCCGGTGACGGGAGAAACGCTCTGGATGTACCGTGAGAAAGAGACCCCGCGGTGGGCCGCCTCCGCCCGCCAGAACTACGGGAAGGGCGTCGCCTATGCGGAAGTGGACGGACGGGACGTCATTTATATGATCAGTCCCGGTTTCTACCTCCACGCGCTCGACGCCGAGACCGGACATCCGATTCCCTATTTCGGGATGAACGGCATCGTCGACCTCGCTCTCGGGCTCGGCGACTACCCCGTGCACCCCGACCGTGGAGTCTTCGACTCCGGCGACATCACCTCCTCCTCTCCTCCGATCGTGGTGAATGGTGTCATCGTCGTCGGAAACTCCCATACCCAGGGCTACCGTCCGAAGAGAAAGGAGAACATACCGGGGCACATCCGCGGCTACGACGCCAAGACCGGCCAGATGCTCTGGCGCTTTCACGTGCTGCCGCAACCCGGAGAGTTCGGCCACGAGACCTGGGAGACGGACGCCTGGAAATTCATCGGTAATATTTCTTCGTGGCCGCCGCTCACCGCGGACTCCGAGCGCAACCTGGTCTTCATCCCGACGGACACGCCGACCAACGACTACTACGGCGGCGACCGCCCCGGGGACAACCTCTACGGAACCAGCCTCATCGCTCTCGACGTGAAGACGGGAAAGCGGGTCTGGCACTTCCAGATGGTCCACCACGACATCTGGAACTTCGACAACCCCGACGCTCCCAAGGTCCTCGACGTGAACATCGACGGGAAGCGGACGCCGATCGTGGTGCAAGCGACGAAGCAGGGCTTCACCTACGTGTTCAACCGAGAGACCGGGGAGCCCATCTGGCCGATCGTCGAAAAGCCCGTGCCTCAGAGCGACCTGCCGACGGAAAAGACGGCGAAGACGCAGCCCTTCCCCACGAAGCCCGCGCCTTTCGAGCACCAGGGAATCACCGAGGAAGATCTCATCGACTTCACTCCGGAGCTCCGGGCCGAGGCGCTCGCGATCGCGAAGAAGTATCACATGGGTCCGCTCTTCACTCCCCCGTCGCTATACGACGCTCCCGATGGAACCGCCGGCGCCTTCTCCGTCCCGGGCGCCTGGGGCGGGGCGAACATCCCCGGCGGGGCCTCGGTCGATCCCGAGACCGGTATCCTCTACGTGGCGACGGTCCGCGGGTACAGCATCTACTCCATGGAGCCCGGCGAGAATCAGGGCTCGAACGCGGGGTACGTCTCGAAGTCCGAGAGCGGAGTCCGCGTCAAAGGCCTCAGCATCTTCAAGCCACCGTGGTCGAGCATCGTCGCCATCGATCTCAACACCGGAGAACACCTTTTCCGCATCGCGAACGGAGACACTCCCGAACGAGTCAAGAATCATCCCGCCCTGAAGGGAGTGAATCTGCCGCCGACGGGAAAGGACCAGGTGCACCCGACGATCCTCACCACCAAGACTCTTCTCATCTACGGCGAGGGCCGAGGGGGCGATCCCTGGCTCCATGCGGTGGACAAGAAGACCGGGATAGAGATCGCGAGAGTGGCGCTTCCGGCGACGACGAACACCGCTCCGATGACGTACATGCACAAGGGAAAGCAGTACATCGTGCTGTCGGTAGCGGATCCGGACGTCCCCGCCGAGCACGTGGCGCTCGCGCTTCCGGAATAGACGCTTCGATCGAGAGGGGCCATCGCTTCACCGTGGCCCCTCTCTCAATCCTCAGGCAAATCGCACGCTGTAGACGGGCGGAAGCTGCGTCGAGAGCGTCCGGAACGAGTCTCCCTGGTCCTCGCTCAACCAGAGCGATCCCGTCGTCGAGCCCATCGCGAGTCGATCTCCCGACTTGTCGACGTCCATCCCGTGCCGGTAGACCACGTCGTAGGCATGCTCCTGCGGGAGCCCCTCGCGCAGGACTTCGAAGCTCTCTCCTCCGTCGCGGGTGCGGGCCACGACTACTTTTCCGTCCACCGGTACCCGGCGTTCGTCCTTCACCAGCGGCACGAGCCAGGAGGTCTTAGGATCGCGGGGATGGATCGCCGCGGCGAAACCGAACGAGCTCGGCTTGGACGAAATCGATTGCCAGCTCTTGCCGCCGTCAGACGATCGAAAGACCCCGTTGTGATGCTGCACCCAGAGGACGTTGGTGGCGGAAGGACACACCACCATTCGGTGGGGATCCTGGATCGACGGATCCTCGCGGCTCTCCGGAGGCATGTACTCCGCGTACATGCCCTTGGTGCTCACCCGCCACGACGAGCCTTGGTCTTCGGTAATCCAGACGCCGCCGCAGGAAACGCCGAGAAGAACTCGCCGGCTATCGCTCGGATCCACGATCACCGAGTGGATGCCGGGATGGTCGTAGCCTCCCCCGAACCACTTCGAGCGCTCGGGCTCGTTCCAGAGCGGGTCGTTCAGCCGCCAGGTCTCGCCGCGATTCTCGCTGCGGAAGAGCCCGCCGGGGATCGTTCCCGCCCAGAGCACCCCCGGCCGATCGGCGCCTCCGGCTTCGAGGCACCAGAGGAGCTTCACCGCGGGCGCCTCTTCCTTGGCACCCTCTTCCGCTTTCGGGTACGCGGGGGCCGTGACCTCGTGAAAGCTCTCGCCGGAATCGAACGACCGGTGGAGCTTCACCCCGAAGTGGCCGAGGTTCAAAGCGGCGTAGATCGTCCCGTCCCTTTCATCGGGGAGGACGTAGGTGACGGGATCCCCGACGAACGCCGTTCGTTCGACCTTCCATTCGCCGCGGCCGTTTCGTTCGTAGAGGAAGAGTCCCTTCCGGGTTCCGACGTAGAGTCTCTCGCTCATTTCACCCTCCCGACAAAGCCTGCATCACGAAAACGTCCTGGTGGTCTTGAACGCGGTCGGTCAGATGCGTTCGATCGCGCACCAGCTCCCCTCCGACGAAGACCGCGACGTGCTGGCGGAGCCGCCCCTGTTCGTCGAAGACGTAGCTCCGGAGACGCGGGTTCTGCGCGAAGACCCTCTCGAGCGCCTCGGCGACGGTGCCCGCGGGAACCACGACCTCCGGGCAGTCCAGATGGCGCGTCAGGTTCGGAGTAAAAGCGACCACCGGCATGGCTGCTAGTATAATGCTCCGCCGTGATGAAATTCGCGGAGATTTCCCTGGTTTTCGCGCTCGCTGCGACCCCGCGCTACGACGCCTTCGAGAAAACCATCCCGGAGCTCCAGGAGGCGATGGAGCGCGGCGAGGTGACCTCGCGGGAGCTCGTCCGGCAGTACCTTGAGCGGATCGAAGCCTTCGACCGCGGAGGTCCGGCCCTGAACTCACTCATCTACGTGAATCCAAGAGCGCTCGAGGAGGCGGACGCCCTCGATCGGGAAAGGCGGGAGAGTGGGCCTCGAGGCCCGCTCCACGGGATTCCCATCATCCTCAAGGACAACTACGACACGAAGGACATGCCCACGACTGCGAGCTCCGTCGCCCTCACCGGCTTCGTTCCCAAGGACGACGGCTTCCAGGTCCGGAGGCTCCGCGAAGCCGGGGCGGTGTTCCTCGCGAAGTCGAATCTCCATGAGCTCGCCCGGGGCATCACCACCATAAGCTCCCTCGGGGGACAGACGCTCAATCCCTACGATCCCAACCGCAATCCCGGCGGGTCGAGCGGCGGCACCGGTGCGGCCGTCGCCGCGAACCTCGCCGCAGTAGGAATGGGAAGCGACACCTGCGGCTCGATTCGGATTCCCGCAGCGAACAACAACCTCTTCGGCCTCCGGGTGACGCAGGGCCTTTCGAGCCGGGACGGCATCATTCCTCTCTCCCACACCCAGGACGTCCCGGGTCCGCTCGCCCGAAGCGTCATCGATCTCGTCCTCGTCCTGGATGCGACAGTCGGAGCGGATCCCGCGGATCCACAGACCTCGGTCGCGGCCGGACGGATTCCGGGGAGCTACCGCCAGTTCCTCAAACGCGACGGCTTGAAGGGCAAGAGGCTGGGGCTCTTGAAGAGCTATCTCTTGGCCATCCCACCGGAAAAGGAGATGACGGACGTCGTTCTCGCCGCCATCGAGGCGATGAAGAAGGAGGGGGCGGAGGCGGTCGAGATCGAGATCAAGAAGCTCTCCGAGCTTCTCGAAGGTTCGGGAGTGATCGGGATGGAGTTCAAGTTCGACCTCGAGGACTACCTCAAAGCCGCGGGCGAAGCACCGGTGAAGAACCTGGGAGAAATCCTCGACCGCGGCCTGTACCACGATGCTGTCGGCCCCATCTTCCGCACTTCGAACGAAGCGAAGGAGAATTCGGAGGAGTATCGGAAGGCCCTCGCCCGCAGGAAAGACGTTCAGAAGGAGCTCCTTCGGGCGATGAAGAAACATCGACTCGACGCCATCGTCTACCCCACGCTTCGCGTGAAGCCGGCGCGCGTCGGCGAGCCTCAGCCGGGAAGCTCCTGCACCGTGAGCGCGCACTCCGGTCTTCCCGCCTTCAGCATCCCCGCCGGGTTTACCCGGGACGGCGTCCCCGTGGGGGTCGAACTTCTGGGAAAGGCGTTCGAGGAGGGAAAGCTCATCGCCATGGCGTACGCCTACGAGCAGGCGGCGCGGCCCCGAAAGTCCCCACCCCGGACGCCGTCGCTCGTGAGCGGCGAGCTCACGCGACACTTCACGATCTCAGGCGAGATCGAAGGCCACGCTCTCCTCGACGTTCCGAGACAGAAGCTTCGCTACGAGCTCCAGTGGTCCGGTGTTCTGGGCGACGAGATTCTCGACATCAAGCTGCACAAGGAAGAGAAGAACTCCGCGGGACCGGTGGTCGCGCTTCTGGGCAAGAGCCGACAAGGGGAGCTCGCGATCCGAAACGAAGACCTCGACTCTCTCCTCACCGGGAAGCTCTACTTCACCGTGTATACGCGGCAGAAGCCTCTCGGCGCCGCGCGAGCCCGGGTCCTCGATGCTTCGGATCCATAGCCATCGCATCCCTGGGTTGGCAGGCGGGCTCGCCGCCGGCTTCGCCCTCGCCGCGTTCGTCGTCTCGGGAATCTCGCTTCTTTCGACGATGCCGAGGCCGCTCGCCGATCTCTATCTGGAAGTCGCCGATGCCGGGCTTGCTCTCGCCCCCGACGGAAGCAGCCTCGCGCGCATCGTGCGTCAAGGTGATGATTCGCTCGTGGAGCTGCGCCGGTTCGACGAGAGAGGGGTCCGAAGGCTCGCGGGAACCAAAGGAGCAAAGAGCCCCCGCTTCTCTCCCGACGGCCGCTACCTCGGCTTCCTCGGATCCGGAATGTTGAGACGCGCCTCGCTCGACACATTCGAGGTGGAGGAGATCGCGGCTGTGGGAGACGTCGAGGACGCGTGCTTCCGGGAAGATGGAAGCGTTCTCATGGGCTCGAAAGCCGGGCTCTTCCTGATCTCGCGAGCGGGGCGGACGGTGGAGCTTCTTCGGGCCCGCGTCCGCTCGCTGGTGGCGATTCGCGGAAGCGAATGGGTCGTCCTCGAGGTGCGGGACGAGAACGGAGCTCGCCTCGAGGCCTTCTCGCTCGCGAGCCGCTCGCGCCGGAAGCTCGTGCCTGGAGCTTCGCTGCCGCGTTTTCTTCCCCCCGGTCATCTCCTCTTTCTGAGAGACTCGGCCCTCTGGGCTTCGCGATTCGATCCCGCGACGGCGGAACTTATCGGTGGCCCGGCTGTCATGGTTCCGGGTGTCGGCTGGTTCGACGTTGCCGCGAACGGCACTCTCGCGTTCCGGCGATCCGGCGGCCCCCGCCCGGCACTCCGCATCGTCCTGCACTGGGACGAGGAGCTGAAGCGCCTGGATGCTAGAGAGTGAATGCTGAACGTTCTCGAGACGCTCGGCGAGGGTGGGTACTCCGGGCGCGTCGAAATTAGGATTCCCGCCGACTTGGGTTCCAAACGGCCGCTGCCATCTCCGGGAGCGTCAGGTAAGCCTGAGTTTCCTTTGAGCTTTACGAAGCTCGCGGGGTCCTTCAACGCCGGCTTCCTCGATGCTTCGGGTCCAGCGCATCGCGGAGACCGTCCCCGAGAAGACTGAAGCTCAGCACCAGCACGGTGATGAAGAACCCGGGCGCGAAAGCCGCCACCGGAGTCGCCCGCACCAACTCCCTCCCCTTGCTCAACATCGCGCCCCACTCCGGATGCGGCGGCTGCACGCCGAGGCCCAGGAACGAGAGGCCGGAGGCGATGAGGAGCGCGGTCCCGAGCTGAAGGGTCGATGCCACCACGAGAGGGGTGAGAGCGTTCGGGAGGACCTGTCCGAAGATGACGCGAGCGGTGGAAGCCCCGAGCGCGCGAGCGGCGGCGACGTGGTCGCGCTCGAGGATCGAGAGCGCGGATCCTCGAACCAGTCGGGCGAAAGTGGGCGTCGACATGACGGCGACGGCGATGATCGTGTTCTCGACTCCGCTACCGAGAACGACGACGGCGGCGATCCCCAGAAGGATTCCGGGAAACGCGAGGAGAACGTCCATGAGCCTCATGAGCGAGGCATCGACGAAACCACGGTAGTAAGCGGAGAAGAGCCCGACGAGCGTCCCCACGAGAACAGCGAAGCCGACGCTCGCGAAGGAGATTCCGAGAGAGATCCGCGCGCCGAAGAGGAGCCGGCTCCAGATGTCGCGGCCGAGGTCGTCGGTCCCGAACGGGTGCTCGAGGCTCGGACCCGCGTAGTTGTTCGCGAGGTCTTGCTCGAGAGGACCGTAGGGCGCGATGGCGGGAGCGAAAAGAGCGAGAGCGCCGATCACGGCGATGACGAAGCCGCTCGCGATAGCGGCTTTGCTCATGCCGCGACCCGAATGCGCGGATCGACCACCGCGTAGAGGACGTCGGTCGCGGCGTTCACCAGGATGAAGAGAGCGGCGACGAACAGCATCGTCCCCTGGATCATGGGATAGTCGCGCCAGAGGACAGCGTCGACGATTAGCCGCCCGACGCCGGGGATGGCGAAAACGCTCTCGACCAGGACCGCGCCCGCGATGAGGTTACCGAAGCGCAAGCCCACGATGCTGAGTACGGGGATGAGGGCGTTCTTGAGCGCGTGCCGGAGGATGACGGTCGTTTCTCTCTCCCCTCGAGCGCGGGCCGCGCGCACGAAGTCCTGGCCCACGACGTCCAGCATCGCCGAGCGCGTCATTCGGGAGATGATCCCTCCCGACTGGGCCCCGAGGGTGAGGATGGGGAGCACGTAGTGGGCCGGAGTCGCGATTCCGATCGAAGGAAGCCAGCCGAGGGAGAGGGAGAATACGAGCATCAACATGAGACCCAGCCAGTAGGACGGGGTCGAGACCGCGAGGAGTGCTGCGACCATCACCAGAGCGTCGCCCAGGCGGTTTCTGCGCATCGCCGCCAGGATTCCGCTTCCGATTCCCATCGCCGTCGCGAGCACGATCGCTCCGAGGGCGATGACCAGGGTGTACGGGAAGCGATCGAGGATCTCCCGCAGGACCGGAAGACCGGTGCGGATGGAAATTCCGAAGTCGCCCTGGAGCGCGTTCCAGAGAAAACTTCCGTACTGGATCGGAAGCGGGCGATCGAGCCCGAGGTCGCGGCGGATCCTCTCGACCACCTCCGGCCCGGCCTCGAGCCCGGCGACGAGGAGGGCGGGATCGCCGGGGATCATGTGGATCATCGAGAAGACGAGGATCGACGTGAAGAGAAGGGCGAGAAGCGCCTCGAGGAGTCGCCGCGAGAAATAGCGAAGCACCGGCCTACGGTGGGGCGAAGTAGGCGCGCTCGAAGGTTACGAGCCCCAGGGGGGACGTCGTTACCGAGGCCACGTTCGCCCGCATCGCGACGACGTGGTAGTTGTCGTAGAGCCAGACGGCGCCAGGATCCTCGAGGTAGACGATCTCTTGCGCCCGGAGGTAGAGCGCGTTTCTCGGCTCGACGTCGATTTCGCGCATCGCGCGCTCGATGACGTCGTCGAACTCGGCGTTTCCATAGTAGCCGTAGTTGTTCTCGTTCCGCTCCTGCGTGCGGAAGATGGGCCGGAGGCCCCAGTCGGCATCGGCGGAGGACGCCCCCGCGCCCATAATAAAGATGTCGAGCGGGCAGTCCTCGGGGAGGAGGCCGCCCCAGTACTGGCGGATCGTCCCCCACTCCAGGACCTCGATCCCCGCCTTGATTCCCACCTTCTCGAGCTGGGCTGCCATCGCCTGCGCCAGCTCGACCCCCATGTTGTAGCGAGGCGTGGTTGTGATCTTCGTCGAGAAGCCGTCGGGATAACCCGCCTCGGCGAGGAGCCGCTTCGCTTTCTCGGGATCGTAGGGGATCTCTCCGAGGTCGGCGCGGCCGCGGATCCTCGGGGTCAGGGGTCCGGTCGAGGGCTCCGCCATTCCAGGCATGAGGTTCTCGAGAATCGACCGGCGGTCGATGGCGTAGGAGATCGCCTGACGGACGCGCGGGTCGGTAAACGGCTTCCTCTTGCAGTGGAATCGGAACTGCTGCGAGCCGATGGAGACCGTCTTGTTCACGACGACATCGGGGTCGCTCTCGAGCCTCTTCAGGTCCGCGGGCGGGATCTGGGTGATGACGTCCACGTCGCCGGACTCGAGCGCGATCACCCTCGAGGCGGCTTCAGGAATCGGCCGGTAGACGATGGTGTCGAGCTTTCCCTTTTCTCCCCAGTAGTCCTCGTTTCGCTCGAGAACCAGCTCCAGATCCTTCCGCCAGCTCCGGAGCTTGTAGGGACCGGTGCCGGAGTTCTCTTTCCCGGGGCTCACGATGGCGGCGGAGACGTGGGCCATCATCGGCTCGAAGGCGCCGAAGGGATAACGGGTGACGACGTGAACCGTGAAATCGTCGACGACGTCGATGCGCTCGATGGGGGCGAAGAGGTCGCGCCGGTTGTGCCCCTGCTCGGGGTCGAGAACGCGCTCGAAGCTCGCCTTGACCGCGTGCGAGTCGAAGGGCGCACCGTCGTGAAAACGGACGCCCTTCCTGAGCTCGAACGTCCAGGTCACCTCGTCCTCAGAGACCTTCCACGCGAGGGCGAGATCGGGGACGAACTTCATGTCCTCGTCGTACCGGATGAGGGCGTTGTAGATCATCCAGATGACCTGGTCGGACTGGCTGTCGGTGGTGTTGTGGGGGTCGAGGGTGGTGGCGTCGGCGCTCGGGGCGAAGACGAGGGAGTTCTTCGCTTCCGGCGCGGCACACGAGACCGAAAGGGCCGCCACCGCGGCGAAGAGCCGCGTCAGTCGACGTCGACCCATGCGCTCTTCTCCATGTCGGCGACGCCGAAGGCCCAGGCGCCCGGCCTCGCCATGTTGGAACGACAGGAGTAGAAGAGAGTGCCCCTTCCGGGCGACTTCAGCTCGTCCACGATCTCGAACGTCAACGGGCTCACGACGCGCGCCATGAGCTCTCCCGGAGCGAACTCCGTGAACTGGCGGTCGAGGCCGATGACGGGCTCGAGGTATCCGCCGACCCGCGGGCTCACCCGCCAGTAGTCGCCGATGCGCAGCACCCGCTTGACCTTTTTCATCGGCTCGGGCTCGCCGGGAATCATGCCGAGATGCTGCATGACGCCCATGGTTCCCCGGACGTTCGTCTCGAGCCAGGCCTTCTCCTGGGCCTCACCGAAGCCGAGTCCACCCACTTCCGCGACGATTCCCGGGATCTTGTAGCGCTCGCCGGCGTAACCCACCGACGTCCGCGGTCCCCTGAGCCCGGTGTGAATCCGAAGAGCATGCATCACCGGAAATCCGTACGCGAGCGCCATCCGGCGGCTCCTCGCGCTCACCTCGGGGTCGGTGTAGTCCTCGGTGTAGCTCACGTCGGCCATGGTGGAGCCCCAGTCGCTCACGTGGTAGTCGACGAGGTGGGTCGCGCGGGTGAGGAGCTCGTGCTCGATGACGCGCGTGATCTGATTGGTCATCCAATGATAGATGCCCCCGAACGTGCGGTTGGCGTCGGGCTCGTCGGAGTCGTCGACGATGACCCTGGTGCCGGTGGCGAAGGCGGCGACGTTCGCGACGGGAACCGCGAGGACGTTTCCGGATAGGCTCCCGGGGTCGAGCCGCGAGAGGAGCTCCCTCAGGATCAGCACCGAGAACCATTCGTTCCCGTGAAGCATCGAGAGGAGGAGAAGCGTCGGGCCGTCGCGCTTTCCCGCGACGACGTGGGTGTGAATGTCGATGGGCATGGCGACGTCCCGGGTGACGGGAATCACCACCATCCGCTTCGCGCCGGCGGGGACGCGCGTACCGCCGATCAGGAGATCAGACATCATTCGACTCCGGAAAGGGCAGGATTATACTAGAGCTATCCATCCCCATATGCTCGCAATCGATGACGAAATCGAGCTGAGATTCGTCCGGGCTCGCGGGCCCGGCGGTCAGCACGTGAACAAGGCGTCGACCGCGGTCGAGCTGCGCTTCCACGTGGAAGGCTCGCGTTCTCTTCCCGAGGACGTCAAGCGGAGGCTTCGACAGATCGCGAAGACCCGCATCTCGGACGAGGGCGTTCTCGTTATCCAAGCGAGCCGGTTCCGCTCGCAAAAGCAGAATCGTGAAGATGCTTTCGAGCGTCTCGCGGAGCTCATCCGCCGGGCGAAGGTGAAACCCAAGAAGCGAAAGAAGACGCGTCCTTCACGAGCGGCCAAGGAGCGGCGACTGGAAGAGAAGAAACGCCGATCGGTTCTCAAAAGGGACCGCCGAGCGCCGTAATTTCGACACAAAGCCCCCGTAGCATCATGTCAGGGGGGTCAGGAGCGCTTACGACCATGATGCCTATGATGAAAGAGCTGAGATCGAGAGGCCGGTTGTTGCTCGTCTTCTCCCTCGTCACGGCGGGAGCGCCCTCTCGCGGGAGCGGTCAGAGCGAGCCGGGCTCACCGCTCCGAATTCTTTCCATCACCCCTCGCGGCCCGGAAGTTCCGCCGGGCCGGCAGATCGTCATCCAGTTCGATCGCAAAGTGGTGCCCGTCGGACGGATGGAGCGTACGGCGGAGGAGATTCCCATCGGAATCGAGCCCCCTCTCGCCTGCGAGTGGCGCTGGCTCGATACCTCTTCTCTGGCCTGCCAGCTTCAAGAGGCCGACGCCTTTCGCCCGGCGACGCGGTATCGGCTGACGGTCCGGCCCGGGATCACCACCGAGAGCGGAGCGGCGCTCGCCGAGGCCGTCGAGCACGAGTTCGAGACCGAGCGGCCGAAGGTGACGAACACCGACTTCGAGCAGTGGCTCGGTCCGGGGAGCCCGCAGTTCACCGTTACCTTCAACCAGCGGATGTCCGCCGGCGCGGTGAGGAGTCACCTCTTCTTCGAGACCGACGCCGGGGCCCGGTTCCCCCTCGAGGTCGAGCCCGCGAACTCTCAGATAACGGAGCCGGAGCGCTACTGGCGCGTTCGACCCGTGAGGGAGCTCCCTCTCGACATCATGGCCCATCTCACCGCAGAAAAAGGACTTACGTCCATGGATGGGCCGCTTCCCACCATGGAAAACAATCGGGTGGTGATTACATACACCTTTCCTTCCCATACGTTTCTCGGGATCCGATGCTCGGACAACGAGGGCAACCGGTTCACGCTCAGGCCTTCGGAAACGCTTCCCGGAAGACCCTGTAACCCCATGGACGCCGTCGAGGTCCTCTTCGCCGCTCCCGTCGTGAAAGAGGTCTTGAGGGATCACCTGAAGCTCGAGCCGGACCTCGCGGGAGGGCGGAAGGACTACGATCCCTGGGAGGCGGTCTACAGCTACTCGCGGCTCGAGTGGGTGCGCTCGGAGCGTGAGGAGTACTCGACGCGGCTCCCCGAGCTTCTCCATGCGCGCACGACGTACCGCATCCGAGGCGAGGGCGCCTCGCTTCTCGACGAGTTCGGCCGGCCGCTCCCGCAGGACATCGACTTTCTCTTCACGACCGCGGATCGGCCGCCGCGGGCGGCGCTCACCCACCCGATCTCGACGCTCGAGAAGAACGTCGAGACCCGCGTCCCTATCGTCGTCACCAACCTCGAGGCCCTCGAGCTCAAGGTCGAGGCCCTGACCGCCGAAGGTGTGAACCCCCGCACCGAGACCGTCGAGCTTCCCAACGCCCCAAACGTCGCCTTTCGCTATCCCCTGCCCACGCGCGTGTGGCTGGGCGGAAAGAGCGGGGCTCTCTTCGCGAACGTTACCACCAGTCCCGTTACCCTGACGTATGAGGATCTCCTCTTTTCCCAGGTCACGCCGTTCGCGGTCCACACGAAGTTCGGCCACCAGAACACCGCGGTCTGGGTGACCGATATGTCGACGGGCCTCCCCGTCGAAGGCGCTTCGGTCTTCATCTACCGGTCCGTCCCGCTCGCGGCGCTTCGCGAGCGCGAGCCGCTTTCCCAGGCTACGACCGACAGCACCGGCGTCGCTCTCCTCGCCGGTCAGGCGGAGCTGAACCCACTTCTCGAAACGCAGCGCTGGGAGAACCTGACGAGCCGGGACGCGGGCCAGACTTTCTTCGTGTCGGTGGAAAAAGACGGCGAGCTCGCGCTCGCGCCGCTCTCGTCCGACTTCTGGGTCTACATCGAGGGCGCCAACAACACCTGGATTCCCTCGTACACCCGAACCCGCTACGGCCACGTGCGGGCCTGGGGCACCACCGCCCAGGGCGTCTATCGGCTCGGCGACACCGTGCAGTACAAGCTCTACGTGCGCGATCAGGGAAACGAGCACTTCGTTCCCGCGCCGCCGAGCACGTACCACCTGCAGGTCTTCGACCCGATGGAGAAGATGGTCCACGAAGTAAAAGACCTCGCGCTCAACGCCTTCGGCGCGGCCGATGGCGAGCTCCGGGTCGCGGAGTCGGGCGCCGTCGGCTGGTACCGGTTCCTGCTCCAGTCGAGCTTCCACAACGAGACCTGGGAGCCTCTCCGGGTGCTCATCGCCGACTTCACTCCGGCGCCCTTCCGCGTCACGACGGATCTCGACGGCGAGCGCTACGAGCCGGGCGACGAGATCCAGGTCTCGACCAGCGCCAAGCTTCACTCGGGCGGTCCCTATGCCGATGCGGACTCCCGGATCACGGTGAACATTACCCCCACGACCGTGACCTCTGAGAATCCGAAAGCCGCGGGCTTCTGGTTCGGAAGCGGATACGGAGAGACGGTGACCGTCCATCAGAGTGAAGAGCCGGTCGACGTCGAGGGTGAGCTCGAGACCACCGTTCCCGTCCTCGATCAGACGTTTCCTCGAGGACGGATGCTGATCGAGAGCGCCGTTCGGGACGACCGCGGGAAGTACATCGCGGGCCGCGCCACCGCCGAGTACCTCGGCCGGGACCGATTCGTCGGCGTTCGACAGGAGGGCTGGCTTCTGAAGGCGGGCGAACCCTCCGAGCTCCAGGCGATCGTCGTCGACACCGCGGACGACGTGGCGAGCGGGACCGACATCACGTTCCGCATCCAGTATCGCGAGACCACCGCTTCGCGGGTGAAGGGCGCGGGCAACGCGTACATCACCCAGTACAACCACCAGTGGGTCGACGTCACCACCTGTGCCGCGGTCTCGGGCCCCGAGCCCTCGCACTGCGGGTTCACTCCGGAGAAGCCCGGCTACTATCAACTCACGGCCTCGATCGTGGACTCGAAGGGTCGACCTTACGACGTCTCGACCGAACGTTGGGCCGCGGGAAAGGGTCAGGTGCTCTGGGAAGAATCGCCCGGACACCGTCTCGACATCGAGCCGGAGAAGAAAGAGTACCGGGTCGGAGAGACCGCGCGTTTCCTGGTCAGGAATCCTTTTCCCGGAGCGAAGGCCCTCATCACCATCGAGCGCTACGGCGTACAGCGCCACTGGCTCGAGACCTTCGAGGAGTCGACGGAGGTCGTCGAGGTTCAAGTGGGCGAAGACCATGTGCCCGGCTTCTATCTCTCGGTCGTCGTGACCTCACCCCGTGTCGAGGCGCCGCCGAGCGAGGACGACCTCGACCTCGGTAAGCCCGCGTTCCGCATGGGCTACGTCCAGGTGCCGGTGCTCGATCCGGTGAAAGAGATCGTCATCGAGGTCCATCCCGAGAAGGACCTCTACAAGCCCCGAGACAAGGTGAAGGTAGAGCTTCAGGCGCGGCCGCGGCTCTGGGCGGGGGCGGCGCTGCCCCCGATGGAGCTCGCGGTCGCCGTTCTCGACGAAGCGGTGTTCGACCTCATCGGCGGCGGCGATGCCTACTTCGACCCCTACCGCGGCTTCTACTCGCTCGAGCCTCTGGACGTCGAGAACTTCAACCTGTTGACGAGGCTCATCGGGATCCAGAAGTTCGAGAAGAAAGGAGCGAACCCCGGAGGTGACGGCGGCGGCGGGCCCGATCTGCGGACGCTCTTCAAGTTCGTGAGCTACTGGAACCCGGCTCTCGTTCCCGACGCGGAAGGCCGGGCGACGATCGAGTTCGAGGTCCCCGACAACCTCACGGGCTGGCGCATCCTCACGATGGCCGTGACCCGGGAAGACCGCATGGGACTGGGCCAGGGGCACTTCGTGGTGAACCGGCCGACGGAGATCCGGCCCGCTCTCCCGAACCAGGTCACCGAAGGAGATCGGTTCGACGCCCGCTTCACGGTTATGAATCGAACGGAGGAGATTCGCACACTGACCGTGACCGCCGAGATCTCCGGAGCGGCGGACTCCCCGGGCCTGAAGGCACAGACGATCGAGGCCGAGCCCTATCAGCGCTACGACGTGAGCTTCCCCGTTCGCACTACGGGCGTCGGAGAGGTCCTCTTCACCGTCCGAGCCGCGGATCTCGTCGACGGCGACGCTCTGAGGCTCCCGCTCAACGTCGGAAGACGGGAAGCGCTCGAGGTCGCGGCCACTTATGGCACGACCGTCGACCCCAACACGCTCGAATCCTTTCTTTTTCCCGAGAACATGAGGACCGACGTCGGCCGGGTGAGCGTCGTCTCGAGCCCGACGGTCCTCGGAAACCTCGAGGGGGCTTTCGAGTACCTTCGCGACTATCCCTACATTTGCTGGGAGCAGAAGCTCACCAAGGCGGTCATGGCCTCGCACTTCGCTTCCCTTCGCGATTACGTCCGCAAGGATTTCACCTGGCCGGGACACGAGGCGATTGCCGACGCGACCCTCGCCCTCGCCGCGAACTATCAGGCGCCGAACGGGGGCATGGTCTACTACGTCCCCGAGGACGACTACGCGAGCCCCTATCTCAGCGCCTACACCGCCCTCGCCTTCCACTGGCTCCGCGAGCGCGGGCATTCGATTCCGTCCGCCGTCGAAACGAGGCTCCACGACTATCTGCGCCAGTTCCTCCGGACGGACGTGTTCCCCGAGTTCTACACCCGCGGGATGTCGTCCAGCGTGCGCGCGGTCGGGCTCGCGGCGCTCGCTCTGCGAGGCTCTCTGGAAACCGCCGACCTCGAGCGCTACCGCTCCCACGTGAAAGACATGGACCTCTTTGGAAAGGCCCATTTCCTCATGGCGGCGAATGCCCTCGGCGTCGATGCCCGCGAGGTCGAGGACGCCATCTTCGCCCACTCGAACCGAAGCGGAGGCAAGATCGCTTTTACCGAGAGCGTCGACGACGAGTACACCCGGATTCTCTACAGCCCCGAGAGGACCCAGTGCGCCGTCCTGAGCGCCCTCACCCGGAGGTCCAGCCGGCCCGAGGGAGTCCTCAACCCGAGCGCAGCGCGAGCGCAGCGAGTCGCGGAGCGAGAGCCGTGGGGGTGGGGCCCCACGGCATTGATGGAAGATCTTCCCTTCGAGCTCACGCGGACCATCACCCAGTCCCGGGGAAAGCGCGATCGCTGGGAGAACACGCAGGAGAACGTCTTCTGCATGAACGCTCTCATCGACTACAGCCGCCTCTACGAGAGCGAGACTCCCAACTTCACCCTGCGCACGTTCTTCGACGGGGAATCCCTCGGGCAGTCGAAATTCGACGATCGGAGAGACCCGCCCGTCGATCACCAACGCCCGCTTCGCGCCGCGGACCCGGGGAAATCCGGGCAGCTTCGCCTTTCGAAGCTCGGCCCGGGGCGCCTGTACTACGCCGCCCGGCTCTTCTACTCCCCGAAGGATCTCAAGACGGAGCCCGTGAACGCCGGCGTCGAGATCCGAAGAGAGTACAGCGTCCAGAGAGGGGGCGTTTGGATGCTGCTCCAGGAGCCCATGCGGATCCAGAGCGGAGAGCTGGTGAAGGTCGATCTCTTCCTCTCGCTTCCCGCGCCCCGGAACTTCCTCGTCGTCGACGATCCCGTTCCCGGCGGTCTCGAGCCCGTGAACCGCGACCTCGCCACGGCGTCGACCGTCGACGCCGATCAGGCTGAGTTTCAGGGAGCATCGGCCTCCTTCTGGTTCACGCGCGACGACTGGTTCTGGTTCGGTTACTCGCGTTGGAGCTTCTATCACCAGGAGCTTCGCCACGAGGCGGCGCGGTTCTACTCCGAGTGGCTTCCCGCAGGGAACTACCACCTCTCCTACGCGGCGCAGGCCATCGCGCCCGGCGAGTTCCAGGTGCTTCCGGTGCACGCCGAGGAGATGTACGACCCCGACATCTTCGGACAGGGCGTTCCGCAAACGCTCGTGGTGGAGAAACGACAGTGAAACGGAGGTTCGCCATCCTCGCGACAATCGCCGTCGCCGGGTTCTTGGGCGCGACGCTCGTCTCTCTCTCTCCCGTACCCGAGCGACTTCCGCCGGCCGGAGCGGGAGAGCTCGAAGCGCGATACGTCGATCGCCGGGGAGAGCTCCTCTCCGTCACCTATGAGAACCAATGGAACCTTCACGACCGGATCCCTCTTCATGACATTCCGGGGATCCTCACGGAGGCGTTCGTTACCGCCGAAGACAAGCGCTTCTATACCCACCACGGTGTCGACGGGTACGCGCGACTTCATGCCGCATGGACGAACCTGACTTCCTTTCGAGCGGTGCGAGGCGCCAGCACCATCACCGAGCAGGTCGTCCGGATGATCCACCCGAGGCCGCGCACTCTCTGGTCGCGCTGGGTCGAGGGGTTCGAAGCGATGCGGCTCGAAAGACGCTTCGAGAAAGCGGAGATCCTGGAGTTCTACTTGAACCAGGTGCCGTATGCGCGGATGCGGCGCGGAGTGAAGCAGGCGGCGCGCGAGTACTTCGACCGCGATCTCGACACGCTCAACCCCAAGGAAACCCTCGCTCTCGCCGTTCTCGTTCGAAGCCCCTCCCGGCTCGACCTCAAGAAGGGCACCGAGGCGATCGAGAAGCCCGTTCAGAGGCTCGCGGCGCGCCTTCGCGCGCGGGGGATGCTCTCCGCCCTCGAGCTCGAGCGCATCCAATCAGAGCCCCTGCGAGTCACGCCTGCGGAGCTCCGGATCGACGCGGCGCATTTCGTGGCCCGGGTTCCTGAAGAGGGCGCGGCGGAGGTGACGACGACGCTCGACGGCTCGCTCCAGAGGCGGGCTCAGCAGCTCCTCGACCGGCAGATCGCGTCTCTTGCCGATCGCGGCGTCACCGACGGCGCCGTCCTGGTGGTGGATCACGAGACCGACGAGATCCTCGTCTGGGCGAACGGCGGCGGCTTCACCCAGGAGGAGGGGGGGCAGATCGACATGGTGACCGTCCCCCGCCAGCCCGGGTCGACCCTCAAGCCCTTCGCCTACGCTCTCGCGCTCGAGCGAGGCTGGACGGCGGCGACGGTGCTCGTGGACGAGCCCATCGCAGAGGCGGTCGGAAACGGTCTCCACAACTTCCGCAACTACAGCCGTCATTATTATGGGCCCATCCGCCTGCGGGAAGCCCTCGGCAACTCCCTGAACGTGCCGGCGATCAAAACGGTCCAGTTCACGGGAAGGGTCGAGCTTTTCGAGCTCCTGAGAAAGCTCGGCGTTTCGAGCTTGACCGAGCATCCCGACTTCTACGGGGACGGCCTCGCTCTCGGAAACGGCGAGCTCAGCCTTTTCGAGCTCGTCTCGGCCTACGCCGTCCTCGCGCGCGGCGGAGTCCGCCGGCCTCTGAAGTGGAAGAGCGAGGGCGACATCGGTCGCGAAGAGCATCGAGTGCTGAGCGCCGAGACGAGCTCGCTCATCGCCGATATCCTCTCGGACCCCGAGGCCCGGGCTCTCGAGTTCGGCCGGAGCTCGGTCTTGAGCCTTCCCCTCCAGACCGCGGTCAAGACCGGGACGTCCAACGACTACCGCGACGCCTGGACCGTCGGCTTTTCCCATCGCTATACCGTCGGCGTCTGGATGGGGAACCTCGATCGCAAGCCGATGCACGAGGTCACGGGCTCGATCGGCCCCGCCCTCGTGTTCCGCGCGCTCCTGGCCGAGCTTCACCGGAACCGGGAGGGAAAGCCGCTGTATCTGAGCCGCAAGCTTCGCCAGATCCCGATCTGCCGGGAGAGCGGCGCGCTCCCCTCGGACTCCTGCGCGCGCGCGATGGAGTGGTTCCGGCCGGGGACCGCGCCGGAAGCCTTCTGCCCGCTTCACTCGGGACGCGTCGTGACCGCGGGCGCCCGGGGAAAGACCAAAGTCGGGAAGCCCTCGCCCGGGCTCCACCTGGCCCTCGACCCGCGCATTCCCGACGAGCTCGAGAGGTTCGCGCTCGAGCTCGAGGGTTTACCGAAGGGCGCCCGGGTCGAGTGGTGGATCGACGACGCGCCCTTCGCCGAATCGACGGAGGAGCACGGCCGATCGCTCTGGCCGCCGAGCCGGGGCCGCCATGTGGCGAAGGCTCGCGTCTGGAAGTCGGAAACCGACGACCCCACGTGGACGGATTCCGTGGGATTCCGCGTCAAATAGTCGACGCGATCTTGCCGGCAGCTTCTCTGTGAGACGGCGACGAGGGCGCTGGTGTAGAATCCGTCACCAAAGGAGAAAGAAATGCGCTCAACCATTTCCGTTTCCCTGTTTGTCTTCGCCTTGGCGGCAGCCTCGAGCTCCTCGGCTCAAGACCCTATCAAGGTCGACGCCAAGCACTACAAGGTCGAGCTCGAGAACGACCAGGTGCGCGTCTTGAGGGTTACGTACGGCCCTCACGAGAAGTCCCCGATGCACGAGCACCCGGCGGGAGTCGCGGTCGCGATCACCGACGCGGTGGTGAAATTCACGTTGGCCGACGGCAAGAGTGAAGAGCGGCCATTGAAGGCGGGGCAGGTTCTCTGGCTCGCGGCGGAGAAGCATGCCCCGGAGAACCTGTCCGACAAACCCTTCGAGGTAGTCCTCACGGAGCTTAAGACCAAACCGGCTAAATGACTGCGAGAAGGCATTAGCGTCCGTAACCTTCGAGTAAGAGGTGCGGATATTTGCGCGCGAAACGATCAAGGAGAAACGCCATGAACTCGATCGACCGACGGGGTTTCCTCAAGACGACCGCTGCATGGGGGCTCGCCCCGATTCCCACCTACCGCAGCGGCCCGGCAGGCCTTTCCGATGACGACGCGCTGGGAGTGCGCAAAGAGTTTGCCGTGACCCAGAACCAGACGTATCTCAACTCGGCGTATGTCGGTCCCATGCCCAACGTCGTATACGAGGCGGCGATGCGGTACGCGGACGAACAACGGCTCACTCCCGCGATCGGGCTCGACACGTCCATGGAGCGAAGAGAGAAGGCCAGGACCAAGTTCGCGGAACTCTTCGGAGCGAAGCGGGAGGAGGTGGCGCTTCTCTTTTCGACGAGCGACGCGGAGAACATCGTCACTCGCGCGCTGGACCTGAAAGCGGGCGACAACGTCGTCATCGACGAGCTCCACTTCATCACCACTTTCGTGCTCTACCGCCAGCTCGAGAAGATGAAGGGCAACGAGCTCCGGATCGTGCGCCACAAGGACGGCCGGGCCCCTGTCGAGGCCTTTGAAGCGGCGGCCGACGGTCGAACCCGGCTCGTCTCCGTGGCCTGGGTCTCGAATCGAAACGGGTACCGGCACGATCTCCGCGCTCTTTCCGAGCTCGCCCACCGGCACGGAGGGTTCCTGTTCGCCGACGGCATCCAGGCGCTTGGTACGTTTCCCACGAATCTGCACCAGGAGGGCGTGGATTTCGTCTGCGGCAACTCCTACAAGTGGCTGTTCTCGAGCTGGGGCGCCGCCCCGTTCTACGTCCGGGAGGAGCATCTCGAGCGAATCCAACCCGACCGTTTCGGCCACAACCAGGTGGCGGAGTCCCTTCCCGGTCTCCACTTCCGCCTCGAGGCCACGGCGAAGAAGTACGAATACGCCGGGCTGATTTATGGCGCCGTGGCTCAGCTCGAAGCCGCGCTCGGCCTCGTTGCCGGAGTCGGTCTCGCGCGCATCGAGGAGCACGGTGTCGCCCTCGCCCGGGAGCTTCGGGATGGAGTGGCCAAGCTCGGGTACGAGATGTTCACGCCGCCCGACAACCCCTCGGCGATCGTGAGCTTCACCCACGGTCGCG